>FTIZ01750621.1_pt1 | contig 11759 bp, 8 predicted proteins | sample 1658381 | NCBI WGS metagenome assembly FTIZ01 (sample SAMEA3914822, study PRJEB12502) | metagenome | biome: forest; material: soil | place: USA | collected 2012-03-12 | depth 0.1 m
TGTCGAGGGCCAGGGCCTGCGGCTCGGGCTCGGCCGGCTCGGGCGCGGTAGCGACGACGGGGGCCTGGGCCGGGGCGGGCCGGGCGGCCGGGGGAGCCGGAGCTTGCGCGGCCGCCTGGGCAGCATCGCCTTGTGCTTTTCTGGCGGCGGCGATGCGCGCGGCATAGGGGCTGTTGGCCGGAACCTGGTAGCCGCCGTCGTCGTCGGCGGTCTGGGCAGGCGCGACCGGGGCCTGGGGGGCGGGTCGGGCCGGTGCTGACCCCTCCGTCATCTTCGCCGGCGGCGGAGGCAGGTCGCGTTGTGCAACCGGAGAGACCGGGGGAGCGGTCATGTCCGGCACGCCCTCATAGGCGTCGTCCTCGGGCTCGATCTGTCGGGGCGCCGGCGTGCTGTCGACATAGCGGCCGGTATTGCGAACGGGCTGGGCGCGTTGCGGGGCCTGGGGCGGGGCGGCGGCCGGCACGGGCTGTCGCGGCGGCGGGGTCAGCGAGGCGACCTGCTGGACGGGCGCAGGTTGGGACGCTTGCTGAACAGGCGCCTGCGGCGCGGGACCGTAGCGGTTCGACCAGTTAAGCGGGTGAACATAGGGATCGCCGACCTGGCCATAGGGCGAGGGCGGCACGGTGTAGCTGCCGGTCGCGGTGGTGACGACGGGCGCGGGGGCCGGAACCGAAGCCTGGGCCGTCGCCTGAACGGGCGACTTGTTGGCCCAGTTGAGGTAGGTGGTGCCCGCAAGCGCCGGCATGGCGGCGGCGGCGGCCAGGCAGGCGCCGGTCAGCAGGCAGAGACGGAGCAGGGAACGGGACATGAGCCGGGCGCGCGAAAGGGGTTCAATCCGCTACCCTAGGGGATACCGTTTAAGGAAGTGTTGAAAGCGGTAACATCGGTTTGGGGGACAGCAAGTCGCCCCACCACCACATCTCGCTCGCCTTTTGGCAAAGCCAAAGGCTCACTCGTGCGGTCCCCCTCCCCGCGCAAGCGCAGGGAGGTATAGGAGAAAGGAGACTCCGCTTTGCTTATACCTCTCTGCCGCGAAGCGGTGGGGGCGACCTGGGAGGCAGATGCCGTAGTCAGTCTATGCGGTGACCTCGGTGTACAGCCGGTAGGTTTCGTCGCCGATGGCCATGAAGGGCCTAAGCATGAGGTCGCCGCTTGCCGTTTGCGCGCACCAGTCGTGCGGGCCGGTGCGGGTGGCGGCCAGCAGGTCCTGCCGCGTGGCCGCGCCGCCGCCGATGGGGAACAGGACCAGCGGCCCGGTCAGAACGGCGACGACGTCCGGATGGGCGGGGTTGAGCGCTTCGAGGCGGACAGGCATATCGAAGGTGACGGTGATCACATCGCCGTCGCGCCACGTCCGTTCCAGGGCATGGAAGGTCCCGGGCATGACGGGAGCTTGAACATGGCCGTTGACGGTGACGCGCGTGTGCGGGCCGGCCCAGGCGGGGATGCGCAACGACAAGGCGAAACGGGCGGGTCCGGCCAGCGACAGGCGCAGGGTTGACGTATCGGCCAGCGGATAGGCGGTCGCCTGGGTCAGGGTGACGCGGTGGCCGGCGATGTCAGCGGTGGCGACCGAGGGAATATAGAGGTTGACGCAAAGGCTGTTATCGCCCGTGGCATAGGCGCTGATGCCGTAGTCGGCGGTCAGCTGGATGAAGGTGCCCGAACAGCACGGCCACATCTCGCCGCGGTAAAACTTGCTCGCGGCCGCGTTATAGTCCGAATAGTAGAAGGTGTGGCCGTCGCGTTCGGTCGGTTTGGCGCCAAGGATGGTGTTGTAGAGCACGCGCTCCAGGCTGTCACCATAGCGGCTGTCGCCGGTCAGGCCGAGCAGCGACCGGGTCAGCTTGGCATGGCCATAGGCGCCACACGGCGTTTCGAACGAGCGATGGGTTTCGCTCAGCATGCGATAGAGCGTGTCGTCATCGCCGGGCGCCAGCAGTTCCTCGTTTGGTCCCCAGCCGCCGGTGGCGAAGGACTGGGCTTGCAAAAAGGCGAAGCCGTTGCGGGCGGCGGCCAAGTATTTGGGATCGCCGGTCACCTCATAGGCCTGGACGGCGGAACTGAGCGCATTGACGTGGCTGTAGGCGTGCTTGCCCTTGAACGGGCTTTCATTGTGGGCCAGCGGATCGAACAGGGGACCGTCCTGCAGGTAGCGGAGGGCGAGGCCGAGGTAGCGCTCGCCGAGGCCCAGCCGCCAGGCCAGGAACAGGTTTTCCGGCAGGGTATAGGGTTCGTCCCAGATCTGCGCCTCGGAGGTATAGGGGCGCTGGCGGCGTTCCTCGCGGGTCAGGGCCTTTTCGGGCAGGTAGGGGAGGACCGCGTCGGTCACCCTGTCGAGCACGGCGGGGGCGGAGGCGACGCCGGCATAGCGGTAAGCGTCGATCAGGCCGGTCACCAGCTTGTCATAGGTATAGGCCGGCAGGTAGTAGCCGTCAAAGAACGAAGGGCCGACGGTCGGGGCATAGCCGTCGATGAGGCCCTGGACCTTGGCTTTGATCGTCGCGTCGCCGGTCGCCGCATATTGCCGGGACAGGCCGGAGACGTACTGGCCGAAGCTGTGGCCGGGGATATAGCCGTGCCAGTTGAGCGTGCTCCAGTCGTTGGGATCGACGAAGAAATCGCGCGAGTCGTCGTACCAGCCGCCCATGTCGCCGCCGGGCGCCGCCTGGCCGGCGCGCGAGCGGAACGGCTTGAGGAGCTTGTCATCGTCGAGGGCCAGGAACAGGTCGCGCTGCCAGGTGAACTGGTCGAGCAGCGGGCTTTCGGTCAGTTGTACCTGGGCGCGATCGAGCGAGGTAAGCGCGGGCTTGACGGCCGGCGGCTTCAGCGCGGCCGGCCAGGTGGCGGCGCGCGCCGATGGCGCACAGGCGCACAGGGCGGCGGTGCAGGCCAGGACATGACGGCGGGACAGGGTCATGGCCGCACCCTAGCAATTGTCGGAGGATTTGCGAAGGGGGCCTCTCAGCATTTGGAAAATTGGGAGGTGGGGATGCGTGCTTAGATCGCGATGATTTCAGGTCAACGGCCGCACTTTTCCTTCCCCGTTTACGGGGAAGGTGTCGGCGCGAAGCGACGACGGAAGGGGGGGACGGACGGTTGGGTGTCCCCCCTTCCGTCATTTCGCTACGCTCAATGCCACCTTCCCCGTAAACGGGGAAGGAAGAAACGTTTCGACCGATCGGCGGTCATTCTTCTAAGCGGCGCGGGAACCCAAAAGACCGAACATGGCGCCTTGCGGATCGCGGGCGACGATGGCCCACATGCCGCCCGGCACGTTCATCGGCGGCAGCTGGATGGCGCCGCCGGCTTCGGTGATGCGCGTCACGGCGGCGTCGATATCGCCGGTCATGAAGTAGAACAGCCATGCCTGCTGCGGCAGGGGATTGTTCATCATGCCGCCGGTCAGGACGTCATTCGCCTTGAAGGTCAGGTATGTGCCCATCGCCCCCATGTCCATTTCCTGGTCCTTCGTCCAGCCGAAGCGGCCGGCATAGAAATCGAAGGCGGCTTCCCAGTCGGTGGCGTGGTATTCGTTCCAGCCGCCGTGGCCCGCGACGCCGGGCTTGTAGGCCGGGCTTTCACCTTCGCCCGTGGGGGTCATGACGTAGATCGCCGCGCCTTGCGGATCGGCCAGCATGGCCAGGCGGCCGACGCCGGGGATATCGTTGGCCGGCCACAGGGTTTTGCCGCCGGCGGCCTCGAAGGCGGCGGCTTCGGCGTCAACGTCGGCGACGTTGATGTAGCCGACCCAGGCCGACGGCATGGCGTCGTCGGGCGTCTTCATCATGCCGCCGATGCCGGCGCCCTCGGCGGGCTGGTCCGGCGCGTGGATCAGGCGATAGTCCATGCCGGGCGAGGGGCTTTTGTTGACCGTCCAGTCGAGGACCTTGCCGTAGAAGGCTATGGCGGCATCGAGGTCGGACGTGATCAGTTCGTACCAGATGAAGTGGCTTGTCATGGGGCGTCTCCAGGGGGGTGGGCTGGCCTACTCATATGCGATAGATGACGGGTCGAAAAGCGGCAGTAGCGCAACCGACGCTAACGGTGCGTTGAAATGATCACTGGGACCGCCAGGAAAATGAACATTTCTGGAGTCGCTTGAAAGTTTTATTGAATCGCCTCACGGTGGTGTGGGGCAGATATTTTTTTGCAGCGAGTTAGCAATAAGTAGCCGGAGCAGGAATGGAAAAGACGAAAGAATCTATTTTTGCGAAAAGAAATGCGATTATGGCAATCGGAGCATTGTTGCTTCTTATTGTGTCCATTATAATTGAAAACCCAATATACCACCTAGAGCATGGCGTAGAAGTTTACAATTTTGAGATAGCATCTTCTTTATTCAGGGAGATTTCGTTCGCTCTCATTATTGCTCTTGTGGTTTCTTATGGGATCGAACGACAAGCTCGAGCGCAAGACAACGAAAATTCAGATCGAATGAGGCAGCAAATTGCCGCAGATGTTTTTTCGGGAGTGTTTTCAAAATTTTTGCCGTCTGCATATGTTGTTCATGTTATAAAATCAGCTCTAAACTATAACATTATTAGAGAGGAAATGCGAGTTATTATAGAAATTCATAATTTAACTAAAGAACAAAAAGATTTTTTGGGAGAAAACTCAAAAGATTTGATACAATTAAAAACAACTATGATTTTCACGCTAAAGAATATCTCTATTATACCCATAAAACATGCAGTACGATGTCATTATCTGAATAAATTTTCTCTTCCAGATGCGATGTGTGGACTCAGGTCGGTTTTTATAAAGCAAAGAGAATTCAATTTAGATGAAATAGAGTTGGGTAAAATTCCAAGCTTTGATAAAAAATCAACTACATATGAATGGAATGTGGATATTAATAAAGAAGAATCTATAAATATAAGAATTGAAGGTATTGTATTAAAAAAAATTGAAGATGATGAAATAATAACTAATATTTTACCAACCATGAAATTTGAAATGTCTATAAATAATCATATCCCAGGATTGGAAGCTTCTGTAATATCCAGAAGCAGCAGCTCCTTGGAAAAAAGCTACAGCTCAGATGATAGTGGCTTAACTGAAGTAAAGCTATCTAACCCCATGTTACCGTATGAAAGTGTCGTTGTTTGGTGGGCAAAAAAACGTCAAGCCCCAACGATATAGCGTGCGGATTGCCCGTTAGGGCCTCACGTTTCTCTTCCAGTCCGTCTCGCCGGCGTCGAGTTCTGCACGGATGCTGTTGAGCTTTTTCGGTGCGGTCTTGGCAGCGGCAGGCACGACCGGCTTGATGCTTTGCAGGCTTCAGGGCAGATCGACGCGCTTCATGCGCCGGCCGTTGGCGGCGGGATCGTCGGCTTCGATGACGGTAGCCGTGCTGCCGGGAACGATGAGGCCGGCATTGCCATCGCCGTCCACTTCGGCCGTGGCCGCCGCATCGTCCGCCGCAACGACATTATACCGGATCGTGACGCGGCCGTCCGGGCTGGTGGCCTCAACCGTCGTGCCAAGCTGAAGGTAGGGCGCGCCATAGTTCAGGCGGATGGTCCGGCCATCGCCGCCGATGACCGTCAGCGGGACCAGGTGGAAGGCGACCTTGCGCGCCACGGCCAGGGCCAGCGCTTCCTGAAGCTGGTTATAGATCGCCTGCCCGCTTTGTTCCGAACCCGTCGATACGCCGTCGGCCGTGGCGTCATTGCCGAGGTCGATACGCTTGCGCACGTTGGCGCCATAGATCGTCTTGCCCGAAGCGTCCTTCAGGGTGATATCCATGGTGGCGAACAGGCCGGTGGAGTCGATGTCGATGTCGCCGCCGCGCGAGGTCTGCTGGGACATGCTGTCCTGCTGCGTGCCGTCGGCGGAAACGATGCCGGACAAGGCGTAGTTGGCGCTTCGCGACGTGATCGCCAGCTTGCCGGACGACGCCAGCGCCGCTTCGAGGCTGGATTTCATGGTGGCGAAATTGGAGACGCAGTCCTTGACCCACCAGGTCCGCCACGCCACCGCGACCGACGCCGAGGCGCCGAACCAGCCGGCCGAAGCGGAACCCGCCGCCGCGCCTTCGCTGTTCTGGTAGTAGGTGCAGGTCTGCTGGCTGGCGATCGTATCGATCCTGACCGTGGGCTGGGCCATGGTGCCCGACCCCATCGTCATGCCGCAGGCGGCGATCAGCGCGGCGATCAGGCGCTTCGCGTGTCTTGGCATCACTGGTCCTCCCCGTGCTTCTTCTTGCTGTCCTTGCCGAGCGCCGCCGCATCGTCGGCATTGGCCAGGCGCACGATCGAACCCACGGCCGGCGGCGTCGCGAACGCGGAAACGGCGACGGCCTTCGACACGCGGCCGGTGACCTCGGTGATGCGGATATAGCCCAGCTTGACTTCGGTGTTGGCCAGCAGTTCGCCGCTGGTCGGGTCGTAGATGGCGTCACCCTTGGTGTAGACGACCATGACGTCTCCGACCTTGACCGTGCCTTCGCCGTAATTGAGGATGAAGACGCCGTCAGGCTGCGCGGCCGCGACCTGGATGGGATAGATGGCGGTGACCAGGCCGGTGGCCACCTTGTCGGCGGCATCGCGCAGGAGGCTGGAGCTGTCGACCGACGGCCGTCCGTCGCAGACCGTCGCCGATTTCTGCTGCTGGTCGATATGGTTGGTGTACTTGATCTCGCCCGTGCTGGAATCAGTGATCTTGACGTCGACGCTCAGCGTGGCGATGGAATAGACGCAGGTCGGCGCCTGGGATCCCTGCGGCGAAAAGAGCGCACCGACGATGCTGGTCCCGACATCCGACTTGTTGACCACCGAAAGCGAGGTGATGGTGCCGTAGATCAGGTAGTCGGCGCCTTCGAAACCGCCCTGCTTGCCGGGCTTGTTGGTGGTGACCAGGCCGGAATTGGCGCGGTTCTGTTCGCCGACCAGCTTGTCGAGATCGTTGCGTTCGATGACGCGGAACTTGTTGGTGCCGGCGACCGCGGTGGCGATCATGGTGGAAAAGGTGTCCGCGAGACCGCTGTTGGTCAGGTCGCGCATTTCATAGACCGCCACCACGGGCTTGCCCTGCTGCGCGCGCGCCTGGAAAGGCGCCAGCATCATGCCCAATGCCAGCAGGACATAGGAAAATTTCTGAATCATATACCGCCCCTGCTTCCGTCATCGAACGACGGAGCTGAATCCCTAGTTGAAAATTAACTATATCGCAACCTTAAGATTGGTCAACCCGGTGACATTTCGCAACCTTGGGAGGATTAAAAGCGTGCGAACATGGTGCGTCGTCGCCTGGCCGGGGCACGACTCTGCTATCCTGTCGCCGTGGCGGACAGGTTATCGAGCTGGAATGGCGTGGATCACCCCGCCAAGGTTTCGCGCTTTTCTTCCAGTTCCAGCCATTCCATTTCGCCGGCTTCGAGCTGGGCGCGGAGGCTGTCGAGCTTTTTCATCGTGGCGTCGAAGGCCTTCGGATCGCGGCTGTAGAGGGTGGAATCCTCGAGCGTTTTTTCAAGCTTTTTGATTTCGGCCGACCATTGCGGCATCAACGTGTTGAGGTCTTCGAGGCGCTTCTGGTCCTTGTAGCTGAGCTTTTTCGGCGCGGTCCTGGCGGCGGCCGGCGCGGCCGGCTTGCCGCCCATCTTGGCCATTTCGCGGCGCGAGATATCGGCGAAGAAGTCGGGGTTCTGGCGGATGAAGTCCTGCCAGCCGCCGGGGGTTTCGGCGGCATCGCCCCGGCCGTTGAGCGCCAGGGTGGACGTGGCCAGGCGGTCGACGAAATCGCGATCGTGGGAGACCAGGATCAGCGTGCCGTCGTAATCGGCCAGCAGGTCTTCGAGCAGGTCGAGCGTATCCATGTCGAGGTCGTTGGTCGGTTCGTCGAGCACCAGCAGGTTGGTGGCCTTGGCCAGGGCGCGGGCCAGCTGCAGGCGGTTTCTCTCGCCGCCCGACAGCGATTTCACCGGCTGGCGCAGCTGCTTTTCGCGGAACAGGAAGTCTTTCGCGTAGGCGGCGACGTGGCGGGGCTGGCCGCGCACCAGGATCGAATCCGAGCCGGAATTGGCCAGCACGTCCCACAGGGTGTCGTCGCCCTTCAGGGCATCGCGGCCCTGGTCGAGATAGGCGACGTCGAGGTTGGTGCCGAGCTTGATGTCGCCGGCATCGGCCTTCGCTTCGCCGATCAGCAGCTTGACCAGGGTCGACTTGCCGGCGCCGTTGGGCCCGACGATGGCCAGCCGGTCGCCGCGGATGATGCGGGTGGAGAAGGCTTTCAGGATCGTCTTGTCGCCGAAGGCCTTGGAAACGCCCTTCAGTTCGGCGACCAGCTTGCCCGAGGTGCCGCCGGAATCGATCGACATTTCCATCGGCTTGTCCATGGCCTTCATACGGGCGGCGTGGTCCTGGCGCATGGCGTCGAGGCGGGCGGCGCGGCCTTCGTTGCGCGTGCGCTGGGCGGTGATCGAGCGGTAGAAGGTGTAGGTTTCGCGCTCGATCGCCTTTTCGAGGCGGCGCAACGATTCGGCGGTTTCGGCCTGGATGCGCGCCTGCCACTCCTCGAAGCCGGCATAGCCTTCGTCGCGCTTCAGAACGCGGCGGTCGTAGAGCCAGAAACAGGCCTTCGTCGTACGTTCGAGGAAGGTGCGGTCGTGGGAAACGATCAGGGCGGCGCCGCGGAAACTGCGCAGCCGGTCTTCCAGCGTCTCGATGGCGAAGATGTCGAGGTGGTTGGTCGGTTCGTCGAGGAAGATCAGGTCGGGGTCCTCGGCAAACGCCTTGGCGAGCGCGGCGCGGCGCTTTTCGCCGCCGGACATCGAGGTGGTGGGGCCCTGCGGATCGATGGCGAAGGCGGCCAGCTCCGCCTCGGCGGTGTAGTGTTCGGCGCCGCCCGAGCACACCCAGTCGAGGATGGTGGCGCCGGTGGGCTCGGGTTCCTGCAGCACGAAGGCGAAGCGCACGCCCTGCGTCACGAAGCGTTCGCCGGAGTCGGGCTCGATCAGGCCTGACAGCATGCGCATCAGGGTGGACTTGCCGGCGCCATTGCGGCCCACCAGGCAGGCGCGGACACGGGCTTCGAGGGCGATGTCGACGCCGTCGAACAGCGGCACGGCGCCGTCCATCAGGCGGACGTCCTTGAGGGCGAGCAGGGGGGCTTTTGCGGGAGGTCTGAGGGCCATGCGGCGGGATGTAGTGGGCTATGCCTGCAAAGGCAAAGGGTTTTTGCCGCAATCAGCCGGCGGGCGGCGGGGCGTTGACCGCCAGTTGCGCGGCGAAGGCGCGTCGATAGGCGGGGCGGGCCTCGCCACGGGCGACATAGGCGGCCAGGTTGGCGAATTCGCCCAGCATGCCCGACGGTTTCAGCCTGAGCAGCACCGACACCATCATCAGGTCGCCGGCGCTGAAGCCGCCGTCGAGCCACTCGGCGTCGCCCAGGCGGACGGACAGCGGCTTCAGCCGGGCGCGCAGGCGGTCGAGGACCAGCGGCAGGCGTTCGGCGGCCCAGGGCTTGTCGCCCTCGAAAATCCGGGCGGTGGTGAGGTCGAGGATCGGCGGCTCAACCGTATTGAGGGCGGCGAACATCCAGGTGATCGCCCGCGCCTTGGCGTCGGCGTCGCCTGGCAGCAGGCCGGCGCGGTGTTGGGCGATGTGCAGGACGATGGCGCCCGTCTCGAACAGGACGAGGTCGCCGTCCTCATAGGTGGGGATCTGGCCGAAAGGATGCAGCGCCAGGTGGGCGGGTTCCTTCATCGCCTGGAACGAGACCAGGCGGACGGCGTAGGGGACGCCTGCCTCCTCCAGCGCCCAGCGCACGCGGGTATCGCGCGCCAGCCCCTTGCCGCCGTCGGGTGAACGCTCGAAGGCGGTGATGGTGACGGTCATGGCGGTTATCCTTCCTTGCGGCGCGGGTCCAGCCTGCCAGGGCAAGCCTGTCGATCGTGAAACGATCCTGTTCGCAGGCAATCCGCCCACACAGGGATCGTATCCTGCTTGAATCAGGCCAACGGACGCTCGTTGATCACTTGGCTGACGCGTGAAATTTCTGCCACCAGCCAACGTGTCTCCGGGCATATCAATTCCACGATTTTGAGCATGTTCTGATATTGCCTGTGCGGGTCGCGGTTGAAAATGGCATAGTGATGCATGATGTTATTGCGAAAGACGCGTAACTGATCAAGCATCAGATAAATGGCTTCGCGGTCCTCGTGAGGGCCTGCCGCGGGAAAGGACATCCTGACGCCGCGATTCCACAGATGCTTTCCATAAGACCTTGTCATGAGGTGGACGAAAAACCCGAAGGATAGATTGGCGATGACATGATTTTCGGTCATGCCCGCGCCGCGCCTTTTCTGCTCCCTTGCCAGCGTCTTGGACAAATCGTCCTTCATGCGTTGTGGAAGAAGATTGACGAATTTCAGGTTTTGATACCATTGCGGCCCAAAACGCCCTTGAACCGGCACCATCACGGCGTTGCGGGCGGCGACTTCGGCCGTCTGCAATGGCAGGTACAAAGCTTCACAAAGGCAGGCGTTCCATATATAGAGGCGAAGAGCGAAATGCGGGTCGGCCCCTGCCGCCAACATGTAGCGCCCAAGCCTCGGCTGTGAGAGCGTGGCTTCAATACGTTGGAATGTCGCGGGCACACATGAAAATTCGTATTGCATTTTTAACCTCTGCGCTCTATTTTGTGCGCATGTGCCATGGATGTGATCACTGCGCGTAGCGTAAATCTGCCGTGGACGGGATTGGAGGGCGGGCCGAAAGGCGCCGCCCTCGCTCTTTTCAAGCTATTCATTTTGCGGATATTTTCTGTATGGGCCACGCTTCTGAAGCGGGTTCGTGCATTCCTGATGCGACGTGCAATCTCTTTCAAAACAACCTGTCCGTGATTCTCGTCCCGCGATAGCGGACGTGATTTTCAGCGTTTTACAGGTATGTCAAAAGTTGTAAAATGCAAAATGTAAAGCCAGTGCGTGAGCGGGCGCCCGCTATATTCCCGGGACAGAAGTTTTTCCGGAATCGGGATTGCAATATAACAATTTGTTTTATAACAAAATTTATTTAAATTAAAGCCCGGGGCCGGACTGAAGATCGTCAGGCGGCGGCCGAGGCGGCGTCGAGGAAGCGTACGCCGATGTCGCCGCGGCCGCGGCGCAGGACCATGCACCGGCGGTTGATGTCTTCCTCCGGCACTTCGAGGCGGAAGGTGTCGGGGATGTCGCGGGCATTGGGCGTGACCAGCTTGGCGCCGCCCGAGGACAGGTTGCGCAAGCTGCAGGCATAGACGCGGCCGTCCGGCGTGAAGATGGTGCCGGGTTTGGCCATGCGCGTGCGCTGGTCGAAGCGGCGTTCCTCCATGCCGATGATCCAGTCGTCGAGGTTGCGGCCGATGCTGGCCACGCCTTCGGTGGCGACGTGCATGTTTTCCGAGATGTCGCGGGTGACCAGGCTCTGTTCCTGCATGGCGCCCGAGGCGCTGTCGACGAAGCCCTGGACCTCGCCGACCGCCGTGCCGATCTGCGACAGGGCGGCGACGACCTGGTCGGCCAGGGCCTGCATGCCGTTGATCTCGGTCGAGATGCGCTTGGTGGCGGCGCTGGTCTGGGCGGCCAGGATCTTGACCTCGTTGGCGACGACGGCGAAGCCTTTTCCGGCCTCGCCGGCGCGCGCCGATTCGATGGTGGCGTTGAGCGCCAGCAGGTTGATCTGGCCGGCGACCTGGGCGATCAGCTGGACGACGCCGGTCATGGCCTGATGCCGGTCGACGGTGGGCCGGGCGCTGCCAAAATCGAGGAGCATGGG
>FTIZ01005384.1_pt1 | contig 11753 bp, 19 predicted proteins | sample 1658381 | NCBI WGS metagenome assembly FTIZ01 (sample SAMEA3914822, study PRJEB12502) | metagenome | biome: forest; material: soil | place: USA | collected 2012-03-12 | depth 0.1 m
GCCGCTACGCCAGAAGAGTTGCAGTTTGCCATCGGCGCGGACGACAACTGTATAGAGATTGCCGCGGGAGCTGCTTTGGGGATTGTAGATGTCGAGTCCGACGTTGGATTGGACGAGAGATGGACCACTTTGGGCGATGCTGCTTGCGATGGGAGAGTTGGCCTGGGTCCAGGTTGTGCTGTTGGGTTGTTGTTGCCACTGTGGTTATTAGTATTTTACGATGAAACAGCGTTCATGAGCAAAAAGGGGGGCCGTCTTACTTCGTTCAAGGTCCCGTCAGCATGCTTGACGACCACGACAAGCTGCGAACCGTCGCTCTGGGCCAACCCCGGAAACCCGTCAATACTCTTCCCCTCGATGGTTGAGATTTGTGACCACTTCTTCCCGGACTGGCTGTACGCCCACTGTCGCAAGGTCTTGTCCTTGTCAACGCCAGCTGCATGGAAGTCCCGGTTAAACGAGGTCCCAACAATGGCGGGATGGCCAACGAAGCTCCCCTGAACATCGGCGACCTTGGCCCACTCTGCAGCGCTCCCGTCTCTTGAGATGTGAGCAAAGCCAGTGCCGGCGGGATCACCGATGAGCAGCTCAAAGTTGCGGTGCGTCTCGCCGTTGCCAGACTGCAGCATGCTCCCGCTCTGGTGTCGCTTCCGTGTCCAGGGGTCAGGGTTCACATTTGCTACGCCGTATTTCGACCAGTAGTCGATGTTCGAGTCGTTGTACCTGCCGTCACCCGTCAGAATCTGATCTCCGGTGCCTGCTCAGGGGTAAGTCAGGGGCAAGTACTCACGCAAAGTAGCCAAACCCATTCTGGCCCCACCCCTTCCCCCACGAATTTTTCATGATCCACGCTTGCTTATCGTCATCATAGCCCACGATCAGCGCCAGGTGATTGCCCGACGTCGTGGACTTGCCATCCCACTTGTATACCCCCGCCCCGTCGGTTGGCTTCCACCCCCCAAAGTCGCCATACAAGATAAAGGTTGCCACCAGTGGCCCATACTGATCTAGCCACCTCTTTTGGTCCTCCACTTCGCCCAGTGACTGGTAAAATGGGATCCGCGTCGTCCGCCCCGACCGGTCCCCACAGTGCTCATACCCGTGCGCCGTCGCCTGGTAAGGATCACACGGCCAGTCGGCCACTCCAGGAGGCACGGCGTCGGGATTGTTGACCCACGAGGCGCCCTGGCCCGCGACCCACGCGAGGATCTCCTCGGCGTTCCCCACGCTCTCGCACGCCGCGCCCACGCCGTCATGCACGTCGGCCTCGCTGCGCTTGCTCCACACGCCGTGCTCGATGCGCACCATGGCCTCGATCAGAGCCGTCGCGGCGAAGGCCCAGCAGGCATTGCAGCCGCCTTGGTCTTGAGGCGTGGTGATGTAGTTGAGCCCGGACCGGTTGCGCCAGTCGACGGATTGGGGCGGGGAGGAATCGTCGAGGGCGGAGGATGCGTCGGTCGTGATTTTGCCGGAGGTGGACACTTTGGTGCTGGGCGTCTGGGAAGAGTAGATTGGGGGGTGTATTGTGGACCAGTCGAGGGGGCCGATGGAGGATGCTCGAATCGGTTCTGGCCATGGGAGCTGGCGTGGCCGGAGGACGGGGTTGGCGACCGCGCCAGCGGCGAGGAAGAGCGCGAGTGACGTCTCCCACGGCCAGCCCATTTTGTTCAGCGGTATGTATGGAGGAAAGAGAGGTGGATGTCGGCACTCGAGGTGGAAACTCCAGCAGGTAAGCCTTCAACCGCTCTTATGTGAGCGTCCACACAGCAATTCCTCGGCAAGTACCAATGACATCTCGCATCTCGGAACCCCCCGAGCCAAGATATTACCCCCGAGTGAGGCTCCTTATTCCCACCTTCTACCCACAAGCCATTCTCCCTCCGAACCGCCCAACCCGGCATCCTACTATGATGATCATCTACGTGAGGACCTGAAACCCGGCGCCGACCAAACACTTCCCACTTCCCACCAATTACCAAGCCGTTTCCCCTCGCATGACTCCTGGGTAATCGCCTGCTGATCTCCCGAGGAGCCGTGTGAAACTGCAGGGACCCACCCGCATACAAAGCGCAATAGCAAGGCAAATATGTCCCCTTTAGCCGCCGACTGCCGATCAGGGTTGCATCGCGCGTGGCTTCAAGCTGCTTCGGGGACTCAACTCCCGGGCAGACGTCATCGCAAAGACGGGGTCCTGCCCCCTTCGGTCCGGTGCTGACAAGGGACAATCCAGTTGAAGCGAGCCGTGAGTTATGGAGGAAGCGTAAACATTTGCGGTCAGCAGGAGGAAGATCGCTTTCAGGGGTTGAAGTCATTCCCGGTTTGCTGCGTTCCGGCGGACCGGCAGTCTATCTGCGCTTGCAACACCAAAGAAAACAGCTTTCCACGTGCTAAGAATGAAGGGGGATTGAATGGCTCTCGCTAGGTCTCGCTAGGTCATCATAGTTGCCTGTATGGGTACCCAAGTACACAAGGTGTATCCCAATCCCTGAACCCGTCCCTTCCACCACGCTCTCCTCCAACCCCCGCACTCTGAGACCACGGCCATCTCAACCTCAGACCTCTACCACGCAGCACTCATGGCAGAGCCATAAACACCTTCAACAGCCTCTTGTAGTTTGGCGCGCCCAACCCCGTCACCGGATCCCACCCCTTGACAGCACTGAACCCCTGCGTGCCACAGCCCGGGTTCTTGCCCTCCACAATATCCTGGAACACCTCCGGATGCGCATATAAGACCGGATTGATGAACCCGACAGGCTTCTTGCCCACCTTGAGCCGCTCCCCGTTGATCAGCGAGATCATGGCGCCAAAGGTTGGCGCCGAGGCCGACGTGCCCGAGAAGGCCATGAACCCGCCGTCCAGGCCAGTGATGTAGTCCTGCGAGGCGAGTGCTACGTCCGGGTAGCCGCGCACCCGCTGCGTGTTGTTATACCGCGACGAGTTGTAGCCGGGGTCGTGGTGCGCGTAGTACCCCTTGACGGCGGCGGATTGATAAGCCGGGAGGGGGAAGAAGTTGCTGAAACCGCCGCCTGAATGGAAGTCGTATGAGGCTACCTCGGGAGTACCGATGGGCTTGCCGGCGGGGAGGGCGCTGCCGGCGACGGAGGTGATCCAAGGGCAGGTGCCGGGGAACACTGGGGAAATTGTTAGGATTGTCCTTATTCTCATGGCAAGGGGACACTCACTGGGATTGAAGCGGCCGTAGTCCGCAGCGACGGGAGTGTAGGAGCCGTCCGGGTTGACACACTGGCTCCTCAGCCCAGCAACGCCAGTGTCTCCGGATGAGAACAGGACCGTCACGCCCATGAGACCGAGTTTCATGTACTCGGCACACTCGCGGGCGCGGTAGTTGGCGGGACGTACGTCCTCGTTGCTGCCGTACGACACCGAGATGACCTTGGTCGCGTTGTACACGCCGCACATGGGCTGGCCAGTGTACGCCCCCGGGTTGTAGGTGTCGTCGTGCGGGTAGATGGGGTCCCAGACAGGGTCGTCGCCTCCGCCCGTCGTGCAGTAGGAGCCATCGATGGCGTCGAGGAAGATGTTGTTGGTTGCCGGTTGCCAAGCCACGCTGTCGCCGACCTGGTAGAGGGTCACGTTCTGGGGGTAGGTGAGCGACATGGCGTAGCACAAGTCGAGGTTAGATTCGCCTCGGATGCCGGATCCAGACTCAGTAGACAAATAGCCGCCGTCAATGCCATTGAAGACAGGCGAGGTGCCATTGGGAATGCCGCTTCCATATACGGTAAAGAAGCCGTTGAGGTCGTCCTGGTTGTAACTCTGCGGAGCAAACTCTACAATGCCGTAGCTATTGCCCTTGACGGGCTTAACGTTCTTAGGGATGTCATATCTGGATTAGATTAGCCAAAGTTCAAGAAAGGGTCGCAGACAGAAGGTAGCTACTTACAAGGCGCGAAGGCATGCTGGTGTCGTGAGTTCGCTGCAGTTGCTCAACGCATCCGGCTTGTGAGGACCTGGAGGGGGCTTCTTGAACTTTGGAGCGAGCGCTTCAGCACGTCTCTTGAGCCCGCGGCTGGTGGAGACGGCCTCCCTTTCGTCGAACTGAATAGTGGGCGCAACCAGGTCGATGTGCCCCTGGATGGCTGCCGGCACGCTGTAAGACTCGCAGGCAACAAGCTGAGCGCCATCGTCGTTCTGATACACGCTGTAGGTGGTGTCAAGCAGGGACTCGGCCTTGCCCACGGTCGTGCTGACCTTGATCCAGTTGCGGCCTGTGGTCCTCAAAATGTGATCGCTTGGGATGCCCTCGCTGAGGAGCCACTGCTCCGTCTCGGTGATGGCTGTCTCAGTGGGTGCAAACATGTCGGCAACCTGCTCGGGCGACCAGTGCTGGCCATACGTGTCGGAACGGGGGTTGGAGATGGCGTGCATAAACTCCTCGGCCCGCTCGAGGTTGCGTTGCTTCAGGCCGATGCGCAGGGTGATCGGCGTGTCTGTACCAGCACGACTGACCTTGGTCCATTGGCTCTGGACCACATCCCGCCTCTCGTGGGTCAACTTGATGGGTAACGATGGATGGGCATGGGCTGCTATGGCAAGGGCCACAGCAGCGTAGAGGGTGTAAGCCACCCCTGAAAGAACCATTGTTGCAAATTGCAGGCTGGTGTTAGAAACAACTTGAGCCGCTGTGAAGTACCGGAGAAGTAAACGGTATTGACAGAACCTCCCCGACGGCGCAATATATTATAAGTTAAATTTGACCGTTTATCGTCAGGGCTTGACTGCTTGCTTGGCCACCTCCGTCACGTCTGGATTGGGAAAACTTACTCATCACGGCAACCATGTCACTCAGCCGTGGGCCGATGCTCGACTAGTCGACCCTCCTTCCGAAAATAGCATTGTTAACCTTCGATAAGATGGCGGTCTGTGATCAGGGCAACGGTTCGGGGGCGGGACGGGCCTAGCGCCGGCTTCCCGGGGTAGATCTCTTCGTGTTGACCCTTGCTCTTTGGTTGCTGATTCATGCCCTTCGCCTAGCGTCTGGTGACAATCCCATCAGTAATCGGGGCAAATACGAGTTGGCACACATGACACCCTCTGCGGGACTTTTCTCGATGTCAAAAGATAGCAAAATTACCGCGCATTCGGTTCTCACGACTAGTGAGGACCATCGAGCTCCCCATGTAATCATGGAGTCAGTGAGCTCTTGATCAAACCCCTTCTCGACATTTCTTTTTGTCACTCTTGTCAGGTCATGGCTCTTTCTTGGCATGCTGCCGATGTCACCCAACGCAGCATCAGCAGTTCTGTGAGTTGTCTCAATAAGCATCTCTATCCGCCACACGCCGGAACAGTGAGTAATTGCGCTTCAAGAGCTCCCAGCATTAGGGAGAACTTCTAGCCATAATGTATTAACCTACAAGTCCTTGGTGCGAGTACTGCGTGCCACCGTCTCACTATCTAAATACCGCCGAGCATGGTGACTGAAGTTTGAGAAGGTCGGCACCTGGTAGCAACGGCTACAAGCCGCAAAGACTGTCATAGACACGATCAGGCTTGCTCGAAGCATCCGCCCAGTCATTAACCTTGAAGCGTGAATCGTAGTCCGACCCGGGCATGGCGCTGATGAGGGTGCTCTCTATCGAAAATGCATCAGCAAGGGATCACATTGGATAACTAGGAAGACAGGAATGGGAGAGGGACTCACGCTGATCGGCGACAAAGTACCAATCGTCGCTACGCATCTCATTGTCGTCAAGGCAGGATGCAGCAGTCGAGTACTCCGTTTTCTTTTCAAAAAACATGGCGTGTTTACACCAGCCGACGTAAACCTTAGCATGGTCCTTGTTCTTGCCGCCGCTCTCGAACCAGTTGCTCGGGTCGACCGTTTGCGGGATCGAGTCCCAACCTACCCAGCGCCTGTATCCTTGGTGCGCCGACAGTAAAATCTCGTCCTTGTAGAACCAGCCGCCGTAGTTGCGCCAAATGACAACAACGCGTTCCCAGTCGCTGGCCTTGGTTAGGTGTAGAGCAGTGAGTTAGGGGCAGAGACACGTACTAATCGTGGCCGAACCCGCTCTTGAACCCGTCCTTTTCGTAGAATAGGTTGTAGCTCACCCGAATTTCGCTGCCCGACGCGCCACGGCCGCTGTTGTTAGGGCACCACCGCATATTATAGTACACGGGCATGGGGGGGCCCCAGCCCCGAGCCTTCAAGTCGGTTTGCTTGCACGTCGAGATGATGGGCCACAGCTCACTCGCAGCAGCAGGCCGCTTGGAGCCATCTGGCCGGAAGGGGTAGTTCGGGTAGCACTGCGGGTATCCGTTTGCCTGGGCGAAGTGGAACATGCTTTTGTTCATCAGCCGGGCCCAATTTCTCACAAACTTTCATTATCACCAAGTTCGGAGCAAGGAGGGCAAACTCACGGAGTTCCGAGCTTGGCGATGCTAAAAGCCATGTCAGGGTTGTAGATGTTTCCGATGGAACTGGCGAGCATGCCAGTGCTGGCCAGAGCCGAGGGCAGCCAAGAAGCGGCCACGAAGGCAGCAAACTGGAACTCGGATAACTTCATGTTGAAGCTGATAACGGAGGAATGCGGCTGGCTGTTGAACGGTGCAGGACAGCTTCGAGGGGTCGGCCACACGATATTTATCCACGCTGTCGATGTTCCCTTCCGGGAGCTCGATGGACACTCACTTCGTGAAGATTGCCTGGCAACTAATACCTACCTAATCAGGTAGTTGGTATCTAAAACGGGCGATTGATGAGGAACCATACCAGCAAATGGCGGTGTCGACCCAGGGTGCAGTGAGACCTCTGAGGCAAACTCAATATATTTGAAGCGTTAGGGAAGGGGCTCGGCGGGTACAGTACCACGGTTCATTGTCCCCTGCGTTTGTTTAGACTCCATAATTAGTAGCATCAACGTTACTGAAAACCAGGGCGAAGCATCATGCGCGGCGAGTACCAGTACAGGACCGTATCGAGTCTAATTTGTGCTGATTGCCAGCTGTTTCAAGCTCAGCCTCGCCGTGGTCAGACAACCTTTATTCAGAAGGTGTGACGAACCAGCTGTACCTGAACCAGGCCATGCCTGTCTGGAGCCTCACCGGTGTGCTGCAGTAGTGGTGGGGCTCGATGGTGAGTGACGCGTCGGATTGGTGTTGACATGCAGTGTAAACTGTCACGAGCTGAGCCTCGAAGCGACCTCGGCGGCTTGGCACCCTCGAATAAATTGTCACATCCGGTATCTAGTTGTCATGAATTGAACAGCCCGCAAGCCACCGGCGTTGGTGATCCGTCAATCTAGGATTTGTCGGTCGCGTCCAGAGCAGAACTGGACTGCATGGGGGCCAAAAGATGGTTGCTGTAGTTTCAATGTCCCGAACGCCAGTATGTTTGTTTGAGTTCTAGGATATCATGTCAAACATGAATCGGTTGGCGGCGAGGCAGGCAAACAAAGCAGAATCGGCGATGTATCTATTCTGTCTGTCAGTGTGTGTGGAGGGTAGGGGAGTAGTACAGGTGGGCTGGCTGCAAGAGAGATGGAGGGGCAGGCCGTCCAAGCCAATTCGCAACAGTATGTCGTTAGCCTTAAAGAACTCCCATCATTGAGCTATGTGGTTTCCATCAGTCCACTGCTCGGTTGGAAAGCATATGGCAGCGATCATGGATCTAACTTGCTGATCGGGCAGGCTTAGATTTGCACCCCGCTCCAGCCCCATGTCCCGGGGAAGCTAAAATCCCGGTGAAAAGCAGCACAGCTCAGCTCGGACTCGGGGTTAAGACTACAAAAGTCGGGCCACACCCCGGAGCCGAAAAAAGCTCGGTCCGAGTCGCTCTGCTTCAATCAATGACCTTGACGCGAGGCCGAATGTGACTGGGCGGCACTCACAGACGAGATGTAACTGCCAGGATCTAAACTGTGTTGGAGGGCAGAAAAGCGGACCAAGCGCTGTGGAAGACGGGTTTACTTTGGTCCGTCTGAGTCAACTCGTGCGGAGAGGGAGACAACTTCGCCCTCTAATACTGCTCTATCCCCAACTCTCAAGCTTCCCTCCATCGTCATCAACACGGCACAGAGAAAAGCATCATGACTCCGCCTCCTGGACCCTCGGCCATCTCGGCCAGCCCTCGCGTGCATACCCTCCTCAAGCGCCTCCACACCGCTTCCGAGGCGCAGGAGAAGACCCTCTCGCAGACGTGGTTCTACCTTAAGCGTGTCATCGCCTTCTACCTCTTCTCTTCTTCTTGGGGATCAGCTGCCGATGACCACATGCGGGACAAATTTGTTGCACTCGAGGAGGACAAGTGCCATTTTGTGTACCTACTCGCCCGCAGCTCGGGGGCCTTGAACATTGTCGAGGCCGGCACAAGCTTTGGCGTTTCAACCATCTACCTGGCACTGGCCGTGGGACAAAACATTGCGGACCAGAAAACCCTCGGAAGGAGTGTTAGCGGAAAGGTCGTCGCAACGGAGAAGGAGCCGACCAAGGCTGCGCGGGCGAGGGAGCATTGGGCCGAGGCAGGAGACGAGGTGGAAGGGCTCATTGAGCTCCGCGAGGGCGACCTTCTTGAGACTCTCAAGATGGACGGCATGCCCGAGCAGGTCGACTTTCTTCTGCTTGACAGTACGTCGCTCGCCAATGCTGTTGCCGCGTGCGTTGAAAACGTGAGATGAGACTAACACGGAACAGTCTGGACCCCCATGGCGCTTCCCACGCTCAAGATCATCAAGCCTCGGCTGAAGAAGGGGGCGATCGTCCTCGCCGACAATACCAGCATGGCTCGGCCACTGTACAAGGAATATCTTGACTTCATCTACGACCCCGCCAACGGCTTCAAAACTACCCAGGTTCCATACTCTGGGGGACTGCAGGTGGCCGTCTATCTGCCTGAGGAGAGCAGCGAATAAGGAGGCCACCATGTAATCTCTCATCCAACTTTTACCTGTCACTTTTTCTTCTTCTCAATGCACGAGCACAGATGAGATCGTGTCCCATCCCTTGCTCCCACTGAAAGCTTAAGGCTCGTTCATGCTGGCCCCCCTGGCGAGCATCAGCTGCGAAACTGTCAGCAATATAACATGGTATCCTCCTCCTCTCCATGCTATGCTGGCTAAAGGTGTCGGTCATGCTCACACTGTTCCTGAGGTTCAAGAGCTCGCCCGACGTCTTCTCAATTCTGTGGGCAAGCTTTCCATGCAGTGCGTGAGCGTAGTCAACCAGTCGGGACCAATTTTCCAGAAGTCCCAACTGGGTGAGATCATTGAAACGCTGAGAAAGATCAGAGTCCACCCCTGGGTATATCCTCTCCCATGTTGCCCACATCTGCTGAAGGGAACGGGGCAGAACGTCGATATGCTGGCGGAAAGACTTGAGTAGGTGTGCTGTGACGAAGTATTCCTTGGCCAACCAGCCACGGGGGTCAAACATGAGATCGTAGAACTTCTCTAGGTCACTGCCGTCGATATCCTCGACCCGGTTTCAATGTGATGTTAGTGCTGTATAAGGAGGCTTGTCAAACAAATAGAGGAGAGAACTACCTAGACTTAGTGAGGTCTGTCAATGTAATCGAGGCAGCGGTTCCAGCCTTCGCTCCAGTCGTCTATCCCGCCCCGAAGCAGCATTTGGAAAGCCGTTATGCCGGCGGAAGATATAGCAGGCTTCATCCCGCGCGTCGCCCAGTCCTTCTTTGTCAACTTGATGTAATGGTGGCACGCGTCGGCCAAGACGAATCCAACAGTAGCAGGGCCCTTCAAGTTAGCCACGTCCGGTTGGCGACTCTCTTCGTACGCTGTAGCAGTACGCATACTGAACCAGACTCGCTGTTCTCTGAAGCTTTCTTTGCTGCTGAGACCTCCGAGGGGAAGCGTGATGATACGACGGTCACAGCGGATACCGGAACCGCTCCACTCGTCAGCGTCGTCATCGTGTGGGTGAAGTAATGGAATATGAAGTTGAGATACATCCAGCGGTCTGGAAATGTGCCAAGAGACCAGGAAGGGTGGCGGTAGCCTTCTAGGCCTTCTTTGCGGCAGAATCCGTGGAGAGAATCCAAAGTCCACGAAAAGTCTCTGTCAGGACTGTCGGCCAAAGGTTTGGCCTCCTTTGTCGGGTGCGTCATGAGGAGGAGAATGGTAGCAACTACAGGTAGCGAGACGACCCAATGATCCGGGCCGGTAAACGACCTGAATGCGAGCAGAGAGAGCCGGTATTAGCAACACTGCGGATCTCGATGAGAAGAATACGCAGAGCGTTTCTGTCAAAAAGAGAGAAAAAACAAAAACGTACCATATCTGGGCACCGGGCTCGTCGGATATGACTTGTTCTTGCCTTTCTGCGCTCGGGCATCTGTCTACGGAAATCGGGGTTTGGTCTGCCTCGAGAGAGGGCCTGAAAACAAGGCCTCGCTATAGCGAGAAAAACAAATCACCATATCAACTCTCGTTTCTGATGCAATCCAAGTTGCTTGTATTATCTGCCTGGCGACAATGAAATTGCCAAGTTATGAGATGAGAAGCGTACTGGTTTCTGTCGAAGAGGTTGATAGAGCAGATTCATTGAGTGATGGAGGTCAGTCAAGAAGACCCCTTTGCCATCAGGGTTGAGATCCTTGGAAGCAAGCCACCGAAATAGTTGGTAATCCGGCGTGTCAGAATCAACGAAGTGTGGCCCAAGTTGGTGACGTTTGGAGAGACCAACAGCCGCATTCGGTCAGGCGGAGCAGAGGAGTTTGGCCACCTGTTCCGCCAATTTAATAGCGGCCGCTTCCTCTGACCTGGGGTGTTGAGAGACATCGCAGAGGGGGAGACATGTATTGCCTGACTCATCACCATGATCGAGCTGCAGCAGTGCCTTCCAGGAAGGCGAGGTGTTGAATGAAGTTTGAACGTGGAAGTCATTTCCAACCATCGGCCGGAGGATATAACGAGGGGTGTTCCCAATTTCACGCTGGAGAGGTTGAACGGGAAGTACTCCTCCCTTCAAAATCGACTCGACTCTGAAGACGGTCAGCAGCTTCTCCAACAGCTCGAAGAGGTTATCCTGTGTTGGCAGCAGCTGGGACATGTTCGATTCCAGGCTGGAGTGCAACTTTGAAAAGTACAAAAACGTTCGTTGTGAGGGAGGTGGAGGATGGCAGGAAGAGGCAAGTGGAACACGGGCTGAGGGGTTGGATGCCTCAATAAACAGAGAAGCCAACCAAGCTGGGGAGCAAACCAACCGTCCTGCACGTTATCACAACCAATCATCTCTTATATCACACACAACATATGCAACCCCATATTCTCATGATTACCCCTCTTTTCTAACCTCCGATTGGGTTGCAGGCAAGCACCGCGGTCGAGAAGGATTCTTCCCTCATATCACAGGAAAACCCCAAACTCAAGGCAATAGACCGTGATATCTGCAGTAAGGAGCAGTCCCACCCCGGACCTGATAACTATGGCCACTTGATTCTCATAATCTACCATGCAGACTCGAGACTGTTCAACCATGAGACTGATCAACACACGCACCCTCGGGCTGGAGGAGTTCTTCGATGCTCTGGTCCCCAAATACGCCATCCTGTCGCACACATGGGAAAAGGGGGAAGTCCTCTTCCGTGACATGGAAGATCTCGACAAGGCGCGTGCAAAGCCCGGTTTTGCCAAACTGCAAGGCGCGTGCACTCTGGCGGCCACTCAGGGATACGATTACATCTGGATCGACACCTGCTGCATCGACAAGTCCAGCAGCGCCGAGTTGAGCGAAGCCATCAATTCCATGTACAAATGGTACAAGAAGTCTAG
>FTIZ01003126.1_pt1 | contig 11744 bp, 5 predicted proteins | sample 1658381 | NCBI WGS metagenome assembly FTIZ01 (sample SAMEA3914822, study PRJEB12502) | metagenome | biome: forest; material: soil | place: USA | collected 2012-03-12 | depth 0.1 m
TCCCTCAACAGTCCTACTTACAACGCAACCAACACAACAACTTCAAGCACCAAGTCAAAGCTCAAGCTCAGGCGTGGCTCAATTTTTAGCTGGATCATGGACAAGGCGCTCGCGCCCTTTCGAGACGCCGACACCATGGCAGACTGGGAAGAGAAATAGCCAAATACACCATCACGCGAAACCGTGGTCGCGTTTGCTAAATCTTATTGACACTCGCCCATTTTTTTTGTCTCTTGCCTCTGCTATCACTGTTTGAAGGGTTTGGGGAATAGTTGGGGGAATGTTTGGTAGAACGGACTTGAGCGTGCCCCTGACACTTCCAATACCAATTGTCAAGCTTCATGTTGTTGGGTTCCTTTGCATGATTGTTTGGCATACAAGGTCAGAACCACTTAGAGATTGGCATTCTCATGTTGTTACGGTATACGGGCTTGCTGTATGAGAGTAAATACGCGTCGGCTTCGTACTCGCTGGGTGTATGATGCTGGAAGATGACACGGAAGTCCGCACGGGAGTCCGCACGGGAGTTGCCAGCGAAATATCGCACGGGGATGACCATGGCCGGATTTAACTGCTTACGACCGATAATGTTACCAGACGAAAAGAGGTCTTGTCAGAAGATGCACTAGTATGGAACATAGCAATTACCTCGTATGGTGAAGATGTTTGAGCACGTGGGTGCCCAGTATGGGGAGGGACTGTAGCAGACATTCTTCAAGAACAAAATTCCGCCTTGCTGTAAGAGAGTTGCCAACAAGAGATCAAGAGGGTGGGAGACTCTGATCACCCAGTACTCAGATCAAACGGAGAGAGACCAGATCATGGGTATTGATGACCACATACTTTCACGCTAGCAGCATGCACGGCCATGTTCAGCATTCTGAGCGAGGCCTGGTCCAATAACAGCAACTCCCCCCTCCCTTCTTTTTCAACAGACAGGGGAAAGTAGCTTAAACTCAGCACATGCCAGCTTTGCCCCGTGTGTCTCCCTGCCACATGCACACACATGCATCGGGATGAGAAGCTGAGACCGGCCCCACAACTCACACCCGAACTCCTGTTACGCAACGGCTGGACTGCCAGACACGGCATATCACAAGTCTCACTCGCCCAGGCGCGCCAGATGCTTTTCCGGCCCGAAGAGTACCGAAACCGCAGCGGGGACCTCCAACCACAGGGTGACACGAGTCGCAAAATTTCGACCGCGGTTCCCCCGACGATGAGGAGAGCACCGCGATCGACCATGCCACTCCTTCCGACAAATGTCCATCACCATCTCGATGGAGTGACAGCAGATGCTCGGGAAAGGAGACGAGCTGGGGCGGCCCCTGGACGTGGGGAAGATTGTAAGCTTGCCAAACGCTGTTGGGCACACCCACGCGAGAGACCAGCCTTAGCCAACGACGTCTAGGCGATCTATCTGTCAGCCGTCGAGATTCATGGGGGCTTCGGTACGGTACCTGTGTGACGGAAGGTAAACGCCCGTAAATAGGCGCTGTAGCGGGATATGTAAGTCTCGGGTTCACGATATTGGCCACGGCTGGTTCCCAGGCTCCTTCGCCGCTCGACTTGCGGGATCGGGCGAGCGGGCAGAGAGAAAGGACGGCGACGACTGCTGTCATCGGATACGAAAGAGCTTGTAAGTGGCTGTGATTCGAGCCGACTTCCACGTCTTTCCCGCTAGCTGCTGACTTTGGTTGTCTGGTTTCCCGGATATCGTACGGTGTGCTTGCGTCATTGAGGCCGGGAGACGAGGTGACCCGGCGTTTATTAGCGAGCGTTTGTCAGCTGCCTTCCGGCATGGAACTTTTGAAGTCGCCAGATGTATCAGCATCACGACATGGACGGCGTGGGGGGATCGGGCTCCCGGCTCCCTGACTCATTGACGGCCAAATCCAGCGGAATTCCGGAAGACCGAGCTTGGGGCTTTTCACGTCACAGATTATGGTTACTGGCAGTGTTCATGGTGTCCCAGATACGGTGATCCGGGTCGAGCACGGTCTCCTGGGTGAACTCTGTCCAGTTTCAAGAAGGCAAGAGAGGTTGGCGAGATACAGATAGCAGGCCACCGTCAAGGGCGAACTATCCTCGAAATAAAGCAGTGCTAATAGGAGCCGGCAAGTGAGGAAGTCTCGGCGGTTGGTCTCACTCAAGTGGTGTTTCTCGAAGACGGGCCGAACATAGCAGCTTCTCGATGATTAGATCCCAAGGAACAGAGTGAACCCACCGCTCATGCCACATGGACCACGGAGCTTCCCATTTAGCCTCTCAACGTGCCCAGAGACAAATTTGAGCGAGCACTTCGCCATCCGCAAATCGCTGTGGCCCTGCTGCTTGCCGGCGGAGAGGCTGCTCTGTGTCGACTCAACTTGGACTGCCGCGCTTCTGGTGAGCCTGGAATAGTCCGTCCTACAATCTTCCCAGATTAGGGTTTGACGGCGTTGCACGTTGTTGGGTGGGATGGCGGGACGGACAACCGGGGGTCCGGTGGTGGTGGTGTTGGTTATGGGAGCGACAGTCAGCCTAATCTACGGCAGCCCGTCCAATTGCAACTGAGTTGACGACACATACGTGCCCTGGAGTTTGCGGCAGCGGACGGACAAAGGGAAACTCAAATGTGCCGAAGAGCGAAGGAGATCAAGGCAGCAGTGGTGTTTCGTGTGGGCTGCTGATGCTTCCCCAAACACATCAGGCAGACCGATCTCCTTCCGCGTCGCCCCTCGTATTCCCATGTCGCACAGTTCGAGTCCGCGGTGGCTCGGGCCCAGACTCCGGGAAGTTGGCCATGTTGAGTAGAAGGGGAATTTGTCAGTCGGCCTGGAGTTGGAGTCTGCACGGCAGCGGCGAGGGCTTTTCCCCAACTTGTCAACTTCGCTGACCCAATTGGTTTCCCCACCGCCCAGTGTTCAAATATGGCATCTTTCGGTTTTGGGTCATTCCGCTTAACCAAATCCTTGCTGCTGTGCTCGTACTGTGGTGCTACGACTGGTGCAGGGAACAGGGGCTTCCGGTTTGAAGACACCACCTGGAAGTTCCAGGAGAACCTAGAAGCACTTATGCATGCTTGAGTTCTGATGATTCTGAGACTGCCTTGGAGTCCAGTTTGGGCTTCGGATGAAAAGATTTGAGGAGGTGTAGGAGCGAAGCAGCAGAAAGCAATTGTCAGGACCTTGACCTTCCAGGTTGGTTTGGTGTTAGTCTGGGAAGGCACCCGACCTTCCCTGGCCAAACCAATCCTTCACTCCCCGACCTCCATGCATCACCCTCAAACCCAAACCTCAACTCGAATAATTTGACTGGCCTACCTTCGTCTCCAGCTCTTCTATTCACATGTGTTGAACGAGCCCATCCAACACCCCGCCCACTCACAGCTCCGATGCGGGGACGGCCCGACAGCCCGTTGACGCCCACCCCGGCGCTTCGAGGTGCATTTCTGTTTTTACCTTCCCCTTCCAGGTTCCACTTTGACAGCATCAGGGGCCAGGGACAAGTCCAGGTTGACGGCGCTGCTGGGGTACCTTCCCGGTTAGCTTCAGTTATCTTTGCTAAATTACCTTGATGACTTGCGTGCCGCCCGGTTCCCCAAGCCGGCCGTTGAAATGCATCCGCATCACGGCGCGCACGGCTATTGGCACGCCTCCCTTGCTCGCCTCCGTCCGGGTCGTCTTAATTACCTCCCCACGGTAGGCGGCCTGTTGGTAACGTTATAGCCTTGTCATCCCCCAGACTTCTCGATCGACGACGCATCGGAGGCGAGCCCCGGCTCCACTGCTCATATTGTGTACTGGACCTCGCTCGCGTTGCCAGCCTCCGAAGCTGCTGGCAGGCGGGGAATAACCCCATCTCTCCGGCGCAAAGCGTCCGACATCTAAACACATTTGTCGTCTGATGAAACTGGGAGCTTACTAGCAGACCGGCAGGCCGGCAGGTACCTAGCCTGGATGTGGTGGGCAGGCCGCGACAAGGGCTCTCGTCATCTGAGACCCGACGCCCGATCTGCTGGACCTCGGCCGTGTGTGGCTGCACACAGCCTTGGCTGCATGCATACTGCATCTGAATCTGAGGATTCTGGCCAGGCATTGTGCAGAACTTCCCGCTAGCCTGGGCCGTACACAGTATCCTATTGAGATGGCGAGTCGTCGATCCGACCACTGGGGGGCAACGACGAGCTCCTCAACGGGCGCCATGTGAAACCACCCGCCCCCGTGTTGCTGCCATTTTGGTATGTCTCGCGGGATTTGATGGACTTGACGAGCTTGACGGGCTAGTCGTGCCAGGATCCAATGCTTCCGTTTCAGAAGCAAGCGTTGCAGAGCAGAGAGTCCGTCCCAACTCTCCGTTGTTGATATTGTCGTCGTTGCCGATCTTCCGGCCAAGACCTGACCGGCAGCTGGAGGCCCAATACCCGGCAGGAAGCTGGCCAACCACATGCCGCACCGATGAGGCTCTCCCGGACGCGCCACCTGGCGACAACGACACGGGCTGACAAAATCGTGCCTTGACCTGCCTTCCCGCAAATTCACGATTCCCATCGTATCGTGCCTCACTGATCCGAACCACAACACGCCAAACAGCGGATCGCGCGGGTGACACATGGCATGCCGTTTACAAGATCCGCAATCCGCTCGGTGGGATTTTCGTCGTGCGATTTGATTTCTTGCTGATGAACTCGCCCAGGGCGTGCTGCCTCGCTGCGCAGCGGCTGCCACTGCCACTGCCGCGGGACTCCGTGGGGGGAGTCCGTCCCGCCCGCCGAAGTCCCCTTGCCCGCGATGCGGATTCCGCACACAATCCGCACAATTCGTACAATCCGTAAACGGCTGGGAGTATCTTGGGGGCAGGCTCTTTCCGTCTAATCTCACGTCAAAGGATGCCGGTGGGCGAGCGGGCGAACGGGCAGGAAGGAAGGCGGAAGGGCGGAGGGGCCAAGCATGGGATGTGCGGCTGCGGGCCCTAGTGCTTCCGCTGCACATCCAGACCAGGAACACCCGCCCTGCCCCTGCGCTCGTGGATGGAAAACGCCCGAACCGGCAGCAAGCCCGTCCCTCGGGATCACGGCTCCATCTTGGTGCCAGCCCTTCGCTTATCACATGGCGCTTGCTTGATGGTGGGATCGCTACACAACATGGCGCTTCATCCGGTCGAGCTCCTGCCTGCCCCCCTGCGGCCCCACCCGCCCTCCCCAACGGCGGCGTGTTGGTACCAGCCCTCCTGCGAGGGCTGGGACCGAAGGGGCAAGTCCATAGGACTATCAAAGAAGGCCTTTGATCGCCGAAGGATGGGACGACCGGCAAAATGCGTCCGGTGATTTTATGACCCCATGGGCGGGCTGTTCTCTTTCTCAGCAGATGCCATCCCCAACCCCGAGTCCGTTGTTTATATGCTATAAGACTTGGAACAACCAAGCCTTCCATTGCTTCCACTGCTTAGAATACATTTCTTCAGCAACAGTTCTCTCCCCCACCCAAGTCCACACCCCCTCGTTCAATGCCCCAGGCCGACACCTGGCTCCCGGAACAAGATGGGGGCCACGCTCGACGATAGCTGGGTCAACAGACCGGCGTTTCTTCTCTTCGGGGACCAGTCCCTTGACAGCCACGGTTTCTTGGCCGAGCTTTTCCGCCAGGACAGACAGGGCGAGCTGGCAAAGGCTTTTCTGCGACAGGCCACGCACGTGCTGAAGACGTTGGTCGAAAAATTACCCATCTTGGAGCGAGCGAGGCTGCCAGAGTTTCGGACGCTCCAGCAACTCAACGAAAGATACCGCAGCTGCAAGTTTCGGCACTCGGGTATCGACGCTGCGCTGCTGTCCATCTCGCAGCTCGCCCACTATCTCGAGTGAGTACAGGCCTCCAAACAACCAGTCACCTCTTGCTCCGAGCCAACAGACACCTCTAACCATGACCCTTTAGTCATGCCGAGAAGCACTGCGAGGACATCACCCTGCCTGACCGCACTTTTCTCGTTGGTCTCTGCTCGGGGCTTTGGGCGGCATCCGCTATATCGGTAACCCCATCCCTGCCGGACCTCGTCCATGTCGGCGTGCAAGCGGTCTGCTTGGCGTTCAAGACGGGGACGTACGTTCACGAGATTGGCCAGCGGCTGGGTCCGGCATCTGACGAATCGGCGAGCTGGACCTACATCTTTGGAGGACTGAATCAGGAAGACGCCGCTGCCAAGTTGGATGACTTCAATGCCTCAGCCGTGAGTGTAACCGGTGGTCTCGGGCCTTTGGATCGGAGAACTGACGCCGAACAGGGCATCCCGCCAGCCAGCAAGGCATACATTAGCGCCATATCGGCTAACAGCATCGCGATATCTGGTCCTCCCGACACGCTCGACACTCTGATCAGGAGCCATGTTCTGTCGGCCAAGCCGACCGCCATCCCCGTCCATGGGCCATACCACGCGTCCCATCTCCACTCCAGCGTCGATATTGACAAGATACTGGAGCTGGACAGCCCCGAGGTGGAGGATGCATTTTACAAGACTCGGCCGCGGTCATCAATCATGTCCTGCACAACCGGCTCTTGGTTCTCGGATTCGGATACGAAGTCGCTCATGAGGTCAATTGCCTTTGCCATTCTGAACGAGGCTTTGCAGTTCAACAAGGTTCTTGACGGCTGTCTCGAGCGCGCCCGAGAGCTCGAGGACCGGAGTTGCCTCATCCTTGCGCTTGGCCCAACCCAAAATGCGGCCACTCTTGAGACCCTCCTCAAGAACCAAACCAACATGGAGATCGTGCTCCGCGCACCGCTCCGGGCGTCACCTGAGACCACAGCGTCCACTGTAGGAAACCAAGGCTCGACCGGGAGGTGCAAGTTGGCCATTGTCGGCATGGCGGGGCGGTTCCCCGACGCCGCCAGCCACGAAAAGCTCTGGCAGCTATTGGAGCGGGGCCTCGACGTCCATCGCGAGGTGCCTCCGGATCGCTTCGACGTCAAGACACACGTCGACGCGACGGGCAAGATCCCGAATACCAGTCACACTCCTTTCGGCTGTTGGATCACAGATCCGGGTCTATTCGACCCCCGCTTCTTCAACATGTCACCCCGCGAGGCCTTGCAGACAGATCCGATGCAGCGAATGGCCCTGACGACTGCGTACGAGGCCTTGGAGATGTCCGGCTATGTCCCAAACAGGACACCATCTACCAGGCTTGATCGCATCGGTACCTTCTATGGCCAGACCTCGGATGACTGGCGCGAGATAAACGCGGCCCAGGAGGTGGACACTTATTTCATCACGGGAGGCGTGCGCGCCTTCGGCCCTGGCCGCATCAATTATCACTTCGGCTTCAGTGGACCAAGCCTCAACATCGACACGGCCTGTTCTTCCAGCGCGGCAGCTATGCAAGTTGCTTGCACGGCGCTCTGGGCGCGGGATTGTGACACGGCCGTGGTCGGCGGCCTTTCCTGCATGACAAACCCGGACATTTTCTCGGGTCTCAGCAGAGGCCAGTTCCTGTCCAAGACCGGCCCCTGTGCTACATTTGACGACAACGCCGATGGATACTGCCGTGGTGATGGCTGCGCGTCGGTCATTGTCAAGCGTCTGGATGATGCCCTGGCCGAGCACGACAGGATTCTCGCCGTCATCCTTGGCACGGCCACCAACCATTCGGCAGATGCCATTTCCATCACGCACCCCCACGGACCGACGCAGTCCGCCCTGTCGAGTGCCATCCTTGACGAGGCGGGAGTAGATCCCCATGATGTGGACTATGTCGAGATGCACGGCACTGGCACCCAGGCCGGAGACGGTACGGAGATGGTCTCGGTCACCAACGTCTTCGCCCCGGCGGACCGCAAACGACCTGCTAACAGGCCACTCTTCTTGGGCACAGTCAAAGCAAATGTCGGGCACGGCGAGGCCGCCTCGGGTGTGACAGCCCTCGTCAAAGTGCTCATGATGCTCCAGAAGAACGCTATCCCGCCCCATGTCGGTATCAAGGCCAACTCGGTCATGAATAAGACGTTCCCCAAGGATCTCGGGGAACGGAATGTCAACATCGCTTTCCACACGACTCCCTTCAAGAGGAAGGATGGCAAGCCGAGACGCGTCTTCATCAACAACTTCAGTGCTGCTGGCGGCAACACGGGCCTGCTGCTCGAGGATGCTCCCAAGCGCCCCCCACCGAAGGATGATCCCCGCACCCACCATCTCGTCACCGTGACTGGAAAGTCTCGGTCTTCCATGATTCGCGGTGCCGAACGTCTTGTCGCCTGGATGGCGGAGCATCCCGACACGCCTCTGTCGCACGTTGCCTACAGCACAACAGCCCGAAAGATCCAGCACTACTGGAGGTTGAACGTGGTTGGCACCGATCTTGCAGATACGCAAAAGGCCCTGGAAGCCCGTCTTTCCGCGTCCAACTTCGTCCCTGTCCAGCAGCAGAAACAGCCCAAGGTTGTCATGTTGTTCACGGGCCAAGGTTCGCACTACGCCTCGCTTGGGAAGGAATTCTACGAACACTACTCGGTGTTCCGCAAGAGCATCGACGACTTCGACCTCTTGGCTCGCATTCACGGCTTCCCATCGTTCCTCCCGCTGATTGACGGCAGCGAGTCTGATGTGTCCAAGCTGTCACCCGTCGTCGTGCAGCTTGGCCTCGCATGCTTTGAGATGGCGCTTGCCCGACTGTGGATCTCCTGGGGAATCAAACCCGCCGCCGTGCTCGGCCACAGCCTCGGGGAGTATGCTGCTCTCGAAGTAGCCGGTGTACTCTCCGCCAGCGATGCTATCTATCTCGTTGGTTCTCGTGCCAAGCTGCTCGTCGAACGATGCACAGTTGGCAGCCACGCCATGCTAGCCGCGCAGGGCTCTGTGGCCGCCGTGTACGAGACCCTGGGCGCGAGGGCCAACAATCTTAATGTTGCGTGCATCAATGGCCACCACGAGACCGTCATGAGTGGCGAAGCAGACGAGGTGGCCGAGGTGGCGGACTTTCTCGCGGGCACAGGATTCAAATGCACCCTGCTTCGGGTGCCTTTCGCTTTCCACTCTCCCCAGGTGGAAGCCGTTCTGGACGACTTTGAGAAGCTCGCCCAAGGTGTCAGATACAATACTCCCAAATTGCCCATCATCTCGCCTCTGCTCGGCAAGGTGGTCGATGGCGAGTCGATCGACGCGACGTACCTGCGCAATCACGCGCGCGACGCGGTCAATCTTCTCGGGGGCCTGGTCTCGGCTCAGCAGTCAGGGACTATTGATGACCAGACCGTCTGGCTCGAGGTCGGCCCTCACCCTGTCTGCGCGAATCTGGTCAAGGGCGTGTTTGGCTCCGCCACCGTCGCAGTCCCCACCCTGCGCCGCAGCGAGAAGTGCTACAAGACGCTGTCAAACAGCCTCGCCACGCTGCACACGGCGGGTCTGCACATGGACTTTAACGAGTACCACCGCGAGTTTGCTGATTCGGTGCGGCTGCTGGACCTACCTAGTTACGCCTTCGAGGACAAGAACTACTGGCTGCAGTACACCGGCGATTGGTGTCTCACCAAGAACAGAGGTGGTGCGGGGCCGAGGGCTCTTGCGCCGCCCGAGCCCAAGCTGTCAACGACGACGGTGCAAAAGATCACCAAAGAAGAAGTTAAGGATGGTGTGGCCATCGTGGAAATCGAATCTGATCTCTGCCAAGAACAACTCCGCAATGTCGTCTCTGGTCACCTGGTCAACGGCGCACCGCTGTGCCCGTCGTCGCTGTACGGCGACATGGCCATGACCGTCTGCGATTATGCCTACAAGCTCCTGAAACCCGATGGGAAAATTGGCTGTAACGTCGCCAACATGGAGGTCCCGAAGACGCTCATCTTTGACGACAAGGCGGAAAGCCACATCCTGCGCTTGACAGTGAAAGCCACAACCATTGGGGCCGACCTTGTCTTCCACACTGGTGAAGGCAACAAGAAGGTGGAGCATGCCAAGTGCAAGGTGCTTTTCGGCAATCCCGAGGACTGGCAGAACGAGTTCGACCGCGCTGCCTACCTGATTAAGGCTCGCATCGATGCTCTGACTGAAGCAGAGAAGCGAGGAACCGCCTCAAAGGTTAGCCGTGGGCTGGCATACAAACTCTTCTCCGCCCTGGTTGACTATGCCCCACGTTACCGGGGTATGGAGGAGGTTATCCTTGATAGCGACACTTGTGAGGCGACGGCCAAGATTCGCTTCCAGACGACTGAGGAGGATGGCAAATTTGTGTTCAGCCCCTACCATATCGACAGCGTCTGCCACATCTCAGGCTTCATCATCAACGGGACTGACGCGGTGGACTCGCGCGAGCAGGTGTACATCTCGCACGGTTGGGGCTCAATGCGGTTTGCTGAGGTCCCAGCTCCGAATAAGGAGTACCGCAGTTACATCCGTATGCAGCCGGCTAAGAACCCCGGGGTGATGGTTGGCGATGCCTTCGTCTTTGATGGCGAGAGGATTATTGGCATGACGGGTGCAATCAAGTTCCAGTGCATCCCACGCAGGGTTCTCAACCAGCTGCTTCCTCCACGGGGCATCCATGCCGCAGCGGGCCCCAAGGCATCGGCGCCGGCGCAAACCTCGACCACTGCCACCGCAGCCACAAAGACGGCGCCGCCCAAGAAGAAGAAGGAGGGAGTGACCCCGGCCAACATCGGCAAAGTCAATCAGAAGTTGAAGACCGTGGTATCCGCGGTTATGGACATCATCGCCAGGGAGGTGGGCTGCGCTCTTGAAGAACTCGCTGACAACATCGGGTTCACCGATCTCGGTGTCGATTCCCTGATGTCTCTGACAGTCAGTGGGAAGTTACGCGAGGAGTTGGAATTGGAAATCGACTCAAACGCCTTTGTCGACCATCCTACCATCGGTGCCCTCAAGAACTACCTCGCCAAGTTTGAGAAGCCTGGTCGCCAGGACAGCTTGCCGTCTGGCGACTCCGTGGTGTCGTTAGACGACGGGTCGCCCGACATTGAGTCCGACTCCGACGTCACGACGCCACCCGATGAGAGCGAAACCCATTCTGTCAAAGGAGACGGATCGTCTCAGGCTCGGTCCGCCGGCTCCGGCCACGAGCTACAAGGCATCATCCGCGGGACCATTGCAGATGAGATGGGCGTGGACGTAGACGAGATTATCGCAGCGCCCGACTTGGCCAATATTGGCATGGACTCACTCATGAGTCTCTCCATCCTCGGCATGCTCCGTGAGAAAACCGGCATGGAAATTCCTGCGGATCTCTTTGTCGCCAACCCCACCCTGGGGGCCGTGGAACGCGCCCTAGGTGTCAGCAATCCTCCTCCCAAGAAGCCTTCCACGCGAAAACCTCAGACCAAGGAACAATCTGAGGTGATTAATGCACCTCCCGCGGCTCCAAAGCACCCTAGGATTGGCCTGGAGGAACCTTGCCCTCCGAAGCCGCCCAGGCCCACCAACATCATTGATGATTATCCCAACCGCCGGGCGACCTCGGTTCTCCTGTCGGGGATCCAGCGCAAAATGACGAAGTCACTCTTCTTGATTCCGGATGGCAGCGGGTCGGCCACGTCGTACACGCAGATCGCGGATGTCGGTGGCAATTGGGGTGTCTGGGGCCTCTTCTCTCCTTTCATGAAGACACCGCAGGAGTATCATTGTGGCGTCTACGGCATGGCGTCCAAGTTCATCGAAGAGATGAAGCGGCGCCAGCCTGAGGGACCGTATTCCCTTGGCGGCTGGAGTGCCGGAGGCGTCATTGCTTATGAGATCGTCTATCAATTGATCCAGGCCGGCGATGA
>FTIZ01052215.1_pt1 | contig 11741 bp, 14 predicted proteins | sample 1658381 | NCBI WGS metagenome assembly FTIZ01 (sample SAMEA3914822, study PRJEB12502) | metagenome | biome: forest; material: soil | place: USA | collected 2012-03-12 | depth 0.1 m
CTTACTCCGTAGCCCGGACAAGTTGCTGCGCAGCACAGCCTTTGAACTCGAGGGGTTTCTTTTTCTTGGCACAGCTGTAAGGCAGTTCGACGCGATGCTGCAGCGATGACAAGGCTTTCAACGGGGCATACTTCCCCCCTCTTCCCCTCTCTTTTCACTTCGAACTTCGACGCTCCACAACTTTCCAATTTCTCCATCGTCCAACGCAGCCCGAAACCGCCGGTTGCATACAGTTTGTCTATTGCCTGTGCCATCGACCCCTCTCCCCTCCGTAGGCATGGCAGACCCTCTGTCGGTCGCCGGCCTAGCCGCCGGGCTGGTGTCGCTGGGTCTTCAGGTCTGCGGGGGCATCATCACGTACGTTGACGCCCTAGACTGCCGCGAGCAGGAGATTGCGTCGGTGAGACAGCAACACCACTCGTTGCAGATCACGCTCCGAGTTGTCGAAACATCGCTTTCCCAGCTCCCCCGCGACCACCAAGAAGCGGCCGCAGCCGCCCGCGATTGCCTCGACGTGTGCCAGGCTAAACTCAAGGAGCTAGAGAGCCTCGTTGCCGAACTTGCTAGCAGCAACTCGCCTTCAACTAGCCGGCGAGATAAAATCAGACACCAGAGCAAGAAGCTGCTTTATCCCTTTAGCCGTGTCAAACTCGAACAACTGGAAACAAGGCTTCAGAGCGCCAACGCAACTCTTCAGCTGGCGTTGCAGGCACTAGGGTTGTAAGGGAGCCTTAGCTGGTACTTTTATTGGCCGTTTGCTAAAGGATAGTCTGACAGATCCGCCTCGCACTTGGACTCCGAAAAGTTGGCGAGGCTCGAGTCGGGTCTCCTAGTCGTCCAGTCCCACGTCTCGGCCATACAAGGCATCAACACGGGCGTCGACGACCTCAAGCATCTTATCACACAACTGCTCGTTTCCCGCCAAGCTTCCACCTTGGAAGCCGTCGCTCCCCGAGTCAAGAAATCACGAGCCTTGAACAACGCCTCCTCCACTCTCAAAGCCCAGACGACAACTACTTCAAGCCAGCTGGTCTCATCAACAGCCCACCGCGGAAATCAGTTTCAGGACCTAGTGCCGTCGTTTCTCGGTGGCGCCAGCGCCTGTGTCTGTCGCCGCGTTTTTAAGCGTAGCGACTTCGTCTGGGGCCCAGTCGGCTTTTCTCATGAGATAACCGCTCACCAACACCTCCCCGGATGCCCAGTTGCTCGGGTGGTCGGTACAGATGGAAGTCGAAGAATCAGTTTGAAATACACTGGTTTTCGACGTCTACTCAACTCGGCTGTCCAGCTTTCATTCGCCATGAATTGGGGCATGGGTGGTTGGAGTATTAGCCCTAACGTCACCTACTACCCCACAGTGGACGAGACGACGGCGCCGGCGTTTCGAACTCTGGAATTATTACTTGATTCACTCACGTATTGCAACTGGACCCCACCCCAGTGGGAGAAATTCGTCGCCCTAGCCCTGACCAAAATCTCGAGGCTCTTTCAATCCCACAAGGCTTCGCCACTTGCTGTCGATTCTGCCAACAGGTCTTTGGCGCATATGATGGCCTATTGTGTAAGCGGTTCCTCTAGGCAACGTGTGTGGCTGGCCATTGCTAGGGCGATGCTAATATAGAAACTTGAACACTTAGATAGGTTTTGCCATCGACCGGCCGGGTCGGAGATACAACCTTTCACAACCTCTTCTCGAGCTCTTCAGATACCTGGTCATGTACAAAGTCCCAACAAATCAGTATGACCTCTATGGCAGGTACGTTTTGAGCCAAGAAGATTCCAGATTGCAATTTACTAAAGATCGAGTCCAAAATCAGGTCCCCGCTTACTGGAATGATGCTCGGCAACTATAACTTTACTAGCCAACATGTTGCCGCCTCCGAATTCATTCTTCGCTCAAGTCCGGAAACTTTTCCTGCATGTCTTTCTCGAGCACCCAGACCCTTCTTTATAAAGCCTGTCAGGGAACCCAAATTTGCTCGTGGCCCCATCCTTAGTACACTCCGCTTTGTCGGCTGTTCCTCTTTGGTTTCTGAAGGTATATTGCCTCAAACTATACTCTCATTGTTCTATTTCATCATCTACGAGTCTAGACTGTTGATGATGCCTAGCTGACTAGGGATATCGACCTCCTTCAGCGTACGGATGTGGCCCCCTAAGCTTGGCCATTCTCGCGAATGACTCAGCCCAAGTCGAGTTTCTTTTGGAACATCACCTGTCTGTATTAGGTGAACGAAATCTTTTCGGCCATACCCCCCTACATCTAGCAGTAGAGAACCCTGAATATCTACAGCTCCTTGTACGGGCCGCGGACAGCAAGCTCCTCAACGGGATCGAACACGAGGGAACATCTGCAATAGAGATCGCCGTCCTCGTCAGTGGTATGATCTGCAAACAGAAGACGAGCAATCGCAGGTGCCGTCGATGCCATTGTGCCAAATCTACCGCTATCCTGATCGGGGCCGATTGCGCAGTCCCGGTGACGAGAGCTCTACAGTCTATGCTCAAGGCAGCCTCTCGTCGGTGCAAACTCAGATACGTCCGTGCTATCAAAGACCGGCGGCAGAGACTCAAGCAACTCGCTCTGGCCAACCTCTCTACCGCTGAGGCAGACCGTCTGGGGCTATTAGGCGACGCTGTCTTGGATTATTCCGCGGTACATGTTACTCAGCTCTTAGAACAACGTGGCGTCCAGGTACCCGACGCTCTTGAGTGTGCATCGACCGAAGACGACTGGCCTATGCAGTGCGTCTATCACATGCTCAACAGGCCGGAAGATGCCGATCTTTTCTTTCGGCTAGGTTTCTCCGTCGCAGATAATTTCCGCTGGGAAGACTACGTAAAAACGCCTGGTCATAAGATCTCACCGAACTATCTACGCTGGTTGGCCGAGCACGGGGTTGACATCCTACACCACTGGCTCAAGTCTTTTGGCGCAGGCAGGGGCATAGTCACGGCTCACTTGACGTTTGGGAGCATTGGCCTTAAGATTTGCAAACAGCCTTCCTGGCCGCCAACCGACGTCATCTCGTGGACCCAAGAGATCTGCAGCGCGGCGCTATCCGCTGGCACCCTTGATCTCGCCGACAACTGCCGCTGCGACTGCTGCCCTAGAGGTTGCACCCCCCTCGCCTACGCGTGGAAACAAATCGCCTTGTGGGTCGACGGCCGTTATCGTTTCACCACTGGGAAGACATTAGAAGAATTGGCAAGCGCCTGGTCACGATACCTCGACATCTGCGGGCGACAGCTCGAGCCCAGGCACCACCGTGCCGCTCTCCGGTCTCTCACGTTCGAGGCACTCAAGATGCGACATCAGTGCTGCCCACCTTTCTTACACACCCAGTTTTCCGAGGACTGGCTTTCCGGCGACGTCGAAGATGAAAACACACCCCAAGAGGTGGCGTTGCTGGAAGAGCTGACGGAAGAGTTCGAGGCGGCGGTCGCATCGATCCTCGACGAGGCAGACAAGGATCGGAGGCTGGAGCGGCTCGTCGACTTTTGGAAACGGACCTGGGTGGGCCGAATGGTGGAAATCCGAGAACAGCGCAAGGGCAACGCGCTCTCGGAGGACGAAAGGCGGGGGGCCGAGGAGATTGGGGTTGTGTGGGACGTGCCAGCCCCCGAAGTGGTCAACAGGAACCCCTATGGCAAATCGACAGAGGGCCACTGGTTTTATGAGATGAACCAGATTGAAGTGGAATAAAGTGGTGATGGAGTGGTTGACGTCTTTGAGATGGGAGGTGGGCGCGTGGCGCCCTGAGCCAACCGAAAGGTGGGGGGGGGCGCGCTCATGGCTTGGCATCATGAGCGCGCGGGCAGGCTCATGGAGGCTCAGGGGTCAGGGGTGAGCCAACATGAGCCCGGTACGTAGCTGCTGGACTAGCTAGCACTATATAGTCACTCGTTCTGGTAAGCTTTGGGAGTTCACCAGTTGTCAATACAAGCCAGTACCTACTGCAAGCTCCAAGCATTAGACCTACTGATTGAGACTCTATTGTTGTGCACCCTTTGGCTGCACGGAATCTACCTGATCAGCACCCGCTGAGCTACCTCTGTTGAGCCCTTTCAGGACCCCAAGCCTGACCGGGTCGTGATTCGTCGCAGTGAGCAACACGACGATCGTATTGTTTAGAGTCGAGATTCGCCTGACATTTACGCGTTCAGTTAACATTCTTTGTGATGAGAAAAACATTGAGAGGATCACTAACAAAAGAAAGAATTAATAGAGGGAGCAACAGAATTGTATTCTGTCTTCTCGGGTTAAGTGGAAAGAAAACGACCTTTCTAGACAATTAAAATTTTATGACAATTGAACCCCCCGCCTCCTGTCACAAAGTCACTCCATCTCTCCGGAAACGTCATTGGGCATGGATTGTTGTTTCTGCATCTTTTTGTCGCTTGCTCGAGCACCTGTTCTCAATTACTTGTTTGGGCTTCTCGGAACTCAGATCACTTGACAATAGTGAACAGGGCTCAACTTGTTACTGGAGTGGGCTACAGTTTCTGGCCTATATTCGAACTGCACTTGCTTTCTGTCTTTTATGGTTCTGACTGTATGTTGTTGTTTTCAATTACTAATTTATAACTTGCCTAATTTTACATCTAACTTTGATAGGGATGTTTCATTGGACACAATATGCATATTCGGTATTATCAGAATGAGACTTCTCTAGTGCCGCGGTCTCTTTCAATGTCACAGTTCAAGAAAGAAGTTACTTGATTCTATAGACAAATAAAACTGCAGACATGTCTCTCGCTACTGATATACAATGGATGATGTCTACATTACGGCACTGATACTTCCAAGTAACGCTGTGCTCCGTCTTGCTTGCCAGGCCCCTGAATGTTTGGCCGTTCTAAGAGAATCAAGCAAGAGACACTGATGTATTTTGACATAAAACAGCAACGCGAAGTTACTGTGAGCAAGTACTGAACTGGAACTGTGTCATTTCTTTCTCTCAAATCCATTCGTTTCAGGTCCCATGCTGCCGCGCATGACCTCTCCACAACCACTACGAGATCAGCATCGCCCGTCTAGACAAATGGATTTGCCCACGCTGGCAACGCAAATATTTGGCTGTTTTTTATGGCCAATGATACTCGAGCCTACTTCAGCGTCGTGTGGCCGACCAGACCCGAAAATCAAACACACAGCATCCATCAAGACCGACTATAGCCCCGCACAGCTTGAAGACCTCAACGATGGTAACTATAGTGACAGCAACGGCCCAAAAAATCACTCCTCGGACTGTTGGTAGCTGTGCATCGCCTCCTGCCATGGACAGCAGGCCATGTTAGTAGCACAAAACGCATCCAGACTGTCCCTGTTCTCTCGGCCCGTCATGCGCAAAGTATGGCCCAGTCTTCCGGCTGAGGTGTCTCTTCCTTAGCTAAGGTAGCAGGGAGAGCGGGGTTGGGAGTGTTGGAGGGTGTTGAATACGAGCACACTGGACAAGTCTTAAACTTGCGGAGAGGGAGTTGTGGGATTATTGCTAGCACAGCCAAGCCCGGAGGAAAGCTGTGGAAGACAGCTTGAGCGGGACTCTCAGCCGCTGGTGCCACGCATTAATAGCGGGTTCGAGCACCGCCTCCGGAGCCCGGAAGCGAACGGCCCGCGAGAGCTGAGTGTGGACGCAGGTGACCCAAACGGTCCATAGCGGCCAGCAAGGTCTGGCCAGCGATGTCACATCGGGGTTGACACGAGGCGGAGGCTGGCTTGGGGCACGGGCTATGGGCATGGTGGAGGGCGTGGAGCCCGTCATGCGATGGAGGCGATTAAGGCTGTCGGTGGGCCGGCGGCCAACACCGAAGGCTGACCGCCGCCTCGCCCGTTCCGTGGTTTGGCAAGCATGGAGATGGGTGGCGAGGCTTGACCTGCTGGTCACGGGCTGCCCATAGATTTCTTTCTCTATGCAATTCGTCTCGTCTAGCTTCGCTCGAACAGCTTCGGGGTCTTTGACTCGTGGCGACTCGGAGATGACCGACATGTGAGGCTGGTAGAGAGGCACTCGCGCCCCGCCATATCTCGCTACTTCGAGTGTTGTTTGTTTCCTGTTGTCTTTCACGATGTTTGATCCTGAGCGTTCTTACCTCCGAACTAGACACCACACCTAGGCGCTCGGCTGTTCGAAGCCTCCAAAGCTGATGGTCTACGTCACTCCTGACCCCCTAATCATACCACATGACATACTGAAGAGCTCCATCTCCCGAATGCCTTCATGGCGCTTGCCGTTACAGTGCATTCGGGATTTGATGTGCTCCGGTTCCATTGTCAACACCGGGTGACGCCCTGGCTTCCCCCGAGGAGGCCCCCAATATGAGATCGTGACCCCGGAACCAGCTAGATCTGCTTTGACGGGCTACCACACCGAATCCCATGCAACCCAACATGCATGGCGACGCTAGGGAGGCCGGCGTTAGCTCGCCAGGACAGGCGGTTGGGTTCCTCGCCCCGATCAAGCGACGGTCATGCCAGATCGGGATCGGAATCCTTAGGGCGAGTCCGACATACGTCGTACCCACACAAGGAAGGCTGCAGCTTGTTTCAAGTTCCTGCTCACCTCTCTTCCAGGTCGACTACCGATGGCAGTACGATGCCCGTGGGGGTCCTGGAGCGCTTCTGGGAGATTACGATTCCAGAAGCACAGCTGGAATAACCGCTGGGTCTCCCTCACTAGGGCATCGTCGGGGATTGTTCCACTTGCAGAGCTCCGACTACTTCTTCTAGAAAGGGGTGACGAGGCATCGTCCTGTCCATCCCTCTTGGCGGGTGTAGTGACGGACCTGGTCCGCCCGGCGACTGGTTCCGAGAATAGTAGCCCGATTCCCACCACCCATGTCAACATGCATGAATCAAAGGGGAGTTTTAATTCTCCGATCCAGAATGTGGAATTTTCATGCTCAAGAATAAGTGATTCGCATGGGAGGGGCCGCCGGTAGCCCTGGCGGGCGTCGTCATGCTTTTCCCGCTTGTTGAATGAACGGATCAAAGGTCCTATACACGACGTTTCTGCTCGGCCCTTTTCGAGCCCCCTTCATTACTGGATATGAAGGCGACGTGGGAGTCAAAGATCTGATCGGGATACCAGCCCCCTTGGCTACCATCCGTCCCATGTGAAGGCTGAGGGACGTCATCGGATACTCGTCCCGGGCGCCTCAAGGCGCTTGTCTTCAGGGGAGGCCCCGGGGCGTCGAGATCCGGCGCCGGGTCCACCTGTTTCCTATCCACCCAGCCACGGGGCGCTTGTTTGCTGTGGGGACTGGCCGAGACGAGAAGACAGGTAAACAGAAAAAGAAAAAAAGAAAAAAAAGACATTGAGGGAGCGTGAATGAGCTCTGATGCTCGGCAAGACAAAACACGCAAACCGAACAGCGCAGAGTGATATCCCACATTCAGCCTCAAAACGACTGCCGGCGAACCGGCTGACCACGCCCGACGTGATGCGCCGATGCAGTTGCAGATGGCCCTGGTTTGCTGTGTGTGACTAGTCGTGCGGGGAGGGCAGTTCTCCGCAGGCGAGAATTGGAGGCGGTCAGGTCTCAGGAGAGGCTGGCTTGCCGGGTGGACCGTCTGCAGGCTACGGACGCAAATGCCCGTTGGCGGGGAAAAACCGCCTCACGGCCCGCCGTATCTTGGACCTTGAGAGAGAGCCTTGACTGTTCAAGGCCTGGTCCTGGCGCTGTCGGGTGAGGGCTGCGGGTAGCGGGGAACGAAACAACGAAACAGGGAAACAAAATGGGAAGGGGGCGTCAGGCAGGCCGACATGTTTCAGGACGGCAGACAGCAAAACCGGCACGGCGCAGAAATGGACGTCAGCCCTCAACCCGGAATTGGACTGGAGCCGGAATTGGCTGCCGCTGCGAAACCTGGAAAAACCGTTGTGAGCATCCGGCTGTGGCAGCGCGGGACGAGTGAACGGGGTTACGGCGGCGGCGTGCATGCAGAGTCGCAGACCAGGCCATGCCAGGGCAAAGCCAGGGCAGGCTGCCCCGCAATCTGGTGGAAGCCCAAGGAAGCCACCGAAGCCACCGACGAACGATCGCAAGCCCCTGTGTCCCTCTTGCGGTTAGCGGCCAGGGCCTGCCAGGGTCCGACCCCACACGCTGGGTTTTTGTGGGGTAGCGCCATGGTCTGATTGGGGGGAGCGGAGTCTGATGTTGCGCTTCTGCCGCGCTCCCCACCGCGCGGGTCCTTCTCATCACCACCGCATCGCCAGGCACGGGAAGCATGAACGGCCGCAATATCGGCAAATTGGGAAAAAAAACCACGTCCCCGGTTTTGCGTCCCAATCGCTTGGGCGGTGATTGATGCCGCGTCGATGCCGCGTCGGTCTGCCGCGTGAGCCTCAGCTTGGCCACTATGGAGCCGGTCTGGACTCCAACCTTCGTCGACGAGGAAAAAAAAAAAAAAACCAAGATTGACAAAGCCGGGACAGGCTCAACGATGCCCCTGATCTGTCGTCGGCCGATCTGCCTGTTTTCCGCCGCCGGCGCGAGGGCACGGGGGTCCGGGGTCGCGGCCCATCTGGACCACAATGCGGGGTGGTGGGAAGCCAGACCGTTTCGAGCCGTGGTGGCTTGTGGGGAAACCTGGACAGCGCAAGGCAAGGCGTTGGCTGGGGGGTGTGGGCGTGCGCTGCGGCTCTCAGCCTCTGTGCGCCTCCCCCAGGAATCGCTTGTCGAACCTACACTAACCTTGGAAGGGAGGTGGGCGAGCTTCGCGAACAGCCGTTAGCGCATCACCAGCTGGACTGATGCCGGGACTGCGAATCGTGGGTGTGGACGTGGGCGTGGCGGCGGCGGCAGTTCGGATCGCATCTGCGCACGCCCTGCATCGCCGTCGTGGTTCCTGGGGCCTTGGGGCCCCTGGGGCCCTGGCGGCGCGCAGAAGCTAAACGGTCACCAGGCCATCCTCGCCGTCGACCGACCCGACCGTCATCCAGGCCCTTCCCGGGCGCGCTGGGAACCCCAAGTTGCACTCGGCGCCTGTCCTCCGTGTCACCCCTGGCGGCTTGGCTGCCGCACCAAACGGCCCCCTCCAATGAGCGGCACTTACCCCTGCCGGATCCTCTGGTAACCTTAATCATTTTCCACCCTCGGCTCCACGTCCTCCACGATGCCCTCAGTCTGTGCCCAGGCCAGCCTCCGCCGTGGCAACCGCCATGTGACATCGCTGCCCGGAGCCCCGGCCGCTATCGACGGTTTGGGCACGTCGCCGTCCCCTCGTCCCCATCGGGCCTCTCCCTCGCTCCACCTCACCACCCCACGGCGGCGCCTCACCACACACAAGCGACCTGGCTGTCTTCGGCCGCCGTCCAGTCTTCTCCCGAAAGAACCTGCCCCCTGGTCCTGCGGCGTCCCCATCGCCGAGATGACGCTTTCCCCCATCGGCCACACGCGGTGGGTGAACCGGCGCGGCTGTGTGGGAGCGTCGACGGCCCGCGAGCCGTCTCCACGAAGCATCGACCTTCTCCCCTTGGCAACGCCAGGCTGTGCGCGCTGCCCGGCTGCGCGGCGTTCCCGGCAACCCGGAAGGGGCTGACCCATGGGGATTGCGGCGATGGATGGAAGGGAGGGATGGAAAGTCGGGCAGATGGGGCGACATCCAAGACGGCCACAACCCGTCTATATAACTCGAGTTTCCCGACGTCCATCAGCTCAACTTCTCATCTCATCACCACCCTCATCTCCTCATCATCCACACAACAGTCTTTCACACAAAGAACTGTCTGTCATTCCTTCCACATCCTCCACCATGATTGCCAAGTTCGCTGCCCTCGCCGGCCTCGTGGCCACCGCCTCGGCCCAGGCCGTGTGCTCCCTCACCGCTGAGACCCACCCCTCGCTCACTTGGGCCAAGTGCACGGGCACTGGCGGCTCTTGCACCAACGTCCAGGGCCAGGTCACCGTCGACGCCAACTGGCGCTGGCTTCACCAGCTGAGCAGCAGCACCAACTGCTATGACGGCAACAAGTGGGACACCTCGTACTGCAACGACGCCACCAGCTGCGCCACCAAGTGCTGCGTCGACGGCGCCGATTACGCCAGCACCTATGGCATCACCACCAGCGGCAATGCCCTGAACCTCAAGTTCGTCACCAAGGGCTCCTACTCGACCAACATCGGCTCGCGTACCTACCTCATGGAGTCCGAGTCCAAGTACCAGGGTAAGCTTGAGACCGTTGGCACCCCCCGCGGCGATCATGTCACGATAGCTAACCACCCCCGGAACAGCCTTCAAGCTCCTCGGCAACGAGTTCACCTTCGACGTCGACGTCACCAACCTCGGCTGCGGCCTCAACGGTGCCCTCTACTTCGTGTCCATGGACACTGACGGTGGTGTGGCCAAGTACTCCAACAACAAGGCTGGTGCCAAGTACGGTACCGGCTACTGCGATGCTCAGTGCCCCCGCGATCTCAAGTTCATCAACGGCGAGGCCAACGTCGCCGGCTGGACCCCCTCGACCAACGATGCCAACGCCGGTGTTGGCAACTATGGCAGCTGCTGCTCTGAGATGGATATCTGGGAGGCCAACAACATGGCGACTGCCTTCACCCCCCACCCTTGCACCACCATCGGCCAGTCGCGCTGCACGGGCGACGCGTGCGGTGGCACCTACAGCTCGGACCGCTACTCGGGCGTCTGCGACCCCGATGGATGCGACTTCAACTCGTACCGCCAGGGCAACAAGACCTTCTACGGCAAGGGCATGACCGTCGACACCAACGCCAAGATCACCGTCGTCACCCAGTTCTACACCGACGCCTCGGGCAACCTCTCCGAGATCAAGCGCTTCTACGCCCAGAACGGCAAGATCATCCCCAACTCCGAGTCCACCATCGCTGGCAACCCCGGCAACTCCATCACCCAGGACTGGTGCGACAAGCAGAAGGCCGCCTTCGGCGACACTGGCGACTTCAACAAGAAGGGTGGTCTCGCCCAGATGGGCAAGGCCCTCGCCGGCGACATGGTCCTCGTCATGTCCGTCTGGGACGACCATGCCGTCAACATGCTGTGGCTCGACTCGACCTACCCCACCGACAAGGCTGGCGTTCCCGGCGCTGAGCGCGGTGCCTGCCCCATCACCTCGGGTGTCCCCGCCGATGTTGAGGCTCAGGTCCCCAACAGCAACGTGATCTACTCCAACATCCGCTTCGGCCCCATCGGCTCCACCGTCGCCGGCCTCCCCGCCAACGGCGGCGGCAGCTCGTCCTCGAGCTCCACCGTCAAGGCCACCTCCACCACCTCGGTCGCCAGCTCCACCAAGGCCGGCACCACCACCACCACCACCAGCAAGCCCGCCACCAGCTCGACCACCAGCGTCAAGCCCAGCACCACCAGCACCGCCTCCGGCGCCAAGGCCACCCACTGGGGCCAGTGCGGCGGCAACGGCTACACCGGCCCGACCGTCTGCGAGTCCCCCTACACTTGCAAGTACTCCAACGACTGGTACTCCCAGTGCCTGTAAGCGGCTCGCGCCCGGCAAGCAGTGTGACGATGATGACGGAGAGGGTTGGTAATGACTGAGCTGCATGTGGATCGGCATCCCTTGACTGTACATAGTTTTTGTCTTGATGCATGATGGCGGGGGGTTTTCTTCTTTCTCTTCAGAGTATATACATTTTATGCATTGAGTTTGATCTTCAGACAACTTGTTCCAACCTGCTCTTGCCTGTGACTGTGATATGGACTGCCATGAAAAGAATTGCAATGAAAAGTGACTTGTGAGCTTGCTGGG
>FTIZ01004649.1_pt2 | contig 11740 bp, 11 predicted proteins | sample 1658381 | NCBI WGS metagenome assembly FTIZ01 (sample SAMEA3914822, study PRJEB12502) | metagenome | biome: forest; material: soil | place: USA | collected 2012-03-12 | depth 0.1 m
CGGAGGTTGTGGCCGCGCGAGCCCGGGGCGATGTAGGCGCGAGCCCAGTGCTCGGCGGGCTGTCCGGCGATGATCAGGTCCGGCCTCAGGGACGAGACGTGCAGCAGCAGGTAGGCCACGCCAGTGGGACCACTCCACAGTCCTTGGAGGGCCTCTTGGGGATACCGGCTGCGCGGCGGGTAGTTGGCGACGATGTCATCGAGGGCGGCCTGCAGGTAGCCGTCGGTGTCGCCGAGGGTCAGCAGGTGGGTCGAGTCGATCACGAGATGTCGTTGGTCCATTGCGGGATCAGTGGATACTTTGCACGCCAGCTCAGCTCAGCTCAGCTCAGCTGGGGCGAGTGCCGTACCTGGTTCGGTATTCGTACTCCGGCCAAGGGGGCCCCAGCGCGATAGCCGGAAAGGATAAAACGCACAAAAAGACTAGAGCGTTCCTTGACAGCATCAGCCGGGCCCGCTGGCGCTCTCCGCTGTGTCGTCTTGTCGTCATGGCCGCCTGGAACACAGGCTGACCTGAGTTGGTGCGGAGAAGCGGACCCTTTTTTTCTGCGTGAATTACTTGTGTTATGCTGCATGAATCTCACGCGCAGTGCGTTGGTCTTGAAGTCTTGCAGGATGGGATAGAGTCTAGACAATCACGCATGATAGTTTGGCGGAAGTTGGAAGCGGGATGGTTCAGGCTAGGTAGTTAGACCGCTGAAATATGTGCTTCCATTTCTTTCTCTAAAAGAAATGGAAAGAAGAAGTTCAAGGCTGTGCGTGTTGACGCGAAGCCGCGACGGGCTGATGCCAGGAAGAGAACCCTAACCCGCACCCGACAAGCACCCGCGTTCAGCCGCCAATCGTCCCCCCAGGAACTGCCCGATCCTCGAAGATTTGGATCTGATGTTCCAGGGTCCCCCCGAGTTCCCCCTGGCTCGCCCTTTTATTAGCAAACCAAGTGCTGGCTAGTGTATTTCCTGCGCGATGCGGAGTTGCCGTCTCCAATTTTTGTGGGCTTTCCCCGCATCCAAGAGGGTGTGTGCCTGTTCTGTTCTGCTTTCGCTGCCGTTCAACGGTCGCGCGTCGTTTTCCATCGCCCGAGACCTCATCGCGAAGTCTCGGCGACGCCAACGCCAATCCTGGGAAGGTTAACGCCAACGCCGCCTTCACTCTCCACAACCACTATACTTGTATGTGAAACTGCGACTCGCGACTGGAGCACACGCTCCACTGAACACGATGGTTCCTGCAGCTAAGGTCACGGTAATATCATGCCGACGGCTCACAAAAGCAATCAGCTTGCTGCGAGATACACGAGCTGATGGATCATGGCACCCAGACACGCCCGATCCCACCCCCCACCCGCTCGGCAGAATGCGACCCCGTTTTATCCGGTGCCGCCTGTTGGAAGCTATGGAAGGGCCTTGGAAGGCTTGGCCTGCCGCTACCTCTGCCGGCTGAATTGTCCAGTGCGGGCTCCCGCGTGGCCGAAATGAGCCCAGCTCCAGCAGCCCGGGCGACCACGACTACCACCACACAGGCCCAGCACCACGGACCAAACAGAGTCCACCAAACACGGCAACCCCAACCAACAGCCCGGTCCACGGCCCGCCTCGCTGATCCCCCGTCACGCAACGCGCGCCTTGGCAAGGGGCCCGACAACCCCGGAATATGGAGCGGAGTCGCATCCCGCCGGAGCCATGTTGCATCGACGACAACATCCGGAACTGGCCGGCGGAGATCCCCTGAGAATCCCTGGGAATGGGATTGCGGACCGCAGTCCTGTTCCAACGGCCCAGGTGGTTAAAGACCGCCCGCTCCGGCCACTGGTGTCCCGCGTCCATCCATCATCAGTCACTCGCTAGATCTCCACGCCAGCCAAGATGCTCACCTCGTCGCTCTTTTTCTTGGCCTCGCTCGGCCTGGCCTCGGCCAACAGCGATAGCAACACCGGACTCAACGTCCTCGCCCGCAAGGCCGGTCTGAAGTACTTCGGCTCCGCCACCGACTCCCCCGGCCAGCGCGAGCGCGCCGGCTACGAGGCTGTCTACCCCCAGTATGACCAGATCATGTGGGACTCGGGCGAGTTCGGCCAGACCACCCCCTGCAACGGCCAGAAGGTAACTCTGGTGACCTAGGTTGACATGCCATCTCGCGCTAACCACGCTTGCAGTGGACCTTTGTCGAGCCTACCCGCGGCAACTTCAACTACACCGAAGGCGAGATTGTGACGTCGCTGGCGCGTAAGAACGGCAAGTTCCTGCGCTGCCACGCCCTCGTCTGGCACAGCCAGCTCGCCCCGTGGGTGGAGGCCACCACGTGGACCCCCGAGGAGCTCCAAACCATCATCGTCGACCATATCACCAACGTCATGGGCCACTGGAAGGGCCAGTGCTATGCCTGGGACGTTGTCAACGAGGCCCTGAATGACGACGGAACCTACCGCGAGTCCATCTTCTACAACACCCTCGGCCCTGACTACATCAAGCTGGCCTTCAAGACCGCCTCCCAGATCGACCCCAAAGCCAAATTGTACTACAATGACTACAACCTGGAGTCTCCCAGCCCCAAGACTGTGGCGGCCCAGAACATTGTCAAGTCCCTGCGCAAGGAGGGCATCCGGATTGACGGTGTCGGCCTGCAGTCCCACTTGGTCGCCGAGAGCACTCCCACTCTCGACCAGCATATCGACGCGATCCGCGGCTTCACCAAGCTCGGTGTCGAGGTTGCCCTGACCGAGCTCGACATTCGCCTCCAGACCCCGGCCACCGCCGAGAACCTTGCCCTGCAGCGTGCTGGCTACAAGAACGTAAGTCCTCGGCCGTGTGTCTCTGTTTCCACTCATGCTGACTTTGCACCAGATCGTTGGCGCCTGCGTCCAGGTCTGCGGCTGCATCGGCGTCACCCTCTGGGACTTCTACGACCCGTTTTCCTGGGTGCCTGCGGTCTTCCCCGGCGAGGGCGCTCCTCTGCTGTGGTTCGACGACTTCACTAAGCACCCTGCTTACGATGGCGTCGTTGAGGCCCTGACCAACAAGACTAAGAAGGCCCGTGGCATCAACAAGCGCCGCCACGCCAACCTCTCGGCTTAGGCGGGAGATGGGCTTGGGTAATTGGGGGCTTCTATTCTTGTCTATATTTATTCCTTTGTAATTCACTTTTTGCCGCTGCGCGTGGTAACTCAACACGTGAGAATTACTTGAAATCAATCGATCAGTCGGATACCCCAACCAGCAAACTTGCATCACCGTGCTCCGAGGTCCCTTCCAACACACCAGAACGTTCCCCGTTGATTCAACTGGGAGCTCGCACGTGGTTTTGGGCGCGACGGCCTGCGGCGCAGATCCCGCTGATATTAGGAGCCAGCGTCTAGACCGAAGCCCCCGGTCTGTGCCACGGCGAGGCGGTGTCGTTTCACCACCCACGCCTGTGCCACAGCCCGGAGGAAACAGAACAAGTCTTCCGGCACAGCATCGACAATAGTTGCGAGGTTCCCGTGAGAAGCACGCGGCTCAGCATTCCCACGGCAGTTGGTTGTTTTAAAACGGAGCCCGCGCCGGATCGCCAAGATGGTGTGCGGAGGTTCCTGACCGGGTTGCTGGGCACATGCACAGGGTTGGATCGCGGGGGATTTCCTCCAAGACTAAACTTGGCGAGTTGGGTAAGCAATGCTCTACTGTTGGAGCCTGGGTGCTGCGGCGCGGCGCCAGGCACATAGTCTGACCTACGGTTGCAGTACTTAAAGGCATCGGGGGCCTTGACATCCGTACTTTCCGACTCAATTCCCGTCTCGCGACAGATCGCCAACTACGATGGGCTTTTCTGTCAACACTATCACCATGGATTGGCTCAACGGCTTGCGCAAGCGGTACTCGGAAGGCCGCCTGGCCGACTGGGCGGCCAAAATCAAGCCGTACCTCCCCCCGATCAACTTTATAACTGTCCACTATGCTTATTTTATCACCTCATGCCTATTCTTTGCCCTCGTCTTCTGGGGCAGCGGTTCGCCCTTGAGCCTGCAGATCAGCTTTCTCGACAGTCTGTACCTCAGCATGTCAGCGCTCACGTCGACGGGCATGAACACGGTCAATGTCAGCCAGATGTCGACGGGTCAGCAGGTCATCTTGTTCATAGCCATGTTACTTGGCCACCCCATTCTAATCTCGCTGTGGACTGTCCTCTTCCGGAGGCACATCTTCGAGAAGCGATTCCGCGCCATTGTCAAGGCGGAGCGCTTGAGGAAGCTGAAGATGGGGTCTTCGATCGGGCTGTCGACAGGCATCACAGAGCTTCTCACCCTGGCGCGGCTCCGGTCGTCGTCAAAGACCCAGCCAAAGAGCGATCACAACCAGCTTCCAGGCCTGGGGACCCGCATCCCCGCCAGACAACCGTCGCCGCCACCAGAGAGACAGGGAGAAGAGCGCGATGTCGAGGCGGGCCTTGCCCCGATTTTGGAAAGTGCCCCCTTGCCACGAACACCCGGCGCCAGGAGTGCGCGGAATGTCGCCTTCCTCGAGCTGCCGCGCCAGGCGGGCAACCTCGAGTCCGCCGGCCCCGACGATGACCGCAGCGCCGAGGTGCGCAATTTCCTCGAGGAAAAGAGGAGGAACATCGGGAGAAACGGCGAGTTCTTCAACCTCACCCTGAAGGAGCGCGAGTACCTTGGCGGCGTTGAGTACCGGGCGGTCGAGGTCCTGGTCGTGACGGTGGCCGCCTACTTTATCTTGTGGCAGCTGCTGGGAGCTATCTCCCTGGGCGCGTGGATGGCGGTTAACGCGCCCGAGATTTCGGCGGTCAACAACCAGAACTCGTGGTGGGCCGGAATCTTCCTGTCTGTCTCGGCCTTTACCAACGGCGGCATGACGCTGCTAGACGCGGGGATGACAGTGTTCCAGTCGGGCTATTACTTTGTCTTGATCGTCGTCACGCTGCTCACCCTAGCCGGCAGCCAGGCGTCACCCATATTCTTACGCTTCATCATCTGGGTGCTGTCGAAGCTACTCAAGTTCTCGACCAAGGACGAAAACCACGCGGTGTGGAAGGAGACGTTTGAGTTCATCCTGCAGTATCCGCGGCGCGTGTACATCAACATGTTCCCTGGCCGACCGACCTGGATGCTGACCCTCTGGCTCGGCGCCTTCTTGGTGATTGACTGGGGCATGTTCTTTCTCCTCAACATCGGCAATCCGATCATCGAGAGCATCCCGCCGGGTCCCCGCGTCATGGACGGGCTTTTTCAGTCGGTGTGTGAGTGAGCCCCTCTCTCCTCGCCCGTTGCCATCTACTCGAGGTACCCTGGAGTACTAATCCTCGCAGCTATCTTGTCCGGCGGCTTTGCTGTCGTCCCGATCTCTGCCGTGTATTTTGGACTGCAGGTGCTGTGGCTGGTCAAGATGTATGCCTCGGCCTACCCGACGTCGATCACAGTCCGCGGCTCCAACGTGTACGAGGAGCGTTCCCTCGGCATATACGCCGGAGACGAGCCCGATGGGGCTGATGAAAACGGTAAGAAGGAAGACGAGAAAACATCCGGGGCCGGGGGCCTGTTTCTATCCGCAGGGGCAGCGGCAGGGGCAGCGGGGGGCCTTAGGACCGTGGGAATGCAGCCACCCCTGACCCCGTTATCGGCTGTCTCAAACGCGTCCCGGCTCTCCCGGCTATCGCAGGCATCTAGAGGCGGGATCGATAAGATCGTTGGAATTGGCCGTGAGGGCACCGCGATCCTCGGTCGGCAGCTGCAGCGCCGCATGACCGGGTTCCAAGGGGTTGGCGTGGCACCGGCTCCTCGACGCCAAAGGAAGGCTAAAACTGCCCCCATCGTCATGCAGCCCAGTCCAGGCTCCTCAGCGAGCAGCAGCACGGCAAGTTTGCACTCCCTGGCAGACCATCCCCCGCCTGGGGAGCAAGATCTCGTTTCCCACCACGTGCGCAGCCAGCTGTCGCACGACGTGTGGTGGATCGCTTTGGCCTTCTTCCTCATCACCATCATTGAGACGTCGCACACGCTTCAAGACCCGGCTGCCTACAGCCTGTTCAACATCCTGTTCGAGATCGTGTCGGCTTATGCGAACAACGGCGTGACCGTGGGCCTCCCGACGGCGTCGTACAGCTTCAGCGGCGGCTGGCACGGCGGCAGCAAGTTCGTACTCGTCCTGGTGATGCTGCGAGGGCGCCATCGCGACCTGCCCGTGGCCTTGGACCGCGCCGTCAGGCTGCCCAGCATGGACCTGGACGAGAAGGAGGAGGACGACGCGGAAATCCGGCGGGCCATTAGCAGGACACCCAACCTTGGTCTCAGCCCCCCCATGACCTCACCAGGTCCGATTCGGCCATTCGGCCCCGTGTAGATTAGATATGTTTTCCGGGGAAGATTTTTCTTCCTCGTAACTTGATTGGTTGGTCAATGGATATTTTCTTTGTAAGGCTGACGAACTGGAGGAGCCTATTCAGATTTTCAGATGCCGATAGTCGTAGCCGTCGTGAGAGACTTACCCGTATTTGTGCGTTGTCGGTCCATGCTAGAATTCCAACCGGCTTTGCCCCGGGGCTGTGGTTTCGAAGGCTCCATGGAAAAGGTTGTTCATCCAATCTCATCCCTCCATGGGATATTGTTCTGTCGCCACTTTGGCCCACCGTTCCATATCGGTCCCACCTTCGAGCTCGAGTTGACTCGAGATTGTCTCTTGCCTCCACAGGGATCCACCACGGCAGATATCGCACCAGCTTCCTTGGCAGATGCTTGCTTCTGCTTCGTTCCTGGTCCTGGTTTTGAGACCCGCAACAACCCAATGCTTTGGCATGTGGTGGGCTCCGTCCCCGGTCGTCGCTGATTTCACTGAAAGGAACTCCCGACCTGAGACATCCGGGGCGCTGGATATGGGGCACGTCTGGGGTTACTGCGGAGAGGATGATCACTATGGGGTGGTTAAAAAGCCCGACCTGGCCTGTTCCCGTTGTTTTTTTCTTCCAAACTCGCCAGATATACTCACCGCGGTGAGGTGTATCCATAATCCGACAAGATGGAAAAAGGGCAGGGTGGAAATACGCGAAATGTCGAACACGCAGTGAGTTACTCACCACAAGCCGCCGAGGGATGAGTGCAGTCACTAGAACTAACGACGAGCGTAGGACTCGGAGCAAGCGCATGCCCTCACCGAGGAGCACCGGCAGTTCCTGTTGCAACACCATGGCACGTTGGATCTCGAGCCCTTGCCAGACATGAGCGACAGTGATCCGTACAACTGGCCGAGAAGGAGGGTATGTCACCGGCGGCCTCTCCCTGCCCCACCTAGCGGCACCCGCTGACCCACACAGAAACTTGTCAACCTCGCCATGATCTCCTTCAACGCCATGATGGCCACCTTTACTGCCGCGGCCGTCCAGTCCGTGTTTGCCGAGATCGCGGCGGACCTCGATGTCTCGATCCACAGAGCGTCGTACATGCTGTCTCTCCAGATCGCTGTCTTGGGTGGCGCCCCTCTCTTCTGGCGGCCCCTTGCGCAGCGGTTTGGGCGACGGCCAATCTTCTTGATCTCACTCATCTGCAGCTTGGTCGGCAACGTCGGGTGCGCTGTTAGCCCGACATACGCCACCATGGGGCTTTGCCGGGCCATCACGGCCTTTTTCATCTCCCCACCGGCCGCTCTTGGGAGCGGCGTCGTGGCCGAGACCTTTTTCAAGAAGGAGAGGGCGAGGTACATGGGTATCTGGACCATGATGGTGACTCTGGGTGTCCCGCTTGCGCCCTTCATCTTCGGATTCGTCGCGGTCCGGGTTGGGTACCGATGGATCTACTGGATCATGGCCATTGTAAGTGATGAGTGACGCCCTGTCTGCTTCCCGTTACGGGCGCTCGATTTTCTAACTAGACACACCTGTAGACCAACGGCGTGCAGTTCATTCTGTACTTCCTCCTTGGCCGCGAAACGCTCTACCTCCGCAGCCGGACGCCATCTGGTCCTTCGCCGTCGGTTTCCAAACCATCATTTCCCATGAGCCTGTTGTCATTTGGCCGCATTGACCCGTCTCCCCTTCGGCTGTGGGAGTTTGTTCAGCCTCTAACCTTGGTCACTCGCCCCTGCGTGGTAATCCCGGCCATCGGCTACGCCATGATCTTCTTGTGGGCCAACATCGTTTTCTCCGTCGAGACCGGCCAACTGTTCCCCGAGCTATTTGGTTTCAACTCGCAGCAAGTGGGGCTACAGAACATCAGCATCATCGTCGGATCTGTGATTGGGGAGCAGATCGGCGGCTTCACGAGCGACTGGTGGATGTGGCGGAGGCATGGGAAGGGAGGCAACGGCAGCAACAGTGGCACAGGCAGTGACAGCGACGCCCAGAGCGAGGGCAAGACCACTCCCGCACCGCAGCCCGAGTTTCGCCTTTGGCTCGGCTATCCCGGGCAGATGCTCGCCATCTGCGGCGTTGTGGTGTACCTCGTTCAGATTGACCGTGCCGGCAACACGTGGAACATCACTCCGGACGTGGGCATGGCCATCGCAGCGGGCGGCAACCAGATCGTCACCACGGTTATGACGACGTATGCCATCGACTGCTTCCCATCCGACGCGGCTGCCATCGGCGTCTTTATCAACTTTGTACGGCAGACATGGGGGTTTTTGGGGCCATTTTGGTTCAGTGAAATGATTCAAGAAGTCGGGTTGAAGGCGTCGGCGGGAATTGCAACAGGCATGATCGTCGGCGTTTCCATGATTCCGACTGCAGTGGTGCAGTGGAGGGGCGGGCGGTGGCGGTAGCTGGGTCCCTAGGTAGCTCTCTGTCTCCGAACAGGAGTGTCACTCACCGACCTAACACTTATGCCTCAGGCGATGCCCCAATCTTTGTCTCATATATTCTAGCGAAATGATCGTACATTCATACCCTCTAATAACAGACATCTCTGAAACCAAGTTCCAGTTCTAACGAATCTGCCGGGAATGACAGTGCCTAAGAAAGAAGCCAAAATGAAAAAGAAATGAAAAATTCGAGTTTACCAAGAAGTACAACCGTCTTGTGTGAATTTCTAGCCTTTTTCTCTCGAGAAACGCCGCCTCAACGCAAAACCTCACATGCCACTCTCCTGACGTGCCTTGAGAACCGCGCGGTTCGCTAGGCGGGCCAGCTCGGCAGCGAAGTCGTCCACCATCTTCATGTGAGTCATCTCGTCGCGGGCCAGCCGACGGAGGCGCATCTCTTTGATCAGCAGCGGCGCCGAGTTGAGGATATCGAGATCAACGTCGGCAAGCGGGTGGAGCGGGTTATAGATGATGTTGCAAAAGATGTTCCAGATGGCGGAGATGGGGTAAAAGACGGCCATCCTAAGCGGTTAGCGAATGAACGAAATAGACGGCTAACAATAGCAAACCTAGCATAGAAAAAGAAGAAAGAAGAGGAAAGAAGAAGAAAACGGAAAAGAAGAAAAGAAAATAGAGAGATGTAGAAAAAAGGGGAAAAAGGAGGAGATACTAAGGTGGGAAACAAAAGATATAAGAAGGTAGGATAAGAGCTAGACAGTGATGAAGACGATTTAAGAAAGCAAGACAATAGATAGACAGTAAGATGGCGGACGACTCACCAGAAAACCTCGCCCATAAGGTTGTGGACGATGGTGCGCAGGTATATCATGGTGGAGCGGCTCGCCTCGACGGCGAGCTCGAGGCTCGAGCTGACGCCCTCCGTGACAAAACTCTGGCGGGCGGTCCAGGAGCGGCACCTTCCGGTGGCCGCGTGGATGGTAGCCACCAGATGGTGGTACTCGACGTGGATCATGATGCGCTCCATCTTTCTCGGCTCGGACATGTCCGGTTGAGGCTGCTCCTCGCGCAAGGCCAGAGACGGGCGGAAGCCGAGCGGCACCGAGAGCCTCCAGGCCTCGAGCTCGTCGTCGAGGTGGCGGATGTCACGGATGAGCTCGGCATCCGATTTACGTATGGCACGGGCCGAGTAGAGGAGCGTGTACGTCCTGGACTTGATGATGTCCAGGCGCACGTCTCCCGGCAGCAGCGGGACGGCCGTGTCGTCCAGCAGTAGATGCTCAAACTCGGGGATGTCGTCGACGTACTTGAAATCGAGGTACCCCTGAGGTAGTGTCAGGTCGCAGTCGTCGTCGTTGATCGACGGCGGCTGGCCGGTGCGCAGCGAGATCTCCTTGTCGTTGCAGTAGATCATCCAAAAGAGCTTGCGCAGCTGGTTCTTGACGCGCCAGGACTTGTCAGCGAGGGACGCCAGCGGCGGGACGACGATGGTGTTGGCGCCAAGCGTAAACATCATTCGAGAGGCAACCGAGTGGAACACAGCCGCCTTTTGCAAATGCCCTAGCAGGAAGTGGTACAGGGACTGGACGGACGGTCAGCAAGGTTATCAGAACTCGACGCAGAAGGGAGTGCTCTTACTAGGATGAAGCAGGTCTGTAGGCCATCGATCGATGTCTCGTGAAGAACTTGGGGCAGCAGGTACTGTGCCTGCACCGCGCATTCCTCGCTATCGAGCGAGGGCATCGACGTGGGGTACATGTGGTGCAGCGACAGGAGTGAGAGGAAGGCGAAGATGCACGCGCGGGCGGCCACGGACTCGACGGAGCACCACCCTGCACGCTCGTCGTAGGCCGCCTCGATGGTCTGCTGGAAAAGAACGGCGTCGATGGCCGGCCAGATGCGCTTGAAGGGATTGGCCGAGAACATCTCGACGCACTCCTCGATGACACGGCGCTCCGGCAGTTCCATGCGGGCGGAGAGGTGCACGGTGCTGGCGCACAGGAAGGCCGGGTGGACGCTGTGACGGGGGCGGCTGGCCGCCGAGATGGACAGGGCCTGGAGCGGGGCGTTCTCGCCGGTGCGGGAGGCGATCCACTTCCGGCCTTCCCCGGAGAGGAAGGGGATGCCGTTGTGGAGACTGATGTCGCCGAGGTGCCGGCCGGCAAAGTGGAGCTTGCCAAAGACAGGCCCCTGGACGGATGCGGGCGACTCGGCGCGGATCGGCGAGTCCGCAAAGTGATCCGACAACTGGTAGCTCGGTGAGGTCACCAGGCTGCTCGAGTCGGGCGTGCCGTACGTCGAGGCGTTGGTTTCTACTGTCGAGGACGGCGTAAAGGGGGCGCTCCAGTTTATTGGCTGGTCCGGCAGGGTCTGCGGAGACGGGAGACTTTCAAAGACGAGCACCCGCGGCACCTGTTCCGGGACGGGTGCCTGGACGGGTCTCCCTGCGGGTTCCACGGGTTCGACGAGCTCAACGAGCTCCATGGGCCCCCCGACCGGCGAGCTGCGCTCTGCATTTGTGGGTCTGCCGTGCCCGTTAGTGGTGATGATACACGGCTTTCATATCTGTATTCAACGCACTTCTTCGCCTTGCCCCTCCGACGGGTGGAGATAGGGCGGTTAAAAGTGCAGGCCAGGTCGTGGTGCTGGCACCAGTCACAGCGGGGACTGGCGGCATCACATTGGATCTGGGAGGGGCGGTTGTCAGTGTCAATGTCGTTTGAAATTCGAAAGCTTGTAACGTGGACGTGCCTTGCGCCCGTAGCACGAATCGCAGGCCCTCTTTCTCATGCTTGCTGCGGGTCGGCTTGTGCAAAATATGCTGTCGAGGTGTTCACAATTTCTGGGATGGGGTCCGAGGGGCCTGCCAGATATGACTGGGAATTGAATTTGCTCGCCTTGATCAGCGGTTGCGGGCCGCGTTTTGGGTGAAACGTAGCAACGCAATCGACCGTTGCGGCTGGGTGCTGCGCCGTCTTGCGCCGGCTTTGTCAGCGGAACCAGACA
>FTIZ01152864.1_pt1 | contig 11739 bp, 9 predicted proteins | sample 1658381 | NCBI WGS metagenome assembly FTIZ01 (sample SAMEA3914822, study PRJEB12502) | metagenome | biome: forest; material: soil | place: USA | collected 2012-03-12 | depth 0.1 m
GCTCGTGATGTTGAATGCGAAGTCGAAGAAGCCTTCTGTTGTGTAGATTGACGTCGCCTTTCCCGTGTAGTTGTGGTTCTCAAATCCCTGGAACGCGAACTTCTGGGAGGAGTCGGTCTGGTTGTTGAGAAACGAGATGGTCGGACTGGGGGCGCTCGAGGTTGAGGAGGTGCTTGATGTCATTGTCGGGGACGGGGTGGTGGTTGTGCTGCTTGGAGTGTTTCCGCGTTACTCAGGGGTCCTAATAAAAAGTGTGTGCGTTTGCAACCTCGAGCTGGGTGGCTCCAAACTCACCTGCTGCTGCTGGATGCTGATGATGATGATGCCTCCGATCCAGAATTCTGTCTCGCTGCCATCGAGCCGCCCACCCCGCCCCCAACAGCCACGACCACAACAACCACCAGAGCTAGCATAGCGATGAACAGTCGTTTTCGGAGACCACAGATGCGCTTCTCTGGTTCTGGCTCACTGCCGACATATGTTTCGTCATCACCACCACCGCCACCCGGGTTGAATGGTTGCCATGGCACTGAATCACCTGGGCTAAGAGCACTAACTCCACCTAGGTTCTCAGCTCCGGTCCATGGCCGGTAGTGTTGCTGTCCCGAATGTTGTGCTGCTGGTGGGGGTCCCTCGTAGAACTGCTTCGGTGCGTCATCATAACAGACGGGGTACTTGTACTTGTCGGACTCGGTGTAGAATCGCTGCTGCGCGGCTTCCGGTGATGAGTCTGGCACCACCTCTGGGTATGGGTATGGTGTTGAGGGCTGCGGAACGACCTCCGGGAGGTACTCGTCGGGCGGCAAACCCATGGTTAAACTGTGAAACAGGTGGGATGCGCTCAAATACAGAATACGTTGGGGTATTCCTGAATCCTCTGCTTGAGACTTTCCAAGGGCACTGGAAACACGAGTGCGGAGCAAATGCTAACGACTTTGAGCATGGCTGTTTTCGTGGACAAGGGGTATAGTACCTTATTTAGGTCGATGGCACCCACCTGGCGGGGGGACCAGTAACGGCGTTTGCCCAGGAGCTGAACCTGGCTGAATCGCTGGGCCGCGTGTGTGCACGGCAGCACCACGCTCGAAGGCCCCTTTGCCCCCTTCCGTCTTGGCATCAGACGGTGCAAAATGCCCGGCCCAGCTTGCAACCATTGGCAGCGGTTGCCACACCTGACTTTGCCGTGCCCATGCAGGCTGGTGGGTTCTGCCGACTGCGCCCCCCCAGAGCGTTTGCTGATTTGTTCGCTCCCAGAATAGGAGACCGACGGCCTTATTAAGTACCACCATCAAGGTCCCGTCACTGCTGCATTGCATACCTGGTACAGCACCAAGCGTTCGGTGTGCTCAGTCAGTTTAAACCACTCCCGCCAAGGAGCTCATGGCAACTCCTTTTCCGTATTCCGTATTCTTCCCATCGTCAGTGCCTAAAAATAAACCCACAAAACCGTTCAGCGGTTTCGATCCATGAGGCTGCGAACGCGCCTGTAGGTTTTGAGGACAGGCCTGTTCTGTTCTAAACGGCGGATAATGCCGGAATATTCTCTGTTTCCGTCATTTTGTAGGAAGCCAAGCCGCTCCCAGTTCACACTCGTTCGCATTGCAGCATTTCAACTACGCCACTCTTGATCAACCATTCCCGCGAAACCCATCCGTGCACTTGCTCGTCTTCCTGACCGCCTGGTTATCATCGAAGGACCTCGGTCGCACCGAAACCCGCGTATTGCAGTCCGCCCGCTACTCATTTTTATCGCTTCGGCTCTATACTTCGCAGCAGCCGAGTTTTCATTCCCTGAAACCGGCTACGGACGGAGACTGTGCGGAACTGCGAGCGGATTGGCATGTTTGCGCAGGGCAGGAAGAAAATGAGTGGTATTGGCTGTCATGACATTGCTGCGGGTGAGAGGCGATATGGTCACTTGATGCGAGACTTGAAGGACAGACGGAAGTCTTGAGCAGGTAGGTCAGATATTGAGATGGGTGTTTTAATGTGCGCGATTGGTGCAACCCCTGCTGTGGCCACCCCTACAAAGCCTTGTTTCTCTCTCTCATGTTCCCTAGTCCCTATGATGACTACCACCGCCTAGGTTCGTATGTATGATCGATCGTATTGATTGGAACCACGCCTTGATCCTGACGGCCTCAACCCCCGCCCCTCGAAACCTGCTGCCTCCCTAACGCTGCACATCTAGAAAAATTTAATTGAAAGCAGCTAGAGCTACACCCTGTACATCCATTGTGGTTGACGACCTGGAAATCTCAGAGTCATCCCAACCTGGACGAAGCCAATACCCCAAACCGTCGTCACCAAGCGGTTTCCAAACACTGTCCTGGTACGAAGGAACGTCTTCAACTTTTCCCTTGATAGACAAAACCTGAGGGTCTCCCTCTTTTAGATGATCCCGAAAAGCCTCCCAGACCCGGCGTTGAATCGCAATGCTAAACTCTTTTCCATGACCGAGGAGGGAAAACATATCCTCTATCGGCCTCAGTATGATGCGTTGCACATCCAAAACAGAATCGTCTGAATGAAAGGTTGGAGGAGGCAGGATGTCTGCTTGTAAAGCGATGTACAAACGCCGGACGTTGGGAAACGCAAGAGGTACCATCCGACAGAGGTAGTGGATTCTGTGTTGCACGCCGGAGCAAGGCTCTCGGGCCTGGTTCCAGAGAGCAGACAGATTATCCTCACAATTTTTCCTGTTGAAAGTCCACAGCAGCTCGAGGGAAGTTATGGTGGTGAGGTGATCTGGCGACATCCGACGGGGAAGATTGCATAGCAAAGACATGCTCGCAATGTGAAAGGTGTTCGTCCCATACAGTATATCGATCCCATCTCGGTATCTTTTGAAGGTTAGAAAGACGGACATATCTCGAAGGGGAATGGGTTGACGTACGCCTGTCGACTCGTCAGGAGCCAACCCATAGCGCCAATGAAGCACTCAACTGGGTTGGGAGAGCCAGACGCGTCAGATTCGCAAAGACAGAATAACCCAGCCCGTTCCTGCAGTACTTCCGGCTTGGGGAAGCCGGCATATCGGAGGCATACGTCCTCCCACGGCTGAATCCTCGCCTTGAGACTCGATGGGCAGCGCTCCTCATCCGGCCATGTTAGGCGGCGATGGCACACACAGCTGAACCACTGCCAACCAATCGGTTTGTGAGTATCACGGACGGGTCCGTTTCCGAGGCCGCAATGGGAACGGGTAGCCGCTTTATTTGCGGGTCGGAATCGTAATGACTTGTGAGCAAGTGGGAAGCCATAGATTAAATCAATGTGCAAGGTCCGGTTGCCGAATGCTTGGACGAGGATCTGCTGATAGAGTTCCAAGGGAAGATATGCGAAGACACCATAATTTGCCCCCCTGCAGTCTGTGAACGCTGATGGTATGTGACTCTCGCCGTATCCGAGCAGTTCTCTCAGAAAGCGAAGCATAACTGGTTTGGTAGGTGGTCTGCGTGCCAGCTGGTTGGATCGAGAAACACCCAAAGGGCTAAAAGCACCAATGCTGTTGGAATCGGGCATTTTGGACTGGGTGCATTCGCTGACGTGCCTGGCGTCGGGTGCTAGGGTGTGTGGCCTAAAAGATTGTGGCTTGATAAAAACTTTCTCTTGCAAAACACGACAAAGGCAGAGAAAACTGGCCGTATCGTGTGTCTCTTTCGGTGATGGTGTGGGGGAAGGATGGGTGCAGTTCCCTGTCAGCAACAACAGAGGGAGGAGTTGGTGGGGACCTAACTGGCGGTCTGCCTGGGCAGAAATGGATGGGACTTGTCAGCCACACTTTCTGGGTGCATGCAGGATTCAGGGCAGGGGTATTGTCCCAGGACAACCTGTGATACGGTATACCTACAAAGCACTGGACAAACGCGATGTTTGCTGTTGGACCATTGGTTGCGCGGGCAGCTGTGCGAGCCGCCGACCTTGCGGACCCTCGGCCAACCCCAACCCCTCATTGGAAACTAAACAGCCTCTGAACAAGAGCCTCCGTCCCGTTGGTCACCTACCTACCTATCCTTCTGCAACGGCCAAAAAACCCGCATCATTGTGAGATCTTGAGAGACTGCTGTTATACCTCCGGGGATTAATCATCCTTGAGCAGGTCGAAAAGTCCACCATTCTCGATCAACTGCAACCGCACAGCGTTTCCACTTCGCAAACCTAGGTAGATAGGTAGTAGGTAGGTATGTACTTGAAACTTGTGTGTTGCATACAAAGGCGGCGCAAACCACTCGGTCTCTTCTGACGTGTGTTTAGGAAGTTAGTCCGAGGCCTGTCGGGTTGAGGGCTTACTAGTGTGGATCTTGAAACACCATGGCGGTGGCCAGTCAGCACTACCTCGTCAGATCCTTTATGTCCCGATCGGGCCACCTTGCTCACTGGCACCATCACTGGCACATCGACGCTTATGATGAGGCCGACGAGACGACCCAACATAAAACATTTGGTGCCCACAATTCCGGCTCGTTAAATTGCAGGGGATGTGCAGTAACTGGTTCAGTCAGTCCGAGCCTGGCCAGGCCCGTCGCGACGACATGCCCTCAGGGCCACGACCTCGCTGGGTTTGATTGTTTCGACCAGCTGATGGGCAAGATGTTGTCTCGGAGGCGAAACTAGAAGTCGTGGGAAAACATATAAATCACTAACGTTTCTCTGCTCAAAAGCGAAAGTCAAGACAGCATCAGCATCTGCAACAGCAACAGCAACAAACAACAACAATAACACCAAGCCCAGCTACTTAGCCACTGTTACCAACCAACCTTCCAATATTCAATATGCGTGCCACTACCAGCCTTCTCTTCGTCGCCGGCCTCGCCGGCACGGCCCTTGGCGCCGCCACCAAGATGTTTTCCGACGAGAACTGGTACGTGTCATTACCATCAGCAGCAGTCCACGACATGCAGTCTCTCTAATCGTGTATCGCTTTCTAGCGGCACCGAAGTCGATAAGAAGGTGTTCAACGGCTTTGCCAGCGGCGATGCCCCCATCACCGACAACATCAAGTCTATCAAGACTGATTCCATCACCGACGTCTGGTTCGCCTACCAGGACAACGACGGCAGCAAGTGCAAGGGCGACCTCATCAAGAAGGTTGACAACGGTCAGTGCATCAAGATTGCCGACCTCGGTATTGGCTGCACTCGACTGTGCAGTGGTGGGCTGGGAGGTGGCAGCTGTGCCTCGACCACGGCCTAAGTGTACCTTGAGTTCTGCGCTGAGCGAGCAATGGTATGAGTGATCTCGCCACATCGATGGCGGGTGGATGAATGTTAGATTAGAGCTTCGTGTTCTTGCAATATGAGAGTCGTACGAGAAACAAAGTGAACTGCATTACAACATGCAGCACGAGACATGGTGAGGAAGTATGGAACTTTTGAGTCGCCTGATGTCGGCACCATTTCTCAGCCACACTCGATTAGTCTATCAAGATTAATAATACTGTCTCCCGTATAGGCTCTTTGGTGTAATGTGGCGCCTTGAAGTTGCGAGCCTTCGTGACGGAAGATCCCTTTTCCATTCGGACGCTCTGCACGGCTGACAAACTCATGATCTTTCTAAACGCCGATATGGTGACACGGAGTCGTGACCGACATGTTTCTACGCCCTGCGCGTGATTATTTCAGGGGACTAGACCGAGGCATGAATTAATCCCTCGATGACGGAACTGCATCGATCGTTCAGCAGGTGTGCTGTGTCGAACCGACGAGGTGCATAAATGATAGCGGGTCGTCGTAGTGTTGAATGTCTTGAGCTAGCACAGCATCACAACAGACTTGACTGTCCTCTTGCAAGCATCAGCAGCAACTTGAAACCCGCCATTCTCGCCTCTTCACAATGGCCAAGATCATCACCGTCGTCGGCGCCACCGGCGCTCAAGGCAAAGGTGTCGTCAACGCCTTCATCAACGATCCAGCCTATCACGTCCGCGCCCTCACGCGCAACATTTCGAGCGAAGCGGCTCAATCCCTGGCCTCCCGCGACGCGGAAGTTGTCGCGGCCGATCTGAACGACCAGTCCACCCTGCACCGCGCCTTCGCCGGTTCCCACATCGTTTATGCGGTTACCAACTTTTTTGAGCCTTTCATTACCCATCAATCCGCAACCAAAGCCATCGAAATCGAGCGCCAGCAGGGCATCAACCTTGCCACCGCGGCCGCCGCAACCCCCACCCTTGAGCACTACATCTGGAGTACCCTGCCCAACGGCCGAGCCATCTCGGCCGGCAAATACCTCGTCCCGCACTTCGAAGCCAAGAACCGCGTCGACGCCTACATCCGCACCCATTTACCCGCCCTGCTCGCCAAGACAACCTTCCTCTGGGTCACTTGGTACCACTCCAACTACACATTCCCCATGTTCACGCCCTACTGGATCCCCACGACGGGCAAGCACCTGCAGCTGGCCAACTACGCGCCCGACACGCCCATCCTGACCATCGGCGACGTGTCGGTCAACATCGGGCCGTTCGTCCGGGCTGCGGTGGAGCAGCGGGGGAAGGCGGCTGGCGGGAAGATTGTGCTGGCGGCTATCGGGGAGGAGCACACCGCCGGGGAGATGCTGCAGCTGTGGGCCAAGGAAAAGGGGACAAGGGCGCAGTTTGTGCGGGTGAGTGGGGAGGATTTCAGGGAGGCGTGGCCGCTGTGGGGGGAGGAGATTGGGGGGATGATGGAGTTTTGGGATGGGGTGAGGGAGAGGGCCTGGACGGATCCTGAGGGGGCGACGGTGCTGGCGAGGGAGGATTTGGGGGTCACGGGGTTGCAGGGGTTGGCGGAGGCTTATAGAGGGCTGGAGCTGTGAGAGGGCAGCGCGTCAGGGGTACGGATGCTGTCCTCGTGGAGGGTGTTGGTTTTCGGCGCGGTGAATAGATTGATGGTGTGATGGTGGAGTCCATGGCATAGACCTATCTTGGTACCGGAATGGTTATCGAGGATTCAGAATTCCCATGGTGGTTTCGGCGAAATATCGAGGAATGACAACGTGAGCCCACCCACGAGAACGCAACAGTTACCTCCTCAGGGGAAAATAATAAAGAGCTCTGGCTAAAGCCATCCAGAACGTCTTTTACCAATGGGCTGACACAGGAGCGTTGTGAGCAATGCCATCATTCACCGCTAGTTGCGGCCTCGGACGGCAACCCCCCGTCCTTCTCGCACTCAGAACTTCGTCTCTCAATCCACAGCCAGCGGCGGCTACAGACTCGCACTGTGGCGGCCTGAATGTCACCCCGCGTCGGCCACGCTGGTTGGAATCACGCGCCGGAAACCCGGCGTGGGCGTGATGACGGTTCCAGATAGACCATCAAGAATGCGAGGCCCGTGAGCTCCTGGGAGGGCCGGTTACCCGGAGCTTGGTTGAGGTGGGTTTCTGTTTTTACGTCGCCCCGCTTCTCCAGGTTCCCGTCGTCGGGGAAGAGGAAGAAGGGACGGGGCGAAGAAAGCTTTCTCCACGTTTCGAAGCTTGACGACTGACGCGACAAGGAACTCCCCGCGCCCAACGTCGTAGTATCCGGCATGCGGCACACCAACACACGCGCGTCAGCCACCGGGCGCATGACCTGGTTGGCGGTTACGCCGAACCCGGATTTTGTGACGTCGTATAGATCATACGCTTCCAGCGAAGCATTTAGCAAAATACTATCGCACAGCACCACGAAGGTGCCCCACGGCGGCTGGATCTCAGGCTAAATCGGGATCCCTTCATGCGGAACTGCGCGATGCACCCCAGACTTGGCAATCTACGTTCCGTAACTCGATCTAGTTTAGCTTGGCCCCCAGTTAATGCCCGGAATGGCTGTCGGGTCACGCCTCGGAGAGATTCACCATGCAGGGAAGACGGGGAAGACGACCGTTTCTTCGCGGAGCCGCAACTTGGCAGCTCCGAAGATTCTAGCATCGAAGTTCCGGGTGCCCGGACTGCGCGCCAGGGGCGCCAAAGACCCTAGGGCCACGACCTTGGCTTGTCAAGGCTAGGGTTGCGGTGATCCACCCGCTGTCGTGAATACTACTTCCAAGAAGTATAAAGATCGCAGGTTTGGCCTCAACATCTCAGCCAAGACCAGCTCTCCAGTCCAACATCCTCAGCTCGCAAGCCTCAGAGATTTGCCCGTCATCAACATGGTTGCCATTTCCACCCTTGCCCTGGGCCTCTCGGCCGTGGCTGGCGTTCTTGCGGCCCCCACCGTCGAGCAGCGTGGCGTCGAGGAGCGCGGCGCTCACGACTTCGTCCTGCACCCTGACCATCCCCTGTCCCGCCGTATTGGCAACATCACGGCCCGCGCCAACCCGAGCTACACGCAGAAGTACACGACGGGCGGCACCGTTAACTTCCAGACCACGGGCACCGGATTCACGCTCAACTACAATGTCCAGCAGGACTTTGTCGTCGGCGTCGGCTGGAGCACGGGCAGCACCCAGTAATCCTCACGCTCCCTCCTTTATCCTCACAAGTACATGTTGCTAACCTTCAAATCCAATCCAGGCCCATCACCCACACGGGCACCTTCTCCGTTAATAGTGGCCTTGGCAGCCTCGGCGTGTACGGCTGGACCACCAACCCGCTGGTCGAGTACTACGTCATGGAGCAGAACGTTGGCATTACCGTCGGCGGCACCAACATGGGTACGGTGACGACCGACGACGGTACTTATACCATCTGGAAGCACCAGCAAGTCAACCAACCCGCCATTGCTGGCTCAGGGCTGTACACCTTCTGGCAGTACATCTCGATCCGCAACTCGCCCCGCACGAGCGGCACCATCACGATTGCCAACCACTTCAACGCCTGGGCTGCCAAGGGAATGACCCTTGGCACCCAAAACATCCAGGTCGTCGCCGTCGAGAGCTGGAGCGGCAGCGGCTCCGCCTCGCAGACCGTGTCCAACGGCGGCACCGGCTCGACTGGCGGCTCGACTGGCGGCTCCACCGGCGGTTCAACTGGTGGCTCGACTGGTGGCTCTTCCAGCGTAAGCCCCCTATTCGGTTTTTCCATCGCTTGATGTAATGTTCCTCCGTGCTGACATGGTTCTCTAGTGCTCGGCTCTGTACGGCCAGTGCGGTGGCACCGGCTACACCGGCGCGACTTGCTGCGCGTCGGGCACCTGCAAGTACTCCAACGCGTGGTACTCGCAGTGCCTGAACTAAGGGAAGTGGTTGGCTCATGGGTGGTGTTGTGTGTCAGGGGTAGCCTCATGGCAGAGAGGCTACGTGGTGTTGCAGGGTGGAAAGCTGGCTGAGCAGCGATGCAGTTCGTTTCGGTACATAATTTGCGGAGGTCCATCGTCTTCACTTATTCCAAAGGACTGTCCGGTTCTAAGGCGATGGCGGGATGGTACAATTGTACATGAATTATCTTCAACACTCTTCCTGCATTGCTTTCCGCGTGAATGTGATCTGCTGAGAATGTCCTTCCAGTATTTCACAGCGTGCGTCTGCTCGTCGGCAGGTTGACTAGGGATTGAAGCAGCGGGCCACATTGACAGCCGACCCAGGTTCTCTGAGCGGCGAGAAATTGCCTGGTGTCCGGCATGATTGAAGGGTCGTTGGCTTGAGGCCCCTCCATTGATTCAATATTGGGGCGCAGGCTGGTGTTGAGCGACCTTCTGATGTTAAGAAGAGAGAGAATAGTGGCCGAGAGAGGAAAGCTACCTTAGTCATAAAACTAAAATCTCAGAGTTCCTCGTCGTTGTTTGGCAGATCATCCGACGACATGGCCACAACACCAATCATGAGCCGCACCCATCCACTCGAGTATGGCATGAGCACCAATCCTTATCAAAGTTTTGATTCAGGCAAACGTTTAAACTCTTTGAAAGATTTGCTTTGCAATGATTTTCCACCAACACGCCGTCGAGAATGGGGCGATCCTGTTTTGGGAGCAGGCCAAGGGGAAGGGGAAAGGGGTTTTCGACACATGTGTGAAACACGCCCCACCACTTTGACAACCCCTTCGCTTGCCAACACCAAACCGCTTTCAGCGCAAATTTCACGGACTATGCTGTTTATGGATGTTTTCAGCGCTGCATGTTGCTGTTTTTAACCAGGAATCCGGGAGCCTCATGCGTAGGATGAGACGATAGTTAAGCGCTCGCCGCCAAAGTCTCAGGACCTGGCTCGCAACTTTTGCGCTCCCAAGAACAGTCGCAGGTGATATTAATAGTGATCGCAGCCCCCGCGTACCAGAAAATCTCATCTGATCTTCAGTGTGGCCGGCTGCATTGTTGTTTTCTTGTGTTTCTCTCTCCTGGCGCTTTCGTCTTGCTTTTTTGTCACTTTTTCAACAGCTGAACTCCCGAGCTTCCTTCGTCTATACCATTTATCATACTTTACGTAATAGGGCATCAACTTTAAAATGAAGTTCTTCGCAATCCTGGCTCTGGGCACTGCCATCGCCACTGCGGGTAAGCATTTTCTCCCCTCTTCATATTCCGCTCTCGCCTAACACCCATGCCGCCAGCACCCCTCATATCGGAGCGTCAAACAGCAGCCTGCTTCGTCATTGGCAAACAAGTGCTCCCTCAAGAAGTCGTCGACAGCGTCACCTCAATCCAATCCCGAATCACCTGCAACACCGCCAAGACCACCCTCTCGGGCGTCCCGGACGTCTCGTCAGGGGGCGTCTCCTTTTCCTCCGTCAACTTCGCGACATCCTCCCTGACGCCGCTCGCCTTTGCCCTCAGCAAGTTTGCGACGCCGAGCCCGCTCAAAAACGCGAACCTCGCCACTTTCCAGAAGCAGCTCGACGTGTACCTCGCGACTGAGGCTGGGATCAGGTCGGTGGGCGGCGGGCTGGCGATCAAGGTGCCCAAGTTCTTTCTGGAGTTCCAAGTGTCGAGGATCCAGACTGCGCAGGGGAATCCGCCAAAGGCCGCGGGGTTGCAGGTCGACCATTTGCTGGAGAAGGTGTTGAAGAACGCACCGAAAGAGGCACAGGCGTTGAAAGATCAGGTGACCGCTTTGGCGAAGGTGTTGGCTTAGAGGAGGGAGGAGATAAACAGTCCGGGCGAACTCGGCCTTGGGTATTTCTGGATACAGGCGGCGAGGGCAAGGGATATTTAGGTACCCTTGGCACACAGTTTGGTACAATTCATCCACCTTTCTGACCAGTCCTGCTGTCAATCTGGTGACCTGTCTCTGATTGGTGCGCATATGAGACCATTTTCCCTCCGTTACCAAATTGCATGACATGCACTCAGGTCCAAGGGTATTGCCATCTGCCGCGAAGGGCACTTACGACATGGTACATACTCCTATAGAAGGGGCTTATGTGCTGAACTGAGAACTCAACAACGTAGCTCTTCGAGCAGGTGACGTAAGATGTCAGCACGTGCTCACAAGGAGGAATCCAGCAACACACGGCTTTGATATAGTTCGTTGTGTCAGTGCCGATGGAACTTCCGCAGAGCCGGCTTCAACTGTAAATCACCTTTAACCTGGCCATGGTATCGCCTCCGCCTCGACGGCGTCCTGGGTTGTCCATCCGGTAAAATGTGTGGGATTGACAAGCTATCAAACTTGGCACCTCTGATAGGCCGGGGTAATGTTGTCAATCTTGACCCCACCAACTGACTATCACCGCCCGGCACTTGGCTTCCCCAGGTTCCAAGAAAGGCAAGTCTTTGGACGAACGGCGGTGGCCCTCGTGGGAGGGTTTTAAGGAGCGGGTATGGCCCGCGAGGATCCGCTCGACTGCGTCCCCTCCCTCCCCTGTTGGCACACCCGGATTTGTTATTGCAGTCTTTCA
>FTIZ01005211.1_pt1 | contig 11718 bp, 15 predicted proteins | sample 1658381 | NCBI WGS metagenome assembly FTIZ01 (sample SAMEA3914822, study PRJEB12502) | metagenome | biome: forest; material: soil | place: USA | collected 2012-03-12 | depth 0.1 m
ACGCCCCCGCCCTCCATCTCAGCGCGCATGTTGTAAAAGTTCCTCGTCGGCGACAGCAGCGTCTCCAGCTCCCGCAGCGTGCGCCGGTCGCCCGCGGGGACCATCTCCCACGTCTTGCTCAGCCGCCCGACCTCGTTGCTGGTCAGCGCGATGGTGATCTGGCTCATGGTCGCAAAGTTCCGGTACCGGCGGCAGTGCGAGGCGATGTGGATGAACTTGATGACGCAGCGGGCGCGCTCCTCGATGTCCTGCGTCAGCACGATCTCCGAGATGGCCCACTTGACCATGATGTTGAACCGCGCGATGACCACCTCGACGCCGCGCGCGTCGATGTCGCGGAGGAACGAGACCCAACTGCGCACGTTGATGCCGTTCTGCTCGGCGTTCTTCCAGCGCATTTCGATGAGCTCCTTCCAGTCGATCTCGTTGAGCGCGTCCTTCTCGACGAGCGTGAACTGTTGTGCGAGGATGTCGCTGTCGAAGGCGAGGATGAAGGGCAGGTGGACCGCGTACTTGTTGTGCGCCGCGCTGGGGGTGCCCGCGACTGGGTCTGGGATCTCGAGCGTCGGGGCATTGCGGAGCGCCTCCTTCGTGCCCGTCGGGTCCGTTGGCGACGCGAGTGGGGTTTGGGAGAACGGCGCGCCTGCTGCGGCCGGTGTGGTGGCAGGACTGGGCGGAAGTGGCTTCTCCCAGATTTGATGATCTTGGACTGTCGGGACAAAGGCGGTCTCGGGGGACATGTGAAGGGCTTGCATGAGGGTGAGGCTCGGGGATCGTGGCCTCGGGCTGGGTGGGTTCGCCGCCAGAGGATGAACTGGGAGGGTGGTGGAGATGGCAACGCCAATTGCTGAGGGCGAAAACACTTCCTCCGCCTGATCGTGAATCAGTGCCTCCGCAGACATGTCCGAGGAGATATCGCTCTCGTTGTCGCTGTCAACATCCAAGAACGAATGCTCCTCCACGCTGTCGCGTGCTGGCTGGGCTGCCGGCTCAGTGGCTTGAATCCGGGTCAGGCTGTCCGTCTTCTTGACAAAGTCGTACGAAGGATGCTGAGAGTCGTGGATGCTGCGGTCGTCCGGAGTCGTCGGGCCCTCATCGGGTCCTTGCAGGATCGAACGATCAGTCCATTCGCGCGTTGCCGTCCGGCTGCGCCCATCCTCCGTCAGATCACGCTGCAGTAGGGGGATTGACGCGTAAGAAGCCCTCGAATCGTCCGACAGAAACGACTGGACGCCACTAAGGTGCCGCTGCGAGCCGGCCACATCCAGGAGGCCGCCGCCGTGCGGAGTGATGGTGGAGGGCGCGGTCGAAGAGGATGGCATCGGTTCCTCCACAAGCTGGATACCGCGATGCTCTTTCTTCTCCTCTTCGGTGGCAGTGTGCTCCGTCTCAAGCCCATTGACCAGTTCCACGCCCAGATCGGCTTGAACATCGGCTGAGGGAGGACCCCCGAGGTCCATCGACAACTTGAGCCCGCCCTTCCTCTTGGCCGGAAATTTGCCCTCCAGCTTCAGCAGCGCAGACTCCACACCTCCGTCATCGTCCACGTCGTCGGGGATGAGCGCGAGCTTCTGTGCCTCGGCTTCGAACGATGGCCGCATGACAGGTTTGGACGAGTGGGTGCTGAAGAGCGACAGATTCCGCTTCGGGTTCTGCTCCGCAATGGCGCCGAGAGACATGGTTTCAACGTTGTTGGGGGAGTAGTCGCTAGGAGCCACGTTGACATAGCCATTGGAGCCTGACATGGCGCTGGCGAGATACGAGCTGCGGATGGACTCGCTGTACGTGGTCAAAGACGCAACAGAACGGGACCTCCTAAGGGGTTCGACGTCGAGCTCGCCGACATTGGAGACGGCACGGAGATCGCCTCCGGGTCTTCTCCTCAAAACGCGAAGCGGCTGTGGGACCATAACAGGGGAGGAGTCGACAGACTGTCCGGAGACTGTTGTGGCGTCGAAGCTGCGGACGGTCGGCTGGTGGAAGCTGCCGCTTGCAAAAGATGCACGGCGGACGACACGAATCCTCGAGCGATTGGAGAAGTAGGACCGACTGGAAGTCTGTCGTGTGTGTCCTTTCAAAATTCCGAACGACGGCCGGCCCGGGTCCTGACCCAAGAAGTCAAGCGACGGACGGGGTTGATCTTCAGACTGGCGAGTGGTGCTGACCCCAAGAGTGTCCAGATCAGGAATAAAGGGCGGCAGAGGGTCGGCCGACTTTGAATGGCGCAGCATGTGCTGGCCGAGAATGTAGGAGGATCTCCTCGGCGTTCCCATCGGGCGGCTTGGGGGCGTGTTTGGGGGTGTCGGGTCTGCCCCATTCGGCGCAAAAGTTTCTGCAAAAGCCTCTACCGACGGGTTGACGGCGGGCAAGGCACCCGTCATGATAGGATAATCGTCCGGTAGCAGCGTGTCATCGACAATGACGATGGATTTGCTCCCGGTCGTGATGCCCATGTCGCTCGTTGGCCGATTTAAGACATGATCATTCGAGAAACTATAGGGTGAGGGGTGAAGATGAGAGGCCGAGGATTCCGCCAGTTTATCGCCAGCTGGGGTGTTGTGAGAAGCGGGAGGCAAAATCGGTTCAGATCGCTCAGAGTACCCAAGAGAGTCCTCCCGCACCGCTTTTTTGAAATCCTCGGCAACTTCAGCACCGAGGAGGTCAATCCGAACCGAAGGGCGGCCCCTAGTTTGACGGGTCCGGGCTTGTGGTACAATCGCAGTGCCGGGCAGTCTGTTGGTGGTGGCGCCTCTGGGCCCGATCGGAGAGATGTTGATGTACGCCCCGTGGGAGGGTGACCCGTTTTGGCCCCTGGTGCTCAAGGCGCGCCGCACACTGCCTAGAAGCCTCTTCATGCCTTGCCCAGACATGGCCGATGCGACGGTGCTTTCCTTGGTCGGCTCAGCCGGGGCCGGCTGGAAGATTGTCGTGTGCCTCACGTTCGGGTTCGGTGGATGGACTTCGACGAATGCCTGAGAGGGCGGGAGGAAATTGCCCCGGACCAGACTTCCAGCATAGGGAAGCGCCAAGAGAAACTCGGCATTCTTGTAAAGGCCTTTCTCCGTCGTCGTCGGATGGTCGCGCAAAGAATCGCTCAGGCTGCCATTCCGCTTGTGCGACGTAGTCGTCTGGGCACGGGCACGCTTCCCGACGAGCGCGCGGGGGGTGGTGGCAACTGGGCCAGACTTGTGAACGGCGCTGGGGTCGACTGGATGTGCGGCTGGGTAGCCGGCAGCGGGTCGCGGGGGTCGTGTACTCTTCGTCGGGAACGAGCAAGAGACCACATCCAGGCTCATGAGGCTGGTCGGCGAGATGGCGCCGTTCCTGTCCATGCCATCGTTGTTGGCGGCATTCTCGGGGGTGGCCGGGCGGTCTCCAGCCACGACCGCGTCGATATGTGCGGCCTGTGCTAGGCCAGCATAGAAGTTTGCGTGGTCGTAGGGGATGGCTTCAACGATCTGAGGGTCGCCTAGCGTGGGCAGCTCAGTGCTGGTTTGCAACCAAAGCGCGGGGTCCAGCTTCGAGTCGCGATTGCCTGCGATCCCACCAGGCGAAACTGGCATATCAGGGCCAAGCGAGGCATCGAATTCGGGCCCGTCCCAGAACTGTGCGCAGACCCTACGCCAGCACTTCTTGAGTTCTGTCAGTATCTTGAGCGGCACTTTCGGGGTGTTGGGGTCCTGCGAAAATTCGTCGATGAGCTCATTCACAAGACGGCAGAAGGTGGCGCGGATGGTGTAGTCGACCAGGAAGTCGTCTAAAAAGTAGTTGAGGATCCAATGGCGAAGGGCAACGAAAGTGCGGACCCTGACCACCTGGCCGATCCCATCGGCTCGGTTCAAGGCCCATCGAAGTCGCGCAATAAGCATGCGGAGAAGGTCGACCGACTCAAGAAAAGAGCGGTAGGTGAGAAAGAAGTCCGAAAGCAATTCGTAATCAACGAAGCTGGGAGATGTGATCTCGGCGACCAGGCGGGGCGGGGTGGCTGCCGTGACAGAGCCAGACGCTGAGTACCGGACAATGGCGCGGTCGTCGCAGGCGGGTTTCAGTGTCAAGGCATCGAACATGGAAGGCTCGATGACTAGGTGAGTGGACATGTATGTTGCGCGTAGGCGAGGCGGAAGACGGGACGAGGCAGAGCTGAGAGGGTTGGATGAACGGGCTGAGGGGGCCAACAAACCCGAGATGCGGAAGAAGCTCGGCCCCCTGGAGTTGGTTGAGAGCGCATCTCGTGGCGTAAAGCGCAGGAACGAGGCGCCGCTCGAACGGATGTCCTCGGTCGGGGCATACGACGAGCCACGAATGAAGGGGGTCCCTCGGATGCTGAACCTGGGGGTGCCTATCCTCCACGACGGAATCGCCACCTCCAATAACGGCGGCTGTTGTAGGTCCATCTCGTCGACCGTCCTCGGTCGCTGCTCTTCTCCCGGCTGGGTGATGACCACTTTGAACGCCCCGGGCTCCGATTCTCGGGCGATGCTGGTTTCTGGAAGTGTCGAGTCGGACAAGGCCCGACGATGGCGTTGACGGATTTTGATCTGCTTTTCGCCTGAAATCCCAAGCCCGAGGCTAGGTGACGAAGGGGGGTGCGAGGGGGTCCAGTCGCGGATGGGCAAATGGGCGTGGGCGAGAGCGTGCGCGTCGAGCGCTGGGCGTTGCTGCTCGGATGCTATGGCCTCGAGTCCAGCAGTGCTGGGCGGCGTCATGGGAAACACAAAGTGTGGCTGGGGATACCGTTGATTTGCGGGGCGGACAGTAGGTCTAAGAGAGCGATTAGATCACAGCAGGACATGGTGCTTCGGCCGACCGACGTCAGGCGTGCAGGAGAGGGGTCGTGGCTGGGTGCAGGCGCAGATGCAGCGACATGTTGCCCTACCTCAAGTATATGCGGCCATTGTTTCCAACGTTGGCTACGGCAAACTGCCTCCCCTCGCGACCGGCCGAGCCGCCGTCGGGGGTGATATCCCACTTGTCGTCATCCTGGCTGGGCTTCTTCGGCCGTCGCGCCGCCAGGATCTCCTCGTGCGACCTGCGCTCCGTGACAGGCAGCAGGGGCTTTGTCTTTCCCAAGCCGAGACTTGGTGCCCCGCGTCCGGTCGTCTTTGCCCGCTTGCCGTCGGCTCCAAGTCGCGGCGGCGGTTGAATCAAGATCTTTTCTGGGGATGTTCGGACGCGAATTGGTGGTTCACTTGGGGAACGGAGTCGCCGAAGGGGCCGTGTGCTCGACCCCGTCGCCGCGGACGAGGGCGACATGTCGGGGTCCATTGCGCAGGGGACGAGGCCTCGTCCTCGTCTCTCGAGCGGCGGCGGCTCCTGCTATGTCCCGCTGCGGCTGCTCCTGCTGCTTCTCCTGCTGCCGATGGTGAAGGTGTCCAGGATCGAAGACATTGAGGGTCAGCACGGGCGCATTGGAATTGCCTCGCGGGCCTTCATGGGTTCATGAGGAGCGGCGGAGAGCTGGAGGCGGAAGAGCAGAGCAAGCGAGGGAGGGGTGGTTGCGGTGCAGAGGGCTGGCCGTGTTTACCCAGACCCAGACCAGCACGGGCGGGCGAGCAAGGCAAGGCAAGGGACACGAGCCGTTCCCAAGTCCACGCTGGTTGGTGCGCGTCCCAGACTCCCAGGCACCTCAGAGTCACAACACTCGGTTCGCGCGCCGTAAAGCAAAGGGAAGGAGAGGCGAAAAGGGAAAAAGACGGAAAAAAGAACAAATGTCGTCAGTGTGGTTTGCCTGGCATTGGCTGGTCAATTCGAGAACAACCGAGACACTGCTCTCAGCTTCTCCGTTGCTGGCTGCGAATCCGAGAACTGAGAGGTCGAGCGATGATGTGAGTGCCTGCTCGACCCGGGAGAGCAACCCATTTGATCGAGAGAGTGGGGAAGCAAGCCTGGCCTGGGGAGCAGACCTGGATGCTGCTGCGGGCCCGCTGCCCCCGGTCGCTACAGGGAGCGGGCGAGCAGGGCCACCCACCACCAACGCGTGATAGAGGTCCAGGTGGGAAATTTGCAGAGTGGGGCTCGCTGCGAGTTGGGACGGACGACCAGGGTTGGTTTGCAGCCTGAAGAGTGCTTGCTCTCCATGCTTGCTCTGTTTCTTGCGCTGCTTCCTTCCATGTGCTGCTTCTTGCGCTGCTTGCTCTTGTTTGCTGCGTCACCCTCTCCGATTGCCAAGCACTCCCATCGCAGACTATTGCTGTGCGTGCAATCCGCAACCCACATTGGACGACACGGAGGCCCAGAAGGAACGAGCCGAACCAGCGCCGGGTTGGGGCCCAGCACACAGGACGGCCAGAGATTGGACGCTCGAATCTGCAGCATGGCGAAAAGTACCGCGCGCACGGTTCGGACCAGCGTTAGCGCACCCGCGGAGCGGGGCTTGGGATGGGGTCCATGATGCGCGTCCAGTCCACTGGTCGCCGTTCGGGGCCCAGCTCTGGCTCTCGTAGTGTCGCCTGTCTTCCATCAGGACTTGTGTGCAAGTATCGTCGTCAACACATGTGATATTCCCTATTTTGCCCTCGTTTCTGCCGCCGAGATTCAAGCCATCCTGCCTGCGCAGTATTCTGCACACAGTTTTATGTATTCCGCATTCGTCCCGCTCCCCTCCCTCCCAACGGCAACGTTACCAGGAAAAAGCAACCCCCCAATTTGCTCTTTTCCGGCCGTTGCCCGGGACCAGCCAAGCCAGCCCCGACCCGACCGCGCGTGTCTGCTTGGGGGCTGGGCCACACCAATTCTGGGAGCTTGCCCCGGTCCATGGCTTCCCGGGACCGTCTTCCGGCTGTCGCGCACCCTGGCTCTCATTTCCCAGACAGCCGGATTCGTTTGAGCTGAACGCCAGAAGCTTCGCTGATGTCGCGAAGCCTCCAAGCCTCCCACAAGGCAGACGGACAGCCAGGAAACCCCTGGAATATTTGACGAGGGGTGTTGGTGTGGCCGTCCGGCGGCGTCAACTGTCAGGGTCCGCAATGCCGAAGGACAGTGACGATGCTTTGACAGAGCCGGCCAGCCGGCGTCTCGCAGGCGCTGTCGAACCCAGCAGGATGCACGCTGTGGGCCAGGCCATCCCAGGTGCCAGGAGACCAGGCACTGCAGCAGCACTTCCTTGCCCATCCGTCCCGTCGTGTTAGGAACCCGGTGGAGAGAAATCGTCATTTCACTGATTTCAGGCACAAGGCATCATCACTCGACGACAACAAGCACTGCCCCACCCCCCACGCCCGCCCGTTCCTGCGGTGCCGACCCGCGGGTGTGGCGTCCGGGGTCTGTTCAATTCCAAGGCACGGCAATTCCAGTCGGCCGGCCATCCTGCGTCATGCAGCATTTCCTTCTGTGCCCCCCTCGTGCTTGCTTGCTTGCTCCATTCGTGTTGCACAGCAGACGAGAAGCAGACTGGCGAAACCGAGGCTGGCTGGCGACGCAAGCGAGCATAGCGAGCATACCGCAAGAAAAATGCACAATCCAATCACTATCACACCGCCTACCATGACATATCAACCATGACGTTACACTCGACGGTGATGCTCGCCCGGCAATGGCACGCAGGCGCTCCTTCAGCCCAGCCGACTCCGACCTTGTCCCCAACGGCCTTCATCAGCCAGCCGCCAGCGTCCCCCCCCCCGTGCCTGATCGCCACCAAGCTAACGTTAAACGTGCTCGCCACGGCCTATGCCCGTCATGCCACGCTGAGCCGACTCGCAGTCGATCACCCAAACGGCCGTCTTCCGGCATGAGATTTCGCCGAATGGAGATCGACGCCGCTGGCTTGGCGACCTTACCTCAACGCGACCCAGACGATCGGTACCAAGTGCCGACCACGATCTCCCACCGGCAGCTGGGTTGGATGATGTCTCGAACCATCAAGGTACTGCTGTCCTCTTGCACGAATATCTCTCGTAAAATGCAAAACACCACCATTCCTTCCCCCCACCTCCCGTTGGATGATGAAGGGAGGTGAAGGAGGGTGGATGTCATGCCAACCCCTGAATTGTCCCCGACTTGTGACCAACCGTCTCATGACTCAATTCCTTCACAGATCATCATCATCATCAAACGGAAAAAGGAAAAGCAGCGAGATTTCGAACTGTAGCAGACTCATTTATTCCCGAATCATGCTGATGGAGAATCGGCAACATCCGCATCTGCTTTGCAGCAATGCATAAAGCGTATCCTCGAGTTTACACAGACAGACGTTGCACAACCCCGGATGTATTTATGATGGCAATCAAGACCAAGAGGTGTCATGAAACATGCAGCTTGTACAAACATGGCAAGAACTCAATGCTGTGATATCACCCCTTACCTCCCCTCAATCTCATGACCAGATGAAGGCTCGAGTCTCGTTGGATATTGTAGTCAGACAAGGTGTATCCGTCTTCAAGCTGCTTGCCCGAAAAGATGAGTCTTTGCTGGTCGTAAGGGATGCCTTCCTTGTCTTGTATCATTTCCTTGAGCTCACTGACGGTGGTTGACGAGGATACATCGTCTAGTGTTATGGTTTTCCTATCCAAATCAGAAACCCCGAGGACGAGACAACTTATGGGAACCGAACTTACCCCGTGAGCGTCCGGACAAAGATCTGGAAGAAGCTTGAGCGCGATGCTGAACTCAACTTGGGCCCAGTATTGATCACGTTGATGAAGAAGTGGCGAGGATGCTCAGGATTGATGAGCCGGGTGTAAAATGACAAGCGACGGCCATTGTGAAGGTCCAAGAAACCGACTCGCAGCTTCTGGTCCCGCACCCTCAACCCTAAGTGACGTCTGATCATATCCTTGACATGATAGACGACACGCCGCGCCTGTACCTCGAGTTCAAAACTCTGCGTGGCCCCATCCTCTTCAAACTGTTGAAAAAACGTGAGTCTCTCTTTGGCGGCGATGTGGTCCGGGTATGGATGGGGTACAGACTCTGATGTGGCACGTTATGTCTTGAAGTTGCGAGACGGTGCTTCGTTTTGGCACTTGTAGGGGTCCTTCCACGTGCTGAAGCACGAAGTCGTGGTGGTTGAGTTCTTGTATCAAAATGCGGTCGTCAAGGGTAACCCCCTGAATCTGGATCTGTTGCTGTGTGACTGGAATACGCGCTGCAGAGGTGAAGGGGTGAAGCTCAGCAATTGGATGGTTTTGTCAAAGGGAGTTTGCATTGATCCGCGCACCTCTGACGGCAATCACCTCTTTGAGTCGAGCTATGCTATCATCCGGCTTGAGCTCAAATCGAAGTGAGCCATTTGGCGTCTGGACGTTCAGCGCCACTTGGTTTGGGGGAATCTCGGCCTCATCTTCCGTCATTCTGAATCAAGTTTGGAGTCACGGTTGCAGACCATGTCTGGACAAGAATAAAAGAGGGGAGGCTGGGGAGATGCGAGGCTCCAGGAGCACGGAGCTGGCGGGGGGGGTGTTGTGCCGTGTTCGATGTTCAGCCGCATCTGAACACCGAAGACACCGTCTGCGAGTATCTCTGCGACCACATCCGACCGTCCTCCGACACCCACATCCCGCCAACCATCCTTGCTATCTCGCTGAGGCTTTGTCCAACTGTCAACTTTTGTGCAGGCAAATCTGGGCAGCTACATAGCACATTCGGAGCTCCCATGCTCCGTCCAAGGAGTTCCCAGCTCCCGGAAGACACAAGACACAAGCTTTATCGACCCCGCCTGGCGCAACAGCGCATTCTTGACTACATCAAGTAGTTGCAAAGATCGAACGAGAACAATGGCATCTAGCCAGTCACCTCGTCCCCTACGAATTCTCAGCCTTGGTACGACCTTTCAAAATGATCTCAATGCGTCCTGGTTATCTGATCAACTCAGATGGCGGCGGTGTTAGAGGCCTCGCGAGTCTTCTGATCCTCGACTACGTGATGAAAGCCGTCGACAGCAAGAACCCTCCGAAGCCTTGTGACTTTTTTGATCTGATCGGCGGTACTAGCACTGGGGGGTTTGTGATGTCTTCCATTATCTACCTCTCTTCAGCTGGCGTGTGCTTACTGACTCTCACTCCCAGACTCATTGCTATCATGCTCGGGCGTCTCCACATGACGGTTAAAGACGCTATTGACGCATACTTAGATTTATCCAAAGACGTCTTCGCCCCGAAGCACAAGTTCAACAAGTTCGCAAGTCTGGTCAATGCCCTCAAGTTGAAGGGCCTTTGCAGTTCGGCGGCGCTTGAGGCGGCCATCAAGGCCCAAGTGGAAGCAAACCTGGGAGAAGGCCAAAAGGACACGCTTCTCTTAGAAACCGAACCCAAGTGTCATGTGTAAGCCAAGCAGCTCAAGGTCGTGCATCTGGCGATAGCCTTGTGCTGACTAGTTCACTAGCTGTGTGTGCGCCCTCCGCGGCGAGAAGCGCAGTCTTGTCTGCTTCCGGAACTACTCCTTAGAAGGAAAAGCAGATCTGGAGCCCAAGATCTGGGAGGCCGCTCGGGCAACGTCAGCAGCCACCCTTTTCTTCGACCCAATCACCATCGGCAGGTTTGGTCAAACCTTTGTTGACGGAGCAGGCGGTTACAACAACCCGATAGAAGCGGTATACAACGAAGCAGTGGCACGGTGGAATGCTAAGCCTGGCGACTTCTCCATGATCGTCTCCATCGGCACCGGGATAGACCAGCTCACAGACTGGGGCAAAAACTTCAACCAGCTCCGCAAGACGCTATCAGACATCGCGACCGAGACGGACACTACTGCCGCTCGCTTTGCTGGAAACCATGCAGAGCTGGAGTCTAGTCCACAACGGCTATTCCGCTTTCAGGTCGCACAAGGTCTCGAGAAGGTCGGGCTGGCCGAGCATGAGAAGATCAATGAGATCGCTTCTGCTACGCAGATATACATGGAGGGGCCGGATCGAGACGGGACCAAGCAGCTCAAGGCTTTCAAGGAATTGGCGGTTGGGGGACGTGAGTGAAACTGGCCCCCTTCGACAGAGCGTGTATCTCATACGCACTTTTGATAGAAACCTCGGTCTCTCGTCAACTCCATGCCGCCCACATCAGTGGTGAACAGGCCCAGTACATCAAACGACACGCAGCATATCTAGATTTCAAGCCTTTCGACCCGAATGCGAGCAAATACGCCACAGGAAGCGAGCTCTACGGCGCTGGCACATTGTCGCTGCCTGAACGTTTTGTAGACTCCCACGAGGCACAGGTATACGACCCCCGAGGGTTCAAGGCAGCCGGGAGCGAGCATCCCGATGCGCCAATCTGGTGGCATGTCCTCCAATTCTACACCAGCCCCGAAACCTCCTCCCGCCGACGCGTTCCTGTGGCCGTTGGCGACTGCAATTGGGTCTCAACAGAGCTAGGAAGCGGGTACGCACCCGAAGTGGGCGTGGTTGACATGTGGAGGATCCTGGCCAGCTACAATCCCCGTGCCAGGGAATACACACACCAGCCCAACACCGAGACCTCGGTACACGTCTGCGATCTCTGGATCAGCGTGCCCACGTCTCACCGCGGCCGGCCGGTCGTGTTCCTGTCCATCAACCCCAACACCGCCTTTGCGTCCCTCCCGCATGAGATCCCCGCCCTGAGGCTGGCGACAGCCATTTGTGGAGGGAGGGGTTTGGAACCAGACCAGCAATGTGGTGGCAAGAAGCTGTACGGAAGTGGGGCGCCGGACTGGAGCACCGTCAAGATGCCCTTGGCCATGGCTTTTGCTACTATCCCAGCCTCAAACCGCTGCTTCTTCATGGCGCAATACGAATGGGCCAAGGGACGG
>FTIZ01749870.1_pt1 | contig 11713 bp, 19 predicted proteins | sample 1658381 | NCBI WGS metagenome assembly FTIZ01 (sample SAMEA3914822, study PRJEB12502) | metagenome | biome: forest; material: soil | place: USA | collected 2012-03-12 | depth 0.1 m
ATCTGCCCCGAGACCACGGGCACCTACACGATACCACAGACGATCACTTGCCCCGCGCGGGACTCGGGCTGCGGCGCCCCGGGCGCAACCAAGACGTCGGCGTTGACTGTGACCGTCTCGCCGCTCGCGCCGACCGACCGCACCACTCAGATCGTGCCGGGCTGCACCTCCGGCGCCCCCGGCCCCAGCGCGTGCGTGCAGTGCGCGCCTGGGGGCGCTGCGGCGCACACAACTCTGGTCGTTGCGGTGCCCACCACCAAGGTGAACGGGACTGCCACGGCGGCGCCCAAGCCGACGAAGCCGGTCACTGCTGGCGCCGGTCGGACGGAATGGGCGTCCGGGGTGGTTGCGGTTGTTGGCGGGGCCCTGTTGGTTGTTATGGGCTTGTAAGAGGATCTAGAATGTGATGCGAGTCAGCGCGGCTGTGGGGGATGGGGTTGATGTCTTAGGATGTTACCTGGGCTGTGCTACTTCCGACCTCGAGTTTTTTGTCATGTTTTTTGGGGGCAATAATATTTAAAGACGGAGCATGCTTGTACAACCATTCTTTCAAATCACAGAGGCAGTTTCAAGCCACCTTGGCCTTCACCTCATCTGAACAGAAATGGATCATTCTGTGGCGGAGATTGGTATCCTAAATCACTCGGAGCTTCAGGAGCGAGCCACCTTGCCATGAGCGGTAAAGCCTCATCGCCCAAGTTGGGGAAGATGAAGAAGCTGGCCAAGCCACCACCCATCCCCGTTAAGACCAACGGGGTTCTTTTTGGGATTACGAAGGTGATGCGTGCTTGCCACCACGTTAGATCCACCGGGAGGTGTTGGGATGGCAAGTCAGCTGGATGGAGCAATGCCAACGATCACAAATTGATGATGGGCAGTGCCTGACGATACAGTGTACACATCAAAGGCCCGCCGCTCCAAGCCTTGGTACCTTCTCCCTTTCCTCCCGAAAACCTACACCCTTTCGGTCACACTATGGCTCAAGTCCAATAGCGGAACTCCGGATGTCTGCTGCCCAGTTTATCCTGTTCTTCCTCGGTGAGGCCATCGAGCCGGTGATCGCGCTTGCCGGCCGCACGAGCCTTATTCTCGTACATACAATAGAAAATGCCAAAGACAGCCAAGGCGCCGGCAGCAATCTGGCCACTGAGGTTGATAGTATGGCCGGTGTAGTATTTTGGGGAGTCGGCTTGTTTGTACGTCCATCTGCAACCGAAGGGTTAGGATGGGGCTTTCAGCGGAGGAGGAGGGACTCACGTGGCCACAATGCCGCCGATGGTACCGAGGGTAACGACGTAGGCGGAGGTAACGGCGCGGACCGAAGGACCGGCTGAGTTGTTCATGGCCCAAGACAGCCAGCCAGGCCCCCCAGGAAAGGCACCCACGGTCACAAAATACAAGGCCATGTACCGGATGTTGGGGGTTTCGACCCAGCGAAGGAGGGCGAAGCCGACAATGGCCAAGAGCGAGAAGGAGGCCAGCCATATTCCTCTCTGGTGGGATTTATCACTGCCGTAGGCAACGGCGACAGCAACCAGGCACGCCGCAACGTAAGGGGGTACCGAGTACAGCTGTGCCATAGTGTCGGTCCAGCCGAGATCTTTGAGGATGGTAGGCATAAAAACAGAAAGACCCTGTACCGTGATGTTGATGAGGAAGAATCCCAGGGCGCACGTGTAGTTGTGGATGCAGAAGACGGCCTGGCGCACGTCTTTCCATGTGACGGCGGCGGCTGGATCGGCCTTGTTTTCGCGCACCAGTCTCTCGGCTGCAATGCGCCTCTGACGCTCCGTCAGGAAGTACGCGCCGCTCGGGCTGGCTGGCAGCCAGATAGGGGCTACACCGCCAGCGATTATGGTAATGAGGCCCTCGAAGAAGAAGATGTTGCGCCATTTGTAGATACGCATCGACTCGGCGCCCCATGCAGGGATCCTCGATAGACCGGTCGCAAGCAGCCCGCCAAACGCACCGGCGAGAGACGCAGCCGAGACGTAGATGCCCATGCGAAAGAGCAGCTCGTTGCGCTTGTAGAAGCAGCTGAGGAAGAAAGCCATTCCGGGCATGGCGCCGCCCTCAAAGATGCCTAGGAACACGCGGGCTACCATTAGCCCTTCGAAGTTGGTCGTAAAGGCGGTGCACAAAGACACCAGGCCAAAGCCGCAGACCAGCAACGGAAGATAGAAGCGCCCGCCGATGCGCTTGAGTAGGACATTGCTGGGCACCTCGACGAGCAGATAGATGATGTAGAAGATAGAGAGCGCCCAGTTGAAGCGCACGCCTTGGTTGAGATCGAGGTCGTCGGCGAGGCCCTGGATGCGCGCATTCCCGATATTGATGCGGTCCAGAAAGGTGAGCCTTTTCACAAAATACGTTAGACGGCTCAAGTGACGGGTCTGAAAAACTGGTCGAAGAAGCGCGAGGAGGAAGGTCTAGGCTGGGGAGAGGTTTACATGTAGAGACCGGTTATGGTCGGTACCAGATGCCAGTCGATCTTGCGCCGGATGGCCGTCTCCTCCTCTTCAGACCACTCGAGCTCCGAGTCGGGCACGCTGGCGTCGGAGAGGTCGCCATCCTTGGACGAGTTGATACGAGACTGCTCGACTTGCTGAGCTAGGAGGGGTCAGTGCATCAGTCGTGAAGACGTCAGTAAGGGTTGTTGGTACTAACCAATCTCCTTTTCTGAGTCCATCTTGGGTGAGAAAGATGCGGCGGATGAGATAGGACGGGAAGGGGCAAGACCTGACGATCAACGATTCACACCGCCGAGAGACAACGAGGACCGGAGTCGGCGAGCTGAATGAGGGAGATCAGAGAGATATTTGCCGTCCAAGTCTTGGGTACGGAATTTGCACGTGGTTTTAAGACCAGGCAAATGGCCGGGTGGCAGCGCATGGGATGGGTCCATCGTGACATCGTCCCGTCACCCCGCTCCCTTCTAGTTTATACGCCCCTGCAGTATTGGTACACACTGAGGGAGGTGGTAGGCTGTCCAATGATACCAGCCATATTAGCACCGACCGGTTGAGTATAACCGGGGCCAGGAATGGACATGGAGGGCACGGAAGGACATGGGGACGGGGCTATGGATGGAGGGAACTTATCCAAGGATGGATGGACTGTGACGAGCGATGCTCGTCGAGAAGGTAACCGCCTCAATGGGCACTAGCGGGTGGTGGTGCAGATTGTCGGCTTCGGCAGATAGATTTTGGCCCGCTAATAACTGGATCCCGTCCATGACATCTGCCAAACGGCTGTATGCCAAGCGCACCGAGGGACGCTGAATGCGGGGGAGGCCGGGTTCAAGGGTGGGAACACCAAGGGCCAAGGAGCGAAAGCAGGCTGGCAGAATGCCACTCCATGCCACCCCGCAAACGCGCCGTTGGATCGCGGCCGGGGAGTCGGGATCTAACGCTAGGCTGGAGCTACCTGATCCTCCCCGGAGCCAGGTGTGTGAATGCCAACGGCCAGGAGGAGGAAGGCATGCTGCCACCACCTGAGCAACGCCTTGCACCAGATCCAGCCCACTTGCGTTAGCGGCGGCTTGGTTTTCACGGCAATCGCCCAGTGTGACGGCAATCAGTCAAGAGGATACTCTGAACCGACAGAAGGACAGCTCGGAGACGGCGATGTCGCCGAGAGGGTGCTCCCGAGCCCCTAACACCTCGCATAGACTCCCGGGAGTGCGCATCGGCAAGTCGTCTGATCGGGCCTTTCGGTTGTGCTGTCCACTTTATGTCTCCCTTCTGACTGGCTGTCTCGCTCTTGTGCTGGTCTTGGATCGCATTGCAATCAGCCTGTTGGGCCCGCCTTCAGCCGAGGTGCTGCCCAGAACCCCTCACGAACCAATGCGATCCATGTTGACAGCCCTCACGTATCACCACCGTAAGCACCACACCACATTTTCGAATGCATGGTTCTTGTTGACCCTGGGCGGTATGGCCTATCTCTGAGTTGAGATACGTGGCCGAAAGCGCTGACCCGCAGGCTCTTCTCACCCCCTTCCTGTGTCCATCTTAGCCACAATGCGAGCTCGGTGTAGATAAAATCAGGACACTGATGAAGGATATGGGGTGGGAGAGGCCGACGCCGTGTCCTCGAGGGATGGGTCGGTGAGGACTGTTGCCTCATCTACGAGCTGACCCAGATTGGATTGGGTGACCTCGACGTTGTCGTAGGCCAGTGGGGCGCTCGGGCGGAGGCAGATGGAAGACAAACAACATAGAGGGCATGGAACTGACGGGCATTAATAATTGCTTTGTTGGATGCGTGCGCACGCTTGTGCTTCAAGGCCATATGGTCAAGCTGCTGTTGACAGGCAAACGCTTCCAACTGTCTGTGGCTACCCCCTGCGCCCACACGACGTGTCTCTCTTTGGGACCTTGGCATACCGTCCTGATAGCAGTTTCGCCCATTGAAGAGACCCTCAGCCCATTAGCTCTACCCCGTTGCGGATGGCACCCACCACGGCCGACGTTTGTATCGCTTCGTTTGCGCCACCCGCCACCCTGTGCTCGACGTCTGCTAGGGTCTCCAGCCAGGCGATCATGACCTGGGGCTTCACCTCCAACTTGACCAACTCCTCCGACAGTGCCGTGATGATGTCGGCAAGCGCCAGCCCCTGGGCTATCTTGAGTGTGTTGATGGTCGACAGGCAAGATGTGACGTCGCTTGTGCTGAGCAGCGTGTTGAGAATCTTCTTGATGGCATCCGGGGGCGGCGCGGCGACGCAATTGTAGATGGTCTGTGTTGTGATCGTCTCGCGGACAATGTCCTTCTCTGGAATTTTCGGGCCATCGCGTGGCTGGAGTGGTGTGCCTACTCTAGTCAGCGCCTGTCAGGAAGATGGGGCGGCAGGAAAGAAAAACATACTCGAAGCATGACACGCCTGCAGCACGTTCAACGCCCGTCGCATATCGCCTTTACTCAGCCGCACGAGGGAATCGGTCGCGTCGGGCGTGATCTTGACGTTCTCCTCCTCAACCACCTTGTCCACCAGGACACGGATATCCTGCTCCTTCAGTGGGCTAAAGCGGAACCGCGTACACCGCGAGAGCAGGGCCGGGCTGAGCTTGTGCGAGTAGTTGGCGATGATGCAGAACCGCGTGTTGGCCGTGTACTTCTCCATAATGCGACGAAGGGCCATCTGGGCTGTATTTGTCATGGCGTCGGCCTCGTCGAGGATGATGAGTTTAAAGCCCGCAACTCCCGTCCGTGACGCGGCCGAACCCATTGTGAAGATTTGCTTGGTCGAGGCGAAGGTCTTGATCTGCTCGCGCACAACGTCGATGCCACGGTCGTCGGAGGCGTTAAGCTCGAGCACCATCTGGCGCATGTTCTCGGAACCGTAGATGCGGCGGGCTAGCGCAAGAATCGTAGAGGTCTTGCCGGTACCGGGCGGGCCGTATAGGAGGAGGTGAGGCAGCCGGTTTGTGTCGACGAACTTGTTGATGGTGGCGAGAATGTCGTGGTGGCCCGACACGTCAGAAAGGGATACTGGACGGTACTTTTCAATCCTAGCCCGCCGTCAGTGACCGTCGGTAAAAACGAAGCAGGCAGATGCACTGGAGTGCTCACCATGGCAGGCTGTCCTCGGCCTCAACAGGCAGGTTCGCAGCGCTGCGTTTGCCTTTGGTAGTGTGCGAGGAGAAGGTGACGTCCTTGGATGGGGCGTCAATGTCCATCTCGTCTTCAAAGTCGGACATTTTTGCGGTTCTAGCGGATTGCGAAGTTCTGGCAGATTCTGAGTTCCGAGTTGAGGCGGTGGGTTGGTCGCTGCCGGTCGGTGCCGTGATGTGGTCGCTGAGTTGGTGGGCAGTTTTCGAAGTTCAGAAGCTTGCGATGCGAGACGCGCTTGACGCGTTGCCGCGCTGCGTACCAATTTAACCCACGCCACATAGCAGCTGTGGCGGTGGTGACCAGGCATTGTGGCGCAGTCGGTGCGGGTCTTCCTCACCGATTTCCTTGAGGACGGAGTCTAGACAACGGCCACATTCTGTCCCACGACATTTTTAGAGTCTGCATCGTAAACAAAACAATGTCAGGTCATGACCATAGGTTTATCCGCTCTCAACCCCCAAGCACCACCATCCATTCCATTTGCCTTCCCCTTCAACACTAGACCTTTTGGAAAGATGGTCGAATTCATCGTCTAAAAGTCATCGTCGTCCTCCAAGTTGTCATCTGACATGATCTCGTCCTCGGTCTCTGACTCGCTGCTGGCGAGGAAGTCGAATTGGGCAAGGGGCCAGGTTCATCGTCTACGCGTCATTTGAGTCATCTAAACTAGAAAATGGAATATTCTCGGCGTCGACCTCCGATCCGCTGCTTGGGAGGGAGTCGCATTTGTTATTTGAGGTCAACGCGCCTAAGTCTTCCAAACTAGATACTGGAACAATTTCGGCCTCGGCCTCTGACTCGCTGCTGGAGAGGGGCCCATATTCGTCGTCAGAGTGGTCTTTGTCTTCTGAACTGTCTGGTGCGACAGTAATTTTCTTCTAGACCTCTGATTCGCTGGTTTGGGCGTCAAATGCATCCTCTGAGTCTAAAATGGTCGTCGCTTCGGTCACCGTCGGCGCCGGCTGGGCGCTGTTGCGCTTCGACTCCCTAGACCGGAAACACTACACGCTTGACCTTCTTTCTAGCACGAGAAGAAGTTGTAGCAGAATTTCGCCGGCTTTTGAATGGCTCGGGGCTCGGGGTCAACGCACTAAGACCCACGCCAGTAGTAGTCCCGAGCACTCAAGTCACAGCCGAACACTGCAAATAATAAGCTAATATCGAGGTCAAGAACACAAACCTGGGTCATTTCTTGCCTTTATAAACTCGTTTTAGTCGATGGCATGTTTTCCCTTCAGTTATTTAATTCTTAAGAGTTCTGAATCAATCTGAGAATACTCTGACTGACAATCATGCTTACACGTTTTGATTCCCCGGCGCCGTGCCATTGAGACTCGCAGACTTCCCTCTACTTTCCTCTTTTCATCGCTCTCCATCGGCCTTGAGCCGAGAAGATATGTCCACGGGTGCCGCCCACCTCAGAAAGGGAAACCCATAACAGGATCATCCCTGGCCAAGGTACATACGAGTGGGAACTGACGCTCCTCATCACGACGTCATTCCCTTCAAAGCCCTCGTCAGAGGTAAAAAAGCACATCCTGACCAGAACTTCCCAAGGTGATTGATTATGCTACCGAGTCGCAGAACTGCGAGGGCAATAACCTCATTCTCGTCAGGATTTGGGTTTCAACTCGTATCATGGTTGGCGGATCTCGTGCTGCCGAACCTCGTCCTTCCCTCTCATTCTGCGGAGTGACCCCGAAGCCGTCCTAGCGCCCCCGATTGCCTTACTTATATCATTGTCCGACACATGGCACTCAATAACGGGATTTCCGGGGACAGCCTCATCGGACAGCCCTTTTCCCAACATGCAAGAAATAAAAGGGTAGGTTTCCTTCCGAGCTAAGGGATGAGGTAAGCATGGATCTTCATCACCTTCCAAGATTTGGAACATAACTATTTGGTTCATGTCAGTTTGAGTTGAACGACCGTAGCTAATCATCGACGGTGTCCTACACCGCAGTCGAACCGCCAATCTGTCAAGCTCTTCATCACCCCTTGATTCGGGAGCTGTGATGGAGGCGCAATGGCGTCAAAAAGGAGCTGGGCTGGTCCTCGCAAGACCTGAGCGGCCAGACGAGGCATGACGCTCACTCGTCGACAGGTGTCCTGAACAGCCAAGACCGCAGGTCTTGAACCAGACCACACCGATCGTCAATTACCTTGGCACGTCATCCTGCCAACCTGCCCGCTCACGCTGGTCAGGAACAACGTCGGATAATAGGGGGGAACACACGGACGGCAGTTTTCTGCGCCGTGATCCGATTGAAAGTGACAAGTACAGGTGCTTGAATCCCGTCGCCATCTTCGAGGAAGGGAGTGAGTCAGTGGTTTGTTGGGGATTGAAATGAGTGATGGATCATGGAGGCCATGGTGGACTTCTCAAAGAAGAGAGAACACAGGCTGGTTGATAACGGAGCTCCGTTCGACTGTCTTGTGCTGTGTTGAAACGCCTTCATCGGACGACGACGGAGGGGGCAGACAGGACCCTGCGGCGGTTGAGAGGTGACCCTCATCAACCTGTGTTTGTTCGAGGTGGGCTGGTTGGCTCGCTGCACCGCCTCACGGTAGCGGTCAACTTGGTCACCGTCTCATGTGGGCCACTTTGAGATGCTGGACGCAAGGAGCACGGGTTGCTGATGGATGCCGTCCATGCACAGGGTCGGGGTGGGACGAGAAAAATTCGCAGCCAGAGGATTATCGATCGCAGGGTTCAGTGGATTCTGGGTGCCGGCCAGCCAGTCGGGCACAACCCAAGATCGGCAGCGGGGTACTCCGGACGCCAAACCAACCGAAACGACGACGTTTGGTGAAAGCGAGGGACCGTTCGTTGAGCGCTCCCGACGACGCGTTCTCCCCCGCCGGGAGGGCGGGTTCGCACTTCGCAGTGTATTCCAGCCTCAGCCCGGAAAGCATCCGCCATCCCTGGTTCGCGAACTTCATCTCCGCGAGGGAGGTCGAGGGCTTGGATCTGAGGCGCACCATCAAGCCCCCACGGGTTGGTCGGCCTGGGCTGAAAGGGGACGAATCAGGACATGGACCCCTTTCCGTTGCAGGCCCCACGATCCCAGCCGTGGACCCCTGGCCGTTGGCTGCAGAGTGGAACCAATTCCGGCGTGCTGGGTGCGGGTGATGGGCCTGCTGATTGGCAGGCACCTTGCGTCCCCTGCCGCGGAAGTGTGAAGCGGGAGGCGAGAGGTTGGTTGGCACGTTTGGTCGGTTGGGACGGGAAACAAGAAAGCTCCGCTTCAGAAAGGGGCGCAAGAGGGCCAGAAGAAGAAAAGAAAAGAAAAACGCGGCCGTCGGTTTGGCGATGGCGGAAGGGCATTTGGGTTAGGGAGTGTCTCGGATCCGGGCATCGCGTTGGGTTGCCAAATGGAAATGGAATGCTCAGACCGCTGTTGTGCGGGATTCCACGACTCTGGACCAACCTGAGTGCAACCCAAGCAACGGCAAGCGGTTTCTGGGGTCGGGCCCCACACACACCGCGCTGCTGCCTCCCGCTGAAACTAGCCCGGATTGGGTGCTAGGCCCACCACAGCTCAGCAGCAAGCTCCTGCAACCACTTTGACGGTCACGCCAATTCCGTCTCTTCCCCCACAACCAAACGCGAACCAGCGCGACGGAATGCTTATTCTCATTTCTGCTGTGTCGGACTCTGTGCTGACAGAGGACCTGGTGCGCACCGCTTTCTGACACGTTTCGTTTCTCATTCTGCCACTCTCCAGCTCGCCAGCTCTCTGAACCACTCCAATTCCTCCTCCGAGCTCACTGGTCGGTCTGGTCACTGGCCTGCTCGCTGGACTGGCCCGCCCAAGATGGACCCCTACGGCGGTGGCAGTGTTGCGCCCTCCAGGGCCAGCAACGGCCCGGCCAGGACTCACCGCACACAGTCCACCGAACACGCCAAATCGTCGCCAGTTTACCCCATCTCGCCCCTCTTGCAAGAAAGACTCCAGCGGTCGCGACGAGTGGAGAGCGACCGTGTCTCATCCCGGTCGAGCACCGACATGCTGTCTTCTTCGACCAACTCCCGGCATGTGCGGAGCCCCTCCCCCACAGGCAGCCACCGACCCGGGTCGAGTGCCGGCCTCGACCCTGCAAAGGCGAAGAAAGGTCTAGGCGTCAAGGAGATGGAGCAGACCTTGTCCACACTGCACAAGCAGAATTTTGACCTCAAGCTCGAACTTTACCACCGGCGAGAGCGACAAACCGCCCTCGAAGGTCGACTGGACACCATGGAGCGCGAGGCCAAGGAGCGAGACGACCTCAACGAGTCGTTAGTGCAGGAGCTCGAGAAACGGGACAAGGCCGTCGAGGAGGCAATAGGGATGATCTTGACGCTGGAGGGGCGTGTCGAGCAGCTGCTCCTCGAGAGGAAGATGGTTCGCCGAGTCGAGGCCGACGGCGCCTCATACCCTCGCATTGACTCGCCTCTGTCCACGCCGGCGCCGAGGAAGAACTCGAACGCCGACCCGTCGCCGTTTGGAGAGGCCAAGACCCCGATTCGCATGCCAAGCTTCGTGTCGGAGCGGAGCGAAAACACTGAGAACCTTAGGAGCGTATATCTTGGCGCACTCGCTGGCGAGAGTTCCCTCACCCTTCCGAGGTTGGCCGACGACACACCCGAAACCGCGCGGATGGACTCCAGGCTGGCCAGTCCCGCATTGAGCGACCTGAGCGAGAGCTCATTCATCAGCGTGTACGGTCGCGGTAGGACCGTCGACCTTTCATCGCCGCCTGGAAATAGCCCTTGGCCATGGGACGGGTCCTCCCGGGCCGCGCTGCCAGTGCTCGAATCTCCAACCAGAGTCAGGACCTCAACCCCGTCGAGGCAACACCGCCGGAGCAACTCTCGTACCTCCAGCGGTCAGTTCCACAACATCGGCGACGTGCTGGATATGCGCCCCTCGCCCCTTCAACGCTTGGAAAAGCTTGACCTCACACGTGCGGCTGCGAGGGATTCGCCCAGGTTGATGACCGTGAACAAGGACAAGGACCAATCCCCGTTTCCCCGCCCTTCTACCGCACATCTCCAACCCAAGTCGAAGCAGGAGAAGCGAGAGGCGCTCGAAAGAGTCATGACCCAGGGGCATTTCAGCAGCCCCCAGACACTCCCTCCGACGCCCGACACCCTCTCCACCACCACGCTTCCCCAGAACGAGACCCCGCCCAGGGGGCGGGGTTCTGAGAACGAGCGCATTTATCTCTCGACGAGTGAAGCGACAACGTCAGGGCTGTCAGCCCTTAATCAGCCGCCCCGAGCCGGCCAACCCGCATCCAACACGGCGTTTGACAGCCGGAAACACCTCCACCCTGACGACGGACACCTGGATGCCGCGTTGACCGGATCCGAGACCCGCCAGCCTCGCTCGGCTACTGAGACACGTGCACGCGATGGCAACAGCTGGGGCGGCGACGCTTTGCGGTACAAACCCACACATCGCAGAGACTCAACCACCTCCAGCGTGGATACCTGGCTCCGCGAAAGTCAAAACCCGGACAGCATGGATGCATTGGATCCCATGAGTTCGGTATCCCAGACCAACGCGAGCACAACAAATGGGCGCATCTCACCCGACCTCTTTTCATTTCCTACTTCTTCTGCTGGCTGGGCGGCACACGCCATGTTCGGTTCTTTTGGAGGAAAGGGGTATGGCGCTGGCGGCAAAACCATCTCTGCCACACCCATTGCAGACCTGCTGGATGCCATCAGTGCATCGGTGCCCACGCCTCCCATCCTCAACACCGGCCCTACCGCCCCGCCACCACCCAACCGACGCTCTAGTCTTCTCGCGAGAACCGGGTCAACCGCCGATGCCGCATTGGGATCGGACAGCACCCCACGATCACCACCGCGGCATGTTCCACAGATTAGGAGCCCGGCCTGCGGCGCCGACAGGGCCCGCAGCAATAGTACCGACGTGCGGCCGCCCACCCGGCCCTTCACCGAGCTCGGCCTGAAACAAGACCGAGCCATGACCGTCCCGCCCAAGCAAACCCACGCTCCGCCGCCGCCCAAGCAAGACCCCCCGACGACCAAGCAGGACTCGCCCTCGCCCGCCCTCCCCAAACAGCGGCATTACCCACCCACCAC
>FTIZ01005566.1_pt1 | contig 11665 bp, 8 predicted proteins | sample 1658381 | NCBI WGS metagenome assembly FTIZ01 (sample SAMEA3914822, study PRJEB12502) | metagenome | biome: forest; material: soil | place: USA | collected 2012-03-12 | depth 0.1 m
GTCCAAGGTCGTGTCAACGCTGTTACGGGCACGGACCGAAAAGACGGTAAATGTCAAGACCGGAGCGAAGACTTGGGTGAGGTAGGCTAGATGTCGATGAAAATCAGCCATTTGAAGCGGTATTAGGGGAAGCGACGCCTGTGACCTACCGAAGACCATGTTCCAGATGATCAACTTTCGAAACTTCTTTGAAATTTGCAGCTCATCTACTCGCAACTTTTGCAGACTGGTAAGAAGCGTGTCCTTCAAGCCGCACATCTTGACCCCCTTCATCGATGACAGCATGGCCGAGGTTGCCGAGATGCGCTTCTCAATTGCCTCAAGCCACATGGCCTGGCGAGACATGATGAAGTTCATGGCGAAGATAGACCCCAGCAAGGATACTAAGTCGTGATGGACCGCGTGAGAATCCATTTCATCTGAATCGCGTTGTGGGAGGAACTTACAGATGGAGACGGCGACAGGAACAGCGCAAGCAACGCCGAGCTGCCGTTCCAACAGGTAAATGGCGACGCCAACTTCGACTGCATTGCCCCAGATCTCATGCATCGTTTGCCAGCCCTGGACGATGCGCTCGATGTCGGCACTCATCAGTGTCATCGACGTGGCCGGGTCGATGTCTTTCAGGCTCAACGAGCCGGTTTTGCGGTAAATCATAGACACGAGGCCAGCGCGTACCATGGCAATGGTCCGGTAGGTTCGATGCTGGTACGCTCCCATTGTGACCTAGACTCCGATTTAGGGTCTTGTGCGGTGGAAACCGCGGCAACCGCGAGGAAGAGGGGGGATGAAGAGCTGACGTACTGCGATGCCGACATAGACCAAAAAGTAAGCCCCGACGAGGCCATAACCTCTTTGTGTCGTCTCATTGCTGATCTCCTCTTGGGACAACCTGATGGCGTGGTTGATGAGGAACGGTTGGCAGAAGGAGAGCGCCGTGAGACAGGCGCGAGGTGGAATGGTTTGGAGAACTGTCCGTTTCAGGACACCAAATGAGGTCCACTGCAGTGAATATGGCGACGGTTGATCGACTGTCTCACCAATGCAGATGTCAGGGGGGCCATGCTATAACCACGTGTGGGGATGTGGGGGCGTGTAACTGTTCCAGATTAACGGCCGATGATGATGAAAAATGACTGACCTGAACGCCACGATGTCTCAAACTGTTTGTACGAGTAGGCGGCCTTGAGATGCTTGTCGAGAACAAACAGGTCGTCAAGAGCGAGTTCACGCCCAAAGCCTAGGCGGAAAAGTGGGTTAAGCCACCAAAAGAAAGATCGGCTGTAGATGTTGCCCGTGGCCTCCGGTGGGTAAACCTGATACTCGGGGCGCAGCCAGCGACGTTTGCTAAGCGCCTCGAACACAAGCACGATGGACTTGACCACAACGGCAGCGATGGACACGCAAGCAACGGCGGTGCCAAGATCATCCCCAGCACGGAGCCATAATGTCCTTGCATGGGCAGTATCCAGCAAGACGCTGGCAAGCAAAAACGTGTTGAGGATGGAGGACGGGCGGACGGCTCTGGTATGCTCTGTGTACGAGAGCAGGCACAGCCCGACCGTGGAAAGGAGAGTGAGAGTCGCAGCAGCCGAAGTAGCCCTGGTACGATTAACCGATGATTTGGCCCAGAGGATCAGGGAGGCGAGCTGAAGGACCTCCAGAACGATCCAGGCGCACTGAGGTGCGTTCCTGTTAGTTGACGCCTAGAATCTTCAAGATCAACATGCTAGCAGGCAAGGCAGGGATTCTTACGATCTTGAGCGACGCCAAGCGGCTGCCATCTTGAACTTTCTTGACCCGCCTGAGCAGATACCAGATGCGTGGAGGGATCACTGCGAGCACGAGGCACACTGGCGCAAGTGTGAGGATCGTCTCCTCAAACAAGAGGGTGAAGTCGAAGCCGCCCCGACAGTTCCCGGCATGGGGGCCGAACGAGCCGTCGATCTGGGAGCACGAAAAGGGTGGTGATTGGCTCATGGTTACCAAGATCGAGCATGGAGATGTGCGCTGGCAGAGCCTTGCGGGGCGAGAGTCAAGGCAGGGGAAAGGGAAACGGGAAAACGAGAGCGAGAATAACGCGTCAACGGGTGGGGAGGCAGGTTTTGACCCAGGCCATCTGCAACACGACTTTCAGTCAATGGCGTGGTAAACAGCCGGCTCGCTTTTCATTGACCTTCCGGGCATGGACTCGGCGATCCGGAAGGGGGGTAGAGATGATGCTCCCGAGGAGGGACGTCGATGCTTCTTCCGCTTACCTTGGTGATTGACCGACGGAGGCACAGACGGTAACCAGCCCCCGGACACGATGACAACGCATAACAGCCAACGTGGTCCCAATGCTCCGTGACTGCAAATATTTGCTGCCCGGTTGTTGGATGAGGACTGGATCAATGCGACGCCAGGCAGGCTGGCTCAGGAAGAAGGCCCTGAATCCTGTTTGCCAGAGCGGTTCGGTTGGCTGCTGTCACTCAACGGCAGCAGTCGGGCAGCCGAGCCGTGCGGGCGAGGGCGGCAGAACTTGGCAGGGCGTCGATCTCGCGCCGTATGTGGTCAGCGGCGTGGTCTAGACACAGCTCAAGCTGCAGCCGTGACAGAGGGCATTCCCGTTCGGGCCCCCAAGGTGCCGCTCCCCCTGCACGCCGCGGATGGCTATATCCAACGTCGTGTCCGGTGGATTTTACCAGCTGTCGACGCCGTTGTTACCGAGCGCCCCGGGGCTAATTGGCCGGATCATCTACCGCCCTCCGGCCGCGGCCCTAGCTGATCGACAGTGCCACTACCCGTCGTGGGATGCCGGCTACTATGTTAGATGGCTGCTGCAGGGTGGCTGAGACCACCCCTGCATCCAAGACTGACGCCTTCGTTCTCTAGAGCCGGAATGCACGACATGCGGTCCGAAAACCGCGTCACTGTCGATCTCTGCGCCCAAACTGCCCGTCGTTTGACCGAAGTGTTATTGAGCCGGCCAGCACTCATCGCTGGAACCGCCAGAGCAAGATGCGTTTTGACACTCCCAAAAATAGTCGGGCAACTGCTGGCCGCCGTGTAGGCCTCGACAGATGTCACCATCGGGCGGCCTAGGTTGCTCAGGGGTGATTGCAGGCCCGAGGCCCAGGGCCCGTTTGCTCACCGAAGTTGACGCAAATTTTACTCCGCGCCTTTCTAAAGAGGGCGGAAGGTGGCGAGTTCGGAGGGAAAGAAGAAAAAAGAAGGGCCGGACAAGCAGGGCAACGGCGTTGATGCGCATGCTATTTACCTTATTAACAGGCCCGTGTTGCCGAGTCATCGCTTCCAACTTGGAGCTGGAATCATGGCTACTGATCGATCCCGAATCTCGAGGTACTTTGAGGGATCGACATTAGTCCTTGCTTAACGTCGTTTACCTGCCCCGAGTGTCCTTCCTGTGGCTGCATGCAGGCCACAACCAGTCGTGCAAAATACCACAATTCGTTTGTACCGTGTGTTGTTTGATTTCCCCCACCCCTTCAACAAATCCACCACGCCCAACGGGTCCCTCCTCCTCCTCACTTGCAGCTCCTTCCTTTCTCATCCCATTATCATACGTTTTATCCCGTCACCATCGGTCCGGCCTCGTATTATACTCGAGTCAAACATCATGGACTCCACCACCAACCCGAGCGGTGAGGAGGAGACGCGCGGAACCGACTGGATGTCTTGCGTCTTCCCTTCCTTCGGGCGCCGGCCCAAAGCAACCACCTCCAAAAAGGTCTCATCGGCTCGCGTGAGTTTCGACCGCGCAAACACCCTGGTGTCCTTGCTGGCCATCGATCCCGACGGACTGGGTGCTCTACTCCGTACCGCATGGGCGCTCCTCCTTGGATGCTACACGGGCCAAGACGACGTCAGCTTTGGATTCCGATTGATTGGTGATGGCCCCGGTTATTCGATCTCGACCCGCCTCCGCCTGGACGACTCAGCATCCGTTGCGCAGATGCTGTCTCACGCCAGATATTTGGCCAGGGACGCAAACCCGGCTTCTCGTTCCCAACCCGGTTCTCCCGACGCGGGCCGTCCCCCTGTGTTCGACACGGCAATTCTTATTTGGTTCTTTGAACAACTTTCTACCACGTTCCAGGTTCCGATACCCGTATGTATTGCTTTCATTTACGCTGTTGGGCTCAACACATCTCACTGTCTCTGATAAGACTGAACCCCTGAAACAACCCTAACCCTGTCATCTATACCAACTAACATGAGCGCAGCCACAACAAACTCTCCGGCTCTTGGCCAAACGCAGTGCCACCACGCTAAACCTGTTCCTAGAATGGGACAACAGTCGTCTCGGGATGTCACCTCAACAGGGGGCGCTGGTTGCCAGCACCCTTGGCGAGATCCTGTCGAGCCTCCTGTCATGCTCTGACGACGAACCGCTGGGTTCGTTGAGCACTCTGAGCCAGCCAAATCTGGATCAGGTTTGCAGGTGGAACGACGAGCATTCAATTCAGCCTGACGCGCGCTGCATCCACGATGTAATCGCGGACCAGGTGTTGTCGCGTCCCGACGCCGAGGCGGTTTGCGCGTGGGATGGCGCCCTCACATATCGCGAGTTGGATGCTATCGCTGCTGGCCTGGCAACTACGTTAATGGGATTTGGTGTCGGGCCCGAGGTTCTGGTACCGCTTTGCTTCGAGAAATCGGTTCGTGCCTTCGCCCCTCCGATGATGTTGCAGTTGGCTAACTGGATGTAACAGAAATGGACAATCGTCGCGATGCTTGCGGTCCTGAAAGCCGGTGGCGCGTTTGTGCCTCTTGACCCTTCTCATCCGATTGACAGGGTCCAAGTACTTTGTCACTCGGTCGGAGCAAAGCTCGTCTTGTGTTCGAGTCACCTCGTCGAGACGCTGGTTGGCGTCGTTGACCGGGTCCTGCCCATCGATGAAAGCACCACAACCGATGCACCAACGACCATGGCCACCAGTGCCACCACGTTCCCTGTCACTCCTGCAAATGCCGCATATGTGATCTTTACCTCTGGATCCACCGGAAAGCCCAAAGTAAGTACGAGTTGCTTTCACTGGGATGCTTATGCCACTCTTGCTCTCTGCCACAGTGCATCGATTTCTATCCCCAGCTCTAACCCCATTCCTCTCTCTGTTTCTATTCTAATGTCAGCACAGGGTACCGTGATCGAGCATCAGGCTTTCTGCTCCAGTGCCCGCGCACACGCTCCAGCGGTGCGGATGGATGGCACCTGCAGGGTGCTTCAGTTTGCGGCCCACACTTGGGACTCCAGTCTGATCGAGATACTCACGCCTCTGATGGTGGGAGCCTGCGTCTGTATCCCCAGCGAGCACGAGCGACTCAATGACCTAGCGGTTGCCATGAACCGCATGCGCGTCAACCATGCCATCCTGACTCCGTCATTCATCAACTTCCTCACGCCTGCCGCTGTTCCTGGGCTGCGCAGGCTCGTGCTCGCTGGTGAGGCCATGTCCCGCTCGCATGTCGCTACTTGGTCGCACATCGAGCTCGTCAACGGATACGGCCCATCCGAGTCCTCCGTCTCCGCCGTCGTGAACTCCACTGTCGGGCAGAGTACGGAGCCTAGAGATATCGGGTCCCCATGTGGCGTGAGAGTTTGGATTGTCGACCCAACCGACCACCATCGGCTGCTGCCTGTCGGGTGCGTTGGTGAAATGCTCCTCGAGGGTCCGAGTTTGTCTCGGGGATATCTGAACAACGCCGACCAGACTGCGGCAAGCTTCATTCCGGCACCATCGTGGGCAAACAGCGGCCATGCCCAACGCCGATTCTACAAAACTGGTGACTTGGCACGCTACGCTTCAGACACGGGCTCCCTCACCTACGTCGGGAGGAAAGACACCCAGATCAAGCTCCACGGTCAGCGAATCGAGCTCGGCGAGGTCGAGCACCACCTGGCTGTCGATGATGACGTGCGGAACGCCATGGTCCTGCTTCCCAAGACTGGGCCCTTGGCCAAGCGGTTGGTCGCCGTGCTGGCCCTGCCGGATTCCCGTCTCGCGCCACACTCATCTTCTGAGCCGGCCCAAAACCACACAGTGATGAAGTTGACCGAAAGCCGGGTCGGGACTGAGCCTCTCCTTCAACAGATTCGGGAGCGGTTGGGCCGACGCCTACCTCCTTACATGGTGCCATCAACGTGGCTGTGTGTCGAGGCAATTCCTATGTTGCCGTCACGAAAAATGGACCGGAAGACGGTCATGACCTGGGTGGAAAGCGTCATCGACGCCGAGACCTGCAGGGACATCCTCAAAGGCCACGCTACTTCCATGCCTGCGATTCCTTCTGATGATGATAAGCAACCCAAGCCTGCTGCCCTCTCCGTCATTGAAACCAAGCTCCGAGACATCTGGAGCCTGGTTTTGAACTTCGCCGCAGACGACATTCTCCCCGAAGGCCAGAGCTTCCTCGCTCTCGGTGGCGATTCCATCTCAGCCATGACGTGTGCTAGCCACGCTAAGAAAGCTGGCTTACAGACTTCAATGCAAGCGATTCTGAAGGCCAAGTCGTTGCGGCAGCTGGCTAGTGTCACCAAACAAGTTGCGGAGGCCATCGACGGCCAGCCAGATATTGCGAAGGAGACCGAGGTCGAGGCCATCGCCACCCCCTTCGACCTGACTCCGATCCAGCAATTGCATATGGCTGTCCGGGGTGATGCCAGTGACCAACATTTCAACCAGAGCTTTTGTCTGCGCCTTTATCGGCGAGTCGAACCGGCCGCTGTCCGGGAGGCCATTCGGAGCGCTGTGAGGCGCCACGCCATGCTCAGGTCTCGATTCGTGGAAGGGGAAGCAGGGCAGTGGCGGCAATTCGTCACCGCTGATGTGGACACCTCATACCGCTTCCGAGGGCAAACCATGCTCTCTCGTTCGGAAGCCGACGCTGGCATCGCCAGTGCCCAAGCGTGTCTCGACATTCGCGAAGGCCCTCTGCTTGCAGGAGAGCTGTTCACTGTCCAAGACAGTCCCGAGCAAATCTTGTTCATGACGGCACACCATCTTGTCGTTGATCTCGTGTCGTGGCGGGTCATCCTCGAGGAAATGGAAGAGCATTTGGCGGACCCTTCGGTTGTGGCGGCCTCCCACCAGTCGTTATCGTTCCGGAAGTGGGCAAGTCTTCAGACTGAACACGCCGTCACCATGCCCCTTGCAAAGGTCCTCCCTTCAGCGGATCAGGTTCCTGAGGCGCGGTTCGAATACTGGGACATGGACGCCCAACCGAATGTGTATGGAGATGTGGCCTGTGAAGGTTTTGAGCTCGACCTGGCGACAACGGCTGCGCTGCTTTCTGACTGCCATGCCCCTTTCCGCACCGAAACAGTGGACCTCCTCATCGCAGCGCTCATCTGGTCCTTCCAGGCCACCTTCCCGGACCGTGCCCCCCCTGCCGTCTTCAACGAGGGCCACGGCCGTGAACCGCCCAATGACCAAATCGACATCACACGCACTGTGGGATGGTTTACCTCGCTGGCCCCGATAGCACTGGCCTCGCCAACCACCTTTGCCGAGGCCGTGATTCAAACCAAAGACCTCCGCCAACGCATCCCCGGCAACGGCCGGCCGTACTTCGCTGCCCGGTTTCACACCTCTGAAGGCCGCGAGCGCTGGAGCATGTCCCACAAAGACATGGAGGTGTCCTTCAACTTCCTCGGCCGGTACCAGCAGCTCGAACGCGAGGGCGGCCTGTTCCAGCCAGCTGATGGCGCTCTTATGGCAGGCGAGGCCCATCCAGGCAGTCCGACTGCTGACTTTGGGGCTCCAACGCCGCGGTTTTCCTTGTTCGAGATCTCAGCCGTGATCGTGCAGGGTGTGTTGAGGTTCGGTTTTGCGTGGAACCGCAAGATGGGCCGCCAGCACGGGATCCATGTGTGGGTTTCCGCATGCCGTGGAGTCCTCATCGAGGCTGCCGCCACGTTGCCCAAGATCGCCTGCAGGATGACACTCGGTGACTTCAAGCTTCTACCCGAGCTCACCAACGAGGATCTTGAAACATTGGAGCAGACACACCTCTCTCGATGGACCGGAGGTCAAAGCTGGGAGGCCATCGAAGACATTTACCCCGCGTCACCCATTCAACAGGGACTGCTCCTGAGCCGAACCAAGCACGACAGCTTTTACGCTGTGCGCCGGGCCTTTTACGTCAACCCCCACAGCGACAGGGACACGGTTGTGAATGTCTCCCGCTTGGTGGACGCATGGAAGGAGGTTGTTCAGCACCATGCTCTGCTCCGGACCGTCTTTGTCGATGCCATCAGCCGGGCCAGGGCAGGAAGCTATGATCAAGTGGTGCTGCAGGACCTTGAACCCCCAATGACGGTGCGAGAGTGTGCTGGTGGAGAAGGCGAGATCCGAAGACTGGTCGACAACCTGCAGTCTACAGACTACCAGGACGAGGAACCCCAGCACCACTTGTCCATCCTCCACTCCGGCACGTGTGTGGTCGGTGTCCTCGAGATGAGCCACGCCATCATGGATGGCGCGTCAATGGACATCCTCTTGCGCGATCTGGGTCGGGCCTACGAAGGCTTGCTCTCGGCCGTTCCGAAGCCATTGTTTAGCCCCTTTGTAAACAGCCTCGAACAACGCAACGCCGACGAGGACATGGCCTTCTGGGCAGGCCATCTTGCGGGAGTGGAACCATGCCGCTTCCCCGTTCTCAACGATGGCGTGACCGTGTCAGACTCGGAGCGAGCGCTGCGCACACTCCGCCTTCATGTTCCGGGGCTTGCAGCACTGCAACGTTTCTGCAACGAGACGGGCTTCACCCTGCCCAATGCCTTTCACACCGCCTGGGCCCTGACCCTTGCATGCTACACAGGGACAGACGAAGTGTGTTTTGGGTATCTCGTTTCGGGACGTGACGCTGCGCTCGTTGACGGGTCCGAGGATGCGGTCGGCCCCTTCATCAACATGGCAACGCAGCGGGTGGGCCTCGACTCCGACGAGGAGAAACAACTCACCCTGCTGAAAGTCCTCGAGGCCGTCCAGCAGGACAACATCGAGTGCATGCCATATTCGCAGGCATCACTTGCCGAGGTGCAGCACGCACTCAACCTTCCTGGTGGGATGGCGCTGTTTGACACTTGCGTGTCCTACCGGCGTCGACCGCAGCGGCCCTTGAAAGACGAGGCATCCATCGTCTTCGAGGACTTTGGCCCGATTCACGACCCAACCGAGTATCCGATCTCGCTGAACATTGAGATGGACGACGACGAAGGCGCTATCATCGACCTGGACTACTGGACCGACGCGGTGGCCAGCCCACAGGCGAACCACATCGCGGCAACGTTCCTTCAGGTGCTGTCCAACCTTACCGAACACCCTAACAGCCCAATCTCGGAGTTGGACTTCGTCCACGCCACCAGCAAGGCGCAGATCTGGGCCTGGAATGCCCACATGCCACCCACCACGTCGGAGTGCGTGCATCGAATGGTGGAGCGCCAGGTTGCTTTGCGTCCAAAGGACCAGGCCATCCGGGGCTGGGACGCCGATTTTTCGTATGAGGATATGGACGGCCTGGCAAACCGTCTGGCTGTCCATCTGATCAGCTTTGGGGTTGGGCCCGAGACGCTTGTGCCGGTGTGCTTTGACAAATCCGCCTGGACGACGATCGCCATGCTCGCGGTTCTCAAGGCAGGGGGTGGCGTGGTGCCCCTTGACGCCACAAATCCTGCCGACGCGCTTGAGGGCAAAGTGGTGGATGCAGGGTCACATATCGTCGTGGCCTCGGCAGCCCGAGCGATGATGTTTGAGCCCATGGTGCCATACGTGATCGCCGTCGGGCCAGAGTCAGTCGCACAGCTTCCCCATGTGCAACTTGGCAATCGACAGCTCAAATCTGGTGTCGCCCCTGAGAACGCCGCCTTCGTCATGTTCACGTCCGGCAGCACCGGCAAGCCCAAGGGCGTGGTGCTTTGTCACGATGCTCTCGTTTCAAGCGCACTCGCACATGGCGCCGCCCTCGAGCTTGGCCCACAAAGTCGAGCTCTCCAGTTTGCAGCCCACACGTTCGACAATTCGCTCGAGGAGATGTTCACGACCCTGATACACGGCGGGTGCGTCTGCGTTCCCTCTGACGAGGACCGACTTGGTGACCTGCCTGGCGCGATTGACAGGCTCGATGCCAACTTCATGGACCTGACCCCGACGGTGGCAGCCCTCGTCCGGCCGGAACAGGTCCCGAAGATCAGGTCCATTGCGGTTGGCGGTGAGGCCATGACGCAAGAAGTCCTAGATATCTGGGCCGGTGCTGTTCCCGTCCACAATCAATACGGCCCGAGCGAGTGTTCCATCAACGCGGCGCATAAGCTCCACCTCACCAAAGACGGTGACACCCACAGCATCGGGACCAGTGTAGGGAGCGTGTCGTGGGTCGTGAACCCGGCCAACCACCACATCCTCGTCCCCATCGGATGTGTTGGCGAGTTGTTGATCGAGGGCCCCATTCTCGCACGGGGCTACCTCGGACGGCCCATCGAAACTGCCAAAGCCTTCATCGAAATGCCGACCTGGGCAGTGATGGACCCCCGCCACGGGGCCAGAGGCAGCCGGAGAATGTACAAAACCGGAGACCTCGTGCGATACAACTCGGACGGCTCGCTCGTCTACCTCGGCAGAAAGGACACGCAGGTCAAACTTCATGGGCAGCGCATCGAGCTTGGCGAACTGGAACACCATGTCAAGGCTGGCCTCCCGTCAGCTGCCCGGTCGTGTGTCGAACTCGTTACCGCCAGACAGAGCAAGGCATTGGCCATGTTCTTTTGCATGCCTCCGTTCGGAAGCGAAGAGGCGATTCGACTTCTCCCGATGACAGCAGACCTCCATTCGCTCTCTCAAACAGTGGTCGGAGCCATGGCCGCAAAGGTTGCAGCATTCATGCTCCCCAGTCTCATTTTCCCCGTGACAAGGATGCCAGTCACGTCGTCGGGAAAGCTGGACCGTCGCCGCTTGCGGTCCCTGGTTGAGGGCCTGGCCGAGAATGTCTCTGACTACCGGCTTGGAGCTGAGACAGCTGGTGGTCGGGCACCGGACACACCCGCAGAGAAGCAGCTCCAAGAGCTCTGGGCCTCTGTTCTCAATGTCGACGCCGATTCGATTGCGGCGGACGACAGCTTCTTCAGCCACGGTGGCGATTCGGTAGGAGCCATGCGCCTGGTGGCCGCGGCAAGGCGCGTGGGCGTCGCGCTTACAGTCGCCAACGTCTTCCAAGTTCCTCGACTTGCCGACATGGCCAAGGCCGCGACAATGCACGGCCCCGATCATGGCGGGAAGTCAGGAAACAGCTCGGCCAGCACCGTCGTGGAAGACGATCCTCTACCGGGACCCGTCGAGACATTCTCTTTGCTGGGGGAAAAGGGTGCCATGGCCCTCGACAAGTTACGACAGCACGCGGCCTCTATCTGCCAGGTTGGCGTGGCCTCCATCGAGGATATCTACCCCTGCACTCCTCTCCAAGCTGGCCTTGTGGCGGCCTCTCAACGACGGCCCGGGGCGTATGTCGCGGTCAGTGTTTACGAGCTGCCCGAAGGCATCGATCTGCCGCGCTTCAGGGCCGCGTGGCAGGAGGTTGTTGACTCGGAAGCCATCTTACGGACACGAGTCGTGTTCGTCGAGAACATTGGCTTCTTGCAGGTCGTCGTTCGAGGTGCGATCTCTTGGGC
>FTIZ01005259.1_pt2 | contig 11663 bp, 11 predicted proteins | sample 1658381 | NCBI WGS metagenome assembly FTIZ01 (sample SAMEA3914822, study PRJEB12502) | metagenome | biome: forest; material: soil | place: USA | collected 2012-03-12 | depth 0.1 m
AGGAGAGGGCGAACGTACCACAGACTCGAACGAAGACATTTTGCCGTGGTGACCTGGGCTAAAAGAAAGAAAGAAAAGGTTGATCAGTCACACTCCGGCTGATCGAGTGGCAGCTGGCTGCTTCCTTACCCTTGTGATGGTTGATGGTCGTTCTTCGACTTTTTTGTGTGTGCTGAAAATTGGCCTTGGTGCAGTGAGTCCCGCAGATCTGCGCTAGGCCGGATTTGGATCGGGTGGAGGTCTGCGGGCGGAGGCCGATTGCTGCCTGAGGCGTGAAGAGATAGGGTTAGACCTACCCAGCGTGCCCGGATGAGTGGGGCAGCCTGAGAATCCGCTCTTCCCCGGACCCCACCAGCTGTCGGGCGGCGGGCAAACCACTGGCAACCTCATCGACGGTTCATGTTCACGCTGGCGGATTGCAGGCTTTGGACATTGACCATGCTGCATTGCCAGAAACTCGATGTTATCTATGGCTCGTAACCGTTGGTTGTAAATGCCCGTCTTGCCAAAATAGAAAAACGAATCCATTGCGTTCATCATGCTAGGACGAGAGGCACCAAACCAGAATCATCAGATATGTCGCCTTCGTCGGAAGGTCAAGAACTAAACACCCTGTCCTCCACACCCTGTCCTCCATGCTTTGCATGCCTGGGGCTGCAATATGCAAATGCTTCGACACGTACAGGAATCTTGAGAGACAACCCCTGCCAAGGCTCGCCATGCAGCGCGCGTTCATCAACAGGAAACAGACAACACGTGAACAGATTGAGCAGGGTAGAAATTAGATGAAAGCATTATGTCGGACTGCCTAGAAATGGGCATGTCCCATGAAACGTAGGTACGCACTGGGCCCCGAGGCTGACAGCCAGCCGAGAGTCCTAGAACCTATGGTCATGTCGGGCTCTTCGCGGTGGCGTCGATCTTGCTCAGGTGGTTCTGCACGTCAACAACAAGCTGTTTCCTCAGCGCCCGTGCGCCATCTTCCTCGGATGTGTCGATTGCGTCCAGCTTTAGCAGGATCTTCTGAAAGATGGTTTCGGAAAGCCGGCGGTGCTCGTCGAGGCGCTTGTTGTCGTCCCGGGGAGGTCTAGTAGTGAACGCCACACAGAGGGGAAGCCATGTGCTGTTAAACTCGCTGGCGAGAGCATTAAGCTTTTCGATCGGGCCACCCGGTTTTCCAACTAGCGGTGCGGCGGCGGGCGGGGAGCTGGCGGCAGAGACCGCGGAATCGGGCGACTGGGTCCGGACTCTCGATGGGGCTCTCCTCCCGTTGGCGTTCGACGGCACATCGAGACCGACCTGCGAGCCGCTTTCCCGCGGGCTGCGGTCACCCCACCTGCCGGACCTGCCAAACCTCGGTGAGTTCTTGGGCGAGTTTCTGGGAGAGCCCCCCCGCGGCCCGTACGCCCCCTGCTCTGCGTGCCCGACCCCCAACGCGCCCTCGCTGACTTCGCTGCCGGTGGTGCTCCCCTGAGCCGACTCTCCAAGAATCAGCAAGAGCTCACTGTTGTCCTTGACACCGTACTCGCACAGGGGCAGGTCGGCCTTTTTTAGCCGGCGGCCCTTGTACAAGAGCTTGACTTGTTTCGCCTGGCGCTCTGTGAGGTCCAGAATCATGGCGACACGGTCTCGCACGTCGCTGACCAAAAGCTTGGCGTCCCCGATTGAGTAGGCGGGAAAGTGTTCCGGATACGTGACGCCTTCGTACTTGATCAGGATAACATCATCCTCGGGTTGGCGTCGGCTGTGAGTGGTCGGGGAGGGCGGCGGACGGGAGTATGGATCGATGATATGCGACGGGGGGGCGTACGTCCGAGGATTGTAGGGCCGATGGTCTTCCAGGTCGGCCGAGGTGATGTAGCTATAGTCGTTGTCCGTCACGTTGGGGACGCCCTCCTGGGAACCGAAGGGCGACACGGCCCAGCGATTGGAGAAGCCATAGCGCCGCATGATTCCCGACTTGTTACTGCCTTGCCCGGACCGAGAAGCGACGGCGGGGATGGCACCGAGGAGCAGGATGACGCCGGCGGTGGTGTAGAGGGCTGTCGGTGAAAGACCGGTCGTTGATCGGAGGTACTCGGTAGCACCGGCCAGACGGTCGGCGGTCGTGCCTAGGTACGGCTGCAGCGATGCCGGGAGGTTCAGCACAACCGAAGTGATGTTGCCGGCAAGGTTGCTGAACGAGGCACCGGGTGATGCCCAAGCTGCTGGACCGGAAGCCACCTTGGCGACTTTGGTGTGGTCCTACGACAGGATGCCGTCGACCTGATGAAGAAGAAGGGAGGGAAGAAAGCAGCAAGGCCCCGGGGAGGGACTATATCAGCCTCCTAGTCGGCTGGTAGGACGAACGCGGCGGCGTAAGGGATCGTGGAGCCCGCGTGGGCAGATGCATCGGTCGGCAGGACGTGGACTGGCAAGCCAATGGCCACGTTTTGGGGCAGGAGTCGTCGCCCTTTGGGGGGTGGGAAGTACAGAAGCCGATGTTGTGCTCGCACCAGGAATCCGGAATTGGAAAGAAAGCAACGCCTTGCGACGATCACCGCTTCGGGGCAAGCAAGGTCGCGGCGAGTTCCAGGTTGTTGAGTGCGACTTGGCTGACTTTGGGTTGGGTGGCGGTCTTTGCTCCAGGGCTGCAAGGGTGCCAAATTTCAGTTACTCTCGTCGGTCTGGAGACCCCGTGGTCTGAGGACCCCGCATCGAGTGTGGACCCCGGACCCTCGCTTGGCATGTCATCCAGGACCAACTGCATGGAGACGACTCGAAATTTGGTTGAACTCTGCTCTGCCGGGAAGGGAAACCATTTCGGGCAGAGGGCGTGCTACAAGTTGCAACGCACAACGCGGCAACGCGGATGGCAACACTTGGTTTCGAATGCACATGTCTGCAGGACGATCTCGTCCGAAAGTATCGCCATCTTCAATGGGATTGGCCGCCCTGCCGACTGCCGGCGGCCAGGGCCAACGGCAACAGCGCTGATGCTTGATTGCCGCGCTGCGTGCCGTGATCCGTCCCATCACGAATCGGACCCTGTGCGCGGCCTGGGCTATCTAGCTTGAGCCGCCGAGCCGCTTCGCTTGGCCGACGACGGAGCAGGCTCGAGGCGGGGCGAGAGCCACGGGGCCGGCTCTGAATGCCACCCAAACCGATGAGGTTGCCCTTCCTGTCGTTGCGTGCGCCGAGTCTGTCGGGTTGGGGCATCCAAGACAATGAGGTCATGCTGCTTCGACACGACACAGACGACCCGCCACCCCGGGATGGGAATGGCCACCGCCAATGACTGGAACAGAGAACAGGTCGCCCTGTTTCTTTCTCCTGGCGCGTTTGGAGCGAGGCTCTGGTCGAAGATCTAGCCCTTCCTTTCGAGACTCAACCCCGTCATCAATCAGCCTCATCGGTTTGCACATTGGGATATCGCAGAGGGCCTTGCTCATGCACGAACCACATGCGTCATCGGCCTCGATGGCTGAGTGCCCGAGATGGAAAAAAGGTGGATCTCCCAGGGGCTCGGCACGGCATGAACTTTTCGATTCCTCGGCAGCCCGGGTCTAGTGTAGAGTCTGCAAATTGAAAGCATTTCTAAGCGGTTCCAGGCTCTAAGAAACATCCTCGGTCAGCACTGAAACTGTTCCAACAATAGAGCCTTAGTAACGTCGTGCTTCTCTCATTCCATTATCGGCTAGTCCCGGTTGACAAATCCCGTTGCATGTCGCCATCCGTCCCGAGATCACTTTAGCCCCTGCACCTCGTTTCGCGCTTGCAACCAAGACGCCGACTCGGGCCATAAAAAGGAGCCCACCTTGCCCCTCACCTTCGTCGCCCTCTTTTCTAGGACGTCACCACCCCGCATCGACTTCCATGTCCTTCATCTTCCGCAGACTCTTCGGTACAACGCCATCAATCGCAATGGAGGCCGCTCAGAAGAAAACCCAGGCTCTCATCGACGAGAATGCCGTCAGTAAGTCGCCTCGCCCCTCCCTCTACATTGCAACTGCGGCACGGAGAACAAGCTCTAACAACCCTTTGCCAGTGGTCTTTAGCAAGTCGTACTGCCCCTACTGCAACAACAGCAAGCGAATCCTCGACGAGCTGAACGCCAAGTACACGGCTGTCGAGCTGAACCAGATAGACGACGGCGACGACATCCAGAACGCGCTGCACAAGATCACCGGCCAGCGCACCGTGCCCAACATCTTCATCGGGCAGGTCCATATCGGCGGCAACTCGGACCTCGAGGCGGTCGTGAAGAACGGCAAGGACGGCAAGAAGATCGAGCAGCTGCTGCAGGAAGCGGGTGCTCTCTGAGCGGGGCGGGACACTCGGCGAGGGTGGCGTTGCTTTCGGAGGCTTCAGGAGGGATACCCAACATTGATAGACGGGCCTGATACGCCCAATGATGTTTGTTCTGAACCGTACAGTGCGCAAGGAATAGCTATTCCATGAAATGGAGTACCGCCAGACGCGTTCCACCGTTCTATATGTTTTCTTGAGTGGCAGTAATGTCCATGAACAAGATGTAGTTTAGTACAAGGATTAGTACACAACCCGCCGGCCTCCTCTTACACCTTCGCATGCACCACGGGCACGACCTGTGACGCAACGGTGCCCACCGGCCGTTCCACAAACTCCATAATCCCCTCCACGATGCTCTTCCGCGCCGGCTCGCTCGCGACCGTCTTGCCGGCCAGATAATTCAGCCAGAGCGCCTTCGACACCCGCTCATCCTCCACAACGCCGATCAGCTGCCGCCCCTCCTTCTTCTTGCCACCCGCATCATATGCGATACTCAACCGCCCGGCCTCGTCCCGCACGAGCAGCAGCTCCTTGCGCTTGGGCACGCTGCCGCGGTTGAACACCCCCCGGAACTGGCGCATGGCCTCGCCGAAGGAATCGTCGGCCATGGTGGCGGGGCCGGCGCGGGCCTGGATGGCGCGCACCAGGCCGTCGCGGAGGTGGTGGAAGTCGGTGTCGCGCACGGGCACCACGCGGAACGCCGACCGCGCGGGGATGCCCGCCGCCAGCAGCGCCTCCCACGTCCGCTCGCCCTCGGCCGGGTCGAGCAGCGCCGCGCGCAGCTCGTCGCGTTCGCCCGGCACTAGCGTCGTCGCGATTGGGTTGACCTTTTTGGTGAGGGCGTTTTGAAGGGCGGCGATGTCGGCCGTGGCGACGTAGTAGCCGACGACGTAGACCTGGATGTTGATGAAGGTCACTGTGCGCAGGCCGAGGCCGACGAGGGTGTATTCGGTTGTGCCGCCCGAGGGAGTCGGGATGGTTTGTGTGACGGGGAGGCTGGTGGCGTCGGGAGAGGTTTCTGCTATCGGGGCCGTGTAGGATGGGAGGTCGAGGGTGCGAGGGAAGGTTGGGACCGTGCTGTTGCCCGTGGGCACGATCTCGCGGCCGTCTGCGTCGTGGACCACTACTTTGCGGTCTGCTGCGTTCGGCGCGACAAGGGGGTCTGTCGAGGGGAGGCCTGAGTCGAGTTTTGCGGGCTTCTTGGACAGCTCAACTTTGAGCTTGTATGCTGTGTAAGCGAAGGAGACGACGCCGGCGATGGTGCCGCACCAAAGGAACACACGCCGGTTGCGATGGTATTCCTCTGACTGCTCCGTGAGGCGTTGGATGTTGAGGCCCTCGACGGCGCGGCCGGATCGGGATGCCCTCCCATTCCGCGCGAAGAGAGTCCGGCGGGGGACATGGACACGGACCGGGACCGGGGCCGGGACGGAGACTGGTGGCAGGGTGGTTGTCACGAGCCGGGGAAGCCGGCGGAATGCGGATTGTCGATACATGGTGCAGCTTGAATTGTGTCTCCCTCAACTCAGTTCTGTCTCAACCGCGTAGCCCTATGCGTGGTGTGTTGTTGGACTTCCCCGCTCCGGCGCATGAAGCCGGGTCGGATGTTTCGTACTTGGGCGCTGTTACTGGGCAAGCGCAGTGTCACCAAGACGGCGCCAAAAAATCGGCTGACATCATGCCGGCCCCGACAGCCCTGGCAGCCGCCACTGCAGCCCTGCCAAGGCCTGGATTCGTCATCCAACCACAGATCACCCGATGCATGTTTCTGCTATGCACTGCACTTGTGAAGGCTACAACCTCAACGTCGATGGGAAATGGAATTCAGTTCCGTGCTGCGACCTGCCTGAAAGGCCCGAGGTCAAAGTTTTAGCAGTACTGGGCAGGTACCTAAAGATGAGGTCGAAGTTTGCCGCGCTTTACGGCCCTTGTGAGCACAGTCCTCCCGAGTGAAGCCATTACCGGCCCGAATTTTCGGGTGGGCGAGCTGCCGAGCTCTGGGGACGTGGGGACCGTCACAGCATGAGACTCTGCACGGCAGCCTTTTTGATACCGTTCCTTCTCACAAACCGCCCAATCCTGACGGTTTGGTCTGTCTGGCCTATTGCGTGGCCAGAGCTCGGACGACGCGTCGATATTACTTTGCCATCCGTCATTTTCAACATCGAATGCATGTTTGAGAGTGCGCGGCCCGTGAGACCTGGAGTCTAGCACATGCTCGGATTGGCGATCATTTGCGACGTAATCGCCTTTAGCGAGGAGCTGAGAAAGAAAGTCATAACGGATCGGGGACGCGGGACTCGGGTTTCCGATGACCGACGGAGGCGGCCTGGATGGCAAGCTGAAAACACGCCTGATGACCAGGGATAACGTGAGGGTTCCGGTGACAGACTTGAAGTCCGAGACTCGCAACGTCCATACGGAATATACGCATCTACCTGAGGTCATTCTACCAACGGCCGCCAGCCTGATGCGCCCGAGTGGCGGTCGATGCCCAGGCGATGACGCCCAACGGAGAAACGTCGTGGAAGCCGCTGTCGCAACCTGAGCTATCCGTGTTGCACTTGTCGCAGACTCAGACCGACCCGTGGACCCCGACGTTAGGTTCTCATCGCAGTAGTGTACACAGTAAATTGGGATACCTATGGCAGGGAGTTCGGTCAGCAGCATCCATCAGCAAAGATTCCATGCTCTTCTGACCCAACATCGAATTTCGGGCCGTGCAAACAGCTGCAAAGGAGCAGCCAGTGACCGTTCAGCGTGACCTTGCCGTTTGGACTCGAGGGATTCCCAGCGACCCACTCGCCCGGTTCCGCCGCCTTGCGCTTGGGCTCCCTCGGGCTCCCAGCCACTCCCGCCCCATTGCTCTGATTGTCTCTAATTGCCAAGATTCGCCCTTCCTGGCGGCTGGCACGGCAGGACCTCACATTCTCCGTCCGTTTGGAAGCGCATGCCGGGCCAGCTGATCCATACAAGCAGGGCACATTACCGCACGTCGCGGCAACAAATAACATGCCATAGCAACGACCTCGGCTTCAACACATCATCTCGCTCCCGCTGTCCGCGCTCCCGCCGCCCGCGAACTTGCAGACAGGTACCCCGTTACGAGGACGGACCGTCATCGTTGGCGCCTTCTGGTGCCCTGTTCATCACGGCTACCCACGTTTCAGGGGACTCCACTAATTAATGAGCTGCCCTGGTCCCAGTTCTCAGACCTTGGCTTGCGCCTTCGAGTGGTTCCCTGCCAGTGCCAGCCCACCACCAACGCCCAGGCTATTTTGGGCCCGCTCGCTCCCCTCTGACAGTCAGCCTGGCCCCTGCTGTTGCCTCGATCACAGTTGACAGCCCCCCGGTCGCGCCAACAGCCCACTCCACAATCCACATCCCACCTGCAACCGCTCCCTGGATCGTCTCCCCTCACTGTCCCCCATCCGCACCCCACACTCGTCCACAACAGTCCGCGTGCTGCGCTGCGGAACTGTCACGACAACAGCAGCCATGAGACAAGCCGCTTCCCTCGATATCATCGCAGCGAGGCTCAGCGATGCCGAGCCCGGGCCCGAGCCTGAGATGGAGGCCGAGGCTGAGACGGCGGCCCGCCGCCTGCAGCAAGACTCGCGATCGACCTCGTCCGCCAGCTCGCCCGTTCCGCCCGACAACGACAACGAAGAGTCCGACTTCTTCCTCGGTGCCAACGACTCGCAGTCCTCGCTCGGCGTGCCAAACATCCAAGACATGCAGGTCGCCGACGACGAGTGCCTCCCGCCCGTCCAGCGCCTGCCCAACGAGATTCAGATCGCCATCTTTGCCAAGCTCAGCAACAACACGTCGGATCTCCTGCACGCCATGTTGACCTGCAAGCGATGGGCGCGCAACACCGTCGACATTCTCTGGCACCGCCCTTCGTGCTCAACATGGGACAAGCATCAGTCCATCTGCCAGACCCTCAGTCTGGAGAAGCCCTACTTTGCCTACCGCGACTTCGTCCGCCGTCTCAACCTGTCCTCCCTCGCCACCAAGATTAACGATGGAAGCGTCGTGCCCCTTGCCGAATGCACACGGATTGAGCGCCTGACCTTGACCGGGTGCAGCAACTTGACGGATTCTGGCCTGATCGCGCTCGTCGCCAACAACAGCCACCTGTATTCCCTTGACATCTCGCTGCCCGCGCCGACGGGGGACACTGTCCCGCGTGACAACATCACCGAGGCGTCGATCTACGCCATCACCGCCCACTGCCCTCGGCTTCAGGGCCTGAACATATCCGGCTGCACACGCATTTCCAACGAGAGCTTGATCCAACTCGCGCGGCAGTGCAGGTATATCAAAAGAGTAGGCCCACCCTGATACTTCCCTCATCTTTCCGAAACCGGCATGCGTCTTACTGACCTTTTTGATCGTAGCTCAAACTCAACGATTGCACCCAACTTCAGAACGAGGCTGTCATCGCGTTTGCCGAAAATTGCCCGAATATCCTCGAGATCGACCTGCAGCAATGCCGGCTTATCGGCAACGAACCGGTCACGGCACTCTTCACCAAAGGCCACGCGCTTCGCGAGCTCCGCCTGGCTGGTTGCGATCTGATTGACGACTCCGCCTTCCTTTCGCTTCCGCCCTTCAAGACCTACGACCATCTGCGCATCCTCGATCTCAGCTTGACCATGGGGATCACAGACCGCGCGGTTGAACGGATCATAGAGGCTGCACCACGGATCAGGAACCTCGTGTTGCAAAAGTGTCGGAACCTCACCGACGTTGCCGTCTACGCCATCTCGAAGCTCGGTAAGAACTTGCACTTTCTCCACCTGGGGCACTGCAGCCTCATCACCGACGACGGCGTCAAGCGCCTCGTCTCTGCGTGCAATAGAATTCGCTACATCGACCTCGGCTGCTGCCACCTCCTCACAGATGACTCGGTCATGCGGCTCGCTCATCTTCCAAAACTCAAGAGGATCGGGCTTGTGAAGTGTGCGAACATCACAGACACAAGTGTTTACGCACTCGCGCACGCGAACCGCCGGCCCCGGATCCGTAGAGATGCGCATGGCACTCTGGTGCCCGGAGATTACGCCTCCCAGAGCTGCTTGGAGAGAGTCCACTTGAGTTATTGCGCGAATTTGACACAGATGGTAAACCGAACCTATCCTGCCTCCATCCAACGCGGAATTTTGGCTAATCCTGTGGCTCTAGAGCATAGTTGCGCTTCTCAACAGCTGCCCGCGTTTGACTCACCTGAGCCTGACGGGCGTCCAAGCGTTCCTTAGAGACGACCTCGACACGTTTTCCCGTCCAGCGCCGCCCGGTAAGTAGAATGTTAACCTGAAAACCCATTGGGAGAGGAACATTTGCTGACAATTCCACACAGAGTTCACCGAGCACCAACGGTCGGTGTTTTGTGTCTTTTCTGGCCAGGGCGTCGTTAGTTTGCGTCGCCACCTCACACGAGCAACAGAGGAGGGAAGGCGCCAAGCGCGGAACATTCCCGCGCCGGAGGTCTATTCTGGGGTACTGATCCCGGATCCCGTCGGCTCTGGGCTCGACGGGGATCCTGATGCGCTCGACGACGAAGATGTCCCCGAAGACGGAACCGAGATGGTCATCGACACGCAGCCCTTTTTGAACGGCCCCTTCAACCCTGGGCTCGGCCACCTTTCGCAGGTCGTGCCAGTTCTTCCTCCGCCCGCGACTCCGCCGTTCTCGTACGCCTACGTGGCCTCGCACCCGCCAGACGCCCAAACGGTCCCATCCTACAGCACTCCAGCGGCTCTCAACCCACTCCCACTTCCACACCACTATGGCTTGCTAGAGGGTCAGATAGGGAATGTTACTCATGGGAACGTCAGTCCGTGGGGTGCCGGCAATTCCACCTCAAACGGGGCCGGACCAAGTTCAGCGGCCGCAGCTGCGGACGCAAACAGCCCCAACGACGTGCTACCAATCCAACACGCCATGATTGACATATCAAGCACGCCCGACGCGAATGGCAACTTTCCTCCGGAACACCAAACGCCTCCTCCTGGAGGCACTGGGACGGCGTGAGAAGCGTTTGACCCATTGTCCTTATCCACGTTTTTCTTTGATGCGGATGATGATTAACAGGGTTGATCTCTTTGGGCTTTTGAGCCTGGGGAAGCAGGAGACGAAAGGAATATGGATACCCCTGGACGACATAGCGACTCCTGCTTTGCAAGTTGACGGGATGGTCGCATGGATGCGTTGCCGTTTTCTTCTTCTCGTTTTCATGCCTGCCTTTCCTCACGGATTTGTTTACCTATACCATGCTGTTAGAGACGCGGTATCTTTCATCCTTCTCTCTGCCTCTTCTTGACAGGCTGTGGTTTGAATGCCTGGTTTATTCCCTCGCGGCTAGGCATGGAGGAAGATGGAAGGATGGATGGAATGAGATGAATGCATACTCCATCAATCTAGCGACTACGGTTCAACACTTGCCCTTCAGTCCTTGACCTGGTAGCGATGTTAGGTTCCTGGATGCACAGGACAGGACTTTTGTATTCCCTATCTTTTCTTTTTTTCTTTTTTTTTTCTTGGACGCCCTCTCTTTTCTTGGGGCATGGTTGCATTCCGGGGGGGTGAAATGGGGAATTGATGGGATGAGTTGTGTGCGCCAGATACAGGTATCTATGTCGTGGAGGGAAGCGGTTATGAGTTGATGAGCGAGAGGGTGGTTTAAGCGGGACGTGGATGACCATGCGCTGACCTATACACGATAGACATGAATCAATAGCGATGCTTTGCTTATTGTTCCACCAGGCTTTTGATACCTGTGACAGATGGGAGCAGGATTTCGCCCCTTGCGTGACCGTTACAGATCTGGCCTGGGCCACGACAGGTCTGCGGAGATGAGCGAAAGCTTTCTGCCGGATTCTCGAGTCGGGTTTGGCGCCAGACGGGACCGCAGTCAATAGTCAACAGCGAATCACGGAGGTTCAGATGGTAAAGCTGAACCTTAACGATGGCGTCCATCAAGGGTTCACATTCTCGCAATGGGTAAGTGAAGGCAGGCGTGGGAGATGGGAGGTGGTGGAAATAGGGGGTTGTGTGTCTCGGGGCCGGCCTGTGCCCTAGACTTTGATTCAGCATGCAGGAAGGAGACGGATCCATCACCGAACCTGACTCGTCGCGGTGTAGGCCATGTTACTGGGGAGCTTCTGCAGCGACCTCGAATGGGAAGTGAGCGATTTGTTTCTGCTGCCCCTGGATATAGTTTGGGTCTCCAGGACCCGGACCTGGACAAGTGGTGGGAGGCCTCCCAATACTCCATCGCCCACAAGATGGGTTAGAGTGATGACTTCTCACTGCTCACTACCGGCCGTGGCTCTGCAAAGAGTCAGGAAATGCGAAGACGATGACCA
>FTIZ01001912.1_pt1 | contig 11657 bp, 13 predicted proteins | sample 1658381 | NCBI WGS metagenome assembly FTIZ01 (sample SAMEA3914822, study PRJEB12502) | metagenome | biome: forest; material: soil | place: USA | collected 2012-03-12 | depth 0.1 m
GTCATGCTCGACTCCGGGTCGAACTTGGAAAATTGCTTGACAGCCTGCTTGACCTCGCTAGCCACCATGGACGGAATCGTACCCATGCAGATGAGGGTGACGTGCGATGAGATGTTTTGCGTGCTGAGGAGGTTCTTGACGCTGTTGGAGAAGGTTGTGCTCACGCCGAAGCCGCCCGACGCCTTCTCGAACCATGCACCCGTGTCCATTTGCGCCTGCAGGGACGTGGCCATGGTGGACATGGACTCGTTGACCGTGGTGCTGGTCGTGTTCAAAATGTGCACCATCCCCACGAAGCTAGAGCCGAACGTCATGCCAGAAATGATGCTGAACTTGTTGATCTTTGAGCTGTCGCTGGACGAGCTGTCCGGGTCTGGCTGGTTGGCCTCCTTCATCATGGACGCGCCGTCCGTGGGCACCAGGCTATCGTCTTTGCCGAAGAAGTGGTTCCAAGCCTTGACAGCCTTATCGACGTTGAGCACCAGCGGCGCCATGATGGATGCGTTTTTGTGCGTACACGTGACCGACAAGACCAGTGTGCCCGCGATGCTGTGGTTGGACGCTTGCGAAGTTGCCTGCTTCTGCGCGGCAGCTGTGGCCTGGGTCGCCGCCGAGCTGCCTAGCCCGCTCACCGAAGCCCCCACGAAACTAGAAATTCCGGACGCCCAGGCCTCGGCGTCTTGGTTGTTTTCGTCGCGGGAGAAGTACTGCACGTCCATGTTCATTGAGTCGGCGGCGAGCGGCATCGTCTTGATCTGAGTCTTGACGTAGTCGATGGGGCTCTCGTACTGGGCACTGACTGCCTTCATGGTTTTGCGAACCTCTGCAACCAGAGTCTCGGACTTGATCTTTGCGTCACAGTACTCGGCGGCAGCAGCGGGGATGTCGTCGTCGAGCTTGCCCAGTTCAGCGTCAAGCTTCTTCATCGAGTCATTCTCAGGCTTGATGCCCATCTGGAGGAGTTCCGTCTTGGTCATCTCGAGACTGCGCTTGAGAGACAAAAGCGCGTTGAGTTTGCCTTGGGCGGCGTCAGGTGACGCTTGCTCTTCGGCAATCTTCTGGATGTCGTCCAGCGCCTTCTTCTCGACGATGGATCCCAGCACAAGGCTGGGATCATAGGGAATGGTGGACGGCATGGCGGTGCAGGTGAGGGAAGGAAAGATGAAATACGGAAACGAGTGCGTGCGAGAGCCTGAAGATTTCTTGAGCTGTGGGATGAGGGACAGACTGACCGATACTTATAAGCCACTGAAATACCTTCAGGTCCATGGCAAGGCCCTTCCCCCCCTCCATCCGAAAGTCGGCCAGTTGCGTCCCGGCGGCAATGTCAGCGTCCCCTCAAGTTGCCGACAAGGGAGACAATCTGTGAGCCCCTTGCCTGTCCCATTCCGTACCGAGCATCGCAAACGGAGACAAATGCGATTTTCGTCAAGCCACGTCGTCGGCCGACTCTGCAAGGCGCCTTAAGTACCTCAGTACGTACTTTACTCGGTGTTCTCTCTACGACTGGTCCATAAACGATCGATGCGCTGAGAACCCCGGTCCGGCATACCGCCAAACGACTGAGCGAACGACTCAAACAGTACAACGAGATCCAGTTGGCGGTTTAACGATCCGCCCCAAGCCCCGGCCTGGGTCGTCTGGTTGACTCAAAGGCCTCTCTTGCGGGAGCAGAGACGCATCGCACCCGAACGTGCTAAGCGAGAAAAAAACCCACGGCTTGGCAAGAGAGAAATGACCGGAAGATCCTGTTCTTGGCTTCCACATTCGCTCACTCTTGAACTCAGCTTCTCTATTCGTGAGAGCTGAGCTGCAGAAGCGAGGCCAATAAACTCATGTTGTGCAGAACGGTACAATGCGGAGATGGTGTGGAGAGCTGGCGTCCGGGGTACTCGCCAGCGACACGTCACACACGGCTCGGTCCGATCGTCTACGCAAGTGTTGAAACTAATACTTCGCACTTGCATCTTCCCTCCTCTAGGTCTGCGTACGGACGAGTACGAACAAGGCTTGAGTATCATGACATAGTGCACTATCCACCGAGCCGCCGGTCTCGGAAGTGAGTGCGGATGCCACGGGAACAAGTCAGGTACCTAGGGATAGACCATTGGCAATTCTGCATCCTGGGGGCCAGATCTTGCATCGTGGCGCATGGACAAAGCGCGTAAATACACTATATTGGCGGTTTGTCTGTAAGCTGCGATTGGCATCCAAAATCAGGTTGATCTGCGGTCAGCTCCATGCACGTCTTCGCGACGACGCAGACTAGTCCCACGTGATACTAGCTCCCATGGACCCCTGAATGTAGCCCGTTTTGCAAGACCCGGCAAATTCCGGAGTCGAAGTCGGGTGGATGTCAGTCGCTCAAGTTCAGTTCTCAACCCGGAAGCCCCTGGTCCGGTCAACCGTGTTGGGCCGCAGCAGCGGGAAACGCGCGACGCCTGTTGCATCTCATTGGCCTACCACCCGGGCCGGCTATGCCCAACCACTCCCCTTCCGGTATGAGAGAACGCATGAAACGGGAAATGCAGGAGCGAGAAAGGAAAAGATCAGTCGATATTCGACGACACAAGAGAGCTGAAAGCTGCTTCGCATGCGTGTGAGAGCTTGTGCGAGCTGAGGGGTGGTACTCAGAGTTCACCGAGCCAAAGTCGACCGTGAAGTCAAGCTGGCGAAAAAGGGCGAGAGTGGATACCAGAGGCGGCGGGGTTAGAAAGAGGGAAACTAGGACGAAGACAAGGAAGGAGGGTAGAAAGGAGGGCGAGAGGGAAGAGGGGAGCAAGGGGATGGGCGTAGAGAGCAGGGGAAAAGGAGTAAGAAGAGGGGGGAGAATGGGGAGGAGCAGAATGGAGAGGGGACTGGGGAGAGAGGAGAGGGGAGTGGCGGGAGAGAACCACCACAACCACACAGAGTATACAGGTTTGCAAACGCTATCGGGTGACTTGTTTGTTTGGCGTCAATCCACGAGTATATAATCACGCAGCTCTCGGTGCTCAAATTCTCTCCCCTCTAACCTATCCTACATATTTCTCCCACACTTCCCCCCTTCTCCATACGAGCCATTCTTTTCCCAGTTTTTTCAAGCCCTACAACATGTTCGTCTACACTGGCAAACTCAAGTGGCAAAGCGAGGCCGTGGACGAAGTCTTAGTCGTCGTCTTGCCAAGTGGCCCCGTCCGTCTTGGGGACCAGATCTTTACCTTCTCTCAGTGGACCCATGACTCCAAGGGAAACAAGAAAGTAACTTGGTGCCAGCAACAGACCATCGACAAGGTGACCCGGGACGACAATGGCAGCGACAACTTCCACTTCGGTGCGGGATGGTACAAGTATCAGGTGGTTGCGGCACGCACCTACGAGGCTCTCACTATTACCATGGGAAGTCCCGGTACCTACACCACCGTGATGGACGTTCAGCGTGTGTACTTATCCGGTGGAGAGACTTCCAACGGCTCCGCCCGCCTCTGGGCCGGACGGTTGAACTGGTGCGATTTCTCCCCTTTGCTACTTAATTTCATCTTGCGTCCACAGCCGTGTCGCGAGTCAAAGTCAGAACACAGCTGACTAACACATCTGCAAAGGCCCCAGTACGCTGACAACGAGCCGATTCTGGTGATTGTCCCAGACGGCTTTGCGACCGGCAAGCCCATCCTGGCTTTCTGGCAATGGACAGTGGACCAACACAACCAGCCAAAGGTCAACTACACCCAGACAGGCGCACAAAAGGCCGTAACTGCGTCCGAAGGCTTGCTCAAGTTTAGTCTGGTGGCCGAGTATACTTTGGCCTGCACTTGGGATGAGAAGACGGAGAATCTGGCCATTCACATGGCCGGGGGTGCTGAGACACAAAGCCATGACGTTGGGTTGCTTGAGCTCGCGGCTCACTTCCGGCCCCATTCTGAGTAAGCCTAGGCCCTTCATGCACTCTCACAAACGTACCCGCTGACCAAATGCGCAATTCCGAAAGTAACGTCACCCCGCCCCAGCTTCCGGGAGAGAAAGTCGAGCTCGAGGTCTTTTATCCGCAGGCCGAACAAATCCTCCCCCGCATCCAGTCGCCGTTGCCTTTCCCGCCCACCCTCGTGGAGACGTTGGCTCAGACTGCAGCATTCGTCGACCGCGCAGGTTACTTGGCGAAGTACGCCATCGAGGTATGTGTAAAAACGGGGTTTTGGGTTGACTTGCTTCGATGCTGACTTGGTTCCCGATCCTCGAAGCGATACCACACTCTCGATAAGTCGTACCATGCTCTTGTGCAGCAAGTCGACGACTTGAACGGGCAAATCCGCGACCTCTCGAACAAAATTGTTGCCCTCACGGGCGAGACCGACGGCGAGAAACAGCAGATTGACGATCTCCAGAAAAAGTTGTCCGAGACTCTCGACAACACCACCAAACAGCAAGCCGAGCTCACGAACCAAATTCACGACCTCCAGAAGGCCCTAGCTAAAGAGAAGGCGCAGGAATCAGGGGACGAAAAGGCTCTAGATGCGGCACACGAGCAGATCAAGAACGGCCTAGATGCACAAGCCGTCCTCCGGAAGCAAGTGCTCGCGCTGCAGTTCGCGCTAGCGGAAGGTGCGCGCCGCATCCAGCAGTTCCAGGTCAAGATTTCCGAGCTCTCCCATGATATTAGCGACCTGCGAGGCCAACTCGCGGCGGAACGGACACATAACGCGGAGCTCCAGACGCAAGCAGGGGAGCTGAAGGGAACCGTGGCTGTGCTGCAGACCGAGGTCTCGGGGCTGAAGAAGACGCTGGAGCGTAGCACTGAGGACCTGAAGCAGGCGCAAGTAGATTCTAACGACAAGGACTCCATTATCGAAGGTTTGGAGAACGGCATCGTGGCTGTCAAGAAGGACCGTGACGCCAAGAAAACCGCCTACGAAGAACTCCAGAAGACCAGCAGCGCCACTATCCAGGCGCTTGAGGCAGAGATCGCCCAGCTCAAGGCGGGTCAGGCCGCTGGGGGGAGTGGTGGTGACAACAGCTGGCCGTTGCCCGATGGCTGGCCATTCTCTAGCGACGGCAGTCAGGGGAGCTGTTGGCCAACTCCCGATGGCGTGCTGAAGCAAGCAGAACAGGCGACAGGGACATTCATCTAGCTAACGTTAAGGCCTCCTTTTTCGGTACTTTGTCCAGCTGTTTGTCGTCGATACCAAATTTTGTTGACATCTTGGGACTTTTGGTGAACAAGGGGCAAAGGGCATCGGAGGTGAATGGAATCAGCTGGCAGATAGCACAATGTCTAGGCATCATTGGCTTCACTCAAGCATTGATGCATTTCTTCTGCTCGTGCCTCCCCTCAAAGTACTCAGCCCCAACTTCCCCTCGAGAAATAAAGTAAATGGTGTATCTGCTGAACCCCGAGACACCCTAACTATAGACCTTTTTGGACGGGAACGAGGGGTGGTAGCGAGAAGCCAGAGTTGCTGTGTTGGCGTCGCCCATTGGACGATTTCTTTTGTACTTAAGTTTTGTATCGAGGACCCAGCACTCCCCACATGTCGTCAGGCACTTTGGCAGGCATGCGGTCCTCCACTGGACGTTAAACATGGAATTCTACAATGATAACCCAGGAATTGCTGGTAGTTACATCCGATGAGAAGGTCTGTTCCTGACTGCGGAAGATCTTAGAAGTGCCCGTTTTTCATCAACCTTCAACGGGTTATTAAACGACCCTGAAGACAGGCAAGAGCAATCCCGCCGTACTGCAAGTGTTCAAGCCTAAAGAGAGATGTGAATATTCTCTAAGTTTTACGGCCTCAGTGTTCCCGAGTTTGCTCCAACTTTATAGACAATCACATTCGAGTTAAAGTGTAAGTGAGCAAAGATTAGGCGTATCTACTAGCCTAATTCCCGTATAGCAATTATCCGAGTCTCGATGCTCGTCCTAACCCTAAGCTGACCTGATGGCGCATACGGGCTATTGACAACGCAGTGGAAACCTCCTAGTCATTGCGTGAGTTACTTTATCAGCAGTCGACAATGCCTACCGGGAAAGAAATGATCGAGTTCATTTAAAACACTTACAAGACCGTTTTCCAGTTGAGTCGATGATTCGGAAGACCCAGACATCCTTGATAGCCTGACCTCCGATATAATGCTAGCGATGATTCTCATTGGAATGGAGCAACATGTTCTCCACCGCGCGGTTGCGATGGAGATCGTTGTTGAGAATCATGTCCGGTTCCTCAACCGAGCTGAAGTCGCACACCACAAGGGGCCAGTCGTCATCAGGGCCGTGGAGCGGACGCCAGAGGCTGTATGTTTTGTCAGTCTCAGGGGCTTCGGTGAAATACTATTGGAGCTTACTTCAGCACTCAAAATCTTGACCTTTCAGGTGTTTTCACTGCCCTGGGAACGACATTTGGATCCGCAGCGGCAGGTGCACGGTCGTAGCCTTCCCCTGGCGGGCACATGGCCTTGGGCCTCGTCGGTGTATCGTGTCTTGGCCTCTTATTGCTGTAATTCCCATACGTCCCGTTCTCTCCGTTTGCCCCTTTTGCCCCGTTTGTCGATGGGGTCCTCGATGATGCCAGAGATTCCTCTCGTCGTTTGTTGAGCTCCGCCTCTTCCTTGGCCGCCTTCTCGGCGGCCATGCGCTCCCGTGCGCTTAGAAGAAACCAGGGCATGACGCCGACCGAGAACGATTATGATGGATTAGTGCAGCACTTTTCGGTTGACTACATGCTCTCAGCGATGGGCGGACAGGCATTGGCCGTCGTTCAGTTGGCACCACCTCTCGACCATCACAGCTTCAACGCACATCGGGGCCGGCTTTCAAGTTTCCTGCCTCGCCGTAGGCTGAGCGAGCCTCATGCGCGATTGTCTTCATGGTTTGATAAGATTTATCTTTCAAAAACCTAGGAAACTTCAAGCCTCCTCGAGTCTCGTGACCGTCTATGCAAAATCTTATTCATTTGCTCGAGCTGCCTCACAAAGACAATTTCCCAGCATAGGTCATTCTTTGGTCCTCGGTGGGTACGAGGCATTTGCAGCTTTCATCAACACCCATAAAAGAATTGCAACTTGTCGATCTACAATGGGTCGACTATTCCTCAACCGTCCGCATCCGGACTCTGACGCTGAAACACCTGGACTCGCTCATCAAAGCAAGCGGCAATCTTGCTCTTTGCAGACACTAGATCTGCCTCATTGATATAGGCCTGCCGCTAGTTGACCGTGACCCGGGTCGACCCGCTTGCCAATTAATGCTTCCTCCTCTCCGACTTCAATACCATCCACCTCTACCCGGGCCCCGTCAAGGGTGAGCAGGCCGTTATCTTCTGTTACTTCGGCTCCAGCACGCCCCTCTAGCCTGGTATTCTGGGAAGCTCCATTACACTGGCCGGCCCCTTCTGCCCGCGCCGCGCCCTTCTCCAGGCTATCCAACAAGGCCACGACGACTTCGGCCTGCCGTTTCGAGTTGGCTCCGAGCTCGAGTTCAGCGCCGTGCAGACTGGCCCAAATCCTAAGCATGAAGTGCACGCCTCATCTTGGCTCCGCGCCATCGAGTCCTTCATGCTCCCCATCCTGAGCGCGATACCCAACGCCCCGACGCCGTTGGTGTCCCGGTCAAGCAGTTTCACTGCGAGGGCAGTGAGAACGCCCACGACCTCGTCACGGGCCATTTACCCCCACTACAAGTCGTCGACGCACTGATTACGGCAAAGGAGACGGCAAGACGCACTTGTCGCGAGCATGATGTGCGATTGACGTCCAACCCGGCACTGCCTGAGATCAGTGGGCTACATACCAATTTCTCAGTGGAAGTCGGAATCACCCTGTCGGGGAGGTAGAGGAGCACTTTTTAGCGGGCATGATCGAACACGTCGAGGGGCTTTGCGCGTTTGCTATGCCGCGGCCTGAAAGCTATGCCCGAACCGTCGCAGGGCAGTGGTGCATGGAGAACGGAGAGGGGCCGATTTAGAAACAATCGCCGGGCCTTTGGGAAATGAGAGTCCCAGATGCGTCGGCGTCGATGTACCTGTTTGTAACCGGCGTGTTGATCGCTGGCATGGATGGAATACTACGAAAGGCGAAGCTGACGATTCGAGATTGTCAAGGTGATTTTGAACATTTCTCATGTCAAGGATGCGAAAGGGTAGTTGACTGACACTGGTGCAGTTGATGTAGCCATGTTGACGGATCAAGATCGTGCAGAACTGGGGGTACCCCGGGAGCTGCCTCATACTCCCAATGAGGCGTTCCAAGCGGTGCTTGAGAACGAGTTGCTGATGAGCGGTATTGGGAGGGATCTTCTACGCGCTTATGTCACCATTTAAGATCTGTACGACGAGAAACTTGCCGAGGATGAATCTGAAGGTTCGTCTGGAGTAAGGCAAGGTTGACGGCACGAATCTAGAGAAACTAACTGTAGGGGGACGCCATGGCCGAACCGAAGATAGTGGATGCCACAAGTCGCTGAGACCATAACTTGTTTATTCCTATGTGGTTCCAAAGTGCAAGTGCCGTCGGTTGTGGTAGATCGACAGAAAGCAAGCCTTGACCTAGCCCGTACGTTTTGACAGGCGTGGGTTTTGCGCCCGAGGAGCCTCCCGTAACCGAAACTGGGACAAGGAAACCGGTTGGCGGTCGCGTCGGCTCAGTAAGTGCTCAGGGAACCGAGGGCCAAGGTAGAGTCCTCGTAGCAAGAGCCACTAGCATAGTCTGCTGTAGCAATATACATGCCCCAGTAGCACGACATGAACTTGGTGAGGGTGATGCCGGTCGTCGTCTGACAGCTCAGCTGCCCATCGGTAGCCACAGTGCATGTGATCGGCTGGCAATCACTCGCCCGATCATCCGTTTCAAACTCCACAGCCCTCCATTGCGGGTTGCTGCCGTAATACGAACTTCCGTCACAGGCAAACAGTTTGTGGGCCGGGTCACTGACTAGCCAAGGCTGGCCGCCCGCTGTCACAAAGCCGATGACGTTGGGATCAGCGTTGTTGGCGGCTCCAACAATACCACCATTCCAGCCAAGGCTATTGCCTTGGCCCCATGGGGACGTGACGTAGACTGCAGACGACTGCGTAGGGGCAAGGTGGACGGTAACGGTCGTGGTGCCAGACAGGGACGAGGTGACCGTGGCCGTCAATGTGGAGGTGGCCGTGGCGGTCACCGTCTCCGTCACTACCAACTCCACTGTAGACACGGAAGTGAAGGGGATTTCGGTGGTGACCGTCTTGGGTATGGCCGAGACGACGGTCGATGCGGCATCCGTGACGGTCTGCGTGGTGGCGACGGCCGAAATGCACGCGCACGCTGAGGAGTACTCCTCCAGGCTGGGGCAGTTGGATGCGATGGGGAAGAGAGGCGCAGCGGTGGACGATGAAGGCGCGGTTGACTCAGAAGACGTCGTAGATCCGCGGCAACCCCTGCGCTGTGTCCTCTTCTTCATTTTTTCCGGGACCATTGTGCTTCTCGGAGCTTCGAGGGGCGCGATGGTGGTGACAGTCGCGAGGACGGTGGAGTACGCAGTCACCGTTTCATACACATCGGCAGAAACAGTCACCGTCTCGTCAATGGTAGAAACCTTGGTGGTGAGTGAGACGATGATGTCGGTGTATGAGACGGTCGCGGTTGTGGTTTCGAGGACGACATCGGCGGACGGGGTGATGGTCGTGACAACCGGCGAGCCAAACAGGGACGCGCATGCTGAGTACTGGGCCTGCGGGTTCTGGTCGGTGTAGCCGATGACCTGTTGTAGGCACGAACCGACCACACACACAGGGTTGTAGGAATTGAGCAGCGGACGGCCAATCGACGACATCTTGGCTGAAAGCACAGTGGTGAAACGAACGGAGGTGGCTAAAGGCAGTAGCGAATTGCGATTCTTGACAACTCGAAGAAGGACAGACGAAGAAACAAGAGGAAGCCGAATTCAGCCCCGGGGTCCACGTAACGTTATGTAAAGGGACGGAATCTCCAAACCGTCTCTCAGGCCGCAGCCAGCGCGGCTCTAATCTCATTCTGGATACCTTTGACAATAGTCTTGATGTGTTCGTTTGAGGGGCGAATGAGGAGTGGTATTTGCAGGCTCCACCGAGCTGGCTCGACCGGGCCTGGCACAGATTGGGAAGGATCACTTAACGATTGCAAGACCACCACAAAGCCGGCAATACATACATCTTTGAAGACATTCCCGGTTGTGACATCCGGGCACTGGTGAGAACTACAGGGAGACAGCGTCTGCCATCATGGGGATGAAGCGGCGAGGAGGGCAAGATAGATGTTGGATAGCATACTCTTGTCCAGAGGATGCTAGCGGTGGAAAGCATTGACAACCTCACTTGACCTAGTGTGGACTCCGTCGACCTGGGGCCGAGACGAGGGCATCCCGATGGAAGGGTAGAACCCCAAACCAGGCAAACGCAACGGGGCGCCGCATGGGTCTGGGCTTGGCTCATGTCCGAGCAAGTCACAACCCTGCAGATTGGACGAGTTGGGCTAGTGGGGCGAGAATATTGGCAACAACAGTGCCGAGACTTCCGAGCAGGTAATCGTAAGGCGGAAGATCCGCATAGAACTTACAAGGTTAATTATCACTGTGCCTGCCAGTGCTACCCAACCCACGTGGGACACTCACTTTTCTTTAAGCATACATTTAAGAATAGCTAGATACCTTGAGTTACTACAGTAGCGTCCTTAGTTGTGCTTTCAATATGTCAACGCAGTTGGTGCTATGCGAGGTCTCCCAAACTGGGTGACATGAAGTTTGGTTGTCAGAACTCTAGCTGTGCGGCCCGCCATGGCGATTTTAAAAATGAGGAAGCCGAAGGCCAAATTGGCCCTCGTTTCCTGTAAATAATAGTTCAAACGAAAGAGGACCTGATTCTGAAGCTATCGCCACCCACATTGATTCATTACAAGTGATCCTGCAAAGAGTCTCATAGTTGCCTCATTCCTATCCCCATCAGCTCGGTCCAACCCCCGATTCTAAACATCAGAGTATCTAGAACGAAAGACATTACAGATCCTTACATGCACAGGTTCAGAAGCGGATAGAGAGACTCGCGGCATTCTGCTATGCTTGAGGGGAGAGCTCGCGACCATTCTCTATAAACACCTTATGTACCAAAGGTAGTCCAGGTATATACCTGGGATGGGTGCCAAATGAATTCCCCCGAACCCGCCTCTTGTTTATAATTAACTGTATGCTAATCCCGTCAAATCGTCAAATGCCGTCACTCCGCTCGAGCAAGCTACCTAATTGATCGGAGAGGAAGAAGAAAACACAAAGATTTCCACAGCACTCACGACTGAGCTCCTCACGAATTACAATGCCATGCGTCCAGCCTTTCCTTCAACCAACCACTTGTGGTTCTCAGAGCTGTCTTCCTCTCCGACATAGCAGGAGCATAGCCCTGCCCCATAATGAGCTTATCGTCCATCCTGCACAAATCTTCGACATAACTCCATTGAACACAGGTGGCCCAAGACTTGCAAGCTGCCTCACACGCCTCGACTGATTCCCACGCTTGGCGCCACAGCGCTGGATTATACAGCGTGTCGGGGGTTGGAGGAGATGCCTTGTTTGCTGAAGTGACGCTGTACAAGCTGGAGAAGTTGTCCCACCACTCTGCCCGAGCTTGGAGGTTCGGAGCGATCATCCCCAAGAAGAAGTCGCGGTGAAGCAGCGGGTTCTAGCT
>FTIZ01024318.1_pt1 | contig 11657 bp, 18 predicted proteins | sample 1658381 | NCBI WGS metagenome assembly FTIZ01 (sample SAMEA3914822, study PRJEB12502) | metagenome | biome: forest; material: soil | place: USA | collected 2012-03-12 | depth 0.1 m
TCCACGTCGCTTCAAGATCCAAGTAATCCTTTACAATCACATCTGCGATGATGTTGTTTATGAAGACAAGGGGCGCAGTTGGCTCAAGGATCCTGGAAAACTTGCCCCTAAAACCGCACCCTCTGTTGAGCGGGCCGAACAGCCGTGGCGGTTCTGATGAAAGTTCGGTACGGCAATGGATGAGAATCCAGTGAGTGTAGTCGCTGAGGGGCATCACCTTGCAACCCTCCTTCCTCGGAGCTATGGTACCTCGGATATTCTTCTTCACCTATCCATGTAACAATGAAACTGACGTTCCTTGGCGGGAGTGAGAGGGTAGGCCATCATTATGCTTGATCAGGCATGGGCGTGTCGAAACTGCGTGCCTCGTCATCATCGTCCAAGACCTTGCTTCCCACCGGAGGGAAGCGAGAGAACAAGAGAACGCTCGCTGCCAAGAGCGCAATACCCTGTGTCCGATTTAAAGTCAGCCGAGACTGCGATCTCGTTTGCGCTAGGAGCTTTGAACAAAACGGTAGGCAGGCAACGAACCGCGTTGCAAAAAAATGTCAACTGCGCCTTGCCAATTTGGGCCAATGCCGCAAAGACGAAGCCAAATAAGCCTTGTGTTGCCAGTCTGGCAATATTCTCCACAAGGGTCAAAGCGTTCAGGGCATCGGCCCTCCTTGAAGCCGGGCACATTTCCGTCATGACTCCTTTGGCTGCTGGGGCTGTGCCCGAGGCGAATGGAAGTAAGAAAGCGGCTTAGGGAGGTCAGTTAGTGTGTATGGCACTATAGCGAATCCAATGCGGACTTACCGAGATAGATATGCCAGCCTTTGGTAGCAAAGGCGGCGCACATGGTCAACACTCCGTCGACTAGCAACGACATGCGGAGAAAGAGGAGGTCAAATCCGGTGCCCTCGTCCTCTTGAACGTCATTTAACCCAACTGGCTCCTCCTCAGCAAAGCTGCCAATAGGAGCCTCGAGTTCTTCGGGGTTTGTTGCAAGCTGAGAGCGTTCTTGAGATCCAGTCTCGGCCGCCCGAAAGTGCCCATTTGCCGAGTCCCGGGTTTGATACCATTTCCGACCCCTGTTGATGATCCGGGGAAAAAGGAGTATCAAGAATGCTGCTCGCATGACGGCGAATCCTGACATGAGCCAGCCATTGTCACTCTGCCGGAACTCGAACACGGCCGTGGCATACATCTGGATCAGTAGCGGCGCATATCCCGTCGCCAGCTAAAAAGGCGTATTAGCATCCATCTTCGAATACACCGTCAAAGGGTAGTAAAACCTACAACCCCAAGAAAGACGCCTCCGCATAGAATCAGAACGCCGTAATGCTTTCTCATCACCGTGTTGTCGAGCCGGACTTTCTGGGGTGCGAGGACGCGTAAAGGGGCAAGCAATCCGGCAAGCCCCTTGGAGTTCGTTGAGCCGCTCGTCAACGACTCAGCCGCAATGTACGGTATCGCAACGCGCACATATAAAGTCGATAGTAGGAATGAAATAAAAGCGACTTCGAAGGGGCGCCGGATTCCCCAAGCGTCTCCAATCATGCCTCCGCCTAGTACCCCGTGTCAATGTGATAAACTTGGCAAGCGACGGCGGAGATGACAAACTAACTGAGGTACCCAATCCCCTGTCCCAGCATAATGGATCCCTGAAGCATGCCAAACACGGCCGTGCGGCGCAAAGGCTCAACGACCTCCCCGGCGATGATATTGGCAACCAGGCTGCAAGGTTCTGGAGTCAGAAAGGTTTCCAAACAGCGGCCAGGTGGAGGTCTCACATATACCCGACCGGGCCTCCGATGATCGTTATCAGCTGAGTGCACTGAAATATGATAATGCCAGCTTGACCGCCGGCTAGCACACCCAGAATCTGCGTCGCCACCCGAATCGCGGGCACGAATGTCTGCACCATGAGGGCGGCACGCGGGCCGAATCTCTTGGCCATCCAACCGGCGACAAACAGATTGATGGTCCCACAAAAGGTCGTGCTCATACCCAGGATGGAGAACTGGGTTGCAGTCCCGGCGGCGATCTCGTTGCGACTACATCGGTCACCTGGGCCTTCGTACGGCGGATGACCGTCGTAGAAAACGTCGCACTCCATCAAATGGAAGACATAGAAGATGCTTGAGTTACGGTAGTGTTAGCAACTGACTTGCTTTCGGGCTGCCCCTGGGACACTGCGATCCTCCCTGGACATGATGATTATTTCACTTACGGCACTTGGGTGAAGCTGAAGGACAGCGTGATCAGGAAGCCAGCAAAAAGAATGCACTTCTCAACGTCCACTTTGAACAAGTGAAACCAGGATTCGAAGCCATAATGTCCGGGCGACGCCGTGTCACCGCTGTCTTTGCCGCTGGGTGTGTGAAGTTGCTGAGCTTGATGCCCGCCGTCAAGAAGCGGACTGCGTTCGGTTGCATTCAAGGCCATGCTGTTGCCGTTATTCGGGTCTGTGTGTCTCGGAGTTCCGCTCCCTCCGAACGTGCTTCGCCGAAAAAGGGGGAACGGGAGCGTCGGCCGCCACCACCGGTTTCGGCATGAATGAGGAGCTAAGTGGTGTGGGGATTGTGTCACTGTGGATCCAACTCGTTGGCTCTTGCTCCGCGGGAGGGACCGAGATCCCGAGGGCGGACGGGCCGTCGATCACCGCCTGATCGATCCAAGGGCGCCGGATCGGGGGTTTATCCGTATTATTTTCAACGTCAGCCAGCGGTTAGGAATTGGAACAACAAAACCTACCGCCACTTGACTTTCACCACTGTCTCCGAGATTACGAACCTTCATAAAACGAGTTGTAAGGAGACAGCGGGAAGGCAGTGACACTCTACCGAAGACACGCGCGCCTGTGATTTGTGGGCGACGCCTAGGACGTCAAGTGACTAACAACCAACATCACCATCTCCCAAGTATCGAGGCACTCAAACCAGGCTTTTACGAATAATTCAGTTTAATTCGTCGAAACGCTAAATTCGTAGACGAGCATCCAGCCCCGACTCAACGCTGACCCAGCCCTGAGTCCCTGACCTTGCGCTGGCTGTCCTTGCGAAGCCTCACAACGACAATCTCCTGCACAGCCGCGTACCGTCCTCAATCACTTCCCACCCCTCTGTTCCGGGGGTTGAAACCGCGTAAAAGACACCGAGAGGGTCCCACTTCGCGCGGAGGAGCCGAAGTTTGGGGTACTCCGAACCCCAGAAATGGCTTTGCCAGTTGGGCTGGTACGGGTCGGCCTGGGGATATCGTCGTTAGCAACACAAGGGTCAACCAAAGAGGACTGGGAGTGACTCACCTCGTTGACGTAGGTGCATCCGCTCGTGCTCGCCCCCCTTAAAGCGGCGTCCATGGTATTAGTAAGGACGTTCTGCAGGTCTGCCTTCTGGGCTAGAGACGCGCCATCGGGCACAGGCAGGATAGAGATGATGAAGTCGGTCGCGTTGCGCCATGCCGGGTTCGTCGCGCTGTTGCTCTGCGGAGCGCCGTATCCGGGGTTAAACAGATGTCCGACCATCAAGCCAACGAGGTCGGCTCGCGGAAACATAACCGTCTTAAAAGCGTTCACAATCCCACCATTGTTCGTGGCCACGTCTTTGTGGTTAAACATCCATCCGCCCGTGAGGGCCGAGGAACCCGAGGCCTCGGGCTCAAAGAGGTCGACGTACAGGTCGTAGAAGGTGGGGAAGCCCTTGATGGCAAACTCATAAGGCACTCCCTTTGCTGTCAGCTCATTTAAGAATGGCTGGAGGATGGTCTGCAACTGGGCCGTCGTCTTGCCGATGGCAACAAAGGGGCGGATGCGGAAAGTGAAGGGAAAAACCTCGAAGTACACATAGAGGCCATTATCCACAAAATGATTGGACCACTTGTGGAAGATGGCGGTCCCGTTCCACCACACGTCTTGGTCGAACGTGTGCGTGGTGTTGATGTACAATGTCGCTCCGGCCGAGGGTAGGTCAGGGAACGTCTTCATCGTGACTGACAGAATCACGGCAAACGAGGCCGGGCCACCACCCTTCAGAGCCCAAAAGAGGTCAGGGTTCAACCACTCGTTGGCAGTCACGTATTGGCCAGTGGCGGTGATGGCCTCAAAGGCAAGGACATTGTCGGCCGCTATCATCTGTCAGCCATGTCTGCCGGCGCGGTGAAGATTAGCCAGGAGCAAAAGCACTCACAAAATCCCTTGAGCGTCGTCCAAGGGCCGTGGCCACCACCTTGAATGAACCCTCCGGCAATGCCGACGGTAGGGCATTCGCCAGTAACAACAACCACGGGCGGGCTCCGGGCGTGGCCGGCATCCAAGATCGTCTGCCCCTGGACACCAGCACCGATGGTGACTGCGCCGCCCCGGTATGTGCCGGGACCGTTGTACGCGCTAATCCAGTTGATCTGCTGAAAGGAGTGAGTATTGATGATTAGAGCGCCAAAACCTGTGCTGCGGCCAATGAAGTCGTGGCCGGTGTTGCGCACAATCAACCGCAAGTTGTTTTGGCGGGCGAAGTCGATGCCCAGCTTCACATGCTGAGGCTTGGTCGCCATAACGACGTAGACCCCATAGTAGCCCAGCGTGCAGCTGTCTGTTGGGTTCTGCGTCGGCCGGCAGGTGTCGTTGGTGAAGTAGGTCCAGAGCTCTGCGGCGGGCTGGCTCACGCTGGTCGGGAGTGTAAGTTACTCGTTCGTGTCTCAAATATCCAGCAACACTCACGTCCATGACTCGTTCGCCCAGTTCTGGGTCGCTTCTGCACACTTGGCTGCATCATACGTGTTCAGCGTTCCCAGGGGCCCGGTAAACGTGTTATGACAGACGGCGCCGGGCGGAACGTTAACTCGCAATTTCCCCTCGACCGTGGCATTGAACAGATTCCACTTGGTAGCCGACGGCCAACACGCCTGGCCGGGGTAGCACTTGCAGCCGAAGTTGATACCCTTCAGGGTAGTGGCCAGGGCTGGGGCGGCATCCGAGAAGTCCAGTGCATCTAGCGTTAGAGTAGACGCAACGGCTTCTGGCTCACTCCTGACAACGATCTGTGCCAGGGCCGCGGGGAGGAGGGCTGTGGCGCAGGCCAGTCGCAACAAGGACAGAGCCATGTCGGCTGGATGGGAGAAGACAGAGGGGTTGCTCGAGTGCGGAAGAGGAGGGGGTTACTCAGACTCAGGCGGACTCTGACTGTGCCTAAGAGACCACAGGGGCGGCAACACCTTGACCCTGGTGTTCTTATACATATTTCCATTGTGAGCTGCCCAGCTCAAAGGCCGCGGGGCAAAGTTTCCATAATTGGGCATTCCGGCGGAGCTAATGCAGCGCTTCCCGAGTACGGAGACGGGAGAGGCACCCTTGGAGGCGTGCGCCAACTGCATTGTTAGTGATCCTGCCAAGGCGGGCAGCGTTGCAATCCGGGGAGCCGGGAGCCACACTCAGGGGACAACCCCCCCTCCTCGAGGTCCTCAAGCTCCTCAACTGGATAGCACGCCTGCACGTAAGCCGCCGCTCGGATTTCGGCTGCGCTATCGAATGCCAAGGTTGATAAATGGGAGCAAGACGACACGATTGTAACCAACGTGCTTTCCAAGAAAGGGTTCGGGCTTCATCGGTTCCAGGATTTGTTGCAACATACATGGGTTAGACGCTGCGCTAGATGACTGTGGGGGACAGCGTTTTCTTGGCCAACAGGCCACTGCTTGAGCAGGTCAAGCGCGGCCCTTCTCCCCTCCCCGCCTACCCCCCTAGACAACTTCAAGTGTCATCGCGTGATGGTCTCTTCCCCGCTCCCTCCTCCCCTGCGCACACATCCACAAGCCGTACAGCAGAAAAATGAAGGCCGTGAGTGGCACGACGACCGCGACAAACAGCAGAAACTGGGGCCTCGTCCCAACCCCCATGCCCCCACGCGCCAGCGCTTCGTCCCAAGCAAACAGGGGTGTTGAGAATAGCGCAGCAACAAAGCTCCCCGGCAGGAAAAACATGGCCACCAGGGCGAGCATCTTCATTGAGGATGAGTCCTGCAGACTGGAGGCGGCGATGCTCCGTGTTGCCTTGGCCGTGTCGAACGCGATGGCGTTGTCCTGTTGCGCGATCAGGTGGAAGAGCGCAGCAATCTGGATCTGCACTCGTTGCTGCACATAGGCCGTGTCGATAGCCTGCATCTCCACGCGGTGCCGAAGTAGGTCGAGCTGTGACACCGAGAAGGGCTCCCGGGCAAGTAAAATCGGGGTTTCTCTTGAGTAATCCGCAACGTAGATTTCTGATTTCTTCCGGGGGTTTGAAACGCGAGGTCTCTGGGTAGCTTGCTGGGAGATGAAGTCGTTGATGGCCTTGACGACTTGCATCTTCCGAGTGCCGTTCGCCAACTTGGCAGCGCACCCACTCATCTGCGCCGACAGGTTGCCGAGTTCGCCCGCTGCTGGCTGCGTTTGGTGTCGAGAGGCAAAGCGATGGTGTCCGGTGCGCGCCTCAACCTCCCGTACGGCGGCTTTTATTTCTTCGAGTGTTTTATCCAGCCCATGAGCGAGCGTCAGGCTGCACAGGAGAGCAGGGAACATGGGGTGGCTAACGTTGGCTGCGCTCCATTGGGAACCGAGAATACGGTGCAGCTCGACCCTCTCCTCGCCCTCGGCGAAAATGATGGCGTGCGTTTGAGGTGTCGGGTTGGAGGGTGATGCTGCGTGAGACCACGCCGCCGCCAGTTTGGGGTGATAGGCGGCTGTGAAGATCTGGGTGTCACCATCACCCGGCTCCAGCGCCGAGACTCCGGCAAAGCAACACCGGGCATAGTCCAAAGCATCCCCCAGCTTCCAAGCTTCTGTCAGACTCTCCAAGATTTGTGTCGACGGGCTCACCCGCTGGGTTTCCCGATCTTTGCCAACCCATAGGATGCGGGTTGTCCGACTGTAGTCGCCGCCGAGGGAGCACCCGCGAGTCGATTCCTCCAACCAGCTATCCACCGAAGTCGTGGTGATCGTCTTCGTCTCCACCTTCGCAGGCAAAACCCCATCCTCATCAACCCAGATTTCCGTCACCTGAACAACTGGGGATTTTGGGACATCATACTTTTCCCACAGGCCCCGGTTTCCGTAATGTCGGTAGAGGTCGTGCATCTTGGCGGTTCGTCATGTGTTGTCGGCAAGAGGAGAACACTCGCGAACCTTGAGCTTCGTCTAATCAATTTCTGCTGACTTTGGATCTTTTTCGGGCCGCCGTTGTGTCGCCACGGTCCCTTTCGTCTTCTTATAAACAGCAGGACAAAGTGATTGTTGAGTCCTAGGCGGGCGGTGCGGCCTCCGGGTTGCTGCGCCCCGCTAGGCTGACGGCGGGGAATGACTGCAAACCGCCGATTGACCCTGGTCAACAGGGTTCGAGGAGGCCTGGGCCTCAGGGATACGCGTGAAGGAGGACAAGGGCCGATGCCACTTTCAAACCAATTCAGGTAAGGTCCCATACTCGATTCATCCACCCGACAACAATGTCAAATGTCTCCCTGCAACCCGACGACAACCAGAATGACGGGAGGTCGCCGATGTCAACTTACAAGGCAGGCCCAGGTGTCTCGCTCCGCCGCCGCCACCGAATAAAAGAGGCTCGACGCGAAATTGCAAACCGAGGTGCAAAAGTTCGGACTCCCGAGCGCAATGGGATATGGAACTGGAGGCCGCAAAGAAGGAAAAGGGCCAGACTACTCAGTGGCAGCAGTCCCCGATCCTAATTCGCGCCAACCTGGTCAGGTGCACCCACAACTTGGTGCACGTCGTCCCCGACCAACCTGGAGGTCTGATGTCCTTCGGCGCGAGCACATGGGACTTGAAGGGCAGAGTTCGTGTGCGGGTACCGTCTCGTGGCGTCCATCCTGACCAACATCGCAAGGTCGTGTTGATGCCATTCCTGCGTCTGCGAGACGTACACCCACTTCCGATCCGCGACGACCCAGCTCCGGCCCGGTAGGAACGCTTCGAGCATGTAATACAGCTCGCGTGAGTAAGGATAATCAAAAGTGGGCGGCCCTTCCTGCTGCAGAAACGCGTCTGTTCCCAACCTCATCTCCTCTTTAGTCAGGCGAAAATGGGGGCGTCGGTCTGCCTTGTTCAGGCTGTGCCGACGGATGGACCGCGTCGTTGCGCCAAGGTGTATCTCAAGGATTCGGGCGTACCACAGCGGACGAATCAGCGAGTTCAAAACAACGTGGCGGTTGCGTGCAAGGAGATCTCGGTTCCATGAAGGAAGGGTCCCCCTCGGTATTGTCGGGATCGGCACCCCATTATCGAGATTGTCTTGCCAACGGGCGAAGTCGACCACGGCACAGAGAGCGTTCCAACGGACCACGCAGGTCAGACAAGTGCAGTGGAAGGCGTCGTCGGGTGGCGGGATGTTTTGGTGGGCGGCTCGGTGTGAAAGGTTGAGATCGGGTCGGTCGGGGCTTCTGAGCAGCGGCTGGATGGCCGGCTCAACATCTCGCATGAGAACGGGCCGTAGGAAGCACCGCTCGAGGATCGGATATCGCAGATTGACGACCCGCCGGACAATGCTTGCCTCCTCGGCGAGCAAAAAGGCGCGGAGCGGTCTGCTGACCCGGCAAAGAGCAAAGAGGTCGCTCGGGGGGAGCAATTCCAAGATGTTCATCAACAGCTCATAGGGAAAATCCAGCAGTCCGATTGGTCGGAGGGCCAATGATTTGGAGTTGTTCGCCAACTTTTCCAACTTCCTGCGCCGGCGCTCGGTTCGTTTAGAGCGCAGCGCCAGCGGCTGTGTTAGATCTTCGACGGGCGAGAGGCCGCCCTCGGTGTCTTGAGCGGCGGGTTCCTTGGTTGGCGGCATTTTGGGGGTTGGAGTCTTGGAGAATGAATGGAGAAGAACAGTGCCAGCCCAGAGGGCTGCCTCAAAAGTTGGAGATAGGCGGGTCTACCTAACCTTGGTGCAGCTGGCTCCAGCTGCAGTGCGGGCCTCCCGTCGATATGCACATCAAAATGCGCTGCACTCGCTGGCTGCTCCCAGAGCCCCAAGCTTCACCCTTGATTCCAGTTCGATGCCGCACCTCTCCCGCACACAACATTCCTCCAACTGCCCGAGCCCCTTACAGGCTCCCAGCAAGACCCGGGTTTCCAACAAACTCCAGCGAGCACGAGTTCCAATCTCCCGCGCCCAGCGTGACCTGCACCTCAAGTGGTCGCAAAGCTCAGCGGCCCCGCCCAAACACGCATCGCCTTTCCCCATCGCAACAGCACGATGATGAACAGAAACGCGCCCGCGCAGACGGCAGCCTGGATGCCGAAGCTCAGCTTGGTTCCCTGCGCCTCGGCCCACGCCACCTGGAAGTAGCTGACAATGAAACCGCCAACGGTGCGAGCCATATTCAGCCAGGCCGCCACTTCGCCTGAGGCCTCTGGATAACTGTCGAGGCAGTAGCTGCTCAGCGCCACCGTCGTGATCATCATGCCAAAGACATACATCCCCCAGCAAACACTCAACGCCATGTAGTGCCAGCCGTTCTCGAAGCACTGCCCGATGAGCACCAAACCGACAACCACGAAGGGCATCGAGCAGAAGACGGCTCGCAACCGGGCCTCGGGTTCGAATCGGCCATTGTGCCTGCGAACGTAGCGCTTGGCCAGCGCATCATGCATCCAATGCCCCGTCGCCTCGCCTAGGATCACCGCCACCACCGGGGTGAAGTAAAAGAAGCCCACCTGCCGAGGCCCGAAACCGTAGAGCGGCGTGACAAAGATGGCGAGAGTAGTGTTGATGCCGACCGCCCATGCAAATGTCTGAGTTGATGCAGTGTCAGTACTTGTTCTGGCTTTTACTTCTCGTCGACCTGCTCCATGATGCCCGGGGCTTACAAGTGCATAGAAAACACAGGATATCGCAATGACTGGCTTCAAAAACACGCTAGCAGTGCGCCAGCATGCCTGTCCGAACGTGTTGCGGAGGTGACGCGACTTCCACTGCGCAACGCCCGTCAGCCGCGCAATCCGGCTGCCTCGGGCCGGCTGTTCGTCGGCCGCAATGCCGCGGTCATAGTAGGTCTCCTGCAGAAAACAGATCACGAGCGCCAAGGCAAGAATGTTCATGGACAGGTAGACCCAAAACGGCACGGACCAGCGCAGGGTCTCGGTCATGAAGGCGGCGAGAAGCGGACCCATATACGGGCTGATGACGATGAAAGAGCTTCAGCCCGCAATCGTTGCCAGTCAGTCGGGCTGTCGCAAGGGGTCGTACGTGGGCACGACACTTACGCCCAGATGTTGATCTTCCGCGCTTGCTCGTGGAAGAAGAAGATGTCTTTGAGGAACATGAGCCCGCCCGCTTGGCTGACAGTAGAAAAGAAGCCGTTGAGAACGCGGGCCGCCATAAACGACTCGAACGATGTTGCTCCCGCGCACCACGCCGCCGTCGCCGCGGAGCCAAGGAGAAACCAGAAAACGACCGGGAGGCGGCCGAAGAAGGCGCTGAGCATCACGACTGGCCGTTTGAGTCTTGTCAGTCCGCGGCGTTAAGGTGAAGCCCGGGAAACAGTAGACGTACCAATTACGCCACCTGCACCAAGCATAAATACATTTCCAGCTTGCGAATGGTTGACAAAATCCGGTGTGGTGTTCCACTCCCTGTGCTCGCCGCGGCGTTCAGCCAAGGTCCCCTCCATGCCGCCCAGCGCTCTCGGCCGCATCAAACTTACACCGCCTGTGGAATTAGAGTCACGGCGCCCGTGGCACTCCCATAGTCAGGTAGGAAAGAGGCGAACGAGACTACAAAAAGAATCAAGTGCTTCTTGGCCCAACTCCAATTCAGGGGGTCGTTGCGGTCATCGCTCGGTTGTGGGATTAGGACGGTGTGCCCGTCCTTGGCGAGCCTGAGTCCCGATGCTTTGATGGCATTTTCTGTGTGTATATCAATTAGGTAGCCCTCGGAATCGTGGAAGTCGTGGACGCGCTCTGCCCTTCTTCGCAAACCGCCCTCCATCGCTTGTTGGTTCTCGCGACTCGAATTCGGCTCTTGTCCGGCCTCGTTTGCGACCTTCTCCGCCATTGCAGTTCAAATTGGTAAGTTTAGCAAAATAGGTATGGAACGAGTCATAAAATCAAGCAGGAAACAGTCGAGGGGAAGCAAACGTTGGAGGGCCGGCGCTGCCCTGATATTACTGCCACATTCTGGCTGTCGCCCTAAGGTTGTGCAATACCACCGCACGGCCTCCGGGCCCAAAACTCATCGCCCTTCATCTCCGTTGCAGCATACCATCCGAGGTCTACGATTGCTCATTCATTATGCCAGAAGCGTAGATGAACCGGGTTGATACTGCCGCTCCGGTCGGCCAATGCAACGTGAACAGCTGCCGGCAGGGGTTGCGCGGCATCCTGATTTGGCACCAGAGTTGGACGGCTGCCGCGACCATAGGAGCATTCTGTACATAGTCCTGTGGTAGATCCTCTTATCTCCCGCTTGGTTCACCAAGCCCCTGATGCAGCGCCTTGCCCTCAATCGGGAGTTTAATAGGCGGGAATGTCCCGGATATCTCCACAGCGCCCAGAATAGCCAAATCCCTGGTTCAGTCACTTGGGCGTCGGCAATACCATGTAAGCCGACGTGTGTTGGGTGAAACCCCAATCTGCCGAATCCTTACGTGATCCCCTCGTCATGTCACGCATATACATATGCAGCCCCCAAAAGACCCTTGCTT
>FTIZ01751896.1_pt1 | contig 11607 bp, 19 predicted proteins | sample 1658381 | NCBI WGS metagenome assembly FTIZ01 (sample SAMEA3914822, study PRJEB12502) | metagenome | biome: forest; material: soil | place: USA | collected 2012-03-12 | depth 0.1 m
GCGCGGTCCTTGGTGATGAGCCAGCGGGGGCTCTCCGGGAGGAAGCTGCCCAAAGCAAGAGCCGGTCAGTGTTGGCTCAAACCGACGGGTCGGGACTATGGAATGATGGGGGATGGCTTACAAAACAAAGGTGAGCTGCAGCAGCGAAGGGCAGATCTGGAGGAGCGAGGGGATTCTCCAAGCCCAGTCTGTCCTGATGTCGTTGGTGCCGAAGGCAATGGCAGCCGCGACGATCTGGCCCACGAAGTAGGAAACATTGAAGAGTGAGGTCATGACGGGGCGCTCTTTAGGATATGCGAGCTCGCCGATCAGCGAGGAGCCCGAGACGATGCAAGTGGGGATACCGAAGCCGAGGATCATTCGGGCGATAATGTACATGCCGACTATCACCAGGCAAGCCCAAGTCAGCTTCGAACAGGCGTCAGCAGGCGCGTACATGGCGAAAGACTTACCGTGAACAGAGAAGCCTTGAATCAGAGCACCGATGACCATGACGCATGACCCACCGAAGATAGACCACCGACGGCCAAAACGGTCGTTGACAATGGGGATCAGGGGAAGCGAGAGAATGGCGCCGAGAGAGTAGGAAGCGGCAATGATGCCCTTGAGGGAGCCTTGCGGATCGCCAAAGTCTGGAAATAGACATGTCAGCCCGTTGGGTTCGGCAGAGACGGGGGCGGAGGGAGGCCTTGAAACTTACAGATCTTCCAGGACGGGACGATCTGAAGGGCGTTGATCATCTGGGAGTCAAACCCCGACGTCAACTCGATGCCCATGCATGTTGGAAACAGCATGAGGTAAAGGTAGAGCAGGTTCGGCTTTTGGAAGAACCATTTCTTGTCCTCCTTCGCAAGCCGAGTGATGATGGGGTCGGACTTGCCGACTTCGGCGTTGGTGGCGGAACCGATCGCCATGGTTGTCAATCAGGTCTCGTCGCGGTGCTTGCGTTTGCCTGTTGGGTTAGACGAGGAAGGCCAGGAGAGAGGGAGAGGTGATGCTGGGAGGAAGCAGCATTTTAATCCCAACCACGCTCACGGGTCCAATATACCCTGCAGAGACGATCCGCGACCCCGGGATGGTGGGCACTCTCCGCAATTCCCACATTCCAGGGAAAGAAGTTTGTACCATGTATCTCGCCCGCATGCTCGGGGTGTTGGGTCGTCCCCGCGTGACGGGCGGGTTGTGGTTGGCCCACGACTACAAGTAAAGTGGCGAGGCGGGGTGCGCAGGTGCTGGGGGAGGAGGTGATCCATGCCCCCCGTGGAGAAACATTGTGACGGGCGGTTCCCCATGGGCCGCTCTACCACATGGAGCACAGTACGGAGTACTGCCTGGATGGTCGTGGTATCATCCCCAGCCGTGCGTGCAGAAAGGCAGCAGGGGTAGGGCAGTTACCGTGTCAGTGCGTGGTTGTTCCTGTTGGTGAGGTTGCAGTCCGCTGCGGAGGTCAAAGTTCCCACACCACAACCCGTCCCTCGGGGCCGAGCTCAGGCGAGAACAAGCGAAACGGAGCCACCCCACGACCCAGATCGACTACCACCTGTATGAAGTATGAAGTCGATATTGACCGGGACCGGGGCTAAGCAGGGTTCGACAGGTCCCGACGCTGGGCGACGATTCGGGCTTGGGCTTGGCAGAGAGGGGCAGCGTCTGCAAGCTTGGCTGGTGAGCTATCGGAATCCCGGATTGGAGGAGACTCGATGGGACATATGACCCTCTTCCGGGTATATGCAACGTTTGCATCTTCAAGCCGGCAACTTCGCGAGCTCGTCCCGCTAGCGCGAGGCGAGGCGCCGCCTTCCTGCCTGCCTGTCTTTCTCTCTGCCACGCCTTTCCTCCCCCCGTGGCGGGGAAATTTGCCATGTGCAGCCTGGTCTTGGCCCCTAAGTTGGTGTGTAATCGGTCTGGGCAACCCCCTGCCGCTGACGGCGTTGGCCAGCTGCTCGCCCACAACGGACCTGAAAACAACATCAGCGCACAGTCCCATGGGCATGATTCGCGAATGGGCAAAAGAGCGGCGTCTTGCGTCTGTCAGCTGTTTAGGCTCAGCGATGCCCAATGGTAATGACCCGCCGATATTGCCGCGAATGTCCTGAGATCCCGCACACTCTCCCGCGCATACAGGATATATATTGGCTCCCAGCTTGGCTTGTCCCCATGCGGATGCGCAGGATTCCCAGGACGCCTCCGTGCAAACATGTAAATGATCTGACTCCCCCGGACTCTCGTAGCCATAATCTCGACACGAATTGCCAAGGTTCAAACTCGTTACAGATCGTCCGCCAAGTGCGCTGTTGGTGCCGTTTCCCAACAACGCCAACACCCTTCATGCATTCATCACGCCGGGCGCAGGTTCTGGCCGTCGGGAGTTGTCCAGTCCAAAACGGCAGTTGCTCGAAGCCTATCCCCAACTTGGGGCATTACATGGCGCTAGCATTCCCCAGAGGCAAGGAAGCGCCAGTAGGCTAGCAAATGCCGATCTGTCAATCTAGCCAGGAATGGCTAAGACAAAGTGATCCAACGGGCGCCAAGAACAACAGTCGGGCTTGGCGACAAGACTTTTAGATTTAGGCAGTTTGGAAGAATCAGGACAACACCAACAACTGCGGCTCGAGTCCTTGACTCAATGTCGGATCGATGATGTGAGTTACGAAGCCGACTCACCTAGCTTCTGACACAGTGCAGCTGGCGGCGGCGGCGATTTTGAGGATATCGCCAGGTCGTGCCCCCGTGTCACCATGTCAACGTGCGTCCCGCCGAGAGGATCATCCTGGAGACCCTCGGTGTCGACGGGCCTGTGTTCGGGTTAACGAGGTTCGGTGATGCTGTTGGAGTAGAATAGGGCAAAGTACCCTCGTTCGCGGCGGTGAGCGAAGTGTGCCTGGAAAACAAAATGAGACACTCCGGTGACCGAAACTCAAATGTCAAGTTCCTACATAACATCCCCTATGCCAGAGAGGGCCTAGAGTTTGGAGGCGCCGGTCACTACATTTGTTGTCACGGAAGTGAAACGTACCTATTTTACTTCTTTGCTCGCTGTCTAGCAAATCTGATCACTTCCTCGGGTGGAGATCTCGTCGGTGTTGTGTGAAGGAAGATTAAACCCTGATTAGGCATCCTCGAGCTAAAGGAAGTAATTCACAAATTTCACAGGTACCTTACCTATCCACGCAAACTGCCTCATGCGCCTTGCCTCCTCATTCACCTTTTCCTAGGGACCTAGTCACATCAAATCATGAGAACATCTGACATCGAAACCACGAGTGACATGGCGCTGACGGAAAAGCCTCGCTATTTGCTCACCTCCTCGTCTCACACAACATCTACTAACCTGCTGATGAGAACCCTGAACCTCGACGCTTAGGGTGTGCGGCCCGACACGCTGGGTGGCTGCTTCTTTTCGCGCGCCCGAGCGACGAGCTTTTTCCGTTGAGCCATAGTCCCATGAGAACATAGGCAGACGAGGAGCATGCGTCGATCAACAAAGCCTAAGAAACGGCTATCGGTAGGTTGCAGGATCACATAGTCGCGGCCGAGCAAGAGGGTCAGAGTGTGTACGTCAAGGAACACGCCCTCACCCTGGTGGACCCGTTCTCAGGTCTGGTCGCAATGCACCTTCGGCCCTGATGCTATCGCGGGCATCGTGCAGAGCGTCGAATCCGCAGCCCGGTCGGCGCTCAATATCACGACGATGTCCGATGAATTTCTCAAGACCTGGAAGCCCACGTTTCTGATCCGCCATCCAGCTGCGATGCCTTCGATGTACCGCACCCGATTGCAAAATTTTGAAATGGACGGAATCAAGCCACGCGTCAAAGGAGAGCCCTCGCCGATGAAAACCACGTTAAAGTGGAATCAGACGCTGTAGAGTCCACCTCGGCGCCGACAGCTTATGGCCCATCGTGCTTGACGCCGATGACATCGTGCTGAGTCCAGAGCTGTTGGCTATGCACGCCAAACTTGTTAGCTTTGATCTAGACAAATTGTGCTTCTCATGGAACCTGGCCAGTGAGGAGGAGCTTGAGATACTATCGAGGGATAGGAAAGTCATGCGGGCCTTCCTCTATGGGAGCTCTAAGATTGATACTTCAAAGGCGGCTGGGAACATTGACATTGACGCTGAGGCCGTCAAGTGGAGGGGTGAGTTTGGGAGAAAAGAGGCCGGAAACTTGAAGAGTGGGCGAAGTGCATGATGCTGGATTACCTGGCGTTGCAGGAGAAGAAGCTGAGGCTAGACTAAAGAATTTGCAGAGACAATGGCACGAGGGCACTTTCAGGTCATGTGGCTTAAGTATCTGGAAGTCAACTCAGCTCTCAAATATTTTAGTCTAGTTTCTTCTTGTTGCCGCATGACCACAGTAGCTTTTTTGAAGACGCTCTTTGTGTAGCCCTTCCTTGACCGACATGTCTCGGCCGGTCGTTCTTGCTCCTAAGTTGGTACGCGAGTACTTTGTTTTCTAAAATAAAGATTCGTATGCTGGACGGAACAGAATGGATTTGCAACACAGATGTTGACGTTATGCTTTGTATTACAGGCAGGCTGTATACGGATAACATGTGGCTGAGTGACATCGCCGAATCCTGAAAAAGCAGCATTAATCCAGGAACGTTTCTCATCAAACAGCCTCGAGTCAACAAGGAAGAACTTTCACTCCTACGTGTATTCGAAATTAACCTGTAGTAATGTCGTCGGAAATATTCCATGTTCCGCCTCCCTTTCGGGTGGAGTGACACGCAGCCCAGCCCCAGCTGCGCGGTATGCCGCGACCTCAGGTAAAAGATCGCCAGCCAATGACAAGCCCCACGTATCCCGCCATGCCGGAGGACAAAGCGTCTGCAAATCAAGGGTGCTAATGCTATGCATTTGTCTATCTTCTCCATAGCGCGGCCTGCCAGCTTCTCATGAAGTTTGGTTTTACCACGGTTGATGGACGGGGGAGGGGCCGTCGACAGAGAAATACATGGTCTTGTCTTTAGGGTTCATAGGAGTCAAAGGCCCAGGTTAACGAACGTCAAGTGGCAGGGCCGGATTGGCCGAGACCTGGATAGGGATGTCCATACGGAGTACCCTCAGTCGGTCCCACTGAACCCCTGAATGGAAATACACCCGGCCTAACTACATCTAGATATCCCAACTTCTATTGTCTTCATTTAGCCGGCAGGCCCAATCGCTCTCACGACAATGCAAGCGGTCGATGCAGTTAAAAGTTAAAAGATAGCTGAATAATTGTCGCGGAAGCCGCCCAAAGTGTATAGTCAAAAGGGACGGGTTCATGCCTCGGCGTTTGATCCAAATCATCGGAAAGGACATTAGCGCCCTCCCATGCAACCCACTGGTGGAGGTCTAACTCTCGGAGGTACCTACAATGAAACTGGTGGAACTGGACCGTCCCGTGCCATACGTGGCTGTCGGCCATTGCTGGGGGATGAATCGAAACCCGTGGGGCACTGACGAAATCCACCATCGAGAGCCACCGCCGGGGCATCAATACCTAGTGTATGCCGAGGATCATCGCAGAGGCCAATCAAGTGTCACGGCTGCTTGGGTTTGAGTATATCTGGGTCGACGCGCTCTGCATCATCCAGGACGAGCCCGATGCCTAGATGGCCGAGGTCGCCAGGATGAGCAATGTCTATAGTACAGCCAAGCTGGTACTGGCCGCTAACGCCATGGAATGACTGCACACGACAGACTTTTGGGCTGGTCTACCAGACCTTCGTGTCTCTGAACGGATCCTTCGCGGCGTTGGCGCCGGGTGTAAAGTGGGAAGACGGTCTAGGCGATCTCGCATTCCCCTCGCCAAACCGATTCACGTCACAAGACACCATCGTACTTCGAATGGCGCATTTCACTCTGTTGTTTCCGAGGCTAGCGGATACTAGCCGCTCGATATGAGAAACTAGACCTGTCAGGAATCGCTGCTAGGTCGTCGCTCACGAAATTTAGGTGTGTGTAGACTTGTGACGAGTCGGCATCCTACGAGTGCGGATTCAATCAAGTGTTAGCGAACCAGATATCGGACGACAAGAAAAGGCCGGGTGTAGGAGTACCATCTCTTACCGTCCAGTTCAACGCATCCGGAGGGCGTTCGTCGAGGGCCGTCTTATGGACGATCTTCTCGGTGTGAATACTATACACAATTTGTGGCGGCAGCTCGTGAACGACTATACTCAACGAGAGATGACGGTGGAGGGGGACAAGATGATTGCGATCAGTGGTTTAGCTCGGATGTTTTGCCAGGTCCTTTCCATGCTGCCTGACCCGAAGGGCCAGGGCAATCCTACACCAATCTATTTTAGCCGGCATTTGGAGGAACAACATTCACCAAGACTTGCTCTAGATAGGGCAACGTCTTTCACCACAGTTAGCCGTGGTGCTTGAGATGGGGAGTAGCGAGCCCTGGTCAAGGGCCAGTTGACCCAACGCTTGACGAATACGGCGCGGTGCTAGGGATGCTACGCAGCTAGTGGAAGACCTGTGCTGTGTATGACTTCCCTCGGTTTTGGAGGCGCGCAGGATTTGGCCCTGGCCATTTTTGGGAATGGCGCCTGGTCAGACCATGTATTTCCAGCTCCACCTTGGGGCCAGGGGTGAAGGATACCACACATTATTTTTTTTTTGGCGTACGTACATAGCTTAGAAGGATTCTAGCAGCCTCTTCTAAAAAGGGCCCTCTAAGTACATGACGTATGCCATTAACCCCGACTCGGCCGAGGAGTCGTAATCGCGTTGGAATCCATGTGTTTTGTTGGTGGCTCGATGCCCCGATCACCGGCTTGCCCCACAGCGACTTCTCTTGCCCGCTCGGAGGGGAAATGTCGCAATGTCGTATTTCCGAACATGCCCGTTCTCTTTTCCTTCCACTCTCATTCATTATAAATAAACCTGAGCATACCTTCAAGCTTGCACTCTGGCCTCACTTACACGCTCGGCGAGACACATTCTCACTACCATACCCTGGTACTTAAGCGACATTTCCTATTACCAACTTAACTTCGCAGTCATCCCTCTTCTCCGTTCAGCTTGCTCGGCGATTGTCAGTCCTCAGCCAGCACACTCAACTACCGGATTCGACCGGTAGAATGGCGGCAAAGGATAGGAAGGACACCACCCGGTATAACCCCGTTTGGGGCACCGTGGACGCGTACGCCTTCCCACACTCGCACCCCGCGTCCAGGCCCAACACCACGGCGCTAGGGAACGCGCTCACAGCATCCCGCGAGGCCGGCCTGCCGGAAATCTCCGTTTCGGCGGCGCAGGGCAAGTTTCTTGCGTTGCACTGTCGGGCAGCCGGCGTGGCGCACGCGCTGGAGGTCGGCACGCTGGGCGGCTACTCGGCTATCTGGCTGGCTAGCGAGAACCCGGCGCTGCGCCTGACTACGGTCGAGTACAACCCGCTACACGTGGAGGTGGCACGCAAGAACATCGAAGCCGCGGGGTTGTCGGACCGGATCGAGGTCGTTCACGGCGCCGGCGTCGATGTGTTGGGGCGCTTGCGTGACGAGGTCCGCGCCGGCACGCGCCCGCTGTTCGGGTTTGTGTTCATTGACGCCGACAAAGAGAACAACTGGAATTATTTCAAACTGGCTAAAGAGATGGTCAAGCCAAACTCGGTCATCTGCGTCGATAACGTGGTGCGGCGGGGAGACCTGGCAGATCTCGGCAATACCGAGCCCTTTGTTGTAGCGAGCCGGCGTGTGGTCGAGAATGTTGGAAAGGAGCCCGGTGTTGACTCAGTTGTGCTCCAAACTGTAGGGGAGAAAAGCTACGACGGATGGCTGTGGGCTGTTGTCAGTTGAGTCGGATGTTGCGATAGTATCTAGCGCTATTATTTGGTTCTATGTTATCTCGAGCTGCGGTTCTAGAGTACATTGATGGGCATTTTGTCTTAAATTTACGTTTGAAATGCGATGACCTATGACTTCCCTACATTCCGTCACAATATCTCTCCAAACCGTCTGGTGGCAAGATATGATTTGTGGCCCTGCGAGCCATTGTACCTACAGGCACTGCACTACAGCCGTTAGGCTGAAGTTTTCCGATGGATAGCAGGTCAGAGCTGTGGAGTTTGCAAGTTATTGAGGTAGATTGGCGTAGAAACAGATCGTGAAATGGCAGGCCCCGCGGGGAGAAGGCCTCTTTAGAACCCCTCAGACACAACAATAGAGGGAGCGAGAGTGACATGGCCTCTGAGACAATGTCCTTTTGATCCTGATTAACCCTTCTGCTCTGGCTTCAAGTTAAGAAAAAAAGACTACAACGGTTTGGTTTAAAACAGCCGTGTCGCGACCGATCTCACCCCTTTTACAGTGTCTGTCCGGTCCTCCGAGGCGCCTGTGAGATGTGATGGCAACCGAGCCTTTCAAGTCGCAACCATCTGCCAGATCTACAGTTGTAATGTTTTGCCAGAGGGGGAGGAGGGGAAGGATGCTTAGGATTAGAGTCACTACGCAGCCTGCGATACGGCTGGGGATGAGCCCTCTAAAGACTTGATAAGCTCTCTAAAAGTGTATGACAATTCCTCGCTCGTCATTCTGCTATCTCTGGAATTTCTAAGTACTTACAATAGTCTCCGGTAAGCTCTACTCTAGCGGGGAGTACTCAGACCTGGTGATATCCTGCGGAGGGAAGCAATACCATGTACATAGGGCCATCGTATGCACGCAGTCTGAGTTCCTTGCTGCAGCTTGCCGCGTAGGCTTCAAGGTCAGTCAATGGCAGTTTAAACGCCTGCAACCACTTTAACCTAACATTCCTATTTAGGAGACACGAGAAGGAAGGATTGACCTCCCAGACGATGGTCCTCGGCTTGTCCATAACATGGTACATTATCACGACTTACAGAATAATTATATTAGCATCAACACCATTCGAAATCCACCTGTCTTTTGACACCTAGACTGCACTAAATATGATCACCTTCGGGCAGTTGTTGCCCACTTCGTCAGTGCCGAATTTAAACTGCAGACCTGTTTTATTAGGTGCGGTTTAGCTTATCAATGTCTCTGCAAAAGCCTTCATCACTGAGGCCGACACTCAAGCTCAGGAGAAGAAACAGAGGTCTGATGTGATCAGACGATGACATAACATCGTCTCCTTCATTCGCCGCAGTCCCCTCCGCCGCAAAGCTTTTAAAACAGCAATGAAGTGCAAGCAAGCACCTACAGCCAATGTTAACAAGCCATCAATCTACAATTAACGTACATGATAAGCGAGTGGGCAACAGTGATCTAGGGCGTCAATGCCCTCCTACCTTCACCCCGAACTTGCATTGAACATGCTCTTGACTCGTCCCACGCGCCCACACCGCCACGCGTACTCACTCAGTCCCCGTTCTTGCCTTTTTCGTATCCCTTCGCGTAGTCCCATTTCGGTGCGTTGATAACCTTCCCGTTCGTATCCTTCTTGTAGAAGGGGCGTACATTGTCCTGGTACCACGGGTCGATGGCAAGCAGCGCAAAGCCCGGGTCGTCGACCGCCAGGTCCTTGGGCCAGCAGCCATTGTCCCACAGGCCGTCGTCCTTTGGCGGGTTGGCGAAGTGGGCCCAGGTCGCGATGGTGAACTCGGGCCAGTAGGGCATAGTGACGGCGGCGAGCGTCTCTGTCTTGTCGGCGCCCAAGGGGTTGTCTTTTCGCCCGCCAGGTGACGGCCACGACCAAGGCCTTGAAATCCTTGTCGGACAAGCCCTTGACCACGGGGATAAAACACTGGCTTCTCCACATTGAGCCGGCGCCCGTATTTTGTCCTCCGGGAAGATACCGGACCAGCTGACCCCTCTTGTCTTTGCCTCCCTGGATCCATTCGGGCATCGTTGTGTGGAGGAAATAGGAGGGGGGGTGCTCGTCCATGTGGCACTGGCCCTTATGGGCGCGGTTGGCTGGCTGCTTCCACGTGCCATTGTGCGCCTTGCTCCAGGCCGCTGTTGCCGACCCTTCCGGCATCCCTTCGCGATCCTTTTTAGTCGTGGCGGCCTCGGGAACGCATGTCAGGGTGGACCACTGCGGGTTGACTCGAATGGCCGAGCTGTAGTGGTAACAGGCCTGTGTCCACCCACTTCTTTTGGCATTCCCTCTCGATCAGGGTCGGCTGGGCTTGTTGTGCCGAGACGAACGACGTGATGACGTACTCGCTGGTCTTGGTCACGTCCTTCACGCACTCCTCAACCCGGAGCGTGTTCTTCGCGTTCCCCACGCGCTTCGTTTCCATGCCTCGCTTGATCTCGCAGGTGGGCTTAGTATTGCTGCCGCTGCTGGAGCTGCCGCCGCCAGAGGTCCCGCCGGAGCCGCCGCCGCCCGATGCGCGGGGGATGGACTGATCGTGTGGGTTGCCTGAGTCGCCCTTCCTTCCCGAGCCCTTGGGAATGTTCGTTGGCGGCTTGAAGTTGGTGTAGTCGGTCAGGCCACTAAGGAAGTCAAACACCTGCTGGATCTCCTCCGGGACAAGATCTGTCCCTCCACACGGACTCAGCCACCAGTTGAAGGCGCTGGCGCGGTCCTGGTCCGCCGGATAGATATAATCGATTACCTGAGCCGCCTTGGCAAGCATCTCTGCAGTAAATCGGGGCAGTCAGCAAGACGATCCATTGTTGTTGGACTTGGAACTTCAATGGGAAAGGGGTACATACCCAGGGGAGCGGAGGCGTATCTGGCCCAGCCACCCGTGGCAAGTTCCGTGCCAATATCCAACACAAACTTGAAGGTCGACATTGTAATGTAGCATGCAATCTGCCCGACGTGATTAGTCTCCGAGGCACTGAGTTGCAGTAAAGGTAAAGTGCCAAGGTACGAGTCACGGGTACATACCTGGGCGATGGCGGGCAGTGCGTCGATGACCATCTCGGCCACGGCGTTGATAAAGCCGTGATCACACATGCACGTTCCCCGTGCCCATTTTCCGGGCTGTCCATCCAATGGGCCCCACGGGTCCGGGTCGCCGTCTTTCCAGAAGACAAAGCAGAAATGACTCGATACTCTGCCTTCTGCCGCAGCCTCTGCAAGGGCCGTCGAGCACACGGCGCTGCACTGCGCTTCCCATGTATTCCTATAGCGTGGGTCATCCGAGACATAACAGTGCTTGTTATTCCCGTATTTGATAGCCGAACCGTCGTTGTAACTAGGATCGTTGATCGTGTTCGAGTAATCGGTGCACACAGCGGACGGGCAGTAGCCATGCTTGCATGCGAACTTGCAGAGACGGTTGAGGTCGACATCGTCGTTGTCCCAGGCCTGGACGAGACTCTCCTTGGACAACTTGTTCTCCTTCGGATAAGGCGGGACCTCGCCCGTCTCAAGGCATTCACAGAGACTCTGTGGGCAGTAGCCGTAGTTGCAGGCCCACTCGCACAGGTCGCCCGAGTTGACGGTGGCGTCTATTCCCGAGATGCATCCCTGGTGGCCCGGCTGAGGCATGACCTCTGGGAGCGCCAGGTCTTCTTCCCCGAACCGCTGCAGGTCGACAGCCCAGTCGATGGTTCCGGCAAAGTTCAACGTCTTCCACTCCTCGCGCCGTTTGTTTTTCGAATCTGGGGTCATGTAACTGACATAGTCTCCTGGCGAGCGGTATTAGCCTCCGTGGCTTCGGGCGGGGATGGCCCAAGGAGGAGGGG
>FTIZ01462155.1_pt1 | contig 11597 bp, 8 predicted proteins | sample 1658381 | NCBI WGS metagenome assembly FTIZ01 (sample SAMEA3914822, study PRJEB12502) | metagenome | biome: forest; material: soil | place: USA | collected 2012-03-12 | depth 0.1 m
GTGGTTGTTTGGTTTCGAGGGTTGAGACTTGTGAGGAAGAAGTTCTAAGAATTTCTGAGAAGTGGTTGGATTTTTCTGTCAGCGGAGAAGGTTCGAGGTGGGTTGTTGGGTTGCGTGGGTGGGCAGGATGGTTGTTGAGAAGCGGCAGGAGCTTGAGGGAGGTGGGGGGAGGGGTCGGGGCGGTGGAGGGGCAGGAGCCGCGTTGGGGGCGCTCTCACCTCCAGTAAATGGTTTGCGACAAATCGCAGGTGATTTGCTGGATCTTTATTTGATCGTTGGTAATGTCAAAGGAAGAAACCTCGCGACCAAGGTTCCTTTTCTGGGCGTCTTTGGGGTTCTGCCTGATGTTGGGGTTGACGGTGTGATGGTTTGCAGGGAGGAGGGTGGGTCGGTCGATGGTGGGGTTGATCAAAGCTTAGGCTGCAGGAAGGCGTCCTGCCTGGAAGGTTCTCTGTTGCCGGCAAACTCAGAAGCCTGAGTTTCTGGAAGCAAGAAAGATGCGTTTCGGGTTAGGGGCTGAGGAAGCGAGCTTTTCGTCGCAACTTTTGCTCCAAGGTCAAGCTGCCTTACAAGCGAATGAATGGGAGCCGGGGATGGATCCCGTCACGGTGGAATTCTGAAGTTGGTGCTCAGTGTCTCGATCATACCATCAGGCCGCGCGCGACAGTCACCTCGCTTGCTGAGTGCTTGCGCTCAGCAGGACCGGAACCAGGGATCCCTGACATCATCGCCCCGAAGGGAATTCCAACATTCTCCCGAGTACTTAACATTCCCATCGAGTCCCGTCTCCTGTGTTTAGGTAGTTGTCGAATAGCTTGACATTCGCCATCCACCGAGGCACAACTCAGCAGGCCACCCCTCTCCGAACCACAACTTACGTTTGCGCAATGGTTGGTGTCAAGATGTGACGGTGGTCCAAATCCCAGCTCAGAGACACCGTCCTAATAATCCTCTTGTTTTCGCCCAGGGCCTTGAACAAGATCTCCGGAGCAATCCTCCGTGCCAGCCGAGGGCGGTTCGTCCAGTCATGCAGGGTTTCTGGCGATAATCGTGCTGACATATGGGTGTTGATTCCCTCCAGTGCGCGATTCAAGGCAAGACACCTTCCCTGGACCGTGTCCTCTCACAATGAGCGGCCCTGGTCACTGACAGCCCAAGACTGCTTGACGAAAAACGGTTACAACGAGGCCAAGTGTGCCAAGCTGGTCGACGCCCTCTACGACTGCTGCCAGGCGTTCTACGAGAGGAACGGCAGCGATGCGAAAAGTGTCAGCTGTCCCAAGCCTGACCTGTTGCGGCTCAAGATCGAACAGAGGAGGAAGGGCATCCAGTGACGGAGAAGGCGAGATGTATCACTCATCCAAATATGTCCACCTGCAGAGCCCCGAGAGGCGTCAGGTAACTTGAAAGGAGGGTGAGGGATTCCTCTAGGCGATCATTGAGCGCGCGAGAGGCCGCGTGGACCTGAACAAGCAATGAAGGGCTTGTTCCGAGACTCTAATATGAATGCCATGGACATTGTGAAGAAAAAAGAGAAAAGGTTTAAAATTTTTGGCTGCTCGACGACTTTTCTACTTTTCCCGGGGCCCACTCCTGCCTGTAAATGGTCCGTGCTCAAACAGGGGGAGCTGCTGCAGTGGAGAGGTGTGGTTGCCAGCCGCAGCCTCTCGCTGTCGATGCGTGCACCCGCGCCCGATTTTTCGAGCCGCAGTTACGCGAACCGCGACCACCCAAGCCAAGAGCAGGAACCGCCAGTTGTTGCTTAGAGGGGATTCACTCCGCAACGACTTTGGGAGAAAAGTGGCGGCTCTTCTTCTTTGGAAACCAACGATTCGCAAATTCGAGGCGCAGAATGCGATAACGTTCACGGTACGAGAGAGCCAACCGACCCCGAAGCTCCACTCGGCCGCTTTCCAGTCCTTGTTGGCCATCAACAACAACGCCGGCATTGGGCCCATCCCGTGGCTCCCATTTGTGCCCCATCGGCCATGGCTCCAGCATTTGTCAGTTCTTGATTCCGGATCCCCATGTTGGAGGCTGGCGATGGTTGCTGACATTGGTTCTTCTAGGATTACCCAGTCTCAGAGAGCTCTCGGGCAAGCTCGCCAGGCTCAGCGCAAGGTCGGTCTAGCACTGGAAGTCAGCACTATTGACGACCACACAGGGCTCTAACATATTCGATAGGGCCTGCGAACGATGAAATGGCGGCTCTCGAGTCCACGTATCAGGCGAGCACCATCCGGGTGGGCGATGAAGTCGACTACTTCGCAGCCCAGCTCGACCGCCACAACACCGACTTGGCCGGGTCGCCAGCAGAGAAGCGCGCCCAGGTCTTTAAGCTCGTCGACTCTTACTACACATATACACGCAAGCGGGCCGACCGGTTACGCGAACGCGAACCACGGGATCAATCTGCGCGAGGGGGAAGTTGGCAGAGGGCGGGTTCTGCCGACATGGACATTGACGAGGCTGATGATGGCAACTCGAAAGTCTCTCCCGAAGAGGCGCGCCGTGTAGAAGAGGAGGCACAGACGTGGGACCTGCTACGGCGGATACTGCCCCTGCGGTACCGTGACCAGGCCGCATCCCAGCCAAGACCCGTTGACGACGCCTCGACTAGGACACGCAGGCAGTGGTGGAACGAGTTTTTGGTCTCCGATTCGGCCGCACGGGAGAGGAAGATTGTTCTCGAATGGCTCCAGAGCAGCGCGAGCTACGGACCGCCCATTGACGAGGTGGTGAGCGAGCTTCAACAAAATGCCGAGAGGGGCGACATCCTCGCGCACGGCTGGCTCCATACTCGCCACAAGATCAAGCTGCAAAAAAGCGTCAACGGCTACCAGGGCGTGCTGGATCCCCACGACGCCGCAGCCGCCCAGGCGCATCTCGGCTCCAACACCATGGTCACCCAGCTGGACCCGGATGCTGTCACGCGTCAGGCGCGCAAGTTGGAGCCCCAGGACGAGTTTTTCGAGCGCGCAATCTGGCTTGGATGCTTTGAGATGCTTCGCCGGGGCTGTTCCATGTCCGAAATTCGGGAGTGGTGTTCGGAGCGAACGGAGCTGTGGAGGGCGGCATCGATTGCTCCTCTGCCGCTTTCCAATCCCGAGGACGAAGAGCAGCTAGACTTCGAGCCAAGATCGCTGATTTTGTGGCGGCGCATGTGCTTTGCCGCTGCCCGAGACGGCGGGACAGGAGAGTACGACAGGGCGGTCTACGGGTTACTGGCCGGAGACATCGCCAGCGTGGAGAAGGTGTGCAAATCATGGGATGACTTCCTCTTTGCGCACTACAACGCCCTTCTCAGGACGCAGTTCGATCTGTACCTGGCCAAGCATGGGGAAGACGAGGCGGCCAAAGCCGCCGAGCAATTCCCCTCTTTCAACGCGGTTCTGCACCACAGCGACCCAATGACAGTCAGCAAGCGGCTGATTGCTTCCCTGGAAACGGAATCGAGAACGAAGAAGGAGGCGATCCGGACAACCAAGGCTCTGCAGGGCGCCATCGTCTCGAACGAAGTCGACCGGCACTTATTTCTACAAGGTCTCATGCTTGGCAGGCATGCGAACCAGGCGCAGAAGTCAAAGTTGATCCCCGAGGTTTCCCCCCATCTTGCCGAGAGTTTCAACCAAGACAAGTACTTTGACCTTGCGGACCACGACGGTCTCCGGATACTGGCTCACGTCCTCATCATCATCTCCACTCTCGACCGTCTCAGTGGATCCACTACCGACAAAGGCGCGCTCCAAGCTCGGCACCAAGCCCAGGAGAACATCATTGCCGCCTACATCAGCTACCTTCGCCTTGCCAACCTGGAGGAGATGATACCACTGTACTGCTCCAAGCTTTACGGTACCCGGCTGTACGCGACGCTGAGCAGAAATCTGAGCCACATCGTCGACAATGACGTCCGGATTCACCAGCTTACCATAATGAGGAAGCTGGGGATCGATCTGGCCGAATTTGCAAAGAGCCAGCCGCTGATCTATCTGGAAGATATTCAGGATAAGTCGCTGCGCTGCGAAGCCAAGGGACGCTTCAAGATCCTCGAGGACGGGCCGGCAACGCTCAAGTACGGCCGTGTCGTGAAGCCCGATTTCTTTGGAGAGGACGCCGAGTTTGTTGATCAGGAAGATGACCTGATCATTCGCTCCATGGAGTGGCTCATGTTGGTCCCGGGGCAGTTCGTGGAGACGTGCACCTATGCCGTCCGGATCTACAAGTATCTCCTCAGTATGTTTAAACCCTGCTGGATCTCCTCGCTTGGATTTTAACCTGTTACAGAACAAACACGACTTCGCGCTGCTCGCGCCTTCAGCGAACGGATTTCGGGGCGAGCCATTGTTAAGACCAAATCGCCTATTCCGATGAGGGATGCGAGCGAAGACTCTGGCCCCGGCTGGTTTGAGGAGTTCGCCAGCGGTGACTTCCCCGCCGAGTTCCTAGAAGAGTGCGGGCTGGGCAAGGATAAGCTCATCACGCTGGTGCGGAATGTGTGGGAGCTCGAGTGTCTTGTCCGCGCGCTGGATTCGATGGAGACTCTGTCGTCGCTCGCGGGGCTCAGTAGGGAGTATGTCGTCTACGAACCCCTGACACTTGTGCGCTGTCGTCTAATACTGTCTGCAACAGGGAAAGCAGCACTTCGCGCGAGATGTGGCAACATACTAGTCAAGAGGTCCGCTCGGCCAAAGCATGCATGCAACCAGTCCTCAAGAACTGGCTGTTGGTGTCAAACGAAGGTAGGGGAACGGTTATCTTCGTTGCGGTTTGGGAAGCTAACAGTGCGATGCCAGTTGACAAGGACTTCGATGAGCTCCGCGAAGCCTACATTCCAGAGACGGTGCTGGCTTACATCAGCTGCTTGCATTTTGCGGGCACATCTCTCTCGCGGGACAACCTCTTGGAGTGCATGGAGCTCGCGGCAGTGATTGCTGAGAAGGGGTCAGATGTGGCCAAGGAGTTCCTAAGGCGCAACAGGATGAAGGAGTTGGTCGAGGCCTTTGCGTCGTGCAGCAAGGCGCTAGCAATTTGGACGAGCGACAAGAAGGGTTCACAAACGAACTCCAAGAAGATCAGGGAAATGGGATGGTGCGTATCATTTGTCCGCTGATCCGACGAGGTCTGCCAGACTAACAATGCTATTCAGGTCACGAGAACTATGGTCCATCAAACCATAAGGGACAGCGGAGTCAAGATTCCGGTAGGGGATCCAGCTGAAGCGCAGACCGGCCACAACGGGCAAACCGAGGGACCGAGTTTGGTGCTGCGCTCCCTCCACTACCAAACGGTATGTGAATGAACATACCAGAAGAACCCTCGAGGGTACGCAAAGTCTCGGCGGGAGGATGGAGGAAACATTGATGCGAGATATGTCCCACAGGACATTGGGGGGCTTTCGCCTCACATCTTTCACGGAGTGGGTGATCTCGAGCCGGATTTGGTCACTTCACGCGTGCAATTTCGAGGTAACTCGGGCGTTGCATGGCAGTAGGCGTCATCGGCGAACATGCTAAGAAACTGGGGGGTTAGATGGAAGAAATGGAAGAAATGGATAGGTCTCTTGTTGTTCTAGGCGCTTGAGGTAATGTTTGATAGTAACCCGCGTCTGGTGCAAATGCGAGCATGTTGGTCATTATTACCCCACACTAGGATCGCCGAGGCATCTCATCTGGCAATGTGGGGAACGAGCTAGGGGGTCGAGATGCACGTACATGTATACTTCGGCTGAACTCCGACTCCTGAGTCCCGTCTGCTGAACCCCGTCTCTCACTTTCCAAGGGCAAGGTTCTGTACTTATAGCCATCTCGGTCAAACCCTGAAGGAGTGTTCCGCAAGAAGACCTCGTGTATCAACCTCCTTAGTTGACTTGGGAAACATGTCTGGACAGGGGAAAGATGGCACTGGCGCGGAGAAGCCGGCGTACGGCCAATACCAGTTCGACCTGTACGCCCAGGCGATCATGGCCGGCAAGAAGCCCGTGGTTACAACGGATCCGAACAAGCTGGAGCAGGCGGCCAAGGGCGCCATGACCCCCGAGGCCTTCAACTACGTCTTTGGCGGCGCCGGCGAACAGGCGACCATGCACGCCAACCGCTTGGCCTTTCGCCAGTGGAAGCTCATCCCCCGCATGCTCCGGCCAACGGTGCCGCGAGACCTGAGCGTCAAGCTGTTTGGTCAAACCTACAGTAAGTGACACCACTCACTCCCTCACTCGTCTTACACGGCAAGCTGGTTCTAACCCTCCATCCTTAGACACCCCCCTCCTCATGGCCCCCGTCGGAGTCCAAGGTGCCTACCACTCCGACGGCGAAAAGGGCGTCGCGACCGCCTGCGCCTCCCTCGGCGTGCCCTTCATCTACAGCACCGCCTCCACCACGCCCATCGAAGACGTCGCCTCGGCAGCCGATTCCTCCCTCAACCCGGAGGGCGAGGGCGGGGACCAGCCCCAACAGACCGCCCCGCGCTGGTTCCAGCTGTACTGGCCCCTCTCCGACGCCGTGACGGCCTCCCTCCTCACCCGCGCGCGGGCGGCCGGCTGCACGGTGCTCGTCGTCACGCTCGACACCTTCACCATGTCGTGGCGGCCGCTGGACCTCGACGGCGGGTACCTGCCGTTCGTGACGGGGCAGGGCAACGCGCTCGGGTTCAGCGACCCGGTCTTCCGGAAGCAGTTCGCCGAGCTGTCGGGCGGCGACGCCGTCGAGGACAGCGTCGTCATGGCCAGCCGGGCGTGGCTGGCCGAGGTGTTTTCGGGCCACGCGCACTCGTGGGAGGACCTCGCGACGCTGAGGCGGCTGTGGGGCGATGGGCCAATCGTGCTCAAGGGGGTGCTGAGCGTCGAGGACGCGCGCATGGCCGTGGAGTGCGGGATGGATGGGATTGTGGTGAGCAATCACGGAGGAAGGCAGTTGGATGGAGCGGTGCCGAGCTTGGAGATGTTGCCTGAGATCGTGGAGGCGGTTGGGGACAAGTTGACGGTGCTGTTTGACTCGGGGATCAGGACTGGCGCCGATGTTCTCAAGGCGCTTGCGCTGGGTGCGAAGGCCGTGTTGGTCGGGCGGCCGGTGATCTATGGGCTGGGAGCTGCTGGCACTGACGGTGCTCGGCATGTCCTGGCAGGGCTCCTCGCCGACGTTGATCAGTCCATGGGGCTGGCCGGGGTGAAGAACGTCGCCGAGCTCAACCCGAGCATCTTGAGGAAGATCAACTACGGTGGCGATGTTAAGTCGTCCCTTTGATGGAGGGTGATGGCTGCTTTCTGGGTAGCGATTTGGTGTCCATCCATAGGATATACGGGTACAGATGACAAGATGCACAGTTCTTCAAGGGGGTCTCGGCGCTTAGCCTCCTCTTGCTTCATTCGGGCCTGGGCTCACGTTATCCAAACAACTCTAATGGCAGCTTGCATTCGCCCCGTTGTTGGCCAGGCAAGCTGCTTGCGGCCGCCTCTCTCTCTCGTTGAAGGGATGGGACTTCCCGCTTCAACCTTGCTGTAGCTCAATCTCCTGGCTTCCAAGGTTGACCATGCACCGGCCTCGTCCCAGAAAGCCTTGGGCCTTGAGGACCGTGAAGGCGGCCGTATGATGTGAAGAAAAAGCCTTCAACCTCCTTGATTGCCCCAAGCGGGCGTATTGTTCTTGGTGCGGATATCGTGCGCGCCTGACAGGTCTGCACTGTAGAACGGCCGGCTAGCCGGCTAAGCAATCTCGATATTGAGAATTTTGATGTCTTCGACGGGCTTTTCCTTGTACGTCTTGACGTTCTCGATGGCGTGGATGACATCCAGACCCTGCACAGCGCGCCCAAAGATGGTGTGCTTGTTATCAAGCCAGGGCTACGGCCTATTAGCATGCAATTCGAGTGACTCACGGAGAGGGGCTGCCATACCGTTTTTTCAGTCGTAATGAAGAACTGGCTGCCGTTAGTATTAGGCCCGGCATTGGCCATGCTCACAGTGTAGGGTTTGTCGTGCTTCAAGCTGCTGAACTCGTCTTCAAACTCCCTCCCCCAGATACTCTCGCCGCCAGTCCCATCGCCCAAGGGGTCTCCGCCCTGAATCATGAACTTCCTGATGACACGATGGAAGATGGTGTTGTTGTAGTACCCGCGCTTGGAATGGGTGACAAAATTCTCAACCGACTTTGGCGCCGCGTCGGGGAACAGCCGAATATGGATGTCGCCATGGGTCGTGTGTATTATGGCCGCCGTGCCCGTCTCGGCCTTCTTTTTCTCCTCAGCCTTCTTCTGCCCCAGCACGGTTGGCTTCTCGTTCTGGACGTCTCTTGATGACTTGGAGATGTCCTCATCGTTGGTGAACATGTAGAAGCGAACCTTCCCCATCCCTGTAGCAACCAGTATTGGGTCTCTAGTCTCAGACTCCTGGAGGAGAGGGTTGCTTGACGCCGCCATGGCAACGGTCGTTACGCCCTTCTTCTGGGGTTGACCCTGATACAGTGCCAATGCCAACGGCCGGAAGCCTTCTTCTCGGCCGTAAACCTTAACGACCTGGTTTGTGTATGTGTTGAGGACCTTGACTCCGAGGTAGGACCCGTAGAGAATGAAGTGTCCGGATTCGTCAAAGATGACGTTGAACTTGTCGCGGAGCTCTGGTGATTCGATTTCGCGCTCCTGCGCAAGTCTGCGCCCAAATTCCACAGCGTCCAGCTTCTGCAGTGCAGTCCCGGCCTGCTGCATATCCTCAATAACCTGGAGCGATTCGTCGTATGTTCGCTGGAGCTGGGCCGAGGCAAAGTCGAAAATGCGGATCTTCCGATCAGGGAAGGACATGGTGACGAACCGGCTGCCATCGGCGGACAGGCTGAGGGATGCTGGCACTGACTTTGCCTTCTTGAACTCGAACAAGTTGGTCGAGCTCTTGTACTTGAAGACATTATCGGGTTTCTCGTAGGATCCTGCGGGCTGCCAGTATTCTATCATGCCGCCTTCATCCACCGACAACACGCAATCGTAGTGGTGGTTGAACACCATCAGCGATACCGGGCTGCGGTGCAGGCCGGCGATGGTGTGGACCGGCTCCTGACTCTCCCCCCTCCCGTCGTAGATGTGGATGCTGGGTTTTGCGGCGCTGTCGGAAACGGCCAGGAGAGGCAGGGAGGAACCCTTCTTGTGAACCCAGCAGACACACCGTGGTGCAAAGTCGAGCTGGAGGACAGCGAGGAGGTCAAAGGTGACCACGTCGAACAGCTTGACCGTCTTGTCCACACCCGCAGTCGCAAAGCTCCGGCCATCCTGGCTGCAAGACACGGACCGGACCTCGCCCTGGTGGGCCTTGAACTCCTTGACGAACTCGATGCCGTCGGCCACCTTTTTCCAGAACTTGACGACGCCATCGACGGATGTTGTGATGAGGAAGTCGGTCAGCGGGGTGATGGTGAGGAAGGCGAGCTGCTCCTTGTGCATCAGGGACTTGGAATAGCGCGTCGACTTGGGCAGGGCGGAGATGTACAGCTTCTCGTAGGGCAGAACGCGGCGCTTTTTCTTGGGAGCGGCCGAGGGCAGCTGGGGGCCCATGTCGTCATCCGAGGAGCTGTCTGCATCGTCTCGCACGTGTGGTTAGCGAGGCCATCATGGCGGCGCGGGGAGGAAGAGGGAAGAGGGAAGAGGGACGAGGGAAGAGGGAAGAGGGACGAGGGAAGAGGGAAGAGGGACGAAGGGAGGAGTGTCGCGGCAACATACCAGGGCCATCATCACCGGTGAAGTCGGCATGGCTTCGCTTGTTTGACTTGGCGTCGTCGTCGTTGCTGGTTTCGGCCATGTTGACTGACAACCTCCTGTCCCTTTTGGCGAGTCGGTCGCGTTGGCTGCTTCTGGAGACTGGAACCGCGAGACTGTGGATCGTGTCTGTCGCAAACGGCACTGATGTCTTGGCGTATCCAAACCAGGAGAGCTCTCTTCGTTGTGGGTCCAAGAGTGGAGCCTTTCGCGTCTGCGTGCTTGCATGTGCTTCTCGGTTATCATTCAACGCTTCCAAGGGCCTGGTTTAACCATCCCGTACCACTCCGGAACCTTCGCGAATGGACCTGAGGACTGCCAGATAAATAACTATCTAGCTACCTACCTAGGTATTGCTACCGGGCCTCTCATCGACTTATCGAAAAGACCGTCCTTCACGGGATCATTCGGGATGGCTGAGCCAGCAATCCGAACTCGGCTCTGCAAACCAAGCCAGGCCAAGCGCGTCCTCCACTTTCTTTTCTGAACTGCTTTGGTCGACAGCCAATGATAGGGGTTGTTTTAACATGCAGCTGTCCGACAGCCCATTACCCTGTTCTGGAGCGAGATTGGAGCAAGGAAGCAAGGCCGTGGGTGTTCTTTCAGCGGCTGGGCTTCAACTTACCCCACATTGAGTCATCCCACTTCCCACTTGAGCATGGAGCTCAGCTGCTGCCCCTCTCAAAACCGAGGAGGGACCGCCCCGAACCAAATACTAGCAAGCATCAGTGGAAACGTCCAGCGCAGCCATTTCTACCCGACATCTTGATTGCTTGGGAGTTTGAAACGTCAATTGAACTGGTATATGCTCGGATAGGGCTGAGCTGAAACCCGCCATCATGTCTGTAAGTTCGCCCTCCCACGTCGTGTTGCTTCCGAGCCTGGTGGCCCTCCCTCTGCACCCTTGACTCACCCTCCCACAGTCGTTCTACATCGAGAACAAGAATGTCGGCAACAAGGCCGAGAGCGAAGACTGGAGGAGTATGCGCCCACTTTGTCAACCCTGAGCGCACTTGGTGGGGGTAAGGTCGCTGACAGCATGGACTAGTTCGCGGCTACAACCCTTTGACACCTCCCGACCTGCTGCAGCACGAAATCGCCCAGACGCCCCAGTCGAAGCAGACGGTTCTCAAGGGCCGCGAGGAGGCCGCCGACGTTGTCAATGGGACCGACGAGCAGCAGAGGCTGATGGTGGTGATTGGGCCATGCTCCATCCACGACCCGCAGGCGGCGCTCGAGTACTGCGACCTCTTGCTGAAGGAGAAGGAGAAGCACAAGGACGAGCTGCTGATCTTCATGCGCTCCTACCTTGAAAAGCCGCGGACGACGGTCGGGTGGAAGGGTCTTATCAATGACCCGGATATCGACAACAGCTTCCAGATCAACAAGGGCCTGCGGCTGAGCAGGCAGCTGTTTGTCGACCTCACCTCCAAGGGTATGCCCCTTGCCAGCGAGATGCTGGATACCATCAGCCCGCAGTTCTTGGCCGACTTGCTCAGCGTGGGCGCCGTCGGTGCCAGGACAACCGAAAGCCAGCTCCACCGCGAGCTGGCCAGTGGTCTGAGCTTCCCGGTGGGCTTCAAGAACGGCACCGATGGGAGCCTGACTGTCGCTGTCGACGCTATTGGCGCTGTTAAGCACCCCCATCACTTCCTGTCCGTCACGAAGCCCGGCGTGGTTGCCATTGTCGGCACCGTTGGCAATGAGGACTGCTTCGTTATCCTACGTGGCGGTACTCGCGGCACCAACTACGACGCCGAGAGCATTGCCGAGGCCAAGGCGGCCCTGGCGAAGGCTGGGCTCCGGCAGCGGCTCATGGTGGACTGCAGCCACGGGAACTCTCTGAAGAACCACAAGAACCAGCC
>FTIZ01749401.1_pt1 | contig 11587 bp, 18 predicted proteins | sample 1658381 | NCBI WGS metagenome assembly FTIZ01 (sample SAMEA3914822, study PRJEB12502) | metagenome | biome: forest; material: soil | place: USA | collected 2012-03-12 | depth 0.1 m
TCAAAGCTCTGCTTTGCGACGGCCTGCACGAGGCGCGGGTCGAGACCAAGCTCGGCGAAGGAGGGTTCGACTTCGGGCGTCTTCTTCTCGGGCTGGCTGGGCTTGGTTTCGGTCTTGGATTCAGCCTTCGTTTCGGTCGCGGGCGGCGCCACCGAGGGCTCGCCGGTCTTGTCCAGTTTTCTCTTCATGGTGTTGCGGTGTATGGGCAAGAAAGGTGTGGTTGTTGGTTGCGATCCAAACCTGGCACTGGCTTCGGCAGGGTCCTTGTCCAACCGCTGCAGAGAGCGCCTCGACTTGGGGAAAAATTTGGGAATTCCGGCGAGATAAGATAACAAACCGCCCCACTGTAAACGTTCCCATCGAACTTGGCGCCGAGCTTCAGCACCCCGCTGGCTCCACGAGCTTAATTAATCCCTGCAGCCGGGCTGTCGGGCATTGAGAATCGAGATTTCCCCATCTCACCAAACCTCTCCCACTGCGCACTATTCTTCAACGATGAACACATCTCACGGTGCGGTTCAGTTTCTTGGGATGAGAACAAGACAGATCAATTCCACGCCGACGCTCTCGCACAAATGCACCTAAGGCGACGCATACTTGTACCCGTACTTCTCCTTCGCCTCAGCGACCTGCTGGAAACCCCCCTCAGCCATTTTCTTCCCCTCCTCCCAGTCACTCTCCCCGCTCACCGCCTTGGCCAAATTCGCATTCGAGAGACGCGGCGCGCTGCCACTCGGCACCGCCAATCCCTTTTGCACGGCAGGCCGCGCCAGCAGCCGGTTCAGCCACGCGTTGACGTTGGGGAACAGGCCCGCCAGATCAACGCCCGAGAAGTTGCTGATGTTGGTCCACCCGACCAGGCTGATGTCGGCGATGCTGTACTTGCCGCGGCCAGGACCGGCGACGTAGTCGCGGTCGGCGAGCCGCGCGTCCAGCACGCCATACAGCCGCTCCGCCTCGCCGACGTAGCGCTGGATGCCGTAGGGGATCTTTTCCTTGGCTGCGCGGAGGAAGTGGTTGGCTTGGCCTTGCCTGTTTTGTATCAGCCAACTGACCTACTAAGAAGAGAGGAAGAAAAGGGCGACGCACATCGGACCCAGCCCGCCCTGCCCCCAGGCGAGCCATTGCTCCGCAACGGAATAGTCGTCCGAGTCGGCAGGGAAGCTGAACTTGTGCTCCGGGTCGTAGTGGCGGGCGAGGTAGGTTAGGATGGCCAGCGTCTCAAAAACGGCGAAACCGTTGCGGTCGTGGTCAACAATGGTGGGAATACGGCCGTTAGGGCTGAGCGCCGTGTACCAGGGCTCCTTTTGCGTGTTTTTGGAGATGTTGATGGCTTGGAAGGTGTAGGATTTTCCATATGCTTCTTTGAGCTCCTCGAGCAGGATGGAGGCCTTGACGCCGTTGGGGGTTCCTAGGCTTCGGTAAGTAGCTGCTTGGCGGGATGAGGGAGGGTGTGGTGCCACAAACCCCACGTCAAGAGCTCAATGCCGGAGTCGGCGATGAGGCCAGTGGGTTCAGCAGCCATTTCGTCTAATTTGTTCTGGAGGTTGGCGGCAGTGGTGGAGAAGGGCCTCAATGATGGAGGGTTGGCAGGCCGTATATGAGATGAACGAGCTTCTCGGGTGTAAGTCTGGGTCAAGACGTCACTGCGGGGCAGAAAGCTGTGTGTGTGATGAGTCCGGATGAGAGCAGCTCGGGGGACGGCCTGGCTTCTTATGCCCAACCCCGCAAGGGGACACGGCCGTACAGAGAGCTTCATGTCTGCAGCAGATCGCCGATGTTGTGCAGTTGGTTCATTCAGCCGTTTCCCGTTTTGTATGTATTCTGTAAGCAGGGGTTGGTAAGCCTCTTTTGCAGTTCTGAGTAATCGCCCAAGGACCCGTCGTCGCCCGAGCTGATCGCGCACTATTACCGAACACGCTACTACCCGATTCCACAGCGGCCAGCGATTAGAAATCCATTCCAGCGTTACATAGCACCTCAATAGACTGCACGACGTTACTGCTCTTCTACGTTTCCTCTTCTCTTTTTGAACCTCTCTTCTCATTTTTGTATTCCCTTTCTCTTTTTCCTTTTCTTTCCCTTCTCTTTCTTCTCCTCTTCTCTTTTCCATTTCTTGTGCCTATAAATACCTCCATACTTGCCGAGCTTGCAGGATCAAGTCGTAAACCTGCGATTCTCAGGAATCAACCCTAACCCTTTCTTAGGGGTTCGTTGCTCTCCAAAAGTGCATTCTCCAATCACCAATGGCTGCTACCCGCCCTCCCCTTCATGAGCCCAGGCTTCCTTGACACTGACATCCAATCATTCTTGGGCCCATCGACTCTTTCGGCGTCTGATGCATCAGAGCCTCCAACGCAACCATGCCGCGTTAACCACAGTCTTCAGCCGAGGGCCAGGCAGACTAGGCCGCCAGCCCGGCCAGGCCCCCATGGCCTCGGTAAAGCCCGCTGTCCCAAGAGCCAGCGGCACTGTTTGCCTGTCACCATGAACGCCCGCCTTTTCAACTCGAGTCTTTGCCCAAGGGTCCAGAGGGCCACTCTGAAAAGCCAACTCGACGCTACCAAGACGGTATGCCGACGGATTCGTCGTGCCATTGATGCCAGCTTCCCGCCCCAGCCGGCGCGGCAGCCGTGCCAGGGGTTTTTCGTGTGCCAGGGCAGTTGTGCTGCCAACCGTCTCGCCTTCGGACGACCAGCCTTCTAAGAGGAGCCTCGTGGAACAGCCGCGCTACCGAATCTGGAATTTGAGGTCCAACGGTATCCATCTGCGCAGTCCAGACGAGGACCTCCCTCAAGCCCTCGCCGACCTTGTTCAGATTGTCTGCAAGGATCGAGATGATCCCTCAGAGCCCTCTTTCCACCAGCTGAAGCACGACAAGAGGTTGCACCAACTCGAAAACGGCGTCGTTGAGACAGTGGTGGAGGACTACTTCAAGGATACCTTATTCCCCAAACCGTTGATGGACTTGGGCCGGGCGGACAACCAGCCCATGTGCCGAGATGCGGTCCCCGATTCTGGATCCCAATACAAACTCGGGACCCCGATACCCGACCTACTCTTCGGTTACAATCTCGCCGCTTTTTCACAGCAAAAAGCCCACCTCATGTCCATGGGAACCACCATGATGGCCAACAAAGCGAACCTGGTATACCCCTTTCTCGTCGTCGAGTTCAAAGGCGATGGACCCCTCTGGGTGGCAACAAACCAGTGCGCGGGGGGTTCTGCGTCCTGCGTCAAGATCGCCGAACGGCTCAACAGTCCTCAGACTGGCAGCAAGGGGGACCAAACTCGAGTCATCGAGAGCGCCGCCTTTAGCATCGCCATGAACGGCACCGAGGCCCGCCTCTACATCACGTGGAAGCATGACGACTTGGACTCCTACTACATGCGAAAAATCAACAGCTTCCTGCTTCAACAACCCGACCAGCACCTGGAATTCCGCAAGCACGTCAAGAATATCATCGACTGGGGCCGCGGTGCGCGGCTCGAAGGCATTCGGGAGGCACTTGATTCCCTCGGGCGGCGTGCTGAGGCTCAGACGATACCTGCGTCGTCTCTTGGGACGAAGAGGCGCGCCTCGGAGCTGTCCTCGAGGAACGTGAAAAGGGCAAAGAGGCCGGTGTCGTGACCGAGGAAGAGGCTTGTTCGTGTATCGACGGCGGCGGGGGCGTGTGATTGACGCTCTCGCCCTCGCCGTCCTTGTAGTCTATGCCAATGTCATTGTCGCTATCGATGTTATTCCCATTCTTGTTGTCGATGTCCTATGTGTTGCCGTTGTCGTTGCCGATATAGTTGCTGTTGTTGACGACATGGTTGCTGTCGGTGTCGTCGTCGTTGGGCTTGGTATTCCTCATCGCCCATTATCATATTTATCATGGTTCTCGCGAACAAAGACTTGACGCCAACCTTCTGCCGACTGATCCATCACCACATCGGCTCCGACCTCCCCGGTTCAAATCCTGACACCGTACGACAACGTGCTCGACTATGCTTCGCCATGGGCACTGGAGAATTGGGGATACCAGACCCTGCAGCAGAAGGAGGAGGAGCGGACAGAAGGGGAGAGACACCGTCCCGACTCGCGAGTTCTGGCGAGAGGCAACGTTGCGTGCCGTCAAGAAGAAGAAGAGTCGGGGGCAAATCTTTGAATGGGAGCACAGTCTAGAGGGCCTGCGTGATGCACGACTCTCGTAAGTTCTAGCCACCAAGTTACTCCGTACTCTTTGCAGTGGTTGGCTAGCTGACACTTTGTACACAAAACAGAGAAGAGAACGAAAGGTGCAACTCAAGTACACAATACAATGCAGACGAAGTCAAAAAATCGAAACCAAACGTGCCCAAAAGCGCAGGCAGCCTCGAGCCCCGAACAGGAGCAACATGCTACCACCAACTATACCAACAACAGAGCCACCACCTAACTACCCGTGGAGTACACGACGACATCGGCGATCATGTAAACAAGCGCGACTTTTGTTACGCTAGAGAAGGTGATGTTCAGTCCGACATCGAGAAACAAGCCATCCTCTGAAGTGCCGGCGTCGCCCTTGTTGAAAATGGGGAGGGTATACGGCCCCTTGGGAAGCCAGACGCTCTCGTCCGGGACTTCCTCTCCGTCGACCAAATTCTTGTCGCCGATGCCGATTGAGAGGACAGCGACAGTATTGAGGGCCCACATTTGGAATTCAAGCTTGTACTGCACGCCTGGACACAGGCGGAGCGTTGTCTGCGCCGTGAGGGCGATGAGCGTCTTCGAGAAGGGACTTAGGTCCACGCCCCACATCGAGAGGGCGTTCGTGCCAGACGTCGGGCCTTCGACCACGATCCCTTCTATCATCGTGCTAGTACTCGGGACGGCCCAGCCAGTGAGCCCGCTGGTAAAATCGCCGTTGGTGACAGCGTAGACGGGGTAGCAAATGTCAGTGTCGGCCGGTGGCGTAAAGCAGGCGCCCTGGTAGCAGTAGCCGCTAGCACAGACGTTGCCGCATGCGCCGCAGTTGCGTGGGTGCGTCTTGAAGTCGAGGCACATGTTGCCGCACTGATTCGGGGTCGGGGGTACCGGCTTACACCGGCAGACGGCGTCGGAGCAGTACGCCTTGTCGCCGCAATCCTGGCCGCAGCCGCCGCAATTCTGGCTATCACTGGCGCCGACGCCGCGCACCCTCTGGCAGGTCTTGCCCTGGGGGGTGCAAATGGCCAAATTCGAGTCGGCGCACTGGCAGTTGCAGAGCTTATTGCTGCCGTCCTGGAAGTGTCCTGCGGCTGTTCCCCCCGAGACAGCGGCAAAGTAGAGGTCGGCGGCGGCATAGCAACCCGGCAGGAGGAAGAAGTCATACCAATGGTCGAACCAGACATTGCAAGAGTTGGCCATACACCACAAAAAGTCGTTGTTACACTTCTCAAAATACTGGGGACAGCTGTCGTAGCATTCGTCGTGTGTGTTGCAGCAGCCTCCAAAGTTCAGGTTCGGAACGAGGGCGCTATACCACGCGCCGTCCGGGCCACAGCCGTTAGGCGCCGAGCCAGCCCGGCCATTCGAAACGGCGACCATTTGGCTATCGAAGCCGGGGCAGCGCTGCGCAACGCCATACTGTGACATGTCCCGTTTCCACGGCGTAGTCCCGGACGAGCGACGCTTCTTGGTGGATGTCGAGGCGGTAACGCTCAGGTCGACGGGCGTTCGGACCCGGACAGGAAGCAGGAGCATGGTGTTGAGGGTGTCGGCGGTATTGTCGGTAGCCGGGGTGCCGGGGGTAGCAACGGTGGTGCTGTCGGTGATGGTCCACACGTATGTCGTAGAACCGTACTCGAGGAGCAGAGAGCCCTTGCAAGAGACGCCAAATACGGTCGTGCATTTTCCATCCTGGGCTACGCCATTGGTTGACGACGACACAAGCGAGATAGCGCCAGTGTCGACATCAAGAGCGACGTAGAGGTCCGGGCTGGAACCGTCACGAATAACGAGATCAAACAACCTGTACCCAACTGCATCAGTAGTGTCCAGTCTGGAGGAGTCGATCTTGGACGCACCCGTCAGGCGCATTCTGTGCAGCCTGGAACTCAAACGTTGGAGGATTCCAGTTGGCTAGAAGAGCCTTGGCCGCAGCCTCGTCGGCCGGCTGTTCCACAGGTCCGAGAGCGCCATCCCTCTTAACAACGTATCCGGCGTTTGGAGCGAGGAGGTACTATAATATTGATGGAAATTAGCCGTCGATATAAGATACGAGGTAGCTAGACTCAGTTAAGCCGTCCGACTTACAAAGGCATCGCCAGTAGGGTTGGAGCCCATCAAGCAGACTGGGGTTGGGGTAGGATAGTCGACAACGACGGACGGGTCGGGTGCCGAAGTAAAGACAGGAAGCGTATACTCGGCATAGGTGTAGGTAGCGGTCCAGCTGTTGTCATCGGGGAAGACAACAGAGGAGCTCGCCAGCGGCGGGTTATCATACCAGGTCGTGGTCGAGGCGACAGTCGTGGTAGAAGTCACGTCGGCAACCGCGACTGTCAGGGTGGACGCCGAAACGGTCATGCACGCGCAGGCATGGCTGTACTGCTCGGCGTCAGAGCACTGGTCGCTCAGGTACGCAGGAACTGTGCTCTCAGGCGCCGAAGCGGTCACCGTGTCCCCCCTTTTTTTCAACACAGTCTGGGACGTGGGCAATACTGCTTCGGCGGTCACGGTCACCGTGACGACATCCTTGTACTCGGTCACCCACGACGTCCTGAACGCCACCAAGTTCAGCGGTTAGCAAGCGGGTCTACACAATAGCCGGAGGTCTGGCAACACCCACGAGGCAGCCGGCGTAACGGTGGCGGCAAGGAAGGAGCTGCAGTCGGCAAGGCGGCTGGCCCTGTCGGGCCCCGTCATCGATCGGACAGCACGAGCGCAAGGGTTGACGCAGTCCTTGTTGCACGTGGCCGACACGCTACCGGCTAGGGCCAGGGCGCCGAGGAGCGAGAGCATTGGCGTGGTGCGCGCCATGGCGCAAGATCGAGATCGAGATCAAGACCAGACCGGCATCAATCCTGGGTAGGGCGGCGCCGAGGACCGAAACCTCGCTGCGGCCCGCATCTCTTCTTATGTCCCATATCCAGACCTCCAAAGACGGATTGACCTCCTTTCCTTTGCCATCAGGGGTAAACCGTCCCATGACTTGCTTCAATAACTTACCGCAGGACAGGAGTTAGCATTTTTGAGGAGTTCAATAGTCTCCCCAGAGTGCCTGCTTGCCCCTCCATCGGGCTAGTAACCGTCATTGACTCCGCTCTTCAGCTGGCGCTTTGAACGTCGAGGGCTGGTCCAGACCTCGACGTTATGCCTATTTCGTGCTGGATAGTCTCGACTTTGGTCATAAACGCGGTTAACGGCACGGATTGTGCACAACATGACCTTGGGACGATGAGCGAGCGACATGGGCCGTGAACTGTTGGAGGCTGAGGCGATGATGGTTGGTTGTTTTTGGAGTTGTTGTGGGCACCGCTGAAACTCGGGTCCAAGACCATTGCCCAGGTTTTCCGGATCGGGGTTTGACAATTTCCATGACAGGTTTCAGTGTTCAACGGCAAAAGCACTACATAGTATGCACCTCCCTGCAAGATCCTGAGGTTCCACCGAGGACGGCGCCTAAGAAATTTTCACACAAGGTATGGGCTAATACTGAAGTTGGTACAGTAATTACGCATATGCCTTGCGTTTCTGCCATCGTATTTTGTGCACCGGCAGAGGCGAGGAAGCTTACATAGTAAGTCTGGGAGGGGAGGGTCCGAACGGAATGTGGAATAGCAATCATGGTAGTTTTCACCGGGATGACAATGGCTAACACGACGGTAGGCGCTCTGGTCAACATCATGAATGAATTTCGTCGTACATAACTGAGAAACACACTGCGCCAAACTGACATCATACCTCACCGTCCGAAGCAACCCCTTGCACCAGCTTCAACTACGGAGTAGCCCCGAGGCAAAACCATGTTGCCGTCAAGGGGGAGGCTTGGCAGGCGAAGGATGCGGGGGGACAGAACGAGAAACCACTCTGACAACAGCGCTTGTCATTTGGAAAAATATTCGAGGAAGAGCGCGAAATCACCGAGGCCAGGACTCCTATCATTTTCTCGTGATAACAACAAGCAAGGAAGCCGGAGAAAAACCACCGAGACCGAGGCTCCTGTCATTTTTATCAAGACACCAGTGAGGAAAAACAAACAAGGAAAACTGCAAGAGAAGCCACTGGACCATGATTCTTGGCAATTCTTGAGCTCATGAACCCAGGTAAGGAAAAAGGCCAGTCACCACACCTAGTATCTCCGATCGTGGTACTCGCGAGGGGGGTAGGGCTCCCGCGCATACGGGTCCCGAGGCGGGAACTCAGGCGGCGGAGGTCGACGCTCGTAGGGACGGCCGTTCATGTACGGGTCGGGCGGCGGAGGGTAGTCCCGAGGGCCACCGCGGTACGGGTCCTCCTCGTAGCGACGCGGGAGTGGGTACTCGTCCACCGGGGGCGGTCCACGGCGCGGAGGCGAACGGTAGCCTCCTCCCCTCCTGTCATCATAATAGTCCCGACGAGGGGGCGGGGTGCGCTCACGGTACCCATCCCGGTACTCGCCCCGGCGGGGGCTGTACCCACGCGGCGGGCCGCGTCGGCCGTAGTCATCTGGGGCGCCGTGGTAAGGGCGGCGCGGGGAGCGCGAACGAGCTCGGTCGCCCCTGGGAATGTCGGGCTGGGTCTGTTCAAGATTAGTTAAGAACAAGAGAAATAGAGATCGGATGCTCGTACGTTGGCAACACAGGTCACGCGGACGTTCTTGAACTCGCGGCCGTCCAACTTCTCGACGGCAGTCCTGAGGTCGGCAGCAGTCTCAAACTCAACAAAGCTAAACTGGGAATCAGCGGTGTTAACTCCATGGGGGTTGCGGGGGGACGTACCTTTCGTTGCTACCACCGCGGTTGGTCTCGGAGAAGACGACATCAAGGCCGGACTGGCGAGCGAAGTCTTTCAGATCCTAAAGCCAGAGTCCATGTAAGTTGAAGATCCCGGAGTCGAGGTTGGCGATATCCCATGCGAAGAACCAGCCAAGTCCAGTACGAAGCCAGGGGTGCCAGAGGAACGGGACACATGGCGGGAGGGCTTCGGCTTAGAAACTCCCACAAGACCAAGCACCGGCAACAAAACCAGGGAAAATGACGGGATATGGGATATTGGAGAGCGCGCCACAACAACGGAGAGATGACAGCCCTGAGGAAGGAGGTCGGCCAGGCCAGGAAGCCGGCCATCCTGACAACATTCCTGATCTGGGAGGAGAGGAGTGAAGTCGGGCCAGTTGACCAAACCAGGGATTGGAGTATGGGTTAGTCCACAAGGGCCGAGGGATGGCCCGTTCCAAGCGTCAAGAGGGTGTATCCATATGGTGTCCATGGAAAACGAAAGGTTTAACAGACCTGCCAGCTGGTATCATTGGGGAGTCCAGTGATCTGCATGCGATGTGGGGTGCGGCGCGGCCGAGGCGCCGCATTGCCGCGGTCGTGACTGTATCCGCCGCCGCTGGCCGGGGGTTCACGCTGGCGGGAGCCGCGCGCGAACTGGACCGTGAGACGTTCTCCCATGAAGTCGGATCCGTCTTGAGGGTGATGCTTATTAGCCACAGAACTGAGGTTCAGGGGGATTGGAACTTGAAGGGGTAGAGTCAAGGCTCGAACGTACGGAAAGCTGGAGAGAGACGCGCAGGTTAGCAAAGGTTCACCGGCAACACGGTGAAAGCGGGAGCGAAAGCCTACCTGGAACGACATCCCGGGCATCCATGGCGTCCTTGTACTCGATGAAACCGAAGCCGTTCATAAGCTTGATCTCGGTAATCTCTCCAGTACCATGGGTCGCGAAGTGCGCCTCAACATCGGCCTTGGTCGCTGGGGCGGGCGTCAGTGTCTGTGAGGAGTGGTCGGTCTGCGAGGTACCGCGCGGATTGGCGCAGCCTTGTCGCGCCGCGTCGCGAGAAACTCACCATTCCGGGGCAGGTTGCCCAGGTAGAGGCGGGTAGACGACACCTCGGTCATGTTGTCGTCCTGGATCGAGTCGCGATGAGGTCGGTTGGATGGATTGGATTGAGCTTCACCAAGACCAAGACGTGGGGACGTGGTCGAGAGGGCTCCGTCCTGCGGGTGGGGTTGAGAGTGGAAGCTTGGGCCAAGGACAGGTCAATCCTGGGGAGCCTGGAGCCTGGGGAAAGCAGCCTCGCAATGCGCGGTGCCACGACCTGAGTCGAGAAAAAACCGGTGTGCGCGTCTGTACAAACGGCAAAAACACGAGCAGTTGTACTGTATGCGCGGATTGATGGTTCGGTGAAACAATGCGGATGGCAAGCGTTTGCAATGCGCGGGAGGTCGGTTTGTTTGGTGATGACGGGATGGAGGAAGCAAAAATTGGCGCGAAGGCTGAGACGGGGAATGAGGTGCAGGGCCCCGGCGCCAAGGCCGCGCCCGAGAGCAGTGTGCGATATGGGGCCAATGGGCGGGCTGGGCTCCTGGCTAACCACAGCCCTCAGCAATGGTCACGAGCGCAGAGTGCGCTATGCTTTCCTGAAACCCTTCTCTCTCTCTTTCTGTTGGTGTACGGAATTTTCCCATCTCGGTCTGCTCGATGCATGATTTCCCTCCTACTTGTAGAACATTCAAACAAAAACCAATTTCGGGTCTTGCGTTCATACGTTACATACCAAGTCTAGTGCCACAGTATTCTGTAGTGTTTCGACCTGCTCCCTGTCACTGCACCCCACAGCCCGGTTGGGTCAATTCCTGATGCAGAATGCGCTGCATGCTGCACGCGCTGCATCGTGACCCCCACCTTGCCCATGCGCCTCACACAGCCGACCTTGCCAGATCAGGCCGAGTCTCACAGCCTGTGGATACCTAAACCCAACCACACTCATGATAGATGGAGCAGTGGTAGTGTAACAAGATCATATTCACCTCAAGAATGCACAAGGACAGTCGGAACCCAACGCTCCCTCAAACGCCCGCCATGCAATGAAGAGAAGCCACCAGACACCAGCACCGAAGAAACCGAACCACGAGGGATGTCACCCAAGAAATACCCTCCCAAACTCCATGGCAATGCAGCCCCGGGATCGACAATGAGAACCATTCCTGCTACTCCTCAAACAAGACATCAACAACCTCGTCTAACAGCGTAAACGCCAGATGAGCACTAGACAAAACACTCCCGTTAGCAAATCAACTCACACATGACAGAGTCGGAAAAGGAAAAGAAACCAGCATACTTCAACCTCGCATTATTAAACGCCGCAAACAGCCTCCGACTAGCAGCCTGCGCATTCACCCTGCCCACCACACTCCCCACCAGATCCGGCACCAGCGTAGCCAGCATCAACCCCGCCTCCGTCCTCGTCCTAGCCTTCTCAGCCTTGGTCCGGGGCACCTTATTCCTAGGCAGCACTCCCCCAGGCCACAGGCCCTGCCTCAGCAGGCCGACATACCGCAGCAACGCCTCCTCCTGCACCAGGGCCCTGACGTTCTCGCGCAGCTTGCGCTCGATGGTGCCGCCCAGCAGCTGGTGCAGCACGACGACGACGGCGCG
>FTIZ01000758.1_pt1 | contig 11575 bp, 21 predicted proteins | sample 1658381 | NCBI WGS metagenome assembly FTIZ01 (sample SAMEA3914822, study PRJEB12502) | metagenome | biome: forest; material: soil | place: USA | collected 2012-03-12 | depth 0.1 m
GGTCGCGAATCTGACGCGCGCCCTGTACTTCCACCTCGCGCACCACGAGCTTCCCGGCTTCGAGACCAGGAATCACTTCGGACTTGAGCGTTCCGTACAGCTTTCCGCCATATTCCGCCCATTCCAGGAATTCGCCCTCGTCGACGCGGCGCGTGAACTCCTCGGTACTTACGAAATGGTAGTTCTCGCCGTCCTTCTCGCCGGGGCGCATGGCGCGCGTCGTGCAAGATATGGGGAATACGATCTCGGGATGGTTTTCCTTCGCGTGCTTCAGGAGCACGCCCTTCCCGCTGCCGGACGTGCCGACTACCAGCGCGAGCTTGCCGGGATAGATCATGATAGGCGCACTCTATCATCAACAGCGCGATACCGCGAGCATAGAAATGCGCCCGTCCCCCAGAGGGAACGGGCGCGCTAGGCGTCTTACTAACGGGACGAAGTCTGTGGCCAGCCTGTGAAGGAATAGCGGCATATCTGTACCAGATTCCCTATTGGCATGCCAAAGAAAAGGAATGTCCAGATAAGCGCATACGGTTGGTGTACGAGATACACGTGTCCCATCTTCGAATAGACCACCATGACTGATCCAGCAAGAGGAACGAGATATGCAACAAGCCACTCATTGGTCGCGCTTGCGAGCAGCAAGCCGCCGAACGTGAAGAGACTGCTTATGATAGCGGCTGAAAAGAACGCTTGGGCGAACATGGGGGCATGTTCGCCCGGGACCAGGTCGTATCCGATTATGCGCGATCCGCAATAGATAAGCGTAGCGGCAGAACCCAGGGCCCCAGCACACGCTAGAATATTCAGTTTCATGACTGATCCTCTCAGGATATGGAAAAGGCCAGGGCGAACCCTGGCCGAACCATACAGCGTATGAGCTGCAAAGGCAATCCTAGTACTCGCGGAGCGAGACCTGCGCGTCGACGCGGCGGATGAGGTCGAGGAGCACCTGGACGGCGATGAGGAGCGCCGTACCGCCGACCACGATGGCCGTGATGCCGGTGAGACCCTGGATGATGAACGGCACGACGGCGACGAAGCCGAGGAATACGGCGCCCGGAAGCGTGATGCGGTTCACGACCTTGCCGATGTAGCCTTCCGTCTCGCGGCCTGGGCGTACGCCCGGCACGAATGCGCCCGACTTCTGCAAGTTATCTGCCATGCGGCCAGGCTCGAAGGTAATCGACGTGTAGAAGTACGTGAACATCACGACGAGGAGGAAGTAGACGATACAGTATGCCGGAACGTTCGCGGCAAAAGCGCGGTAGAGGACGAGCCAGTGGGCAGCGAACGATACGTGCACGGCCGAAAGGCCGGCAAGCACGAGCTGCGGAAGCAGGAGCAGCGAGAGGCCGAAGATGATCGGGATCACGCCGGTCTGGAGCAGACGGATCGGGAGGTACGTCGGAGCGCCCGTAGCGCCGCCGCGGACCTGGCGGGCATACGCGATCGGGATCGTGCGCTCAGCATCGGCCACCATGACCACGGCGTAGATGACCGCGATCGAGATAGCGACGAAGGCCACGTATGCCGGGATGTTCGCACTGGTCGCCGTGAAGAGCGTCTGCGCGATGCCGCTCGGGATGCGCGAGATGATACCCGCGAAGATGATGAGCGAAACGCCGTTGCCGATGCCGAACTCCGTGATGAGCTCGCCGAGCCACATGAGGAAGATCGAGCCGGCCGTAATGAGAAGCACGTCGACGCCGAACTGGAACGAGCTCGTCGTATTCAGGATGCCCTGGTTTCGCAGGAGCGAGAGGTAGCCTATGGACTGCAGTAGCGCGATCGGCACCGTGATGTAGCGGGAAATGGCGATGAAGCGTGCGCGGCCGGCCTCGCCTTCCTCACGGTACATGTTCTGGATCTGCGGGAAGATGACCGTCGCGAGCTGCATGATGATGGATGCCGTGATGTACGGCGCCACGCCCATGAGCACGAGCGAGATGTGGAAGAAGCCGCCGCCCGAGAACGTGTTCAGGAGGCCGAGGTACTGGTTATTATTGAAGAACGAATCGAGCGCGCCGAGGTTGACGCCCGGAACCGGAATAGCCGCCATGAAGCGGTACACCGCGATGGCGCCGATGATGAAAAGGATGCGGTTGCGCAGCGGGCGGTCCGCGAAGACGATGCCGAGCTTGCGGAAGAAGTCGCCGATCATAGGCCTAGGAAACGGTTAACGTCCCGCCGGCAGCTTCGATAGCCTTCTGGGCAGCTTCGGAAACGAAGCAGTCTACGATAGTGACCGGCTTCGTGATGGTGCCGGTGCCGAGGATCTTCACCGGCTTGATGAAGCCGCCGTGAGCGCGGACAGTACCCTTCTGCATGAGCGTGAGCGGAGAAACGGTCTCGCCGGCATTGAAGAGCGCATCAAGCTTAGCGAGGTTGATCGCCGTGTAGATGACCTGCGGGCGCACGGTGCGGGAACGATTCTTGCCGAAGCCGCGACGCTTCGGGAGCTTCTTGAGCAGATCGCGCATTTCCGGGCGCTTGCGATGGCCGGCGCGGGCGTTCTGGCCCTTCGTGCCGCGGCCCGAGGTCTTTCCGCGCTTGCCGCCGCGACCGATGCGCGTGCTGGTGATGCGAGGCGTTGCTGCTTTAAGAGTGTTGGTCTGCATGGTAAATAGGTTATCGCCGTGGCGTATTAGCGGGCCTGAAGCGTCTTCAGCGCCTCGATGGTCGCGCGCGCGATGGTGAGCTTGTTCTTGGAACGGGTCTGGATCTTGCTGATCACGTCGGTGACACCGGCGTACTCGAGCACAGTGCGCACTGCCGAACCGGCGACGAGACCGCGGCCCGGAGACGGGATGAGCTCGATCGTGGAAGACGCGTACTTCGCGTGCACGTCGTGCTCGATAGAGCGGCCCTTCGTGAGCGGCACGGTGATGAGCGCCTTCTTCGCTGCGCGTACGGCTTTGTCGATAGCGAGCGCGGTATCAGCGCCCTTGCCGACGCCGACGCCGACGCGACCCTTCTTATCGCCGATGACGATGGTCACGCTGAAGGAGAAGCGGCGGCCGCCGGCCATCACGCGGGCCACGCGGCGCACGTCGAGGGTGGACTGGTCGAACTCGCTGCGCTCGCGCGGAGCGCGCTCGCGTCCGCGGCCGCCCGGGCGTCCGCCACGAGGACCTCCGCGGCCGTCACGGCCACCGCGCATCGGGGCGCGGGAATCGCGGGCTGCTGCCGGCTGTGCCGGAGCGTCCGTAGCCTCTACCGGCGCTGCTGCGACGGTCTCGGTATCCGGGGTGATGGTAGTGGTGTCAGCCATAAAAGTATTAGAAAGTGAGTCCGCCTTCGCGGGCAGCGTCAGCAAGGGCGCGAACCTGGGCTGCGTATGAGTAGCCGCCGCGGTCGAAGACTGCGGCCGTAACGCCAGCCGCCTTCGCGCGCTCTGCGATAGCCTTGCCGACCGACGCTGCCTGCAGGCTCTGGGCGCCCTTGAACTCGCGGCCGTGAGCCTGAGCCAGGGTATGACCCTTCACGTCGTCGATGAGCTGCGCCGAGACGAAGCGGTTCGAGCGGAAGATCGCGAGGCGCGGGCGCTCTGCGGTACCGGAAACCTTCGCGCGGATGCGCTTGTGGCGGGTCGCACGCTGGGTTGCTTTGCTAATGGTTGCGTTCATATATCAGATGCTAGACGGCCTTCTTGCCCTGCTTGCGGCGGATGACCTCGTTATCGTATGCGATGCCCTTGCCGAGGTACGGCTCCGGCGGCTTCACGGCGCGGACTTCTGCAGCGAACTGGCCGACGGCCTGCTTGTCTGCGCCCGAGATCGTGATGTTGAGCTTCTCGACCGTGGCGGTAAGGCCTTCCGGAACGGTAAGGGTCACCGGGTGCGAGAAGCCGACGTTGAAGACGAGGTCCTTGCCGCGGAGCTCGACCTTGTAGCCGACGCCCTTGAGGATGAGGACCTTCTTCCACGGAGTCTCGACGCCAGCGACCATGGCGCGCACGTGCGCCGCGTAGGTGCCGGTAAGCGCGCGAGCCAGCTTAGAGTTGCCCTTCGGGGTAACCATGATGCCTTCCGGCGTGACCTCGATGGAAACGGTCGGATGGATGCTGCGGGAAAGGGTCTCCTTTGCGCCCTTCACCGTAAGGGTATCGCCGGCGGTGTCGACGGTTACCTTGGACGGGATGACGATAGGCTTCTTTGCGAGGCGGGACATAGTACGGAAATTATAGGACTACCAGATCTCGAAGAGCTCTTCCCCGCCCTGGCGAACCTTGCGAGCCTCCTTGTCGGCGAGAATGCCCTTCGGAGTAGAGATGATGCGTGCGCCGAGGCCGTTCTTCACGCTGTGAGCTTCGGTCGCACCTACGTAGAGGCGGCGGCCCGGCTTGGAGACGCGCTTCACGCCATGGATCTTGTGGGTACCCTTCTCGTCGTACGCGAGGGTGACCTCGAGCTTCTTCGGCATGTCCTTGGTAGCCTCGACGCGCTCCACGAAACCGAGCTCCTTGAGCTTGGTCGCGATCGCCTCGACATGCTTGGAATACGGGGCCGTAACGGTCTGGTTGCCGATGGCGCCCGCGTTCTTAAGGCGGATGATGAAGTCTCCTACGCGGTCGGTTACCATGATGCTTTCTTTACGCCCGGGATCTTGCCCTCGCGGGCGAGCTCGCGGAACTGGATGCGGGAAAGGCCGAAGGTGCGCATGTAGCCGCGACCGCGACCGGTGATGGCGCAGCGGTTCTTCACGCGTACCGGGGAGGAATTCTTCGGGAGCTTCTGGAGGCCCTCCCAATCGCCGGCAGCCTTAAGAGCAGCACGCTTTTCTGCGTACTTCTCGGAAAGCTTCACCTTCTTGGCGTTGCGGGCGAGTTGTGAGGTCTTTGCCATACGAAAAATAGCTCCGGAGAGCCGTGCAAGTAATGTATCAGGAAGGAAATACGCTGTCAAACAGGGGCTTCTTCGAGTTTCAACGTCGCATTTGGAAACTGCTTTTTAACCAATTCACGGACGATATCTAGAGGCGCTTCTCCATATCGATCGCTTTTTCCCCATAAATATATAGTGTTTTCTTGAGTATTTTGAAGAAGCCACCCGCCGCCCAGTACCTGTACCGCCTGCGTGTCCGCTACTTCGATCTGATCAACAATATCTTTATGCCATTGAATATCAGGATTTCCTCGTACCATCATTCCCTGCTCTGTTTGAATCAAAACATACTTCTGCCGCTTATTAGGAATTATATGTATTCGTTCAACCTGCATGGTAGATATAGTATAGGGTCCACCAAGGGTATTACCGAAATGTTGAACTACGTACTTCCTAGCGAAGATCCAGATCGCGAAAGGGACGGCTTTGCAGCCATTGATATTCCATTACCGAGCATTGGATCAAATATCGCCGAGATATCACTAACAGCCCCGTATCCCACTGAGGGGTTTGCCCTCAATCGCGAGGCAGAAATGACGGTTCGCGTGCTTGATGGAAACGTTACCTTCGAATGTGACGGCGAGCAGGTTGCATTGCCTGTCGGTTCAACCGTTCTCGTTCAGAAAGATCGGCCATATCGCTGGCATCCGCATGAATTCGTGCGTCTATTGGTCTTTAGTTCGCCGGCATGGAAACCGGAACAACACGAAAATGTTCCGGGGTAGATGCGAAAAGCGCCGACATTCTGTCGGCGCTTTTCTTCTATTTACTACTTTTACGCAGCTACCTTCAGCGGGAGGCCGAGGTGGCGGAAGAAGGCTTCTGCCTCTTCCTTGGTCTTGGCCGTCGTCGTGAGGGTGATGGCTAGGCCGAAGACGTCCTTGAGGTCCTCTTCCGAGGTCTCCGGGAAGATGGAGTTCTCGCGGATGCCGAGGGTCATGTTACCCATCTCGTCGATCGCCGTAGCGTTGAGGCCGCGGAAGTCGCGCGTGCGCGGGAGCGAGATATGGATGAGCTTGTCGAGGAACTCGTACATGCGCTGGCCGCGGAGGGTTACCTGGTAGCCGACGATGTCGCCCTCGCGGGACTTGAAGGCCGCGATGGACTTCTTGGCTGCGCGCGGAGCCGGCTTCTGGCCCGTGATGCGGGCAAGCTTCTCTTCCACGAGCTTGTTGCGGTTCTTGTCTTTCGCCTTGCCGACGCCGGAAGAGATCGTGATCTTGAGGAGCTTCGGCGCTGCCATGACATTGGTGTAGCCGAACTGGTCCTTGAAGGTATCAAAGGCGCTCTTCTGCTTGGATTCGGTGATCATCATACGCTTTTAAATTAGTGTTCGATTACGAGAGGGTTGAACCGCTCTTCTTGGCGAAACGGACGACCTTGCCGTTCTCTACCTTGCGACCGATACGGGTCGGCTTCTTGTCCTTCGGGTCGAGGAACATGACGTTCGAGGCGTCGATAGCGCGCGGGCGCTCTACGATCGCGCCGCTCTGCTGTACGCCGCGGCCGCCCTTGAGGTGACGCTTCGCGATAGCGATGCCGTCGACGACGATTTTGCCCTCGCCAGCGATCACGCGCTGGATGGTTCCCTGCTTGCCCTTATCCTTGCCGGTGATGACTACCACCGTATCGCCTTTCTTGAGTTTCATCTTCATACGCAAATAGGTTAGACGATTTCAGGCGCCAGGGAGGCGATATTCTGCCAGCCGCGCTCTACGATATCGCGCGGAACCGGACCGAAGACGCGGTTGCCCTTCGGACCCATCTCCTTGCCCTGCTTCTCGATGAGGACGACGGCGTTGTCGTCGAAGCGGACGTACGAGCCGTTTGCGCGGCGGAACGGCTTGCGTTGGCGTACGACGACGGCCTTGTAGATGTCCTTCTTCTTCACGGCCTTGCGCGGCTCCGCGGTCTGGACCGAGATGACGACGACGTCGCCGAGCTCAGCATAGCGGCGCTTGCTGCCGCCGAGCACCTTGAACACGCGGGCGACTTTCGCTCCCGAGTTATCTGCGACGGTGACGATTGATTGTGGCTGCAGCATAGGCGTAGTGGTTAATAAATGCGATTAGGTTATGCCTCCGATTCGGTACCGTTATCAGCAGCGACATCGATGGACTTGAGCGCGAAACGCTTGAGCTTGGATACCGGCGGGCAGTTCACGATGGTGACCTGGTCGCCGACCTTGGCAGTGTTGCCCGGATCATGCGTGAGGAACTTCTTCGTGCGCACCTGGTACTTCTTGTACTTCGGATGCTTCACGTAGCGCGATACCGCGACGGTGGCCGTGTCCTTCATGGCCGTCTTTACGACGGTGCCGCGGAAGGTCTGGGGCTTAGTGGTAGTGGATTCCATAGTAATGAGGGTTATGCAGCGCGATTGCCGAGTTCGGTCATGATGCGAGCGACGTCGGCGCGAAGCTTCTTCGGCTCCGAAGAGTCCTTGAGGCGCGAGCCGAGCGCGGTGAAGCGCAGTGAGCGGAGCTGCTCGCGCTTCTCAGCGAGCATCTCGGTGAGCTCCTGCGGGTTCTTCTCGGAAAGGTTGGTTTTAGTCTTTGCCATACTCAAATCTTATGCGCGCGCTACGACGGTGGTCTTCATCGGGAGCTTCGAGCCGGCGCGGCGCATAGCGTCGCGGACCTTGGCTTCCTCTACGCCGTCGATCTCGAAGAGCACGCGGCCCGGGCGCACCTCGAACACGAAGTGCTTCGGGTCGCCCTTACCCTTACCCATGCCCACCTCGGCCGGCTTCTGGGTAATCGGACGGTCCGGGAAGACGCGGATCCACATCTTGCCACCCTTGCCCGTCGCGCGGGAAAGGACCTTGCGGGCTGCCTCGATCTGGTTCGACGTGAGGCGGCTTGCGGAGGTAGCCTTGAGGCCGAACGAGCCGAAGGCTACGGTCGTGCCGCGGGTATCCGGGCGCGCGAGGCGCTCGTCGGACTTGCGTCCGGTCTGCCACTTGCGGTGCTTAACTTTCTTAGGGAATAGCATAGGCCGTGATGTTATGCGTTACCGCGCGGGGCGCGCTGCGGCTGAGCCTGCTGCGTCGGCTCGCTGCTCATGGAGAACTGCTCGCCGAGGTAGACCCAGACCTTGATGCCGATGACGCCGTACGGGAGGAACGCCTCCGTGTGAGCGTAGTCGATGTTCGCGCGGAACGTCTGGAGCGGGATGCGACCGCGCTTGATCTGCTCGGTGCGGCTCATGTCTGCGCCGCCGAGGCGGCCCGAGACGACGATGCGGACGCCGATGACATCGCGGGACGCCATGACCTTCTCGACCGTGCTCTTGAGCACGCGGCGGAACGGCATGCGCTTCTCGAGGCCTTCAGCGACCATCATGCCGACGACCGACGAGGACGTCTCCGGCTGGCGGATTTCCATGATGTCGAGCTTGATTGATGCCGGGCGGGTGCTCGAAGCCTTAGCTACGACGGCAGCAAGCTCCTTGCGGATCTTCGCTGCATTCTCGCCGGAGCGGCCGATGACGAGGCCCGGACGCGCGGTGTGGAGGATGACGCGGAGCTCGCTCTGGGAGCGTTCGATCTCGATCTCGGCGATCTGCATGCCGCGGAGCTTCTTCTTGAGGAAGGTGCGCACAGCGTTATCGACCGCGAGGTTCTCGCGGAAGGTCTTCTTGTCGGCAGCGAACCAGCGGCTGCGCCAGTCGCGGATGATGCCGAGGCGATGCGCGTAAGGATGTACGGTGTGAGTCATGGTAGTAAAAATGGCCTACTTCTTAGCTTTCGCGTCAGTAGAAAGAGTTACGGAAATCTGGCTCTTGCGGCGGCGAACCGGCGCAGCGCGACCCATGGCGCGCGGCATGTACTTCACGAGCATGCCGGCGCTATCGACCGTGATGTTAGCGACGCGGAGCGCCGCCTCGTCTTCGCCCTTCAGCTTCGCGTTAGCGGCTGCGGACTCGATGAGCTTCTTTACTGGCGCAGCGGCGCGCTTCGGGAGGAACGAGAGCGCGGCGAGAGCCTGCGGCACGGTCTTACCCTTCACCATGTCGGTGACGAGGCGGACCTTGCGCGGCGGCTGGTTATAGCTGGTAAGAGAAGCTTTCATGGTCGTAAGTTAGGGAAACGGGCTTATTTCTTCTTAGCTGGGGCCGGGGCGGCCTTGGCTGCCTTAGCGGCTGCGATCTCGGCGTCCTTGCGCTTCTGCTCGAGCTCCTTCTGCATCTTTCCGCCGTGGCGGACGAACTTCTTGGTCGGGGAGAACTCGCCCAGGCGGTGGCCTACCATATCCTCGGACACCAGCACTTCTACGTGCTGCTTGCCGTTATGGACGCCGAACGTGAATCCGACGAATTCCGGAGCGATCTGGCTGGCACGCGCCCACGTCTTAACTACCCCTGCTTCAGAGGGGCGCTTCCCCTCAACTTTCTTGAGGAGCTTGACGTCGACGTATGGGCCTTTCTTGAGTGATCGGGACATGAGCCTAATTTAAAAGCCCGCTGGGCGGGAATAGGTAAAATGTATATGAAACGCGTAGTACTGTCAAACATCAGGCCTATATGCTAGATTTTTGCCAGGCCACAGATATTTACTCTACGGAAGGACCAGCCATGTCCCAGCAGAATCTGGTCGCGGAAGTGACCATTCATACCAGCCTTAAGGGCGTTGGGCCAGGAGGGCTCGGTTATTCTATGATGACCATCGTAAGATTCCGCGACCCAAACGGAGCATTCCTGCCCATAAGCAGAAGGAGTCGCAAGGTAGCGGCGCAGATCGAGGGTATCTCTGCAAAAATGCCCCGGACGTCTAGCCGCTGGCGCCGATTCGAGCGTTTGAGGATCGACATTCTTAAGGCCCTGCAGCGACGCACCCTTGCGCATGGGCAAAGACGCCTTCTGAAGATCTTAGACGGCGATGTCGATAGCATCGGGCTTGAAATCGGCGACAGCGACACGGGTTTGAAGATCAATCCTATCGAAGCGAGCTTCTCGGTCGTTAGCGATGTGCGTGCAAAATGCCTGGGCGCCGAACGCCTGGCTTTCAATAGCTACTACGCGTGAGAGCTGCTCATACGCGGGCCGTGCATGGTATGCACGGCCCGTTTTCATTAAACCTATAGCTAGCTGCACGTACTCTTCGCTTTGGAAGCATACATATAAGGAGAGTACGATGCTCGAGATGAAGCTCAGGGCCCGGGAACGGGTCCAGCAAGGCATTCAGTGGTTTCAGGACGAAGCGCCATCCGACTGGCTGTTCCGCATCGCCGCGGCATTCGGCGGTCCGCAGGCGTTACTAGGCCGCGGATGGTTCACAAGCCCGGAATCCTTGCTGCTCGCCGTCTATGGCGACGAACCGAGGCTGCAGATAAAGGACCAGGATGACAACCCGGTCGGACCTGCAACCGTATGGAGCATCGCCTCGGGCATTGGCCTGGATGCGGTGAAACTCGTTCGGTCTGGGTTCTTGACGCCTCGGTACTTCGGGCCGCGAGCTTGGGAAAGCGATGTCGAAACGTTCCTGATCGCCGAATGGGAAAGCCGCTTACGATCGGCTCTGCAGCAATCGATGCTGCCGAATGCGGCCGCGGCATGACTAGAGGGTCGCGCACACTTCGTGCGCGGCCTTCATCTTTTATCGAGGTGTAGAATACATCTATGACTATGGATCTTAAGCACAAGCACTGGGCGCTCATCGTGGTCGGCGGCCTTATCGTCGTTTTCATAGCGCTCGTCGCTTGGTTCACGTTCGGCAAGCAGAAAGCGCTTGCGCCGAGCACGCAAACGGCCACCTCTACGGCTGCTACGACCACAACTGCTGCGGTCGCGACCACCACGAGCTCAGCGCATCTTTCCGAAGACGCTACGTACTACACTATCGACCTCACCTACCCTGCCGCCACCCCGCTCACAAAGGTCAGCGCGGACGCCAACGAGGCAGCCGTCGACGCCATGAAGTCCTTCGCCGAGACAACCGCGTCGCAGTTCAAGACCGATGGCAACTTCGCGAATCTCACGCATGACGACGTGCAGATGCAGGGACTCGACCAGAGTAAGGAAGCGCTCTCGTCCGAATATAAGGTCTATACCGGCGCACGCACGATCTCGTACGTCTATACGATCTACGAGGACACGCACGGCGCGCATCCGAACACGTACTTCAAGACCTTTACCTTCGATACACAGAGCGGGCGCGAACTATCGCTCGCCGACCTGTTCGTGAGCGGATATCCGTACCTCTCGCACCTGAGCGGCCGCGCGCAGGCTGACCTTCCCGCCATCATAAACAAGCAGAGCAACGGCGGGGGCGCGGATACTGATGAAATACATCTCGGCACCGCGCCGACAGAAGATAATTTTGCGAACTTCTATATAAGCGGAAATACTCTCGTCTTTGTCTTCGCACCGTATCAGGTCGGCCCGTATGCACTCGGCACCGTGCTCGACCCTATACCGCTCGCGCAGCTGTCAGATGGTTTGAACACAGATTACCTGCCTAAATAGAGAGAAAAAAGCCCGCATTGCTGCGGGCTTTTTCTGTATCTTGCTTAGCGCTTCTTGCCGACCTTGCGACGCGAGACGATGAAGACGTTGGAGTACTTCTTCGGCGTGCGGGTCTTCTGGCCCTTGCCGGTCGGCTTGCCCCACATGGACTTCGCGCGACGGAGGCCGCGGCCCTGACGGCCCTCGCCACCGCCGTGCGGATCTGGGCCGGGGTTGGACCTGCGC
>FTIZ01005356.1_pt3 | contig 11551 bp, 10 predicted proteins | sample 1658381 | NCBI WGS metagenome assembly FTIZ01 (sample SAMEA3914822, study PRJEB12502) | metagenome | biome: forest; material: soil | place: USA | collected 2012-03-12 | depth 0.1 m
ACCTTTACCCGCGACATGTATGCCTGTCTGTCGCACGCCTTGCCCCAGGCCCGCTGGCACGTCATCGCCATGAACGATCCGGACGGCAGCTACGACTATCCGGCCGAGGTCACCGACCAGCTGCCGCAGAACGACATGAAGGCCTATCGCGACCTGGCCGACCGGCTCAATGCCGATGGCACCCAGGTCCTGTTCGTGCAGCATGAGTTCGGCATCTATGGCGGCCCCGCCGGCGCCCACCTGCTGGAATGCCTGGAACGGCTGAAGATGCCGGTGGTCACCACCCTGCACACCGTGCTGGAAACGCCCAATGCCGAACAGCGTCGCGTCATGGACCGGCTGATCCGCGTGTCGGCGACGGTGGTCACCATGGCGCGCAAGGGCGCCGAGATCCTGCGCCGCGTCTACAACGTGCCGGACAAGAAGATCGCCATCGTGCCGCACGGTGCGCCGTCGCGGCCGCTGAAGGACACGTCCGAGTTCAAGGCGCTGCTCAACCTCACTGGCAAGAAGGTGCTGACCACGTTTGGCCTGCTGTCGCCGAACAAGGGCATCGACACGATGATCGCCGCCCTGCCGCAGATCGTGCGCGCCCATCCCGATACCGTCTACCTGGTCGTCGGCGCCACGCACCCGCACCTGATCAAGACCGAGGGCGAAGCCTATCGCGACCGTCTCAAGGACATGGCGCGCAAGCTGGGCGTCGAGGACCACGTCCGCTTCGTCAACCGCTTCATCAACGACAACGACCTGGTCGACATCCTTCAGGCGACCGACGTCTACGTGACGCCGTACCTGACAGAAACCCAGATCACCTCGGGCACGCTGAGCTACGCCCTGGCGCTGGGCAAGCCGGTGGTTTCCACGCCCTACTGGCACGCGGCGGAAGCCCTGGCCGGCGGCGTCGGCACGCTCTGCCCGTTCGGCGATGCCGACGCCTTCACCATGGCGATCAGCAACCTGCTGGCGTCGGACAAGGCGCGCCACGCCATGGCCATGCGCGCCTACATGTACGGCCTCTCCTCGCGCTGGTCGGCGGTGGCCCAGGCCTATGTCAACCGCGCCGAGGCCGATATCGCCAAGGGCCGCCCCGAGGACGCCAAGGTGCTGCTGGCCGGCCGCGCGCCGCTGAACACCCAGTCCCTGACCTACATGACCGCCGCCCGCCGCGCGCTGGAGGTCGAGCCGACCTGGCGCGCCGTCGAGCGCATGACCGACGACTGCGGCATCATCCAGCACGGCAAGTACCGCCTGCAGGACCGCAATCACGGCTACTGCGCCGACGACAATTGCCGCGCCCTGACCCTGGTGACGCGCCAGGTCAGCGCCGACGACGGCGCCGCGGAGCGCAACCGGCGCAAGGTCGAACTGGCCTATGCCTATGCGTCCTTCGTCAACCACGCCTGGAACGACGACGCCAGCCGCTTCCGCAACTTCATGTCCTACGGCCGCGACTGGCTGGACGACGGCGGTTCGGACGACTGCTGCGCCCGGTGCTTCGAGGCCCTGGTCGACACGGCGCGCTCCGACCTGCCGTCCGACCTGCGCAACTGGGCCGTCCAACTCGGCAGCACCATGCTGAGCCGTACGGCGCGCTGGACCTCGGTGCGCTCGCGCGCCATCCTTATCCGCGCCCTGTCGCGCGCCCACGGCGTCATGGGCTCCACCCGCGACATCAACGACATGATCCAGAGCCTGGCCACCGCCCTGCACGCCCGTTACAAGGCCGCGGCGACCAAGGATCACCTGTGGTTCGAGGCCAAGCCCACCTACGACAATGCCCGCCTGTCGGAAGGGCTGATCATCGGCGGCTACTTCCTGGGCGACCGCGAGATGATGAGCGACGGCATCGAGTCGCTGGAATGGCTGATGCGCCAGCAGAGCGATCCGGACAGCGGCCACTTCGTGCCGGTGCCCACCTCCCAGTTCAAGGACGACGGCCCGGCCGATCCCCTGTTCGACCAGCAGCCGCTGGAGGTCCTGGCGACCATCGAGGCCTGCATGACGGCGTCGCGCCTGACGGGCGATGCCCTGTGGAAGGACGAGGCGCTGCGGGCCTTCGCCTGGTTCCATGGCGGCAACACGCTGGAACTGACCATGATCAGCGATGATGGCGGCTGCTTCGACGGCCTGACCTGCACCGGGGTCAACGAAAACCAGGGCGCCGAATCCATCCTGGCCTATCACCAGAGCTGGTCGGCCCTGAAGAACGGACTCTAAAAAAACGGGTACCAAGAACCGGATGCCCAGGACGCAAAAGCGTCGGACAGAGAGGACATTCATTTTCATTCGCGCAACCCGGTAAGGGATCTTCCTTTACCGGGCTTGCGGTCTTTCAAAAAGGGGAGCTACCATGCCCGACGCGCACCAACCCGATCATGAGGGTCAGAAGGACTCCGCCCGCGCCGCCCGGACCAATACGGTGACCAGAACACCCATCGAAATGAAGCACAGCCCCGTCACGCTCGGGGCCAATCCGGAACGCGTGGTCATCCTGCCGTTCCAGATCTCCATCAGCCCGCGCGATTCCGCCGTCGGCGCCATGTCGCGCGTCCAGCGCATCTGCGAGGCAATCTGCGCCATGGACGGCGAGACCTGCCGCGCCGAACTCGACATCGTCAACCGCGACTTCACCGGCCGGCACTGGCAGACACGCGGCATCTTCCTGGAGCGCTTCAAGCAGATCCAGCAGTTGAACGGCGGCATGGAAACGCTCGACGAGGACCACGCCGTCCTGGTCGGCGCCTACTTCTCGCACGAATACAGCTACCAGGCGGCCGCCGTGATGAATCCGTCCGTGGTCATCCACCCCGACCAGACGGGCGCGGCCGACGGCGCCGTCAACTTCATCCTGTCGACACGCACGGTCGGCGAAGGCCACATTTCGACCGTTTCCTTCCGCGAGGGCGTCTTCCGTCCCGACGGCACGGTCGAGATCAAGCCCGAGACCGACTTCGCCGTGGCGGCCCGCCCCAAGGCCAACGCCCCTCAGGACGGCCCGGTGACGGTCTACAGCCACCAGGCCTGCCCGGTGTCGGAAACCGTGATCTTCCCGGTGACGCGCCAGCAGATCAACGGGCTTGAGGACCTGCGCATGGTCCGCTTCACCGAGGACGACGGCTCGACCGTTTATCTCGGCACCTATACGGCCTATAACGGCCGCGAGACGGCGTGCGAACTGTTCGAAACCAGCGACTTCCGCGCGTTCAAGCTGTCGCCGTTCCGCGGCGCGGCCTCGCAGCACAAGGGCCTGGCCCTGTTCCCGCGCCGCATCAACGGCCGCTATGCCGCCATCGGCCGGCTGGACCACGAAAGCCTGTACTACATGGAGAGCGACGACCGCACCGTGTGGAACAACGGCGACCGGCTGATGGGCCCGCAGGAGCCATGGGAACTGGTGCAGATGGGCAATTGCGGCTCGCCGATCGAGCTGGACGAAGGCTGGCTGGTGCTGACCCACGGCGTCGGCCCCGTGCGCCGCTATTCGCTGGGCGCCGCCCTGCTCGACAAGGACGATCCGCGCAAGGTGCTGGCCCGCTCCAAGGATCCGCTGCTGTCGCCGTCGGAAGACACGCGTGAAGGCTATGTGCCCAACGTCATCTACACCTGTGGCGCGCTGAAGGTGGGCGACTGGATCTTCCTGCCCTACGCGGTCGCCGATTCGAGCATCCATTTCTCGTCGGTGAAGGTCAAAGACCTGCTGCAGCACCTGGGCGTTTAAAATCCTCATGGATTAAGCAGGCCCTCTCCCCGTGAAACGGGGAGAGGGCCTCGTTCTTCAAGTCTCTGTTCATGGCAAATTGAACGCGACCCGGCAGATAAACAAAAAGCCCCGCGCCGAAACGCGGGGCTTTTTCGTTGACTCGCGATGCCCGGATTACTTTTCCGAGCCGACCTTGGCGATTTTCGGCGCCTTGCCGTTGCCGACGCGGCCTTCATTGCGCAGCTGACGGCCCTTGTGCGCCATCTTTTCGTTGCCCATGGCTTCGCCGAGTTCTTCCTCGACCGAGCCGGCGGTTTCCTTGATGCTCGATTTCATGTTCGACATGGTCGTCTCCTTTGCGGATGAATATGCGGCCGCGAGCGTCGGTGAAGACACGGGCCTCGCGACACCCGCACAGCCTAAAGGCCGCGGCATAAAATTGACCTGCCGGGGGCAAACCCTACCGGCAAAAAGCATATAAATCACCGCACGAAAACTTATCCACAGATGACGCGATCCCTTGAAAAACAAGGGATCGGCAAGCCACCGCGTGGCGTCTTTATGGGCTTTTTATTTTCGCTTCGGGCGCACCACATCGCATCACTACGGCCCACCTTCTAGTCTGTGTACATCACGCTCGCTGGGACTGCTCTGGGGCTCTTGCTCGCCCCCCGCCCCACCAGCCTAAGATCCTCGGAACAGTCCAAGCGAGCGTGAGCCCTTTTATTTTCCCCCGACAATTTGGCCGCGCTTTTATTCAAAGCCCGAAAACCGTCAGGACACCGAAATGATCTCCACCGCCACCAAGACCGCCGCCGACGTTACCAAGGCCCTGGCCGAAAACGACGTCAAGCATACGATCAAGGACACGGCCCGCGACCTTCAGGACCGTGGCGCCGATTTCGTCACCAATGTCTCCGACTACGCCAATGAAGCCGGCGCCCGTGTGCGCGGCTTCGTCGACCGCACGGTCGACGACGTCAACCACGTCTCGCACAATGTCGAAGGCGAAATCCGCGGCAATCCGGTGCGTTCGACGCTCATCGCGCTGGGTATCGGCTTCGCCCTGGGCGCGCTGCTGACGCGCCGCTAAACATCCCCCTGACCCTGGACAGCGCGGTTTTTCCGAACCGCGCTGTTTTTGTATTCAAGTTCCGGAGAGCGTCGATGCTGGGCAAGATCGTGGAACTGCTGTCGGTCAACACGCGCCTGCAGGCGTCGGCGCCCTATGCGCTGCGCCTGCTGTCGACCCTGGTGACGGTCATCCTGCTGGGCGCCTTCGCCACGGTGCTGACGGCGCTGATCACGGGCTTCGGGCTCTGGCTGCTGTACACCCGCCTTTTGACGGCGGGCTATCCGTTCGCCGGCGCGCTCAGCGCGGCCTTCGCCGTCTTCGTTATCGTCCTGGTCGCCGTGGCGGTCGCCGCGCAGCGGCTGTGGCGCGGCGTGAAGCGCGACCTGTCGATCCTCGCCGACGTCAACACGCCGCCGGCCGCCCACGCCGTCAACGGCGCGACCTCCGTCGCCTCGGCCTTCGTCAGCGGCCTGCTCGGCCGCCGCAAGAGCAAGGCCGGCAAGGCGCGCGCCAAGGCCTGAGTCGACTCGCCACATGCGGTCTTACGCCCTTTTTACAATTTGATGGGACTGGCTTATTGTACCATTACGCCCGCGCGCCTACCTAGATAGTGCGTGGGCCGTGCGTTTATCCTGAAGCGCACAGGGGGAAACGCGCCGGGTGCCCACGTCGCCAGGCCCACATAGCCAGGCATCTGGGATCGCCGGGTATCGAGGTCTGCCATTTCTGGAACCGCCACCGACAGCCATCCATCCTCACGCGCAGCGGCTGGGGAAATGCGGCGCAATCGCATCAAGCTGCCCTGGGCGAACGGCCGCAAGATCTTCTATCTCGCCTTCTTCTGCGTGATGGCGGCGGCCGTCTGCACCTTCAGCATGATCCTGTACAATCAGTACAAGAAGGTCCAGGATCTCGATCATTACACGCTTTATCAGTACGAGGTCGTGCGCCGCAGCCGCGACATCCTGGCCGACATGGTCGACATGGAAACCGGCGTGCGCGGGTTCGCGCTGACCGGCGACCGGGCCTTCCTCAAACCCTATTACGACGCCGACTACCGCCTGCCCCAGGAATTCGTCGGCCTGCGCAACCTGACGGCATCCGAGCCGCATACCTATGCCGAGACCAATGGCTGGATCAGCCATATCGACAGCCTGCGCACCCTGTGGCGGACCCAGGTTTCGGCCATCGAGGTCAACGGCAAACGCGCGGTCAAGGTCGCCGACCTCGACCGTCAGCGCATCCAGATGGAGGCGGTGCGCCACGTCATCGAGGCGTCGATGCGCAACCGCCTGGGCGAACTGCAACTGCGCACCAACGCCGTCGAAGCGCACCGGACGGACTTTTTCTGGGCCGTGGTCATCGGTGACCTGGTGTCGGGCGGCATATTGCTGCTGGGCGTCGTCATCATCATCCGCCTGGAGCTGGCCGCCGAACGCGCCGAGGAGGAACGCATGCGCGCCGAGCAACGCTTCCGCACGGTGCTGAACGGCGTCAATGACGGCCTGTTCGAATACAATTTCATCAGCGAGGAGCTCTATGCCTCGCCCGAATTCAAGGCGATGCTGGGCTATGGCGAGGACGAGCTGCCGAGCAAGGCCGAGGCCGTCATCGCCCGCATCCATCCCGACGACCGGCCGAAGGCCATGGAGGTCCGCCGCGCCTATGCGGCGCGCGAAACGCCCGTCTACAACAACGTCTTCCGCATGCGGCACAAGGACGGCACATGGCGCTGGGTGCTGTCGCGCGGCGTCGGGTTGTGGGACAAGCACGGCGAAATCCGCACCCTGACCGGATCGCACACCGACATCACCGACCAGAAGAACCGCGAGGAAGAACTGCGGCAACTGCACGCCGACATGGAAGCCTTTACCTATATCACCTCGCACGACATGCGCTCGCCCCTGGTCAACCTCAAGGGTTTTTCGCACGAGCTGAAGCTGGCTGTCGACGACCTCAACGCCATCCTCGAACCGCAGCAAAAAAAGCTCGGCGATACGACCTGGGCGCGGATCGACGCCATCCTGCACCACGACGTGCCCGAGGCCCTGGGCTTCATCGGCAACGCCGTCGACCGCATGGACACGCTGACCACGGCCATCCTCGACCTGTCGCGCATCGGCAAGTACGTCTATCGCGACGACCTGGTCGATTCGCGCGCCATCGTCGACAAGTGCCTGGGCGCGCAGAGCTACGAGATCGGCAGCAAGGGCGTCGAGATCAGCGTCGGCCAGTTGCCCGTCGTGGTCACCGACCCGGTCGCTTTGGAACAGGTTTTCAGCAACCTGATCGACAACGCCGTCAAGTATCTCAAACCGGGACGCCCGGGGCGCATCGATATCGCCTGCGTGGAAACCGGCCGCGATTACATCTTTTCCGTGCGCGACAACGGCCGCGGCATCGAGCCCGACGACAGCCAGAAGGTCTTTCACATCTTCCGCCGCGCCCGCAACACCGGCGAGGTGCGTGGCCTGGGGCTTGGCATGGCTTTTGTAAAAGCCACCCTGCGCAAGCTGAACGGCGCCATCTGGTTCGACTCGACGCTCGACGAAGGCACCACCTTCCACGTCAGCCTGCCGAAGAAGGCGCCGCCCCCCGGCGCGATGCCGAAACCGGCCGCCACGCCGGTGACGACGGAACGCACCGCCGCCGAAGCGACGGCCGATAAAGGAATGACGGTATGACGCCCCGGCTCGAAGATCCCTTTTCGGTGGTGCTCATCGAAGACGATGACGGCCACGCCCGCCTGATCCGCAAGAACCTGCAGCGCGGCGGGGTGGTCAATCCCATCCTGCACCTCAACCGCGGCGCCGACGCGCTGAAATACTTCTTCGAGGACGACCAGAGCGACCGGCGCTACGACCGCGTGGTCATCGTGCTCGACCTCAACATGCCCGGGATCGACGGCTTCGAAATCCTGCGCCGGCTGAAAGACAACGACCATACCCGGCGAATCCCGGTCATCGTGCTGACGACGACCGATACGCCGAAGGATATTGACCGTTGTTACGCCCTGGGCTGCAATGTATTCATGACCAAGCCGGTCGGCTATGAGGACTTTTCCGAGGCGATCCGCAAACTCGGCCTCATGTTGACCATAGTGCAGGTTCCTCATAGCCACGAATGACGGCCGATTCACAGTTTCCAGACATGCCCCCCGCCGACGGACACCCTCAGGACAACAACGCCCAGGCCATGCCGCATACCGGCATGCGCCATGTGCTGTACGTCGAGGATGACGCGGCGCTGGCGCGCCTGCTGCAGCGGCGCCTGGAGCGCGTCGGCCTGAAGATCGACACCGCCGGCACAGCGGAGGACGCGCTGACCATGGTGCGCGGCCAGGATTTCGACCTGCTGCTGGTCGACTACAACCTGCCGGGCATGAGCGGGCTCGATTTCCTGGAGAAGCTGAAGGACCTGCCACAGCCGCCTCCGGCCGTCATCCTGACCGTGGGCGGCGACGAACGCATCGCGCTGGAGGCGCTGGAGCGCGGCGCCGCCGACTATGCCGTCAAGGACGTCAACCAGACCTATCTCGACCTGCTGCCGGCAATCATGACGGCGGCCTATACCAAGGAACGCCTGGTCCGCGAAAACGCCCGCCAGCGCGAGGAACTGACCCAGGCCAAGGAGCGCGCCGAGGCGGCCAACGAGGCCAAGACACGTTTCCTGGCGACCATGAGCCACGAGATCCGCACGCCGATGAACGTCGTCACCGGCCTGGCCTCGATCCTGGCGCGCTCGCCGCTGAACGGGGAGCAGAAGCAGATCGTCGAGACGCTGCGCACCAATGCCGACCTGCTGCTGAAGCTGATCAACGACCTGCTCGACATCAGCCGCATCGAGGACGACCGCATCCAGCTTGAGGACATGCCGTTCCAGCCGTCGGCCATCCTGACCGACATCCGCGTCATGTTCGAACAGGATATCGTGCGCAAGGGGCTGAAGCTGGCCGTGCTCGACGAGACCGGCGGGCTGACCCTGATCGGCGACCGCACGCGGCTGCAGCAGATCCTGATGAACCTGGTCAGCAACGCGCTGAAATTCACCGATGCAGGCCGCATCGCCATCGCCGCCCGCTACGACACGGCCCCCGGCGACAGCCAGTCGGTCGACCTGCACTTCACCGTCAGCGATTCGGGCATCGGCATCCCGGGCGACAAGCTGCCCCTGATCTTCGACAAGTTCACCCAGGCCGACCAGACGATCACCCGGCGCTATGGCGGCTCGGGGCTGGGCCTGTCGATCGCGCGGTCTCTGGTCGACCTGATGGGCGGCGAGATCCGCGTCGCCAGCCAGGAGGGCGAAGGCTCGGCCTTCGACGTCAAGCTGCGCCTGAACCGCGCCGGGCCCGACGACCGCCAGACGCCAGAACACCCCCTGCCCGCCATTTCGCGTCCGGAAAGCCACGACCGGCCGTGCGTGCTGATCGTCGAGGACTATGCGCCGAACATCATGGTGCTCAGCCTGATGCTGGAGGAACTGGGGTATGACACCCTGTCGGCGGTGTCCGGCCCGGAAGCGCTCGACATGGTCAAGAGCCATGGCGGCCCGTTCCACGCCATCCTGATGGACGTGCAGATGCAGGGCATGGACGGGCTGGAAACGACCCACTGTATCCGCGAACTGGAACAGACGCTGGGCTATCGCCACACCATCATGGGGGTGACCGCGCACGCCCTGGCCGGCGACCGCGAACGCTGCCTCCAGGCCGGCATGGACGACTATATCGCCAAGCCCGTGCTGCCTGACATCCTGGCGCTCAAGCTGGGCCAGGTGAAGCCGCCGGTCGTGCGGCAGGCCTGAAATGGCGCGTCAGCGCCTTCCGAAGAAACACGCCAATAGACACAAATAAACGCAAATGGATTTAGGTCCATTTGCGTTTATTTGTGTTTCAAATTCAATGCGCGGTGCGCTTACTCGACCGGCGCCATACCCGGCATCATATTGGTGTTCAGGTGGTACATCACCCAGATCGACCCGACGATCAGGATGCCAACGATGATCACCGTGAAGATGAAGGCCGCGTTGTTCCAGCCCTGGCTCGACGAGGTGTTCATGTGCAGGAAGTAGACCAGGTGGACAACGACCTGCACGACGGCGAGGCCGAGGATCACCGGGATCAGGCTGGCGATCGGCAGGGCGTGCGTCATGACCAGGGCGAACGGGATAACCGTCAGGACGACGGCGGCCGCGAAACCGAACAGGTAGGACCCGACCGTGCCGTGACCGGCGCCGTCGTGACCGTGGGCATGCGCCGCCTCGGCCTGGGTGGCGTCGACGTCGACCGGTTTGGTGACGTGGCCCGTCGGCTTGGCCGCGGTGGTCGCCGCGCTCTTCGGCTGTGGGCTCTTGAAGTCGTCGTGTTCTTTACCGCTCATCACGCCGCTCCCATCAGGTAGACAATGGTGAAGACCCCGATCCAGATGATGTCGAGGAAGTGCCAGAACAGGCTCAGTTCCATCAGCCGGATACGGTTGGCCGGGGTCAGGCCGCGCCGCTTCAGGTGGAACAGCATGGTGATCAGCCAGATCATGCCCGAGGTGACGTGCAGACCGTGCGTGCCGACCAGGGTGAAGAACGAGCTGAGGAAAGCCGAGCGGTTCGGGCCATTGCCCTCGCCGATCAGCTTGGCGAACTCGTGGACTTCCATGCCGAGGAAGCCCAGGCCGCACAGGCCGGTCAGGATCAGCCAGGTGAAGACGCTCTTCAGCCTGTTCTTTTCCATGTTGATCATGGCCAGGCCGTAGGTCAGCGACGAGACCAGCAGCAGGGCTGTTTCGACCGCGACGTAAGGCAGGTCGAAGATTTCGTGGCCCGACGGACCGCCCGCCGTGCCGTCCTTCAGCACGGCATAGCCGGCGAAGACCGAGGCGAACAGGATGCAGTCGCTCATCAGGTAGATCCAGAAGCCAAGCGTGACTTTCGGACCCTCGTCGTGATGGTCGCCCGCGTGATGATGGGCGTGGGGATCGTGGTCGTAGGCGGACGCCAGTTCGGCCTTCAGCCCGTCGACCGGATTTGCTGTCTTACTCATATTATGCCACCGCCTTGAGCTTGGCCAGATGCGCGTCCTCGATGGCGGCGACTTCGTCGGCCGGCACGTAGTAGTCGCGGTCTTCGTTGAAGGTGTGCGCGATGCCGGTGCCGATCATGATCAGCAGCGACAGGCCCGCCAGCCACCAGATATGCCAGGTCAGGCCGAAACCGAGGCCGATGCTGACGATACCGATGATGAAACCGGTCGGCGTGTTACGCGGCATGTGGATCGGCGCATACTTGGCCGGGCGCGGATGGGCTTCGCCGCGCAGCTTGGCGTCCCAGAAGGCGTCGTGGTTGCCGATTTCCGGCACGACGGCGAAGTTGTAGAACGGCGGCGGCGAGGACGTCGCCCATTCCAGGGTGCGCGCGTCCCACGGGTCGCCGGTGACGTCGCGCAGTTCGTCGCGCTTCCACACCGAGTAGGCAATCTGGGCGATCTGGGCCAGGATGCCGCAGAAGACCAGCAGCGCGCCAAGCAGGGCGACGATCAGGTAGACGTGCCACACCGGGTTGTTCATGTAGTCGAGGCGGCGCGTCATGCCCATCAGGCCCAGGGCGTACAGCGGCATGAAGGCGATGTAGAAGCCTACGACCCAGCACCAGAACGAGACCTTGCCCAGGCCATCGTGCAGGCGGAAGCCGAACGCCTTGGGGAACCAGTAGTTCAGGCCGGCGATGCAGCCGAAGACCACGCCGCCGATGATGACGTTGTGGAAGTGGGCGATCAGGAA
>FTIZ01751652.1_pt1 | contig 11533 bp, 15 predicted proteins | sample 1658381 | NCBI WGS metagenome assembly FTIZ01 (sample SAMEA3914822, study PRJEB12502) | metagenome | biome: forest; material: soil | place: USA | collected 2012-03-12 | depth 0.1 m
GAAAGGTAGATAGGTAGGTACTTCCAATATCAAAAACCAAACAAAGACGAGAGGAGTGGTTGAAACCAGAAAAGATGGAGAAAAAAAAAGGGACAAAAAAAGAGAGGAGGAGAGACAGGAAAACAGACAGACCAAATGAGGAAACCCCTGATCCCTCTCCCTATTGCGCAACAGCCGCCATATCCTCCGGCAACCCCGGCTCCACATAATTCACCCACTCCGAAACCCGATGCATGCCCCGTCCCATGCCTCCGAGCCCCGCCAGCACTGACGACCGGGGCAGCTCATACTTGTTGTGTTCGCGGTGAGCGGGCGCCCGCCTCCTAACGTGAGGCGCCCGCGGCGACCCGCTGTTGATGTTCAAGTTGTTCATCTCCGCCGCGGCGGCTGCCGCTGCCGCTGCCATGTCGTGCTGCATGGCCGGGTGCGGATGCGGATGCGGGTGCGGATGCGGCGGGCCGTGGTGCATCATCATGCCCATCCCCGGCGGGGGAATGGGGTGGCCGAGCGGGTGGGCGTGGGGATGGCCGTGCGGGAGGAGCGGGCCGTGAGGCAGGGGCGGGCCAAACCAATCCGAGGGCGAGGGGGCGGCGCCGAGCATGCCGCCGGGCCCGTAGACATCTTCATCCATGGTGTGGTGTCTCCGGAGACCAGGGGCGGCAGGAGGAGTGGCGTGGGCGACTGGTGGGGGGCCGGGCGCCATGGGCACCATAGGCGCCATGGGCATGCCTGTGCCAATGTGGGTGGCGGCACGAGAAGGGGGTGGGGGGACGCGGGTAGGACTCAGGGGGCCCAGTGGGCCAACAGGACCGATTGGGCCGGCCGGGCCAACAGCCCCGACAGGGAGGCCCGGGGACACGGGGCTTTGCCAGTTCTCCTTCTTGAATCTGTCGGCAAGACGCTTTTCGAGCGATGACGTCCGCCGCCGGTCAGGCGAGGGAGCGCGCCGCCTTTCTTCCGATGCCGGCACAGGTCGCTCGAGCGAGGGATAGCGCGTGGGGGGTTGCCACACTTCAGGCGACGTAGGGCGCGACTCTGTTGGGAACGTGTATCGCCGATCGCGAGATCGAGGCCGCTGTTCCTGCGGAAAAGGCTGCCAGGGGTCTGGAGAGTGAGCGCGCCGTCGCTCCGGCGTGTAGTTCTCCGTCATGTACTCGTCATATCTCTCTGGAGAAGAATAGCGCCCCCCGCGGCTCCGGTGAACCGCAGAGGTATAGTCGAAGCCCGAAGCCGAGCGGTCAAAGCCCGGGCGTGACGGTGGCTCGAATGCCGAGTGGGGAGGAGCCGGCGCGGCTGGTATGGGTGCTTGTGGCGGCGACTGGGCAACGACAGTTGCGGCTCGACGGTGGTACTCGTCATCCGGAAATGAGGCGTCATAGTCTCGAGGCACGGCGCGGCCACGACGATCACGGGGCTCACGAGCGTCATCGAAACCGTAATCCCTTCTGCTCACGTCAAAGTCGGCCTGGCTGTGATGGCCAAACGCGTCAAAAGAATGCATCCTTCGGGCGAGATGATCGTCCCGCTGTTCGTGTAGTCGACGCAAGTGGGCATCTTCCTCATAGCTTGACGGTCGCAGGCGAGCATTCGCCGCGTGAGGAGGTGCGAAGTCCGAGCGGAGATCACGGTCGCGAGGTGAGGAGGGCCGAGAGGCGAAGGGATTTCCCCGAGAGTTCACGGGATCGGTCTCCAGCGGGTCATCTTTGAACCATGGACATTGGCACGTCTTCCACTTCCCTCCGCATACCAAGCAAAATTCGACGCCGCAACGACTAGAACAAGGGGTGTCAGTCAACAGAACAGCGATGCAGCTCCCCATCAGAGCAAAAGCAGGGAGAGGAAGGATCGTTCTGACCAGATCATGTGGTTACGGCCGTCTTTGATTTCGACAGCGGTCTTGCAGCGGGGACAGCGTCGCCGAGGTTCGCGTCTCGCTTGCTCGGCGAACTGGATGTCCCCATCGTCTCTCGGACATTCGGGTTGGTGGTGCCACCGGCCGCGGCAGGACCCGCAGACTTTGACCCGGCAGCGGCTGCATCTGCCCTGCCAGCGGCCGGCCTCGCGGTGCATGTCCTCTGGCTTCATCACCGCGCCACATCGGTGTGATGGGCAAACGAAGCGACCTCTGCCGGTGTGCTCCATGTATTTCTCAGTCCACTCCTTCATAAATTCGGAGTCGAACAGCAGAGCAACAAGCTCAGTGGGGATGGGATCAGTAGTGCAGCATCGTGGTGGCATGTGTTGCTGCGGATCGGTGAGAGATAAGCTGAACAACTTGCGAATGCACGAATGACACATGCGGTGGCAGCACTTAAGCTTGGCTGTCTTGCTCACAGGGGTATTGCTATCCCTGCAGCGCACGCACACGGTGGTCCTGCGGCCAGAGTCAGAACGGGAGACGACGCTCTCGGTTACGGGACAGACACTAACCGCTCGGCTGGTTTACCCGGGCGCAAAGGGCGCGTGGAGGGCATAGCAAGCTCGGCAAAAAATGTTGAGCGCTTCGTGGATGAGCCCAGGCTGTAGGATGAGGCGGCATGGGCCCTCTTGAAAGACGAGGCGGGCCTTGACGGAACATAGACGTCAGACTCATAGTGTCTCCTTGATGGCCGAGCACTAGGAGCGGCAGTATTAGCGCACGGCGGGGTTCGACGCGTTGCCCGGGGGGGGCAGCAAGTTGCCACACTCGTCTATCCATTACCTTTTGGATCTCGACCGAGACCTCCGGGTTTCATCGAGGCTCGGGGGGCCAGAAACAACAATGTCCCTGGGCCGTCTATAGCGATCCTGCCTGCTGGAAGGGGGTCGGGATAGCGAGCGATGGCGGGCTGACGGTGCGTATCTTGAAATGCCATCCCCTTCCTCGTCTTCGTAGACCATCTCGGGACGTCGGCTCAGTCGCTCTTGCAGCGAGGGATGAACAGCGGGAGGAGCAGATGGCACAGCAGGGGCCATCGGGGCGGGCGGGAGGTGTTTTCCACGGGGCTGGATGACCTGTTCCTCGTCCGAGTCGGAGGTGGCGTCGGTTTCGTCTTCCGAATCGGACACGGAGGTTCTCGGGGAGCGGCGGGACTCGGGGGTCGACCGGTAAGGGTGGGCGGACCGGGGGCTGATCTCGCGGCGAGCTATTGTCTGGCGACTATGAGGGCGTGAAGGCCCTGAGGGTTCTCCGTTGTCGTCGTCGTCGTCTTCATCGCTGTCATCGTCATCATCCTCCTCCTCGATGATACAAGTTGGGCGGCGATGGACAGGTGGCGTGTCCTGGACGGGCACCGAAGCTTTGGGCACACGCATGCTCTTGGAGCGTCGTGTCGGTGACGGCTGCGGGGCCTTGGCTGGAGCCGTTGCGTCCGAGGCCGTTCCGGAGTGGATGGAGCTGGGGCGTACTGGGCGGTGTCGCGGGGCGGGCTGCTTGGACGACGAGGCTCTGGCGTCGTTGGCGTCGTCGGACGACTCGACAATGTCGATGTCTATATCCCCATGGCGTTTGGAACGAGGCGAGGCACGGGAGCGTGGCTCGCCGGCCCGTGGCCAATCATTCGAGGGCTGAGGCTTCGGCTTCGATTTGGCAGCAGCGTGCTTCTTCCGTCGCGAGCTGCCGGGCCCGCCCTGACGCTGGTCGACGTCGGCCATTCGTCCCGAGTTCAGCCCTGGGGTTGCAGCAGCAGCGGCGGCAGCGGCAGCATTCGGGTCGAGTGCAGCGACGAGTGCGACGGCAGACAGATGGCGAAGATGGTCGCTGCGGCCGTCGCTGTGTGCCGTCGGGCAACCGCGGCAGCAGGAGGATGGCAGGTTTGCGATGGAGAATTCGGTGTCGGCCAGCTGGTTGAGCCTGGTTGGCCAGGCAAGAGGCGGGTCACAGGCGGCCCAGCTGCGGTCGCTGCGATTGGGCTCGCGGATGGTCGACGTGCATTGCCAGCTCAACGCCGCTGCTGAACAGGCCACCAATACCCCGGCTCCCGTAGCCCTGGGTGCCCCGGCAAAAGTTGGGAATCACCCTGTGGGCGCCTGATGAACGCCCGACAGGTCTCGCAGTTGCAAAATCCGAAATGTAAAAAACGAAGAAAGACGAAAAGGATGGACGATGCTTGGGGCGCCGTTGTTCGGAATGAGAGGCTGCCTGAGGAGGGACGGCAGACGAAGAGGGGAGGAGGAGGTCCAGATGAGGGGTGTTGATGAGCTGAGACGGCGAGGGTATGGGTGCGGGTGCGGGCGTGGGCGTGGGTGTGCTATAGCCTGTGCGGGCGTGGGCGTGGGTTGCGCTGCGCTGAGCTTGAGCCCCTGCTGTGCCCCTGCGTGGGTTACAAGTACAGAATATGCTCGTCAACGATCTGCGGTTAGTCCGCTCCACAACTCGAAGCCCCGTGAGCAGTCAATCGCAACGTCCCAATGGCTCTCTCTTCTCTCGTCAAGCTCCCACCCTGATGCTGAGCACTACCGCAGCCCGGCCAGCTGATGTTTGCAAAAGTGGAATCCCGGGATGCCAATGCAGGATGCCGGCCGCCAACCTCCTCTGATGCAGCTGACAGCAGCAGAGCTCCAATGGAAAATGCAATGGCGGGGACTCTGTGTGATATATCACGTGATTCCCGCGTGCCTGCTCGCAGCGCTGGATTTCGCAAAGCCTGAGTGCCCCCGAATATCTCAACCACAAAATACTCGGAATCTTGTTCGTATGGCGATGCCGTCGCAAAGAAACGAGGGTCCCTGTGGTAAGCTCGTATTGATCGGGGACCATGATTCAGGGACCAAGATCAGGGACGCGGGCGACCCCTCCCCACACGGGCCCTTCCCCGCAATCGCAGCGGGAAGCGGGCCCTGCCGACTCGGCCCCGCATCGGACGGGCCACCGTCAGCGGAGCTGCCCGCGCGCCGCAGGAGTCAGTCAGCGCCCAGCACCAACAGAGAGAGTAGAGAGCAACACCATAAGGGCAGGACCAGGAAACTAGCAGAAATCTCTATTTTGCTTGCGTTTTCATGTATTCTTTATTTTCGTAGAAAAAAAAGAGAGAGAAAAACAGAGAAACCCAAATCCGCCCACCTTGGCCCTCGCTGGTCACCTTTTGTGTCCGCCCGCACATCTTGCGCCGATCCGCAGCCCCAGCTTGCCGTGCCGTGCCGTGTGTCCCCACGTGGCTCATCGGACAGCGGATCTCCCCGGCTGCCATCCGACACCTTCGGACGAATGTCACATATCCACCTGCGTCTGTGTGGCCGCATCCGACCGGCGCCCCGTGCGTGCGAACCTCGGGCCGGCACCGATGTTGCTCCATTCCTCGGTCGGACTGTCATGCTATGGTTGGCGGCTTGCTTCGGACATAAAACACACAAGGTCCTCCGTCATTCTACCTTCGAGATCGACTCCACCACACGAATCATCATCCCGAGTACGAGACGCCTCGTTGGATCCTGCAGACGGGAGCCAACATTACAAAAGACGCCGGTCCGCCACGCAGCTTTCGTCTTTCAGAAATCCATCCTTCCTTTCTTGTCACAAAACCACGGCAGCTTGCCCATCCGCACCATGGCTCCGTGCACTTGAATACTGTGCATCCAAAGCTTCGATGGTAGCCTGCACTTGAAAACCAAGTCACCTCAATGCAGCGACAAGGTATGAGTGGCCGTCGGTAAGAGGACGCCCTACAAACAGTCGACGACTCTCGAAGAGGTGGTGACACTCTGTAAATTCTCCAAGATATACAAATTACAGTACCGGGAGGCACATCCCCGTGCCCCTCGCCGTCTGGTGTCGCTGAACGAGGACCGGGCGGCGTGCCGTGCAATGATGGCTACGGCAAAGCTGAGCGCATCATTAACCCGCTCTCATCTCCGCGATTAACGCGGTGCAGGTTCTTTTCCGCTTGTATGCAATCCCGGACGAGGAGCGTCGGTTTGGGCACAAGTTAGAGGCGTAGAGGAGCTTGGAGGATGTCCAGCACACTTGTTGGCACGAGAGGCACGATATCATGTCCCAGTATTTTGCCTCCCATGGCCTCGACTTGACAGGTTGGGATTAAATTCTGGGAGTTCAACTAGATTGCCGAGAACCTTTGATGGTCCTGGGTTTCCGGGCTTCACTTCTGCAAACGGCGTCCAAAACACAAAGAGGCCGGCTCGCCACGTAAGCTCAGTGCAGCAATTGGGTCGGTAGACTCATGTGTCTACAAAATGACGACCACTGGCCAAGTTTGAAGCAATATGCTCCAGCGAATGCGTCCGAGCAACCAGATCAGTGCATTGCCATGCTCAATGTAAGTGCCATACCGTCGTCCACTTGACATCCTCCTCTCTCCTCGCCTCTCCTAGTCCAATGTCTAGGCTTTGGCTTTCTTTTCGACATTTCATGGAGCATTATTTACGAGTGGACAGGTCGTAAGACCAGGAGCATTTCCAAAAGGCTTCCCAGAGTGCAGGAAGTCCAAGTGCGCGTGCACAAAGAACAGCCATCCCGCGACTGATCGATGGAATGGCGATAGGTCGAACAAAACACCGCCAGGCTTTCTAGAGAGGATGGAACGGCCGAGGTTGGTTTCGGGACAGACCGGCCCCTGCGGAGAATTAGAGACGAGGCGACCATGCTCGTGCAGAAGATAGAGGGCATTTGACAGCTGCTCGGAGCAAGCTTCGACCATGCAAAACCAGGATCATAAGCTTGACATCGGGAACCAGCCGTCCACAAATCCCTTTTTCTCTTCGCTTCAGAGCCGAGCATGTCAAAGCCTCGCCTCAGCCCCGGGGGATGCAGCCTGGCCTAGAAGCCGACATCCATCGCGTCAACGCCACGGAGTAACGTGGAGGAAATGCCGGCTGTCTCAAGAGAGAAGAAGCCCCGGTTATGCTGCTTTGCCCTGCCCTGCCCATCCGCGTACACGTACTCCACAATACCCTCGTATCTTAGTACCCATCACACAGCAGAATCCGTCATCACAAACCCAAGTTGCTCCGTCCTGTGTATGTCCAGAACAAAGTCGTATGAGCAGCAAACAGCCCACATCTCTCCCCAAGATCTAGCTCCATCCAGTCGAATCCTCCTCCCCCCCCCGCCCCGGCGCCAGTGGCACCCCTCTCATTTCCCAGCAAGTCGGGATCCTCCAAAAACCACTCATACTATCCCGATTGTCGAGAAACTACCACCACGAAGTCTCAAAGTTCCCCCATACACATTACCACTCTACTGCGGGCAAGCCGAAGTGCGTCCGATCCCAAGCGTCCGATCATTTCCTGTGGCAGCCATCTTCGCCATCCCCCGTTCCCACTGCGGTGCATCCCTGGCCGGGGCCCTTGCAGGTGGCGTCGGAAGACGGGCCCGGAAGACGGGATGAACGAGGGGAAGCTGGCTGGGAGAACTTTGGGGTTCCCTGGGGTTCACCCCCCACCGCACCGTTGCGGTGGGTCGACCTGACCTGATCTGCACACACACACTCGCAGAAATTTGGAGAGAAGGGGGGAAGAAGAAGCAAGGAAGGGGATAAAAATAGGGGTTTCAAATGCCAAATGCCGCCCATGAGGAGATGGACTTGTTTTTGGTTGGGTATTTGTTGAAGAGTGATATTACAAGAATTTATAAAAGAAAAAATACAAGTCGCAGTGACAACAAAATGAACGAGATATCTCGACCAATTTCATGCGGCTTCACCATCAATCCTCTAGATGTTTCATGCTGGCACCCCCGGGATATATCCACCAAAAATGAGGCAAGACTAAAAAAATAAATAAAAAGAAAAGAATCCAATCCAAATCGTGTTCGTAAATGTCCTCAAAAAGGTATTCCGTCCCAACGCCAAACGGTGGTGTATTGCCTGCCAGTTTTACCCCCCTTCCTCCTTCGGGCCCCTCCCTCCAATTTCCCTAACTTTGAATAAAAAGACCAGACCAAGAAGGGCCAAGGTGCAAAAAAGAGGAATGCGCCCCGTCCGGGTGATGTCCACGACGGGGCGCATGAAGAAGTGAATGCGGGGAGCGGGGATGGAAAAGCGGACGCGGCATCTCGGGCCGTGAGAACCGCATCCAAGGTCATCCGCAGCCTCGCTCCAACCCACGGGCAATTTTAACTCGCTCTAGAAGACGCAGGTGTGTAACCCCAGACCGAACTTGCAGATTTCCCCAATCCGCCCGTTTCTTTGGGCGAACCCAGCCCCCGAGTTCAAGGCTGGGTGGCCAAGTCCTAGGGAATCGGCCATCGAAGCGTAGCTGGATCGCCGACACCCCTGGCTCGCCAACTTTTTTTTTTCGTCGACGCAGTAGTCGACGCGCTAGACCGTTAGGTTTTGGAGTGCATGCCGGAAAACCCGGTCCACCGTCTGGCCAAGGTCGAGGCCACGGCGTCCTGTCAAGTCGTAACGGACCGGGGTCATTGATAAAAGTTTGTTGTTCGTGCAGGACATGGTCCGACGGCATTACCAGGCATCCGTGCCGGGCATGCAGCGGCTCCATGCACTCGCAATAGGCGAATTGCGCGTGGCGTTTTTGACGATGCAGGAAACCCTTGTGTTTCCCAGAGGACCGGAAGCGTGGTTGAGTACGAGCTAGGCGAGACGCTGCTGCTACGCGATCAGGCTTGATGCAAGCTCGGGGCGGGTGTCCGAAGGTGGCCTGCACGCCGGATCAGCCGCTCAGGAAGGTCCGGCGCCGGACCTCGGCTTCCTTGATGATCTCGGCGGAAAGGCTGAGACTGGGCGAGAGGACGGCGTAACGTTCAATCTCCATGACCACGTCGTTGATGATCTGGTCAATTGCCTCGCGGTGCGGGACCAGGCTCCAGAGGATGGTGGACAGCGACGGTGACATTGTCGCGCCCATGACGAGTAGGGTCTGCGACACGATAGAGAGGGCGCCTTGCCAAAGGTACGGCATGTGTCCGGCGTGACTGCGGTCAATTGGTTAGATTGGGAGGGGGGATTGACCAATGAGGGCGGGATCACGGGGAAAGAACTCACTGCGCAGTAATGTGTTCCAATTGCCGGACAGAGGCTTCCAGACACTTGGTGCAACTGTCCCGCACCGCGGGGTCCAAGATGGCCTGTTCGTTGTCGAGGACGGCGAGGATGTAGGGCCGGTAGATGATGGTCCGACACGCAAAGAATCGCAACCTCAACACCGTCTGGACCGGGTCCGGGAGCATGGTGCGCGTAAAGGGGAACTGCAAAGGCACGGGCAAGCTCTCGTACCACTGCGTCAGCTGGAAGTCGAGCTCGGCCACGACGGGCTCGAGACTGGTTGTCGATGCCATCGAGTCCTTGGAGTAGATGAGCTGGCTGACTCGGTTCAGGAGTCGGCGCAGCGCGATCTCGGCCAGGAAATACCACAACTCGTCGCGCCCCACCGCCTCTTGTTCGTCTCCCTCGAATCCACAAGGCAGGCCGACGTTCTCCTCGAATGCGACAACGCCCGAGTGGGGCAGATCCAGCTCGGCCAGCAGGTCGCTCTCGAAAAGGAGCGAGTTCCAGTAGATTCTCTCGATCAGCTCTCTCTGGTCGGTAGGAACCCGGTTCGGCGTCATGAGCAGGAGCTGCAGCTTCGTGCTGGTGGTGCAGAGCAGATTCCAGGCCTCCAGAGGCCTCACAAGGTAGAAGAGGTAGGCCGCGGCCAGCAGGTGGCACTGCGCGGCAAGCACGCTGTTGGACGTCATCATGCCGGGGAGCAGGGACCAAGCAGCGGTAAAATACTGGAGGCCCGGCGGATCCTCGTGGGGAACGATCCTCGAGATGCTCCCCCTCAAGCTGGCCTGGCCGAGAGACAAGACGAGGAGCACGATGCAGCTCTCTGGTCCTTCCCTGAAGCCGTTTGATAGGGCGATCCGGTAGTGGCTCCGCCACGTGTATGGGTTGACGCACGCGTACCAGATATTGACTCGGTCAAAGTAGGCTTCGATGTAGGCATTGGTGTTGGACAAGTCGACGCAGGGCGTCTTGGCGAGCGAGTGCAGAGGTTCGCGCGCCATCTCGAGCTGGAGAAGGATTTGGGGGTCGTATGGCCGCGACACCAAATCCCGAATCAGGGGCCATTGCAGCAAGTGCAGAGCTGCGTTCGTGTGCACCTTGGGCATGGTCGATATGTTGGTGGCGGTCGCGGACCAGGTGCCCAGCCCGCCGCTGGGGATGATTGAGACGAAATTGTTGTTGCTTCCGTTCTGAATCATGAGGTTGTCGCCGCTCAGGGCAGTGCCGTTGCTCATGTTTGGCGAGTCGTGCGACAGGCTTATGCCGTTGCCGTGGCCAACCATGTTCATCTGGAGGAGGTTCTCGATTCGGTTCAGCCGTTCCAGGATGAGCTTGTCCCCCGCGTCCAACTTGATCCCGGGCTCCCTGTAGATGCATTCGGCACCCAGCTCGGTGCAGAGCTTGCACTTCGGTTTCGTCCCGTCGCATCGCGACTTTCTCGAGCGGCATACTTCGCACTACCGACGCAGTCAGCACAACAGCACAAAACGAAATCGTGTCTCGCGGGGGCTGCGTCGCCATTCTTCCACATACAGCAATGGTCGCTCTCCGCCTCGGATAGTCCACGGCGGCATCTGTGTTTCTCCGCTTCAATGGATTGATACTCTCTTCGCTGGTGGATTTCGGAATACCATTTGAGACGCTGTCCGGTCGATTATCAGACGACTGAGACAGGTTCCGGGCCTTCTGGGCCGAGCCGAGGATGCCCTCCCGGCTGAAGCTCGGGGTTCGCGCAGCCGCCTTGAGCGAGTTGGGCGACTTCAGTGAGTTGGCGCCATTGGAGCCAGAGGTGAGCTGGGGCGAGGGGATCTCAACGGAGAAGTCCCGGTTCGGCAGGGGAAACTGCCTAGAGATGGTGGCGCTGGCAGAGGTCGTCATGGTGGCCGTTGCCGAGTGCGGGGAGTCGCCGTTGGAGGACGGCGACATGCTTGTGAAGGGTGCGCGCTGGATCTGAAATCCCGGGCTTGCACGGGGGGTTTTGCTTGTGACGGTGCGGCCGGCTTCCCAAGGAACGGCGGACGAATCGATCCTGTTGCTGGAATTCCCTTCTTCCCGAAAAGCGACAACCAGTCAGCAACGGCGGCTGCTCCGGCACCAACCAGCGACGATTCAGACGCCGCAAACACCGAAAACACTGGGGCTCGTGGTTCGCTGTCGAACTCGCATTATCGGGTCGCTACCAACCAGACCAGAGAGCCAGTGCCGAGTTGCTGGACGGTGGACCGGGTATAGTTGGGCGTGGTCTTCGACGAGGTCGGATGTGATGACAGGTGAGTGAAGGAAAGGTGGGAAGCTTCTCCGGGATCTTGGGGAACGGAAGGTGGTGGATTCATATCTCACCACCAACACGGGGTCAGCCTTTGCCGAGAACGGCTGGGGAGGGAGTGACTGTGGGGACCCCAATGGCAATGGGCTCTAACGCTGGCCGGGGGGGGTGGGCGGCGATGTACTTCGTACTGGCAATTCCCACCGGCCCATGGATGTACTGCGCAGTACCACTCGCCCCCAGAGCCCAGATCCCACCTTGATCAATCACAGCCAGCCAAGGGCCGGTGCGTGTCAGGTGCGGCCGTTGCGCTGTGCTAACGCAAAAC
>FTIZ01452066.1_pt1 | contig 11522 bp, 11 predicted proteins | sample 1658381 | NCBI WGS metagenome assembly FTIZ01 (sample SAMEA3914822, study PRJEB12502) | metagenome | biome: forest; material: soil | place: USA | collected 2012-03-12 | depth 0.1 m
CCCCCGGGTCCGATCCTCCGGAAGCCGAGCGGCCCAGCCGCCTCCCCCGAGGATTCTGAGTAGATGGCCATTTGGTCATAGAGGTGGCCGACTGTAGCCATAGGGTAAACCGAGATAGCCTAGCAAAGTGCGACGGGTCACAGTGATTCCTCACACGAACGTCAAAAAAGGCTGAAAAGAGTGTAACAACTAGTAGTTCTATTACGGATCATCGAAGTATAAAGATAACCACTTCTCCTCCTCAGTCGACATCCTACAGCTTCATCATCACAACTCAGCATCAACATCACTCATCTAAGCTACAGCTTTCCAGCAACAACAACCACCAACACCATTACCACCAACAACCCAAATCCACAATGAAGACCCAAATCGTCCTCCTCGTCGCCGCCGCCCTGGCGCCGTCTGTGCTGGCCGACGCGCCCAAGCTGAACCAGTACCCCTCGCTGGGAGATTGGTAAGCATTGAACCCGCCGCCCAGCTTCCACATCTTCTTACCCAACTCCCAGCCAAACCGACAAGAACATCTTGTTCCATGCTGCTCCCGTCTCGGGCCGGTGCTACGACCTCGACGACGCCACCGCCGCCTTCTTCTGGAACACGGGCGGCATGCTGAACCCCAGGGGTAAGTGACGGCTTGCTACCAAGTTCCTATCCCGTTAGGCAAGAACGATAGAACTGACACAAAAGCTCTACAGTCTACACCGGCAAGGGCTGCAACGGCATCGAGGACCCGATCTCGACGAACGGCCGGTGCATGGAGAAGGGCCAGTACAACTCGTACCGTTGCTCGTAGAGAAAGGTTTGGTCGGCGCAACGGGTTTTGCTTTTCTTTATAGACGGGATAGGTAGCACCTCATATCATTGAGCAGGTTCTTAGCGCATTACGATGGCAACGGTGCGGTTGTGAATGTCCTTTTCATGCAAGAACACTTTCACAAGGCTTCTAACCGAAAACCCTAACACGCGCAGACCAGATGATTGTCCTATCATGCACTGACTGCATGTAATTACGTTCCAACTTGTATCCCCGAGTCTTCGTAGATTACCTTAGTGCCTCAGAAAACATTTTCACGGTTGAGCATATCTTTTCTGTCCCATTCATTCCCTACAGCGGCGAGTTAGTGATGTTTCGTCATATCCGGAGCTTAAAGACGTAGCACAGGTGGGTACAAAGCGTTCCTATCGAGTCTATTCATTTCGATATGTACCCACAGAGTAATAATTATTACATTATTGTTGCGTTGCGCATGAGAAGGCGAGCTTTTTGAGAGAGAAGCCATCAAACGGGGAGGCTTTGGGACATAAAATCGGACGCCTCCGTTCCTCTGTTAGAGAAAACGGTGCTGTTCCGTAGGACATGTTTGTGAAAGCATAGCACTGGTATCGCGTATTGCCCTGTTCCTATCTACGCTTCGTTCATTTATAGCTTGGAGAGATACGAATCTCGTGCCTAGCTAACTATTTACACTCGCCTCAGCTACCGACCTAGTAGTACAAAGACAAGACCGGCTCTGTCCATGACTACACTTGTCCCCCCTCGGCCTCAGCCTCCCCACCACAGAACGCATCCAAATACCCCAGCCCCCCCTCTCCAACTACCCGAACAACCTCCTTTCCGTCAAAAACAAACCCATACCTGTAAAACAACCCCGCCATCCTCGCCACCTCAATATTCTCCATCACATCCTCTCCGACACCAGTCTGCTCCCGAAACGCCCGCCAAAAGCTTTCCCGCAGTACCGGCTCCTGCTCAAAGTAATGCCAGCCCTTCCCATCCATATACCCAAGCACGTTCTCGAGGCCGTACAGTGCGAGTCCGAACGGAAGCACCCTCGCCTCAGCCCAGTCGACTACGCCTGTCAGCCGGCCTGTGTCGGGGTCGACCAGGAGGTTCATCTCGCAGAGGTCGCCGTGTGTGAGGACGAGGGGGAGGGAGGAGAAGGCGGCGGGGAGGCGGCGAAGGAGGGCGGTGATGCGAGGGGCGAATCGCGCGGGGAGAGAGGTGGAGAGGGTGGTAAGGGCCTGGGTGAACTCGAATAGGAGGCTGGGAGTTGTCGAGCTTGAGGGGGGAGGTTGGGCGTTGTTCCAAGATTGGGCAAAAAATCTGATGGGAGTGTTAGTATGGGTGAAATTGATATAGCGTTCTGGAGGGCTTACATGGCGAGATCATGGACTGTCCTCTGCTGGCAAGCGACGGAGTCTGGGTCTCGGGCTAGAATATATGACGTTCCGGAGAGCTTATCCATTTCGTAGATGGATAGAGGCTGGGACCCTCCAACGGTTCCGTGGTACTTGTACTGAGGGACGAAATCTCTGTGGGTCGTGGTCACGAGGTTCAAGAGGTCTGTATTGATGCTGGAACTGGAGATCCGAAATTGGAAGATTTTATCAGTTCCTACGAGAACGGTGTAGCTGAACGTTCCTTGGATCTGGACTGGCGTCACTGGCGTGCCGTGGGCAAGTGCGAAGTCATCGCATTGCCGCCGCGTAGCAGTGGTCGGGTTTGACTCAAAGAATGAATCAATGGCGGCATCGAGGCTATAGGGGACGGCCATGGTTCCGAAGGGTGGCTCTGAAAGTTGAACCAGAGGATGTAAGGAACAGGAAGAGTGCCGAAAAATCGGGGAAGATGATGCCAGGAGACAGATGAAGAGGCGGTGGAACGTTCTTAAGTTGCATGAGGCAAAGTTCCTCGGAGCCAATTGTTGGAAACCTGGAACCAACAGCCACGTACCCACGGTATACCATACCACAGGGTATCAGAGCGTTGAAGAGAGGGAGGGGTTGCAGTGCGGCAAACGCTGCAGAAATGGGCTTAGTTAAGTGTCTCCCGGGGCCCTAAAAATCGTTGGCCTGCTCCCAATCACACGCTTGGTCCCTCTCGGCCCAACCGAAAATCCAACACCAATCACATTGACGGTACAGAGGATGAGGCTCCCCACAAGCTGAGATGCAAGTCTGGGCATGACTGACCGATTTCATTTTCCAGCCGGCACCTTGCCAAACAAGGGCTGAGGCCGGCTTGGTCAATCGGCTTGTAAACTTCACGAGTTGGCATGAGCTTCATTCACGTTGCCTTGGAGGGTGGATTCTCAGTCTACACTGCCCGCCTATCTGCTGCGTGGCCTAAACACTTGACCAGGTTGTTGCCGCCCTCTCAAGTTCGTGTATGTCACATGCGGGCCTCAACGGGCGGCCAAACAAACCAACCAACAGCAACGCTACTAATCTCCACTCTTGAGAATATTGATTGCTGATTAGTAGGTTTGGGGGAGCCAAGATAACGATGGATCCAGATGAACTACCTAGGTCTCGGTGGTTGTAACAAACCGGAAGAGGGCTGGCTGGTCTCCTGGTCGGGTGTGGCTCTGCAGTGTGAGCCTGTGAGGGTCTCTCGCCCTGTGCCCGCAGGCACCCACATGCACATCAACACCCATAGCAAGTCAGTGGCCAAAGGATCCATGCGCGGGCGGCTGCATTGATGTCGGTGAGGCGAGGTATGTAACGTGCTTGGGCCTTGGTGATTCACAATCATCACGGAACTGTTCACAACATGCATGTCAGTTCTGTTGGTTCTGACGACTTCGATGTCGACTGACAATGGTTTTTTCTCACATCAAACTGGCGGCTCCGGTGAGTGTCTCGTGGTCATTCCGGTGGTGGCCGCTTGCCATTCGGCCAGTACTAACAGCAGGTCTGGGCTGGAATCTGCCTGGATGATGACTCTCCCGACCGAGCGCAAACTCGGTGAGAACGGTGAGCCTGTGAGCCCATGTGAAAGTCTAGATTGATCTCGCTGGAGTTCTTTCGAGGCAAACCAGCTGCCTGCAGTGTGGAGGGCGAGTCAGGGATAGGTTTGTACTGGTGTGAGGAGGATAAAGGGCTCTTCTCCCACCTCTCTTCTGTCCTTCTCCCTCATCATTACACCATCCGAACTCCCCAGTTACCACTTGAACATCCTTCGCTCACTCACACCTTTCACTTGTTCTTGGCTCTCAAGCATTGCCTGCCTCCACATCTCACCACGGTCTTTGAGCTCATTCCTCCATCCCGAGTCCACGTCGACCAAACTCCAGTTGCGCCCGTTCCACATCTCGCTTCTTCGTTCATCATGGCCGTCGCGATCCAAACCCCCATCTCTGTACCTGGTCTGAATATCCCACCGACCATCGAAAATCTGAAGGCATCAACCATGGCGTGAGCAATTCTACATCCTACGATTAGTGTGGAACCTATGCTGATGACTGCAACAGATACAACCGCCTCCCCGACGATTGTGACCAGCCCCAGGTGGAACAATGCCATCTCAAGGCTCTGGCCAACCTCCTGCAGCTGTATCACGTTCAAGACAAGTTTGGAATCCATCTTGTTCACGGACATCTGCAGTTGGAGGAAGGTACCGTCATGCTGGGCACGGCCCTGACCGCGATCAACGGATGCTGGACCAAGCCGACAAAGATTGCCAGCATCCGGGCCTCCGACATCCACGGCCACATTTTTACCTTGGCCGGCGACGGCAAGCTGCAGGCCTACGAATACCGAGAAGGTCCCATCACCAACCTGGATGGTGTCGACCCTGCCTTCTTCCGGGATTTCATCGACTACCTCCAAGTCAACCAGCTGACGACGCTGCTTGGACTGCAAATCCTCGCCAAGGAGGTCCCCGACATGATGTGTGAGTTTGTCATTGAGGAAAACGGAACGGTCATGCTGGACGCAAAGGACGTGAAGGCCTGGGTCCCGTACCGCACGACTGGGTACACCGCCAGCGTCCCGGGCATCACGGAGCTCAAGGGCCAGGAAAGCCATGCCAAGACAGTCAGAGACACCCACCAAGTGTTTGTCGGTGGCGCCATTGGGAAGGAGGACACCCTCATGGACGTTCTTCGGGCTGAGGACATCATCCACTGATGTTTCCAACCTCCCCATTCGATGCTTGGGTTCGGATATCACGGGTCATGTTTGGTTTGCTGGCTTTATATTGAGTTTGAAGGAATATTGGGCATCTCGGACTGTCGTTACCGCTTCTTGTTTTTGGCTTTTTCATTGATGTCGCACTGTCTCTCCCTCAGTAGCATTAGATAGTCATTCACGGAATACAATGTCATTTGGACATTTGGGTTCGGCTGGCTGCAGTTGATGTCTTTGTTTCGCCCCGAGTCGAAAGCGGCTAAACTTGAATCGGTCTCTAGTTTCTTTGTGTTTCATATTGGTTGAACAAATAATCATTTGCTTGGCCTGAGAGGCGGGGAGGGGGTTTTTCACGTGGGTGTTGACGTTGACGTTTGTGGCCCTGGCCCTCCTTCCTCGAGGCCCTCCGGATCCGGGAGTTTTTGTTGTTCCTAGATTGGGCTGCTCTACTGCATCGCTTTCTGCCGGGATTTCCCTAGAAATATGGGAGAGGTAGAAGTGGTTAGAGTCAATCCTAGTGATATTGGTTCCCCATGATCAAGACATGATGGACGGCGAAGGGCTCTATGACACATTATGGCTTTTTGGACTTGTTGAATAAATGCCAGCTAGGTAACTACTGCTGAGCATAAAATAGTTCATTGAAATATATTACAAACAGCCTCTTAAGTGTTCTATAGGTAGTATTTCCTCCAGCTCACAAGATAGACTCCGACAACGAGGGCTACGATGCTGCAGGGCTAGGCGTCGCTGCGCGGGCCGAGGTCGCGCAGGGTCAGAAAGTCGATGTTGGGTAGGCGTTCGTAGAGGAGGGCCAGGTCTGCGGGCGGGATAGGGCGTCGTAGACGGAGAGGACGCGAATGGAGGCGGCGTGGGCAGCAATAACGTGGATGAAGACTTGCGGGAGGACGGCAAGGGTTATGGAGCTGAGCGTCTAGGGCAAGGGGAGGGCGGTGAAGATCGGGATGATTTGATTGTTGATGACCTCGTTGCGGGAGAAGAGCTCGATTTATTACAGTGCAGTCAGCTTTGGGGCAAGAGAAGCAGCCTGCATGATGGACGATCCGACTAGACGGAGACGACGGATACTCGACTAGTCGTAGAAGGAACCCCAGTGCTCGATCTCGGTGCCTAGACCCAACTCGGTCAGGTACCCGTCGACCCAGAAATAGCTGCCAGGTAGCCACAGAGACATACCCCATGGGTAATCATCGACGTCGAGTTTTTAGAGCGGAGGGAAAGATTCGCCGGCGGAGAAGCCAAACCTATGATAGTCGCGGGACGGACTAATTATGCCAGGCGCAGCCCAAGGTAGGAAAGCCGATGTCCAGCCCTAGAGAGCATAATCGGGGACTTTGGTATGATAAGGGGTTTCAACGAGTCTTGGAGGAGCGTCCGAAGCGCCACGGCCTCCCCCCCGTACACAATCTTGATACGGAGCGATGAGAGGCCCCGAGTGCCGACGAGAGCCCCCAGCGCAGCAACGGCTTTATCGGCGCGGCCGGGGAAGAACTGGATGTCGACGGACAGATGCAGACGAACTTTGGGGTTCTTGATTAGAAATTCAAGAACACGATCAGGAATAACAGCGGTACCGTAGTGGAGATCATGCAGGCCTAGCATCTGGGGGACGAGGTCGCCAAGTTGCTGCCAAGGGGCGAGCTCTGCCCTGAGTCTTTCTGTCAGCGCTTTGAGCTCGAGCCGGCGGCCAACTGGCCAAGGGAAATCCTAAGCAAGCCGGATGGCTGGATACGTAGCATACGGATGGCGTGCAGAGGCACGTTTGGAGCAAGGAAGCACACGCGCTGAGATGCTCGATCCACGCCGCGACCGAAGTTGAGCGACACATCCCGGAGTTGGGCATACCGAGCCTTGGAGAGAAGGGCCGAGCATACCTGCTCGAGGGCTTTTATGCTATGAGGGTCGGTGTCATGGAGATGTTCAATGATAAGGTTCAAAATTTCATGGTTCAAATTGGCGAGCGATAGTTTTGTGGGATCTCGCGGCTTGATGGGTTTGGGCTTGATGGCGCGGGATCCTCCATGTCCTCGAAGCAGAGCGCAAAAGAAAGATTTCGAGTTGGGAGCCATGGCGAGTTATGAGGTGAGGGAGGAGAGAGAAGAGAGAAGGAAGAGGAACAAACCGGGTGAAGGGTGGTTGGCGTATTTGATACGCGAAAAGTTGGCTTCAATTCGAACGAGAGCTTGCTGCTTTGCTCATCTGATTGGAAAATTTCGGGTATACGAGGTAATCAGCGGAACACACCGATGGACGGCTATCGTTCCAACAACCAAGGAGTTGTTCTCGACCACAGACAACTACTGCTGCTGCTATTTTCTGTCTTGAAAACACTTGGGCGCTTCACGCATCAGGAGGCGGGACAGGACGGCCGAAAAGTACCAGGTAGACGTGTCCTAAGGATGTCTACAGACCCGCCCCCTGGCTTCCATTGATCTGAATGCCATTTTGAAGAGTCTAGGACCAATTAGTACCTCCTCGAGGCTCGAGCTTGGGCACTGCATTCATGACGGGCAATATAGGCGATTAAACCATAATTGGTCTTCCAACGCCCATCGTCAAAGCAGGGAGTTCGATCGTCCAAGGAAGGATATAATTACTCTAGATAGAAGACGGAGAACAAGAGTGGTCCGACGAGTGTAGTGATATCCAGGTCGCTTGACGGCTAAAAACGGAGTCTAAGGTTTTTGCAGAAAGAAAGCCTGCGTGGTTATTAACACTGTAGCTCGCAAAGTTGAGGGAACACCCTCAAGTGAGGTTTGCTCTTTCAGCTACCATAAGTCATTAGATATAGACAAATCCCCTTCAAGCGAGCTAAAGGATCAGCGGTTAGATCTCATCCACTACGTCCAAGTCAGAATTATTCAGATCCGGTTCGAGTCCCTCCACTCTTTCACGCAATCGTTGAAACCTGCCACGCTGTACCCTCGAGAGACTCGGGGGCGAGGGAGGGCCGGGATCAGGCTCTCCCCAAGTCCCAAGCCAGGGCTCGAACCAGCTGGCGACAATATTAGAGTCCCCGTACCTTATCTCGTGCATCATTTTAGCAGCCTCTGTAGCTCCCAACGCAGTCTCGACCCAGATCTCATGCAAGGCCTCCGGTTCTTCCTCCTCACTGCAGAAGTCTGTGCGATCAAACCACACGAAAAGAAAGATGGCGCGTTCCCAGTCCTCGTCGACTTCAGCCAGTTTCTCGAGTACCACAATAACCTGCTTGAAGCAGCCGCCTCCACCCGGCGGCTCCCTCGTCCAGAAGAACTCGGGGTAGCCCGCCTCCGTGGCCGCTGCCTCGGCCGCCGCTATCCTCGCTCTCTGATGGGCGATTGCGCGAGTTACCATACCGCCATGCGCCAGCTCCTTCCGCTTTGCCTCGATGCTTGTCTCGAGAGCAGAAACACGCGTCTCGATATCGCCGTACGCGGGCTGAACCTGCCTCTCCTCAATGCTCGCCTGGAGATCGGCCGCGCGCATCACAATGTTGGCTCGTATCGTTTCATCCGGAATATCTCCAATTGAGTCGAGGGCGCTCTGGAGACCCTGGAGCTCGTATTCGGGCGACTTGATCAGCTCGCTCCTGAGTTGGATGTCACTCGCCACTTGTCGCACAAGCTTGTCCCGGTCCTCTATCTCAGCAGCTACCGGCGCCAGTTCATACACATCGAGGCGGTCGCGCGCCTGCTGTTCCGAGCCGTGTCGTATAGCGAAAGTCCTCTCCTCAAGCGCGCTTGCGATGCCTAGCAGATCTGTCTCTCTGTTGCCGGGCGGGGTCGACCGCGGCACGTAGATCTGGAAATTGCCAAAGGGGATGTCCCGCGCATCGACGCCCTCGCCAAACATCTCGACTGGCTGGCCTTCAAGGCCGCGCGTGAACTGGTGCCAGACGCTTATGAAGGTGGCGCCCTCGTGGTCGGTTTGCGCCCTGGTGACGAGGTACCGCGTCCTACGGGGCCAGTACATTTGCAGGCTAGGTAAGATACGCCCCTTGGGTGGCGGGGCCAGCTGCGATGACGGCAGAGAGCTTGGGTCCACTCACTCCATGACGTGAATGTGTGCGTCTTGCTGTCAATGGATTCATCTTGATCCATAATGTCGACTGGGCAAAAACTGAAAAATCGAGATTGAGGGTGAAGGACAGTGGTTGGTGGTTGTGAGAGTTGCAGTGGGTGAACGGAAGATTTTAAGGGGGAAACTTGTGGGGCCCGGATGTCGGCAACGGCAATCAACAAGAGCTTTCTTCAGTTCTGTTGGAGCAATTCGGTGTGATCGCGCGTCTTCGCCAACAAACACGCGCACGTTTCAGTCCACGACAACCATGAATTCCACCATGACCGAATCAAGAGGTCCATCCCTCCTAAAGCTACCTCTGACGGCTCTCGCAGGCATTGCCGAAGCGCTGTGCCCGCACTGCACTGAAGACCCAGCATTCCGCCGCTGGGTGTCGCCCATCCACTGTGGCGGTGGCCGAGCTCTGCTGGCCAACACCCGCGACCTTGCGAATCTTGCTGCAACATGCAGGGTCTTGTACGAAATCGTCTGTCCCGTTCTCTACCACCAACCCCAGTGCGACCCCGAACGACGTCTCAGCCTCCTTCGAACCCTCGCCAGCCGGCCCGAGCTTGCCCGCCGCGTCAAAGTCCTTCGGCTTGACTTCGACATCGGCCAGGAGCAGATCAAGGATGACAACGACCGAGCCTTTTTTTGGGATCTCGCGGCGCGCTACGGCTGGTCCAGCGACGATCAAGCCGACCTCGACATGCAGAATAGCCGGGAAACGGGGGATGACGAAGTGGACGAAGATCATCCCTCGAATTTGCTGATCGCCATGTGCCGAAACCTAGAGAAGTTCAGCATGGCTATCGGCTGCGGCTCCGATTTTGTTTTTCTCGAGTCTAGAATACTCCGACGCTTGAAGGACGTCTACGTCACCCACACCGATACCGAGTTGGGTACACACCTGGGCAGACTCGAAGACCTATTTCTGGCTGCGCCGAATTTGGAGACGTTCACGAGCAACAGGACAAGCTGCGTAGGACGTGAAGACCTACACCTAGGGAACCTGCGACACCTCCGCCTTGATCAGAGCTCGATTTCGGCTCTATCTCTCTGTACCCTGTTGCGGTCATGCCCGCGACTAGAATCCTTTGCCTACAACGCGGCCGGCGCAATCGTCAACCATGAGCAGTTCGGCCCCAAGATCCTGAGGAAGCTCCTCTCACGCTACGCGCCACAGCTGAAACACCTGGACCTAGACCTTCGGTCTGGATACGATATGATTCATTGGAATCCTCGGAATGAGGACCCGGAGGGTGGTGATGATGCCGGCCTTGAGCCCGCGCCCCCGTTTGCGTCACTCTCGCATCTGGAGACCCTGGTCATCGACCCCAAGCTCTTGGACGACTGGAATAGAGAACAACCGCTGGCGACCCTTTTCCCGCAATCTCTGCGCTCCTTGACAGTGCTTGTCGCGTATCCCCGGGCGAAACTCGGGGTCGACGAGCTGAAGGCATTCGCCAGCACGGCTCACACCCTCCTTCCGAATCTCACGTTTGTCAAAATCTGCGATGGCCATTAGCCATATAGGAATTAGGTATTACAGCTATTCTTAGGAGAGCTGCGCGTTGTTGTAGTCACTAAGGTCAATCAAGAATTGTTTCTTTGTGATATGTTTTAAACAGCTTCGTGGGGTGCTTATTAATTCAAAGTCCCGTAGTTAGGTACAGCGGTAGCGCACCACTTCATCGTGTCATACACGACATTCGCCCTTTTGCGACACGAGCTTCTCATATTAATGTCGGCGGAGGGCATGGGCTTGGGCCTCATTTTATCAGCATGGCTAGTTTTGTGTCCCCCTCTTGTCCACATCGGGGCCCGTCGTGAATGCAACCACGGGTTGACCTTGTGGGCATTCTTCCTTGCCGGCTGGGCGGCGGCTTTTCAGACGTTTCTCGCGATTCGTAACGGGGACGATCTAGAGTGGAATTCTTGGTTGGTGCCGGTGTATGGGTTGTTTTTCGGGACGTTCGTTGGGGTGCTCTATACTATTTAAATCATCGCCACCTGGGCAGTTTTGGCAGGCGTCATCGGCAGAACGGAGGATAAGCTTGGATTTTCGCGTGACGCGCGTGGGAACGACATGATCGTTGCGTTTCTCTGGAATGCTGTCTTGTATGTGCTATACTATCGTTGTTTGTTTGATGGGACGGGGACATATAATCCGAGCTAGACGGCATGTTTGGTAGGCGTAACGGGGCAACGTAACATATCACCCTCAATCTTGTATTGACGACGTTTTGTGACCTACCTGACGTGCGGCATCTACTACGTACGGGAGCGACAGAGTTCTCTGTGGTTCGGTTTCATTTGAGGGCAAGCTGCTGTCTCAGAGGAACTCGGATCACGTGTATAAAACGGTAGGCCGCGTGCCTAAGTACCTAGGTACGTATTGTCTAACTCCGTTTCTGTGGTATTTCTAAAGCCACCTTGTGAAAGGCAAACCAGCCGGCTGACTGCGTTGCAAACGCCGCTTTCTTGGCGGCACACTCGGTCCATCAAGTTGTGTGAGAGAGGCTGAGAGCTTATCCTATTAAAAC
>FTIZ01004428.1_pt2 | contig 11509 bp, 9 predicted proteins | sample 1658381 | NCBI WGS metagenome assembly FTIZ01 (sample SAMEA3914822, study PRJEB12502) | metagenome | biome: forest; material: soil | place: USA | collected 2012-03-12 | depth 0.1 m
AAACGCGAGTCAACCGGATGCGCGCTGCAAAGTCGTGACGACGGTCGGCAGAATCGTAAAATGTTGGTCGGTATTCTGGAAGTTGGGGCGAGCGAGCTTAGAAATCGCCACCAGAGGTCGGCGCGCGCATCAACCCGCCGTGCGCAGACCGTCTATTTCATCAACAGACCCGTCGTGGTATTGCAATTCGACGAGAAGGGAGTGTTTCGGAAAGAATGGCAATGGCGCAGCTCGAGATGGCCCGCAGTCGAGAGATCGTCGCTGGAGGTTGGCGTGAGTTGCAGCGAGAAGCATCCACGGCGATTTTCTGGGCCCGCCAGAGGCTGAAAGACGCGGCTAGAATGCGCTAATCTGTATGCGGTTAGCGCGTCAAGGCAAGCTCTGGCACCGGCACCACACCGAGGTGAGCCTGCGACAGGTGTGCGGTGAGACTGGAGGGAAATGACCCACTTTGACGGGTCCGCTTCGGCACGCCACAACTGCCGACTCCTGTGGCGCCACCCCGCCTTTTGGGCTGAATGTGTGGCTTGTTTCCTGGAACTGGGGTCTTGGCAGTTTGGCTCATGACCCGCCGATATGTGTGGTTTTCGGAAGTTGAGCACCGGTCAACTCTTCCAATTCGAGCTGCGGACAGAGCTCCGGCTGCAACGGCGGGACCTTCTGACCATCCTGAGCCGCGATGCCTTTGAGAGGAAAGACCGGTCAAAAAAAAAAAAATCGAAATAAAGAGGCACCAAAGAAAATCACAACATCGTCATTTTTTTACGGGCGCTTCTTCACATGCTGATGGTTCATCCCATCATCGTCTTGTCGACCCCCACGTTGGCGCGCTTCTCCCAGACGCGCCCCTGCTCTTCCAATCTCGCAATCTGGTCCTGACAGCGTCTGCCAGCGCCCCGGTCTGCGCTTGACAGCGTCTCTGCCTTGCTTCTTTTGCCGGAATCCGCATTCCAACCCTTCCACGATGTTCGCTCCGGCGTTCCGGGCCCACGGCAAGGCATGACGTCCGGGATTTTAGCTCGAGGGACCCTTTCCCTGATCCGGGGTGTGTGCGGTCGCCAGTCCCAATGCGGACGTAATTAAACGGCGCTTGCGGTCCAGGTCCCGAAAGGTGGAGCGTTTGTGTTTCATCGCGGAGCTGGGTGCGCTGGATCGTGCGTTGACATCCCAGTTTCCGGGTTGGTCGGTGGGACCTCGGGGGTCCTTGTTCGGCAGCACCATCTCGTCTAACGCGAATTCTGCCTGCCTACCGTCGGTTCCGCCAAGCCTGGCTGCCGTTGGGGAGCGTTGACACGGCTGATGAGCAGGTCCTGCGGCGATGAGCTGGAGAATGTGGAGATGGGGCCGGGGGGCCGAACCGGGTTATGAGGAGGGGGGAGCGTGCTAGTGAGGGTATATCAACACCGCGTCGTCCTCCTTCCAAGCAGCTCGCCAACTTCTAGCATCGAGCATCACTTTCCCATCCTTCCTCGCCTTTTGCCTTCACAACAAACATCCCTTTGCCTCGTCTTCTTCACACATAACGCACAGGATGCGCTCTTCTCCCGTTCTCCGCACAGCCTTGGCTGCTGCCCTCCCCCTTGCTGCATTTGCCCTTGATGGCAAGTCCACCAGGTACGCCCCCCTCCCATGTGCCCCTCCGAGACGCCACTCCGAGACTTGGCACGGATCCCGCTAACATCAATCGATCTAGGTACTGGGACTGCTGCAAGCCTTCATGCTCGTGGACCGGCAAGGCCTCGGTGAACCAGCCCGTGTTCGCCTGCAACTCCAACTTCCAGCACATCAGCGACGCCAGCACCAAGTCTGGCTGCGATGGCGGCTCGGCTTACGCCTGTGCCGATCAGAGCGCGTGGGCTGTGAATGACAAGTTCTCGTATGGTTTTGCGGCGACGTCCATCTCGGGCGGGACTGAGGCTTCGTGGTGCTGTGCCTGCTACGAGTGAGTTCCCTTACGAACGCAGCAGGCTGGTTCGTCCGTCTAACCACTCACAGGCTTACCTTCAACTCCGGCCCTGTCGCTGGCAAGACCATGGTGGTCCAGTCCACCAGCACCGGCGGTGACCTGGGCGCCAACCACTTCGACATTGCCATCCCCGGCGGTGGTGTCGGCATCTTCAACGGCTGCCAGTCCCAGTTTGGCGGGCTCGCCGGCCAGCAATATGGCGGCATCTCGTCGCGCAGCGAGTGCGACTCGTTCCCCGCGGCCCTCAAGCCCGGCTGCTACTGGCGCTTCGACTGGTTCCTGAACGCCGACAACCCGACCTTCACCTTCAAGCAGGTGTCGTGCCCGGCCGAGCTCACCGCCCGCACTGGCTGCAAGCGCAACGACGACGGCAACTTCCCCGCCGCCTCTTCCCCTGGTGCCGTCGGCGGCTCCAGCAGCTCCAGCTCGAGCACCAAGGTCACATCCACCTCGACCACCTCCATCAAGCCCTCCACCACCTCGACTTCCACCCCGGCCAGCCAGACCACCGCCTCGGGCGGCTCCTCTTGCACCGCCCAGAAGTGGGCCCAGTGCGGCGGTATCGGATACACCGGCTGCAAGACCTGCGTCTCCGGCTCGACCTGCCAGTACTCCAACGACTGGTACTCGCAGTGCCTCTAAATGGCAGGCCGCGGGGTGGCGTGATGGGTTCGAGGACAAATCGACAACAACTTTGTTGATGCATAGCATATGAGCGCGGTCTCATTCGTTTCTTGTACATAGCGTCCCAGTACATATCTTTCTTCCAGTACATACTTCAACCTATACCTTTGGCCATTTGGCTTCATTTTTATGCACTTGATCCATCCTTGTCGTCTGTTGCCACCGACTAATCACGATACAAGCCGTCCCAACGAAAGCGTTAGCCATTGCGCTGGGAACACGAGGCTCCAGCAGGTGGCTAAAAATGCACGGCACAGGAAAACAAATTGCCGGATCCGGCTGACCCGGGCACAGCCGCCTCCAAACGCGCGCTTCTAAAAACAGCACACAGCCGCCACGTGCCGACCGCAGCACCGGGCTCAACCCGGCTGCTTACCGGATGCCAGCCAACCCGATTCATCGGCGCGGCTCTCGGTCGAATCGTCGAGTGACAGGCCAGAAGGCAAGTTTACGCCGCTCTTGGCAACCGTAAATGTTTGCCAACTCGTGTGCAGCTCAGTAAAGCCCCGTGGCTGCGCTTCCGGAAGCCCTCGACCCCGAACATATCAACTCCACTGTGGGTTTGGTGATTGTTGTCGGGGCTGTACATACGAACAATGGCTCTATTTAACAGCCATGGCTTTCCATCCACAAGTTTCTTTTTTCTCATCATCTCATCACCAGCCTCATCATCCAGTCTCCTGCTCACACTCATCTCCGAGTCAACACAAAGAATCTCAAACAAACCCTAAGTTCTTATTGATCAAAGACACCAAACACCACCATCCACCCCCAAAAAGACAAAATGATTCCCACCACCATCCTCCTCACCCTCCTCTCCACCTTGTCCATCACCACCGCCGCCCCGACCGGCACCCAAACCACCCCACCGCGCACAACCCACACGGTGGTCGCCGGCCGCCCCGGCCTGCGCTTCGACCCGGAAAACATCTTCGCCGAGCCCGGCTCCATCGTGGAATTCCACTTCCTCCCCGCCAACCACTCCGTCGTCGAGTCCTCCTTCGCCTCGCCCTGCGTGCCCAAGGACGCGACGTCCTTCTACTCGGGCTTCTTCCCCGTGTCCAAGAACCCCGACGGCAGCGTCGCGCAGTCGGGCGAGGTGTTTCAGATTGAGGTGCGGGATACAAAGCCGATTTGGTTTTACTGTGCGCAGGACAAGGGGCGGCATTGCCAGAGCGGGATGGTTGGTGTTGTGAATCAGGTGGTGGATTCGGGGAAGACGTTGGAGGCGTTTAGGGGGTTGGCTAAGGGAGTTGAGGGGCCTTCTGGGGTTCAGGCGGCGGTGCAAGGCGGGTGGAGGGGGGCGAACCCCAACCCGTTGGGAGGCTTTTAAGACCGTAATGTCTTCGGATGAGATGAGAACTGGGGCTTGAGGCGGGTGTTGACGGTTTGGAGCTACGTTGAGGTGCATTTACAGGCTCGGGGCATCGTGGTGTTGTCTACACTACAGTTATTTTTCATTCTAGATTCATAGTTCAACTTGATAGAAAAGAAGATAGGTGTTTATTTTATTCGGGCTTCACAATACGTACTCGAAAGGGAGCATTGTTATACGGGCCGCAAAGCAGCAGCAGGTAAGTGAATGTCGAGCCTTGTTTACCCCATGAGTGTAGGCCACACCTCAGCTTAGTTGCGGCATTCTTGGGGTTACGATCATGTCGCACTATATCTTTCTCGGAGGCGGCGTCGTTAGTTTGGTCGCGGTTCAAACGCCTCAATAAGTATCTAGAACGGGCATGTCCGTGGCAACGGAAACAGCATCACAAGCACCGAATTTCGGTCGCTGCAATCCGCCATTGTCTCCGTTACTCGATCGTTGAACTCGGCTTTTAGCTTTCACTTCGCCCTTTTCGTTGACTTCTGCACCCTCATGTCGCGGGCGCTTCGCTGTATGGTAATGTAGAGGTCCCTGCGGAGGAACTCTTCAGTGTGGAAAATATGTCAAAATGGTGATCAGAACGCCAGGATGATTTAGAGGTAGAGACCACGTCTCATCGTGGCTCTGAACAAGCCATTCCTCCACCCCTCGGGCCCACGTCGAGAAACGGCAGATGTGTGTGGAGAATAATTGGCAGACCCTGACAACTAGACTGTGGAATAACCCCGGAGGAATCTCCGCAAAAGCGGAGCGGCCTGGGAGGAACTCACGGCATCTTTGCGACTCTCATCCCCACCGAAGCTCTCCATAGTCCGTGTTGTTGGCCAGCTGATCTGTTTTGGGGTGGGCAGGGGGCGGCCACATTCCCTGTGTGTAAACGGAGCCCGGAACATTGCTACACGTGTAGATGAGTGGAATGGACATGCGCTGACGTCGGGCCTGGATCGACCCACACGACCCAAGCCGCCAGCTGAGAGCTGAGAGCGGACTCAGCGGAGTAAACAACAGTCGCTAGCCCGTTTTGGAGCTCTTGCAGACAGGCGCTATCGAAGTCAGAAAAGAATATTGAACCAAGCAAGGTTGGCGCGTTCGGCTGGGACGGCATGCCCCTGATGACAAAGGACAGGCGTCTCTGGAGGTCCAGATACAAGAAGAGATGCGGTTTGCCAAGCAGGCCAAGGGCGGGTGTGGCTGCCAGGTTTCGTCTTGATCTTGGTTTTGATTTTCCGCCATGGCGCCCACCGCGCCGATGTTCTCACTTCTCGCCCTGGCCCTTGCCGGCGCCGGTGGCGTGTCAGCCACATCGTGCAACAAGGGATGCCTCAACACCTGCGCTCGTGCTCTCCGATTCGCGACCACGGGGCCCAGCAGTGCCAGCCGCCTTGCCGACTGCAGCTCCTTCCTCGCCGTCACTGTCACGCCGTCTGCCGCGTAGGTGCCGCCAAGCCTCCAGCTAAACAGACCCGCTTGATAACCGCCAACCTAACAACGTCAGAACATCGTGGACGACAGTGTATGAGGACGCCGGCACAGTGACGGTGACCACCGAGCCGCCCGCCGCGGAATCCACCTCGACCAACGCAGCGGTGCTAACGACTCCGGTGAAAAAAAGGGGGGACACTGTAACCGCGCCTCTGAGCACAGTCCCTGCGTACATGAGCGCCTGGTGTTCTGAAGCCGAGCAGTACAGCAGCGCCTGCGCGTGTATGAGCGTCTCCGCGTCTACTTTGACCGCCGCTGCTGCTGCCGACGTCACTTCTACTACGACCATCACCTCGACTGTAACCCTGTACGACTTCGAGAGCCCACCGCTACCGAGTTCGTCCGTTGCGTTCCCCGACGATGGCAGCTGGACCGCCACTTACACCTATTCCGAATACGAGCTTCCTCACTTCACCTCGGCAGCCGATCCCTCCGTTGTCGTTGATTATCCCACCCCGGCGACGGTCTGCTTGATGGACGCTACCCCAACTGGCGATGTATTTGTAAGTCGAACTGCATTTCTAGAAGTCTAGTGGCTTTACGTCGATGGCTAATCTTTGACAATACTGTAGTACCTCCTCGCTCCAGGCGCTGGATACGTCGTTAAGAGGGATGGTGCCTTAGGCCCTGTCGAACAACCAACCGATGAGGCTGCGGCTCGCGCTCTCCTAGCTAACTGGAATCCTCCGACGTTTGAGTTCCAGGCCGCGCAGAATGCGCCCGACGGGCTGTTCGATCTTGTCGTCCATGACGGCTCGAACCCGGACCTCTACGTCGCCCTCGACGTGAATACTGGTGACATCTCACTCGTGTCCTCCTCGACCAGCGGGGACGTGACGCAGGATGGAAAATCCACGACTGTGTTTGGCGTATCTTGCCGGGGTTCTCTACTCCTCGAATACATGTCGACAAGCTATGTGTGGACAACAACAACTGACGGTAGTACTATCGCCACGGCTGGTACCCCAGCGATCGACAATACCGCCGACACCCTCAACACCATGCTCTTGCTTCCCGCCCGGATTCAGACGCCTGTCGGCCTAGGCACCGCCAACCCAACCAAGAAGCGTCGCTCGTTTGGGATGACGCCGTGGAAGCGGGCGACGTCGCAGGACATGTCACAGTTTGGCAAAGCGCAACGCTGCCCCAACTTCAATAGCCCGATGGTTGCTGTCTCGAATGGCCGTGCTGGCTCAGCGCCGAACGGTTGCGGCCCAGATGGCGCATGGTATAGTGCGCTCGTCCCGAACCTGAACTTTGGGGGCTGCTGCAACACACACGATACATGCTATGACAGTTGTCCTCAGTGGTTTGAGAAGTGCAACGACGACTTTCAAGGTTGTATGACCGCCTCCTGCGACGATTATATGTGACATCTCACCTGTTGATGCCCCATTTACCTTTCTTGTGTCTTGGGAGCGGTTCGCTTCCGAGCCCGGGTTCTCGAATCCTTTCAACAGGACAAGCATGACTGACCTAGTTTGTTAGGGTTCGACAATTGGTACGACTTCTATCTTCTGCCCAGTTGCTATGCTGCAGCCGATCTCTACTACGCGGCTGTTTCAGGCGACACGGCCGCGAAACACTTCCAGGAAGGTAGCCAGGAGCTGTGCGACTGTGCGTGCGCCGATTCAGATTACGCCATCTGCACCACCGGCAGCAAAACGTGCCAGAGGGTACGCGGCTTGGGCGCCAGCGATGGCCAAAACTGCGGTGGTTGTGGCCAGAGCTGTGGCGACAAGGCGTACTGCTCGAACGGCCTGTGCCACTGCAAGCCGGCCCCGCCGACGCCGGACCAGTGCGGCAACTTGTGCCTCGACTTCCACACGCATCCCCGCAACTGTGGTGGATGTGGCAACGTGTGCGCCAGTGGCTACTGCTACCAGGGCACCTGCTTCACCCCGCCGGCTAACGCCGATAAATGCTACCCCGTCGATGCCCTCACCAACGGCAACTTCGCAAACGGGCTTATAGGATGGTCCGTCCCAAGCGACCCCAACTTCACGGCCCTCACGCAAGTCAGCACAGGGCCAAAATCCGGTGAGAAGTCCCTCCTCGCAACGGCAATCTTGAACTCGGGGCTCCCCAACACGTACGTCCCCACCCTCACAATCACTACCACGCTCCGGTTGTGCCCCGGCGTGCAGTACAAGCTCGACTTCCAGCTCTCCACGACCAGTACCATCTCCAAGCTCTCGTTCAGCGTCGGCGGCAAGGATATCGGCGTGAATGAGCAGGTGCCGTACACCATCCTGTGGCTTGCGAAGGGGCCGTATACCCTCCCTGTTTTCAACAAGGACGACGCCAGCACTTCCGAGGACGGCTTGTTCCTTGATGTCGAGTTGGATATTCACATCTACGGCTCTACATCTATGGTCAAAATTGCCGATGTTGCTGTGTACTCTACGGATGCTTAGGTACCTAGTTGAGTAGCTGAGTTTGTTGTTGGTCTTTGTTGGTCGTCGACCAACGTGAGTTTTCTTTCGGCGCTCGATACTACGGTCCATGGGGCACGTCTGGTTCTGGTTCTTCGTCTTCTGTATTAAGTTGTTATCCTTAATTACCTTAGTTGCGCCTTTCGTTTTGCTTCAATTGTTAAGAGTAGGACGTCCGAGGCTCCCGAGGTCGTGGTGAGTCAGCATCTGTCAATCGACCTACCTAACCCCTATTCTCTGGCTAACTCGGTAGGTTTTGGCCCCCCTTTCTCCAACCGCACTAGTGCAACAGCGAGTGCTATTGTTTGTACGAAAACAGGAATCCATGGGCTTCAAATTCGGCATCGAAGACATCGTGACGGTAGCTCACCTGCGGCTTGCTTATAAACTCTGGAAGCAACCATTGAAGATTGCGAGCTTGGTGTTTTCGCTTATGTATAACTAAGAACCAGCAGGATTCTAGGTGGAGTGCTGTGGGGGGACAAGCCTCTTGGCAGGGCAGAGGCTGTCAGACACCCCTCTTTCTTGAGATCTGGGCTTTCACTGTCCTCAATCTTCCCACTCTCAAGCATTGCGCCGGAAACATGGCGAGTTTCACGACAGCGTTCCGCCCAGACTCAACATGCTTCGCGCCGTCAAACTTGTGGCTCGAGCCCCGGTTGGAGGGTTGGGGGTGCGATACCTACTACCCCCGGTTCTCATCTAAGCCAACTGAGGTCGTCGGACTCGTCACGCCGCCCGCATGTCCTTTGACGCGACTGGGACGCCCGGCAAATTACGATGATTTGTGCTACCAGGATAATTGGATCTATACCGGCAGCACTATCGCCGACAAAACCGCTTACAGTGCCTGCCCTGAGGGCATGACAGGAGCAACGACGTGGACAACATCCTACAAAGGCATCACCGTTGAAAAAACGGCCTGCTGCCCCACGTGAGTACCTACCTATCCATAAAAGTCTTGCTTATTACAAAACTTAGGACGTGGGCTGACCGAGAGGCAGCGCCTATGTCTTTACCCCAGCCAACCCCGACCCGACTGTTATCCCCAGCGAGATTGACGGCACGACGTACCCCATAACATATTCGACCTTGAACCTGTATTGCAAGGCTGCTTCCGTCAAGGACCTCTCGGATCAGAAGGTCACCTTGACCGTCTCCGCCTCCTCCACGCTCTCCACCACTGTGGTGGCCTGGGACTACGACAACGGTTTCATCGTCGTGACACCTGCCATGATCCAAAAGTATCTCTACACGGGAAAGCCTGGCACAACCTCAACATGCTTCGGTGACAACCACTGTGTGATGAATCATAACCCCATCGAACCTCGCCCAACGCGCGCCCCGGTGGGCACTTACATCCCGCCCCCCTCGACACCAGTCACGCAATTCACGCCGGCCTCATCCTGTCTCTCGGAATCCAACCTGTGGCTGGTTTCAGACAGATGCTCTCTCACCAGTTTTCCCTACGAGCCCCTTTGGCTACAATGCACGCACACGGTGGCGGGCGACCCAGACTTCACCAAGGCAGCATGCTACCCGGGCCCTTCAACGGTGATCAGGGGAACCCCAACCTATCACACGGGTTGCCCCGTCGGGTACACGACCGCGAACTCAACGGTGGTCAAACCCTTCACCGACAACACCCGAACCTATGACGTCGAGGCGACTAGAGTCACCTGCTGCCCCTCGGCTTTCGGCGACATCACCTTCACGCACACATCGCCCGGTTGGATATCCAGCACGGTCCGCGACAAGACCACGTACTGGGTCAGCAGCGCCACGATCCCACCGTTCTGCGCCGCGTCGCGCGTCTCGCAACTAAAGGACAAGACCTTGACGATGGGGCTGTACGGCAACGGCTACGAATCGCGACCGGGTCGGACTTACGACGGCGCGTCGACAGCCGTGTGGGACACCGCGCAGAACACGCTGTATGCGCAGGCGCAGACCGTCGCGTGGACCGTGTTTCATGGCACGCATACCTGCTTTGAGTGGAAGGACTGCACGGACTATTTTACCTATTCGTATTCGAATACCATGGGGCCAGGGATCGTGGTGGCGACCCCGAGCACAACGGCAGCGGCAGGGACGGAAGAAGGAGGGGGCGAAAATGCAACTCCTGCATCGACCGGGGCGGCAGCGGCGGTGATGAGAGATGGCAGGCGGTCTGGGCTGTCGGTCGTGGTTGTTGTTGTGACGGTTATGCACATTGCTATTGGGGTACTGGCCTAACGCCCCGGCTTCTGGGGTATGTTTCTCTCCTGTAGGAGACGAAGTTTACGCCACTTAGGGGCCATTGGAAACTGGGGAGTCACCCTAGGCAACTTAACGTGAGAGAGTAGTCTCACACAGCCAGCTGTCGAGGGTTGCTACCAGGGGTAACGGTAGCAGTACCGCCCAGCCTTTGGAGCTTACAACTTCTGGGCGTTCTGTTTTTGTCTTGGAGCGTATGGACGTACATATATTCGTTTTGGGGTGGCGCAAGGAGGTTCAACTGGCGGGTGTTGCGGAGATGGAGTGTGTGCTGCTCGCGGCGGTCCCCAACACACACGAGGCAGACACTCTTCGACCTAACCAAGACCAAGAGCAGAAAAGATCTGACCTACCACTCCTAGTAATACAAACGGGAATCCACCGATACCCTTTGATCCTCCTCGGCCCCCTGCAACTAGACCCACGACACCCTAGCGAATCAAACCCAACCCTCACAGAAGTTCCTTTGACACGACCCTTCCCTGTGTCGTGATCAGGGCACTGACCGCCACATCCCAGCCCCGTTCGGGCACGACTTCGATGAACGATAGGACCATGCCCTTCTTCAGGGCATCGACCTGCGCCTTGGTGAGAGGGTCCGACATCTGGCCCGGGCTCGCAGCCCTACGCTTGGTGCTGCTCCACGTGGTCATGTCGAGATTGTCTCCGCCGACGGGCGTGAGACTCGGGAAGTTGACGGCCATGGTGGCCATGATGCCGCGGTGCTCGATCTTGTACTTTTCCAGGCAACTGCGAAATCCCCAGGGGTCCTCCCCGGCCGTGCTGGACTCTAAGTCGGGCAGTTTCACCTTGGATTTCGCATTTCGGATGGTTTTCTCAAGATTGGTGTCGCCGACTAGATGGATGTCATACTTTCGGGCGTAGGCCAAGATGAGACTGTCAAGGGCGTCTGGATTCCACTGCCCGATGTCGCTTGTAGGACTTGGCGGCTCGTCCTTGTTGGCTCTGGAGTCGCCGTCTTCCGGCTCGCTATCTTCCGGCTCGCTGTCTTCTGGTTCGCTGTCTTCCGCTTCGCTGCTGTCTCCTCTCCCAGCAAAGACCATAAATAGCGGAATCATCAATCCCAAGTTTTCGATTTCCGACTCGTTGGAGAGGAGGTTCTTGGGCTCAAGCTGGGCGAGCATGGAGAGAAAGAGGCGGCAGACTAGCTCATACGTCGCCTCCACGACATCCAGTTCACCCATGCTGCACACACATCAGAGCTTAGCATTGAATACTGCTTAAATGGAGCAGGGAAACATACTAAGGCATGGTTTCGCAGATATCAGTCTGCAGGAAGAGGGCCAG
>FTIZ01033814.1_pt1 | contig 11494 bp, 10 predicted proteins | sample 1658381 | NCBI WGS metagenome assembly FTIZ01 (sample SAMEA3914822, study PRJEB12502) | metagenome | biome: forest; material: soil | place: USA | collected 2012-03-12 | depth 0.1 m
ACTCTCGCGCGGGGGCTGGATTCGCCGCAAAGCCGAGCGCGCTTTGAGTCGCAAATACGCGGAGCGCTTGCGCGTGAAGGCGCCGACGATGGAGACAATCGTAGCCGGTTTGAGCGGCGGGAATCAGCAGAAGATCGCTTTGGCCAAATGGCTTGCGCGCCACTGCGACGTGTTGATCGTAGACGAACCGACTCGCGGTGTGGACGTCGGCGCGAAAGCGGAAATTTATCAACTGCTCGACGAGCTCGCGTGCGAAGGAAAAGCAATCTTGGTGATTTCCTCCGAGCTGCCGGAATTGATCGGCCTATGCCGGCGAATCTTAGTGATGCGCGAGGGCCGTTTGGCGGGCGAACTGGCGCAGGGAAAGTTCACCGAAGCATCACTTATGCAGATGATGGCCGGAGTCGGTGCGATCTGAGTCCGGCCGGGGGCACAGCTAATATTAAGGCGATCAGCTCGCGAATTTCCCGTCAATTTGTGTGAACATTCGAAAACGATTGCCTGACAAAAAGACGGGAGAGATTTGAAAAACTCTCTTCGCGACCGAGGGTTCTGGCCCGCGCTGTCGTGCTTCCGGTAGTTACCACCCATATCTATGAAAAAACTTTTCGCGATCGTTGTGCTCTGCTTGGCCTTTGCGGATTTCTGCATCGCGCAACCCGCCGCGAACCCAGCCCCGCCATTGTCCGACGCGGGAAAAGACAGTGGGTCGGGAAGCGATAAGTTTAACTTGGATTTCAAGGGTGGCACAGTGCATCAACTCATCGACGCGATTAGTGCCGCCCGCGGGAAGTTAGTTAATGTATATATCCCTGCTGACGCTCAGCGTATCAGTTTCCCGCCGGTTAAAGCGCAGGAAACCGATCTGAAATCGCTTCTTGTAGCCGTGTCGCTAGGTGGCCGTGCACGTTTTGAAGGGGGTAGTGGCCCGATGCGGTTTGCGTTTATCCCTGCCACCGAAAAGGGACTGGATTTTTGGTATCTAGCAATCGAAGGAGTAGCTCCGGACGGCTCTTCATTCCAGCTGCGAGACCAAGCCAGCCGCGAACTCGAAAGCCGTGTGTATTTGCTTACTCCCTACCTCGATGCCGGCATCAGCGTCGATGACATTACCACCGCGATCCGCACGGCGTGGAAGATGTTCGATCGCGAAAATACCAAAGCGAATTTGAGCTATCACCGCGAAACGAAACTCCTCATCGCGGTCGCTCCCAATGAAGAGTTGCAGGCGATCGATCAGGTGCTCGGCGCGCTGCAACAAGGCATCCATCCAAAGAAAGGCCAACTGCCTGTAACCGTCGCTCCGGCCACCGCGGAAAAAGCACCTTTGCCGAAAAGTTGAAAGGCATTCTGAATGCTCCCGGCAAAAGCGGCCCAGTTGAAACTGGCTCGTATTTGCGACGAACTACGGAAGGCTCTCATCGCGTGGTCACTCTATGAAGCCTCCTGAAAAGAATTCGTTGCCCCGAGATCGTTTTGGGGCCGATCTGGATGCGACGCTGCCGCAATTCCTGCAGGCCGAAAAACGAAAATGGCAGCGACCTGCGGCGAGACAAATTGGAATGATTTTCGGCGTCGTCGTGGTCCTGGCTGGTCTCGGCCTGGTCGCGTTTCGACGCACCAAGCCTCGGCTCGCCGATTCCACTCCGGCCGTCGCTACCACCGCGGGGAAAACCATTTCCGGCAAACCGGCAGCGCCCCTTGATCCCGCCGCTGTATCCGTGGCAAAAATACGCACGCGCCGCTTCAATGCGGTTCAAAAAACTGAACCGGTTCTGCCCGCCCCGAAACCTAAATTCGCGATCCATGCGAGCTCCCCACCACCCAAAACGCCACTCGCCGGCGTGCCCGTCCAAGTTGTCAGTAGCGAACCGTTCCTCGCCGTGGTGGAAACATCGCCCATGACTCCATCGCTAGGCGGTCCAAGCGATGCAGAAAAGATCGGTTTTGTAGAAGCGGTCGGTACCGAACTCGGCGCGACGATCGCCGTGGAAACTCAGACGAACGGCTACGATGTAATCGGCGACCAGACCTTGCTCTCTTCGCTCGGACGATACGATCCCGTGCTGGTTGCTGATTCGGTTGGGCAGGTGCAGTTAGTCTTCGCCGATCCGGAAGGTTACCGAGTTCTTTATCGTCAGGATCGTCCGTTTTGAGGCGTCGGCGCGGGGAAGTCTTTCCGCGCCATTTTTCCTTGCTGGCGTTGAACCGCGCGGCCGCTACATTCGCGCTCCTCGTTCATGTCTAAACTCGCTGTCAAACGTACGGTCGACATGCAGATTATCGCCGACTGGGTCGAGCCTCGCTCGAAGGTGCTCGATCTGGGTTGCGGACGAGGCGTCCTGCTCGATTCGCTCGTGCAGACCAAGGATGTCTTCGCGGTGGGCGTTGACCTCGAACTCGAAAAGATATCCGCGTGTATTCGCCGCGGCATTACTGCTTATCAGGGCGACATGATGGCGTTCATGCGTGCGTTTCCCGATAATCATTTCGATCGTGTGATCTGCTCCCGCACGTTGGAAGAAGTCGACAATCCGTCCGCAGTGATCGACGAAGCGCTTCGGGTCGGCCGCGCGCTGACAGTTGGTTTCGTCAACTACGGCTACTGGAAAAATCGTTGGGACGCCTTCACCCGCGGGCGTAAACCGCGTAACGCGGTCTACACCACCGAGTGGTTCGAAAGCCGACCGGCCAATCCCGTGACGATCGCGGATTTCGAACACTTTTGTGCTACTAAACGCATTCGGCCGGTGCGGCGCGCGCTGCTGCGTGGCGACTGGAAAAAGCACTGTACGTTCCGTCCGAACTTGTTTGCTGGCTACGCACTATACGATTTGGCGCGAAGCTGAGCGAAGCGAGGCAGAGGCTGAAAGCTGAAAACGCGCTGGGCGGTCTAGCAGGAACTTTGCTGAGTGCCGAGTTGGAGCGGTCGTCCGGTGAGTGGCGAACGAATCCTCGCTCATTTGCGCCACTCGGCCGGTTCACGAAATTTCAGCCTTTCAGCCTTCAGTCCTTCAGCCTTTAACTATCCAAATGTCCGCGAACGATCCGCTCAGTTCTCCGCTCATCCCTGCTCCTCTCCGTGAGGCGCTGAGGCTGTCGCCGGATAATGCGCCTTTGCTCACTCATGTGGCCGATCTCGTTTTGAAGAGCGGCGGAATTGAAGAAGCAGAATTGCTTTTTAAACGGGTCCTCGCGCTCGATCCGGAAAGTGTCCCTGCGAAATTGGGTCTGGTCTCGGCTTTCTTTCAACAGGGCAAAACGTCTGCGGCGCTCGTGATTGTGGAGACGTTGGTGAAAGGCTCGCCCCCGCCCGCACGCGCCTTGCTCCTGCACGCCCGTCTCGCGATGCAAGCCGGCGAAGCGCGTTTGGCCGCGCAGCAATATCAGCGCGCCGTCGAACAAGATGCTTCTCTCGCCGACGGCGGCCTGGCGCAGGATCTCGCGGCCTATTTGCCAAAACGGTTTCAAGGCGCGCAGTTTCTCGCGCCCAAAGCCGACTCCGACCACGGCCCGAAAGAAAATCCGTTCGCTAGTCCGCCCGATCCATTTCTCGCTCCCGAAAGTAGCGAATCCTCGCGCGAAGCTCTGCCGGTTGGCGATCTGCCCAGCGATGGCCAAGCCGAACTCGAAAAACCGGCCACCAATTTCAGCGACGTGGGCGGCATGGACCGGGTCAAAGAAGAGATCCGGATGAAGATCATCCTGCCGCTGCAAAAACCCGAACTCTTCAAAGCTTACGGGAAAAAAGTTGGCGGCGGCATTTTGCTCTACGGACCTCCAGGCTGCGGAAAAACTTTTCTCGCGCGCGCGACCGCTGGTGAAGTCCAAGCAAATTTCATCGCGGTCGGCATCAGCGATGTGCTGGAGATGTGGATCGGGCAGAGCGAAAAAAACCTGCACGCAATTTTCGAGCAGGCTCGTATGCACAAGCCATGCGTTTTGTTTTTCGACGAAGTCGACGCTCTGGGTGCGAATCGTACCGACATGCTGCGCAGCGGCGGGCGCCAGATTATCAATCAGTTTCTGTCTGAACTCGACGGTGTCGCGGCGAACAACGAGGGCGTGCTCATCCTCGCCGCCACCAATGCTCCCTGGCACCTCGATCCTGCGTTTCGCCGTCCAGGTCGCTTCGATCGCATCTTGTTTGTGCCGCCCCCAGATCTGCCGGCGCGCGCGTCGATTTTGCGACTGATGCTGCGGGGCAAACCCGTTGAGGAAATTGATTTCGATCAAATCGCGAAAAAAACCGACGGTTTTTCGGGCGCCGATCTGAAGGCGCTCGTCGATCTCACCGTTGAGGAAAAACTTCGCGAGGCCATGCGCAGCGGGCAAATTCGTCCGATGGGGACGAAGGACTTGCTGGAAGCTACCAAACGCCACAAAGCCAGCGTGCGCGATTGGTTCGACACGGCCAAAAATTACGCGCTCTACGCCAATCAAAGCGGGCTCTACGACGACATTCTCGCGCATTTGAAAATGTCGAAGTAAGAGATTTCTAACGCCTGAGATGAGTCATTTCCCAGATTTTGTTTTCAACAAGTCCGATGGCAAGAGCCGCCGTTTCGCAACGAGTGCGTGCTTGGGAGGTAGATGCTCGGCCGGGCGCGATCCAGGCACCATCGGTTCGCTGAAATCACGGGAAAGTGAACGCTTCGCATATCAGAAGTCATCCGATCTTCGAATGATCGTCCTCGCAAATTTCGTCGAGAGACGAGCGAGAGGATGCGTTTGAAATGAGCGCGCATCTGGAGCGAGCGCAGCTTTTGTTACAGCAATCTCGACCTGCTGATGCGGAGCGCGAGGCGCTGTTGGCGTTGACGCTGGCGCCGGATCAGCCGCTCGCACATGCGTATCTGGCGTTGAGTCGTAGTGATCAGAATCGCCCGCAGGAAGCGGTCGAGTCGGCGCGGGCTGCCGTGGGTCTCGCGCCAGACACGGCGTTTTTTCACTATGTCTACGCGATCGTCTTGCACCGGGCGGATCGCGAGGCGGCGGCGCGAACGGAAATCACCGAGGCGATTCGCATCGATCCGGAAAACGCGAATCACTTTTCGTTGCTGGCCTCGATCGAGTTGTCCGAGCGACGCTGGCCGGCGGCGCTGGAAGCGGCGGAGCGCGGTCTCACGCTAGATCCGCAAGACGTGAGCTGCGCGAATTTACGCTCGATGGCGTTGGTCCGCTTGGGTCGCAAAGAAGAGGCGATGGAGGCGGTCGATTTCGCACTCGCCCGCGAGCCGCACAATGCGTTGTCGCACGCCAATCAAGGTTGGAACTACCTTCATCGCAATAATCCGGCGGCGGCGCAGAATCATTTTCGAGAGGCGCTCCGGCTGAATCCACAACTTGAATACGCGCGGACGGGAATGCTCGAGGCGCTCAAGGCGCGCAATCCGATTTATCGAGCGATGCTCGCGTATTTTCTGTGGATGGGCCGCCAGAGTCGGCGGCTGCAAGGGGTGTTTATTCTGGCGACGTATTTCGGCGTGAATGGCGTCAGCAAAGTTGCGCACGAAGATCCCCGCTGGGGAAAGTTTCTTTGGCCACTGTTGATCGCATTTTATATTTTCATCTACCTATCGTGGACGGCGGTTCCGATGTTCAACTTGTTGCTGCGGTTGAATCGATTTGGCCGCTTCGTGTTGTCGGGAGATGAGCGGCGAGCGACGAATTGGTTCGGAGCGTGCTTGCTGGGCGTCGCGGCGGGGCTTGGGCTGAGCATCACCCGCCGCGAAGATGGATTTTTGGCGTCGATCATCTGCGCGATTTTGTCGATCGCTACAGCGGTGGTATTTAGCCGGCGCGGACGCTCGCGATTTTGGTTCGGTATCGGCGCACTCTTTTTAGCGGCGACGGGACTGATCGGCTTCGCGCTTTTGGCGACGGGAAACGACAGCACGGGTCTTTTCGTGATGACCGGTTTTGTCGGGGCATTTCTGGCACTGCAAATCGCGGCGAACGTGGTGCCGCGGTAAGACGGGGCGCGGCGCGTAAGTGCCTTCGAGGTGGAGTGCGGCGACAAGTTATCGCCTTCGACGGGCGAATTTATTCGCCCGCAGCGAGCAGCATCCTGATGTCGACGAAGCCGAAATGAATTTCGCCTTTAAAGGCGGCGACGAGTCACGCACTCTATGTCGGAACATCGCTGGATTAAGTTAGTGCGTTTGATTTCCGATTCCCAATCCCTCCACTCACAACTTCGCTGCGTGAAACAGGCACACGCAGTCGCTGCTGTCTTCGGTGTGCAGCCAATGCGGGTCTAGCTTTGCGAATTCGTGGTCGATGGCTTCACGCAGTCCGCCCACTTCGATCACTACGATTCCGTGCGGCTGCAAACGCGTGCGCGCTTGGCGCAATAATTTCCGCACGATATCCAGTCCGTCGCTCCCACCGTCAAGTGCCATGCGCGGCTCGCGGTGAAATTCCTCGGGCATCGCGTCGACGTGCGCGCTTGGTTCGTACGGCGGATTGCTCAAAATTACGTCGTAGCGCGCCTTGGGGACTTGGTCGAAAACGTCGCTCGCATGAAGGTGAACGCGTTCCTTCAACGCGTGCGCATCCACGTTAATCTTGGCCACCGCGAGCGCATCTATGGAAAGGTCGATCGCGTCGACCTCGGCAGTCGGAAAATGTTTGGCTAATAATATCGCCAGGCATCCCGAGCCCGTGCAGACGTCGACCACGCGGCGGACTTTTTGCGGATCGGGCAGCCAGGCGTCGAGCTGCTGTGGGATGATTTCGAGAAAATAGGAGCGCGGGATGATCACACGCTCGTCGACGTAGAAACGATCTTCGCCGAGAAATGCCTCGCGCGTCAGATAGGCGGCGGGAGTGCGCTCGCGTATGCGTTTATCAAATACAACGGAAAGTTTGGCGGCGTCGGATGGATTGACCTTGCGGCGCAGCACGTTCGCGCGGCTATCGAGCGGAAGCTCCAGCGTGCGCAGCAAAAGATAAAGCGCTTCGTCGTGCGCCGTCGCGGCGACCTGCCCCAGAGCGAGCCCGTGACGCGCGTATTCATTAACCGCAAAGGTGAGCCACGCATTGATGGTGGAGCCTGCGGGCGGAAGCTTCGAAGCGGTGGGCGCGGACCGCTGGGTTTTAGGCGACGACTTCTTCGCCATGGTCAACGCGCGAGCAACCTTGCGATGGAAGTGAAGAACTCCATGCCCAGGGACTCGAGTGTGCCCAACGCAACTTGGAACGGCCGGGTGAAGCAGAGCGCCAGCAGAAGGTAGCCTCCCCATTGCGAATAACGCGCGTAGGCCTCCTCGCTCATTCCAAACCAGTACATCAAAAATTTCGATCCATCGAGAGGCGGGAAAGGCAAAAGATTGAAGACGATCAAAATGACGTTGATTTGAATCACCTCGCCGAGGAGGGGCACGATCGTCGGCACAACTCGAAAAAGCCCCGCGACTAAAAACGTCGCGACGAGCGCCAACAGGAAATTCATCGCCGGTCCGGCAATCGTCACGAGCGCTTCATCCGTTTTGCGATTTTTGAAATAGCCCGGATTGATCCACACGGGCTTGGCCCATCCGATCAGGCCAAGGCCGCCGAAAACATGCAACGCGCCGAGGAGCGGAATGATCAGCGTGCCGAGGGGATCGACGTGCGGCCATGGGTTCAGCGTGACGCGTCCTTCCGAGCGAGGTGTTGGGTCTCCTAGCATGTCGGCGACCTTGGCGTGACCCCACTCGTGGAGCGTCAGGCTGATCAGAAAAATGAGCATTTCCAAGATCGCCTGGCGGACGATCTCGGGTGTGATATTCAAACCCATTTCTTAGCTTGATTTGGCCGCGGCGAGTTGCGCAACCAGCTTCTGCTTTTGCTCGTCGAGGACCTTTTCGTCGACCTGGTCGAGCATGGATTTCGCGTCGGCGATTTTGTTTTCTTTTACTAAGACGTTGGCCTCGTGCAGCTCGATCGTTTGCCGCTCGACGCCGGCCTGCGCACGCGGTTCGAGACCTTTCCAAAAGGCGAGGGCTTCATCCCAGTTCGGATGTTCGAGATCGTAGAACGATTCTCCATAGCGATAAGCGTAAGGCAAATTTTGCGGCGCGAGCTCCATCGCTTTTCGAAACGCTTCGTGCATCGCGCGATCGACGGCCTCACGCGTCCATGAACCACTCTTGATAAAATCCTCTCGTGCGGCCGCGAGCAGTTGGCCCAGTTGATAGTGATAAAGCGGCTCGTTCGGCTCGAGTTTGATCGCGGACAAATAATAACTCACGGCCTCCAGTGGCTTGCCTTCCTCGGCGAGATAATTGCCGAGCTGGTTTTTCACCAGCGGGATGTTGTGGTCGATGCGATTGGCATTAAGAAACATCATCGCCGCCTCGCGGCGCATATCGATGTGTGTCAGCAGCATGCCGTAAGCGACATAGGTCGGTGCATACTTCGGATGATCCTTAATCAACAGATCATACGCGTCGCACAGCTGCTGAATCTGTGAGCGGAAATTTTCCTGATCGAAATTCGGTTCGTTTTTATTGGCGTCGGCCAACAACTTATTCTGGCGCGTGGTCAATTCACGCAGCCGGTCCTCGGGTTTCACGCTCGGTGAGGCGTGCGCGACGAGAACTAGAAAAAATACACCGACGGCGAGCAACAGACGGAGAGACTTCATGCGGCAAGAGTGGACAGCTTCGCTCCCTCGCATGTGCCCCGCGACTCCAAAAAGTCTGCGTCCGAGCGAGCGCCTGCAGAAAATCCGTAAACGGGGTTGCAGGACGTGTTCAAATGAACACTATCGATTTTATGAGTGCGCCCCTCATACCACCGAAGCCTGCTTACCCGAAGGGCCGAGGCGCGACGGAGAATCCGCCGAACCGTTTCGAGCGTCTGCACGTCGAGCGCGATCCTGATTGTCCGCCCGACGAAGGGATCGATCCGCGCACCGAATTTTATCCAGATTCGACGCAAAGTATTTTGGCCCAAAACGACAGTCCGGATCTCCCCTTTCGATACAGCATCAATTCCTATCGCGGCTGCGAACATGGCTGCGCCTATTGTTTCGCGCGTCCTTCGCACGAGTACTTAGGCTGGAGTAGCGGAATCGATTTTGAAACGCGGATCATGGTTAAGTTGCGCGCTCCAGAGTTGTTGCGCGAAGCGCTCTCTTCACCGAAATGGAAGCCGGAGCCGATCACGATGAGTGGGGTGACCGACTGCTATCAGCCGGCCGAGCGAAAATTTCAGCTCACGCGCGGCTGTCTGAAAGTGTTTGCCGAATTTCGCAATCCGGTCGGGATCGTGACGAAGAATCATCTCGTCACGCGCGACGTCGATTTGTTGGCCGAGCTGGCGCAGTATCAATGCGCCTCGGTTTTTGTGACGATGACGACGCTCGATACAGAATTATCGGGTAAACTTGAGCCACGCGCGTCGCGCCCTGCGCATCGTCTGCGGGCGATTCGCACGCTGGCACAAGCGGGTGTGCCGGTGGGCGTGATGGTGGCGCCGATCATCCCGGGATTAACTGATCACGAAATGCCGAAGATTTTGGAAGCCGCGGCGGAAGCGGGCGCGACCAGTGGGCATTATGTGGTGCTGCGCCTTCCGTACGCGGTGAAAGAGATTTTCACGAGTTGGTTGGACCGCGAAGAGCCATCGAAAAAAGAACGCGTGCTCTCGCGAGTGCGCGACATTCGCGGTGGAAAATTAAACGTCGCCGAGTGGGGAACACGGTTGAAAGGCGAGGGCATTTTTGCCGAGCAAATCCACGATCTGTTCGCGGTGGCGGTGAAGCGGGTGGGGTTAAATCAAACGCGTGCGACCGCGAGCACCGAACATTTCCGCCCTGCAGGCGGGAGACAGTTGGAGTTGTTTTGAGTTTGGGGGCTGAGATCGGTCAGAACGTGCGCAAAGTGGATGCTCTGGCCTGAGAGTTAGTCCCCCCCGCCGGGAGCGCGGACATCCTGTCCGCACGTATATAGAGTCCGTGCGAGCAGCGCACGCTCACTTCGAGAGAGCGGCGAGCTTTGCTCGTATTAAATGTTTGGCGGACAAAACGTTCGCACTCCCGGTGGGGCGGGTTCTCGTAGAAAACAGTCGCAAAAAAAACGCGCGGAAATGTCCGCGCGTTGAAAATGCTTCGAGAGTTAAAGCTCGTTTAGGGAGCTGGTGGCGGCGGAGGGCCCTGCGGGCCGTCGCCATTTGGGCCGCCCGGGCCACGTGGGTGTTCTTTGCGAAACTCTTTGTGTTCATCGCGCTGGAAGGAGGCGATGTCTTTCAAATCGGCTTCAGCGACGTCGTTCTTGTTCGCCTTCAATGCGTCGGACAAGGCGTCGAGTTTGCCGATCAGTTTCTTAATTCCATCCTGATAGTCGGAGATAAATTTCGCGCGCTCCGACTCCGGGAGAGTTGCGGCTTTCTCGGGCGTTAATGTCAACGAGTCCTGGGCACCCTCACGAATCGTGGCGACCAGCTCAAGCGATGACGCGTTCTGCGCCGAATCGCTGATCTGCTTCCGCAACTTTCGGAAAGCGCGGTTCATCGACTCCATCTTCTTTTCTAGATCCGTTTGCTTATGGTGAGGATGGTCACCTTGGGCGGGCGGGGGTGCATCGCCTGGCGGTGGCGCGGCCGGTGCATCGTCAGCGCGGGCGACGGCACCGGCGCTGGTAATCAACAGAGCAAGAAGTGAAGACGTAAGAAGACGCATAGACGTTCGTGATGATTTTCTGGACTCGGCGCAAAGGCGAAAAGCACATCGCCGACAAGACAGTTAGATGTAAGACGAACGACGCCGCAACTAGTTGCGCGCGGGAATAAAAAGTGGCGCTGCTTCGGAGCTCAAATCCGAGATGTGGATCCCGTGTCGGGTCGAAATGTAGCCGCCCGAGATTGGATCTATGAGAAAATCTACCGAATTGCCTGCTCTGTTTGGGCGTCGAATAAGTGCGCGTGCTCTAGGCCAAAACGCATGGTGACGTTCGTGTTGATTTCGTATTGATCGGTCGGCTTAACTCGCGCGATGAAGGCCGTCGCGCCCGTATTCAAATATAAATACGTCTCCGCGCCCATCGGCTCAGCCAAATCGATCCGCACTGTCGCTTCCGACCCCGGAGCCCCATGACTCGCGCCTGGCGCTGTGTCTTCCAAATGCTCAGGACGAATACCGAGGACAACGCCTTTGCCCGCATGCCCCGTTGCTCGCGCGGCCAGCGCTGGTGGTAGAGCTAATCGCAACGGCGTCCCCGCGCCCGCGCCGACATTTTCAATAAAAAAGAGGGTCCCTCCTTCGCGTTCGATTTTGCCGGGAAATAAATTCATCTGCGGGCTGCCGATAAATCCGGCGACGAAAAGATTGTCGGGCTGATTGTACAGTGTCAGCGGCTCCGCCACCTGCATGATCCGGCCGTCCTTCATCACGCAGATGCGATCGCCCATCGTCATCGCTTCGACCTGATCGTGCGTTACGTAAATCATGGTCGCACTCAGGCGCGCGTGGAGCTTTGAAATTTCCGTTCGCATCGAAACGCGCATC
>FTIZ01021818.1_pt1 | contig 11484 bp, 9 predicted proteins | sample 1658381 | NCBI WGS metagenome assembly FTIZ01 (sample SAMEA3914822, study PRJEB12502) | metagenome | biome: forest; material: soil | place: USA | collected 2012-03-12 | depth 0.1 m
GTTTGGACTTTGATCATCATGGCAGGAGCTGTGGTTTTCATTCTTGATGTCCGGTATTGGATACCTAATTTGAGAAGTTGTGTACCTATCTTAGGTGAACTGTAGCCACTTTCATGAACTGCACAGGACACCAAGATTAATGAAAGCTCGTCCATGATTCGTGCGGCTCACCCACAGCCGCTGCCCGTAGATTTAATGCAGATTTAGAAAATCCCCGAATTGCGGAGTCAAGCCTTCCTTTTCGATTCAGCCATATTGGAATCTGGCGGGGACTGCGTAAATGAGAATGTCCCGTCCCTCTCCAAGCCCCTGACATACCCCCATCACCACTGCAGGTCCTGAGCATGGTGATCTTGGAATTCCCTTGCGAGTCTTGGCGATTTTGCAGGAAAAGAACCACCCGAATCTGGAGAACAGGAAACAACTCAAGTCCTGTAAAACACCAACCAGCTAGGATGCTGAACCCCAATTGACAGTTCCCAGCAGCTAGGCCAGTTCCCCTCGACCGGAACTTTGTCCGGCAAATTGGGTCCATGTCATCTGATATCTACTCATCAGTACTGCCGTCCTTGCAGGGTCTCCGGACAGAAGGCGAGCGGAATCAAAGAGCCCCCTTACACTCACCAAGAAGAAAGCCCGTAGCCATTGCAGTCGAGGTGAGCCCCAAGCAGGGAGTCCTTGCCGGTGCCAAATTTCTTCCCTGTTTTCTTTAGTCGAATCGCCGAAGCCAAAATCCGGGGACAGCAGGGCTCAGGACCCTGTCCGGGTAAAACCTCGAATAGTATCCGACCCGCTCCTGATTGGATTTCCATCTTTCCCCATGCCATTGAGGCCATGGCAAGCAATACCGGATAGCCGCCACCCCCAGAGGTGCCACCGACAAGGTGGTAGCGGAGGAAAGGAAGTTTATCTCGATATGATCGCCGCGGGGGTCCGAGTCCGGGGCTGACGCAGCTGCCGTGGTCCTCTTCGTACCTGTGATAGCGGGTAGAGTACTTATGTAGTCTCTCCCATGCTCGAGAGAGCCAAGAGACTTTACACACATTCTCAAGACAAATCTACCTCAGGTTTTCACTGACAACGGCCAACGATGAAGTTCCTCTCTCAGCTTTCGGCCGCGCTCGGCCTTATCGCCGGCAGCGCCATGGCCCACCCCGTCTTCGATGAGCTCGTGGAGCCAACCGCGCCCCTCAAGCGCGCCCAGGCTGCTCTCCAACAAGTTACCGGCTTTGGGGCCAACACCTCGAATACCAAGATGTACATCTATGTGCCGAGCAAGCTCGCTGCGAAGCCGCCCGTCATCGTGGCCATCCACTACTGCACCGGTACTGCCCAGGGATACTACAGCGGTTCTCCATATGCCCAGCTTGCCGACCAGAAGGGCTTCATCGTCATCTATCCCGAGTCGCCCTACAGCGGCACCTGCTGGGATGTGTCGTCGAAGGCGGCGCTTACCCATCTCGGCGGTGGCGACAGCAACTCCATTGCCAACATGGTCAACTACACGCTGAACAAGTACAATGGCGACGCCAGCAAGGTGTTTGTCACGGGCTCGTCGTCTGGTGCCATGATGACGGTAAGCTGAACGCATCTGGGTTGAATGCGAGACTTCGGCTAACCCCCGAATGCAGAACGTGATGGCCGCTACCTACCCCGAGATGTTTGCTGCGGGCATCGCTTACTCCGGCACCGCCGCTGGGTGCTTCTACAGCCAGTCCGGCGGCGTCGACGCCTGGAACAACTCGTGCGCCAACGGCCAGGCCCGCGGCACGCCCGAGGTGTGGGCCAAGGTGAGCAGCAATCGTGCCATCTGCAGCCCTTTCCCTCAGTGGCAACTTCGCGATTTGAATCTCCAGTTACTGACACCGCCTCAGATGGTCTTCGACATGTATCCCGGCTACAGCGGCTCGCGTCCCAAGATGCAGATCTACCACGGCTCGGCTGACACGACTCTCAACCAGAACAACTACAACGAGACCATCAAGCAGTGGTGCGGCGTATTTGGCTACGACTACACCAAGCCCGACTCCACCGTGGCCAACTCCCCGGCGTCCAAGTACACGACCTACACGTGGGGCGACCACCTAGTGGGCGTTTATGCGCAGGGCGTCGGACACACCGTGCCGATCCGCGGTAGCGACGACATGAAGTACTTTGGGCTGTGAGATGTAAAAAGGAAGTAGTAGTAGTGCTAATAGGTACTACTTGTTCGTAGCTTTGGGCTAGATGAGGTGTGAGTGGAGGGAGGGCTCTGAAAAGGGGTAAAGCGTGGGATCCATTCTGACCTTTAGCCCAAAGAAATAAAGCTCACTGTGACATTTCCTGGCCAACAATATGGCCATCTCTACTAGAAAACCAAAACGCTGTCGCCTCTCCTACTCAGTTCCACCCCCAGGTTCAGCTCTTTGACCTCGACGCCCCAGCGTCGGGGGTTTGGCAACCAACATTCGATAGCCCAATCCAGAGAGGAATAACTATCACGGGCTCGCTGCAGCAACAATGTCAGACACGGTCTCGAAGTCGTGTGACTGCAGGAAAAGGAGGTGGATTACCAAAATACCTATTGCTGTTCTTGAGATTAGGTATTGGAGTCGGCGTAGTGCTCCACATTGAACATGTCGGGAATGACTCCGTAGGCTTCTAGGCACTGAGAAGTGTCGGCGAATTGCGCAGTGTATGCCCGACCGTTCTGTTCATACAGCTGTCTGTTCTGAACATATTTCGTCGCTATCTCGGGCACCACAGTGTCGTCCACGGTCGGGTCGGAAAGCAGCGACAGAAGGCTGACGAGAATGATCCGGGCCGTGGAGCATAATAGCCCCCCAACCTTCCACGAGACCCCCCTTAATCTTCCCGGGTTTTAACGCATCCATAAATACAATTCCATGAGCGTCAATGTTTGGATGGTTATGGAATTCTTCGTTTCAAATTACAAGCAACCAAACTTACCCTCGGTTTTCCCCTTCTAACCCCTGAACTCCCCCCTCAACTCTCCCAAACCCCAGCTAGGCATACACTTCTCCATAAATCGCCTGCATTCTCAGACACACCCTCCGCAACTGTTTAAACCGCGCCATCTCAGCGTGGCAGTAGATCTCAATCGAGTCCTGCCACAGCATCTTCTCGATGTCCCTGCCGAAATCGCAAATTATCCAACCTGGGTCCTCCCACATACGAAGATGCTTGCCCTTCTCATCAGTAGCGACTAGGCCTGAGTCAGGGTCCGTGATGCGCGTAAAGTCGGGCTTGACGCCGTTGTGGTGGAAGAACATGACGCGGCTGCGGTCGTATTCAAGTGTCAGGTTGCCTACCGTGGCGAGGAAGTTCGAGTCGATGAGGAAGTCGTCTTCGTCAGATCTCCCTGCATGCTGGCTTGCTCTCGTTGGGTGTCGAATATCGGTTTCCGCCGTTGAATTCCTGGCCTTTTCGAGCGCGGCCATGGCAGCACGGTAGTCCTCCATCGGATCCATCTGCTTGATGAACATGCCCCTCCACTTTCCCTTGGGCTCCGACCGTCCTAGCACCGAGGGAATCGTCTTTACGTCCCAATACCCCTTTTTGACGCCGACACCGGGTTTCATCCACTCCCTCGGCTGCCTGTACACCCCCTGTTTCCGCAGGGCTTCCAACACTAGGGCAGCTTGGAGAAAGGTCTCCTTGTCGCCTTCGCCAGCACCGTGCTGTGTGAGCATGGGATAGTAGTGGCCAGGGCCGTTGTAGTTGTAGTACGCAGCGAGGAGTAGAATGTCGGCGTGGCGGGCTTTGTTATAGACCATCACTCCGCTCTCTGAACTCGAACGCGAGGAAATGGCTGGGACTTCGAGGCCGCCGGCAATCCGAGAGAACAGCGGCGAGATGGTCGATGTCCAGAAGTCGGGATAGGTGATGAAGCCGGCCGATGTAAATGGCTCAGAGCCCAGGTCAAAGATCGCGTCTGGATTTCGCATCGGAAGGCAGTCGGCATCGAGAAAGAGTACGTTTTGGAAAGTAGAGGCTATGATGGAGATGGTCTTCCATTGGAAGCTCGTGAACTTGGGCAAGCGTTGGTGGATGCCCGCCCACAATTCCTCCAGGAACACACAAGTGGTGTTGAAGCGGGGCATCGTAGAGGAACATACCATGTCCACCCATGGCGAGCGTGAATCGAGGATGATTTGTATCGGGAGGTGCGAGCCAGTTCTCCGGGTCATTAGTACCAGCGATATGGCTTGTCCGAAATTTCGTGCCCCGACCGTCGTTACGATGCCCGTGGTATTGGCGTCAAAGGGAAGATGGCTGGCAAAGAGAGGGAGTTGGTGCACGAAGGAGCTGTGCGACTCGAATAATTTGGTTTGGTCATCATCGCTGAGTTCGAACAGCTGAGGGCGGTCGACAGAGTCAACCGTGTCTGGCTTCCAGTTGATCGCGGGTGCTTTGCCATGAAACTTGACGCCGTGTGCTGTGACGCGGGTGCTCGATAGGCGGTTGAAAAACTCGAGCCACCAGTCGTTGTGCTTGTTGCTCTTGCTGGAATGACGATCCGGGGCGCGTGGGGGATTGTCATGTTGGAAGTGTGAGCGCAAGATGTACCCGGCTGCGATTGTGAAGAAGACAAGAAGCACAAGGATAACAATTCTGGCCTTCCGGCGGCGGGAAGAAAATCGCACCATTTCGTGGAGCGTGGCTGTGACCGACAAGTCCAAGAAAGACAAAGAATGATGTGGCATGCTGAAATGGCACCCAATTTCCCAGGTTGGCAGGCGTTGCGTTGTTCAACTGGAATATCAAAGTATTTCCATCCCAAGCTCTACCCAAGTAAATTAGGCCGACTCCGTGAACACACCGAGCAAGCAGCAAGAACGTCTCGCCTGCCACGACGTTATACCGACGCTCCAAACACCATGCCTCATCCCACCACCAGTTGTGCCCGGTTCGGTTCTACGTTCTAAGGTCCCACAACCACCCTTCTCCCTTACACGGTCAATAAATGCCAAGCGGCAGAGGTCAACTGCCGCCAACCCGAATTACCACATTAGTATCGCGCCAACGACGAATACCGCGCAAGCAAGACGACAGTTTGCGTTTCTCACTTCCCAACATGAAGGACAAGCTTTCCCGCGTTCCTCCCCTTCTTCAACGTCTCAAAGGCCTTGGGCAAATCCTCCAGCTCATACGTCTGCTCAACGACCACCTTCAGCTTCTTCTCGGCCAGCCACAGGCCCAGCTGCTTCAAATCCTCCGGGATATGCCTGGGTTGGAAGAACTCAAACTTGCGCTTTCCGCCACCCAGGAACGAAGGCAACAGCAGCCTTGACGTGATAGACTTTGCGGCACTCAGGTTGATGGGCCCACCGACCTGGACAAACTTGCCGTGGGGCAGGAGGAAGTCGTCGGCAGCCTTGTACAGCGCCTCGGGCGTCCCTACGTTGTCGACGACCAGGGAGAAGACCTGGCCTTTGGCCTTGAGGGCCTCGCAGATGTCGGTTGTGGTGTAGTCGATGATCTCGTCGGCTCCGAGCGAGCGGCACAGGTCGGCTTTGCCAGGTGAGCAAGTCACTGTGACATGAGCCCCCAAGATCTTTGCGATCTGCACTCCGAGCGTGCCCGTGCCGCCCGAGCCGCCGTTGAAAAAGACCTTGTCGCCCGGCTTGACGTTGGGGGCGATGGCCTCTGTTTGACGTTGTCAGCCCATTTTCTGTTCACAGGATGCAGAGGGGAGACGTACGATAAGCTGTGATGCCAGCCACGCCCACCGCCGCGGCCTCATCGACACTCACACCCTCCGGCAGATGGGCACACGCCTTGGTGGGCGCGACAATGTAGGCGCCCGTGGTGCCGTGCTGCTGAGGGTCGAGGCGACCAAAGACCAGATCCCCAATAGCAAAATCGTCGACGGTTCTTGTGGTCTGCACGACGCGGCCGCAAAAGTCCATGCCCGGGGTGCCCGGCAGGCGGATGAGGGCGCGGGAGACGAGGCCCAGCTCGGGCACCTTGTAGTCGGCCGGGTTGAGGCCGGCCGAGAGCACCTGGATGAGGAGCTCGGCGTCCCCAAGACGCGAAGACACGGTGGGTACGGGTACCGCGTCGGCGAGGACGAGGTTCTTTTCCAAGCCGCCCGCGGCGGTCGCGTACTGCCAGGCTTTCATCGTTTTGGGGATCGCCGGCGGGGTCGGAGGGGATGACGCCATGGCTGCTGTTGTGCAAGTGCGAAAGGACAATTGGTCTCAAAGTTGCTATCAATTATCTCGTATCTTCTCCTTTTATTTACTTTTGGTGTGCGCGCAAAGATTAGGCTGTCGCCGAGAAGGTGATTGAAGATGTTGAAGATGGGATGTCGTCGTTCACCGCTGTCACCGCTGCCACCGCTGCTGCCCCGCTCCCCATTCTGAATTTCTGAGATGATCGATGGCCCGCCCACCAGGCTCCATCCGACCGGAGAAACGCGAATGCCAGGGTTAGGGTCCAGGCATCACGCCATCGCAATGCACATGCCCGCGCATGGACCGCGAAGGACAAGAAGGAAGGAAGGCGGGTGTGGTTGGCACATACAGTAGCGGATTTGCACATGGGAAAATTAAAACATGGAAAAGGCCTGAGTGTCGTCGTGAAGTCGAAGGTGGCTGGGGAGTGGCGTGCTGACGTGACATAGAATGCAGAAATGTGGGGGCGTCGAGGCGAGTGTCACTGTGCCGTGCCGAGGGGAGTCAAGAGACTTCTCCGTTGAGGAGTTGACGAGTCGACAAATTGGTGATATGATTAAATCCCACAGAAATGGCCATCATGGGCATCAGCCGCAGCGTGGCCAAGAAACAAATACACAGTATCAGCTTCAATATTGCGGAAGCATTGCGCGGCCCCCACCCTTCCTCTTCCAGCTCCTCTCCCAGGAGTCAGGACAGGAGGTTCATGTCCGGGAGGCGAAACTGCTCCAGTCCACATGGCGCGCACAGGCCTGCCCTGATCGGCGCTCCGAATACCTGGTATGGCGCGCTCTGCCGAAAGGAAGGAAGGAACAGTAGCCTTTCGAGGCCCCGCTCTCATCGCCGGGCCCAAGCCAGCCAAGCGATCAGCGCGAACCTAAGTGGGGCCACTGCCCGATGGGCGGCCAGTCTCGGCCAGCCACAGCCAGTCCCAGCCAGTCACAGCTCTTCTAGCAACCTTTTTCAAAACGTCGAACATGTGAACCCCTTCTCAACACATTGGCCATTTTCCCGCACCTCAACGATCCCAATCTGCGCCGGCTCCAGCACCACCCCTGGCCATCTCCACACCCACCGGCCGCTCGCCAATACGCGGCATAACAGCACGTGGAAACCCCGCCCTTTTCACACCCTTCCGACGCCTCCAGGGAAGCTCCCAGCACGCCCGGCCATAATCCGATTTTGATCCAACCAGTTCCAACGAATCGTCAGGGCCGCCGAGCGCTCCAAGCGAGGTCTGACGAACCATCCGGTTGGGCCGGGGCCCTGACATCCATGCGAGCCATGATCGTCTGCTCTCAGTTCGCGTGGCAAAGAGGTGCGAAAAAGCTCTGTCTCGGGCACCAAACGGTCTGGGGTGGTGCCCGGACTAGTGTACGGCGAGCTCCCCATGCCGCCATGCCGCCATGCCTCTGGGCTTGCATCTGTCAACCCCGGGGATTTCCCGGAACCAGCACCAAGACTCCTTGTAGTCCCCAGGGGCTGACCCAGCTCCTCGGTCTGTGCCTGCTTTCTCTCCACTTCCAGAGGACCGTTGCAGGGTAGAATCTTCACCCAGACGCCACAGTCGCTCCAGAGTCACGCGTTACTCCGTAGTTTGCCCTACTTGTGCCTCAAGTCCCCAACAGCCGCAGTTCTACCGAATCGGACTCAGGACTGGCTGTCCGGATTGGCCTCTCCCCGCGCACTCAAAGACCAACCTCGTACTCCGTACAGATGTACAAGTATAATAAAGAACAATGCCTTGTTTCATCCTAGTCTGGGATCGTGGTTGGTGGTCTGCGCTCATGCAGCACACCCTAGGTAACTTTTGCTCGATTTGTTTAGCTGCCGACGCACCCCGCCGGCTCACTCGCGCTACCCTCAGCTTGGCAACTACTGAACGACCCTCGGCAGCGGAACCCTGCCGTTCATGGGAAACAACACTGGCCCTGTTTGTTGCCTTTAACAAGCATGGAGCTCCCCATACTCCCCTCGAGACCTCCATCTTCCCCTTCTCTTGTGCGACGACGACCCATTCCTACACCCGGTGACTGCCCAGCCGGCGACGGGTACCGTACCTCGGCCGGGAGCAGCCAAAGCGACCTCGGCACCACCCACAACAAAACGAGCCGTGGTCTTCTACTCACCAGAGTCCTGGATAATTACTGAAACAATCCCGACATGGCGTCCTCCACGGACAGCCGGGCGGTGCAGCTCGCCGCTGTCAATATCGCAGCACTCGTCCTTGCTCTCATCGCCACGGGCCTCCGTTGTTTTGTCCGCATCCGCTTGCTCCGAGCGTTTGGAACCGACGACTGGCTCATGGTGGCCGCAGCAGTACGTCCTTTTTCTGAGCCTATCATAACCGAGAGCGTAGCCCCTATGGTGCTAACCGGTCGCAACACGTATTAGGTGTGCTTTGCCTTCTATTGCTCCTTTTCCCTCTCCGGCGTCACCAACGGGACCGGCCAGCATGTGGCGAACCTCTCCCAAGAAGCCAATGCAGAGGCCAGAAAGGTAAGCGGGCGTCCATCTCCTCGCCTTCTCAAACCAACCCGCGCAGATGCTGACACACAAGTCTAGTGGTGGTGGCTCTGCTACCCGTCCTACGCCGTTACCATGACGCTGACCAAGCTGTCCATCACCTTCTTCTTCCGCCGCATCATCGTCGAGCGCGTACACAAGTGGATCCTGCACGGCGCCATGGCCGTCACTATCATCAGCTGCACCATCTTCTTCTTCGCCTGCGTCTTCCAATGCTGGCCCGTCAGCTACTTCTGGGACAAATACACTCAGACGGGCACCTGCATCCCGGACCGCGTCGTCATCGCCCTGGCCCTGCTGTTCAGTGCCGTCAACATTATTACCGATTTCACATTCGCCCTGATGCCGGCCTGGATCCTGTCGCATCTCAACATGAGGCGCAAGACCAAGCTGGCCTTGTGCGGGCTCATGGCACTCGGCTGCATGTAAGTTGCAAATATCAATTCCATGAAAGACCGCGGCACCCAGGCTAACCGTGATATGACCAACAGTGCGAGCACCGCCGTCGTTGTCCGGCTGCCTTACATGCGGTTACTCGCAAGCGATGACTTCCTGTACGACACCGTCGACGTCGCCATCTGGTCGAGCGTAGAGCAAGGTATGGCCATCACCGCCGGCTGCCTCGCCACGCTTCAGCCGCTAGTCAAGCATCTCGCGTTTAAGCTTGGACTGAGGTCGCACCCCTCGCTGCCCACTCCGTCCGGCTACGGAGACAACATCCGGATGAAAGAGGCGGCCATCATATCAGTCAAGAAATCCTTTGCCCACCGGACCGAACCCGCATCGCCCGGTCTGAATATGAATAAGTACGACCAAGGATCTCTCAACCTGCAACCAGGCGTCGGTGGGTACTCGGCCATGTGCTACAACACGAGCCAGGAGCATCTGGCAGCGCCATCGACAGGGTCGGGAGGGGAATCGTCTAAAGACCTGGAGCGGGGGATCAGCGGCCACGGCGACAGTGAGAGGACAATACCTGCCGCATACATCCCTTCTACGCACGCTACCTCACCCAGGCGCCTGAGCCGCTTCCACAGCCCAGATTCTTGATTAGCTTTTTTATTTTTTTTTTATTTTTAGTATTAATGAACAACAAATAATGAAAAAGGCACTTTATCTATAACCGCGGCACCGAGGCCAAATTTGGTACATATGTGTATTCTAGACATTACTAATACTTAAGCGCTCGCTTGTAGGTGACACAACTCCACACACAAAACACCCGCAGACGCTCACCCAACCCTCACACTAGCTCCCCCAAGATATCATCCGCCGCCTTCTCCGCGACCATGTACGTCGACACCGCCGTAAACGTCCCCGGAATCCTTGGGTACACCGACGCGTCCACCACCCTCAACCCGCTCACCCCCCTCACCCGGAACTTACTATCCAACACAGCCATGGGATCCCCATCCACCCCAATCGGGCACGTCGAACTCGCATGATGCCCCCACGCCCCATCCTTAATATACTGCTCCACCTCCTCCTGCGTATCCTTTTCCGCGCCCGGCAGCACCTCCCTCATCCGCACGGGCTGGCGGCGCAGCGCGCGGCGCGCCAGCTCGACCGCCTCGTACATGGCCTGCAGGTCCTTTGAGTACTCGCCCTCGCCCGTGTCAAAGTAGTTGAACAGGATGTCGGGCGGGTCCAGCGGGTCGGCGGAGCGCAGCGCCACGCGGCCGGCCGTGTTGCGCGGGTGGGCCTTGAGGATCGCCCACGACCACCAGTCGTGGTCGGCCGTCGCCGCGTAGGAGTAGCCTGGGGAGTAGCCCGCAAAGTTCACGGGCCCGCCGAAGACGAAAGTATCGAATTTAGAGTCGGCGCTGGCGGAGGAGGCCTGGAGCATGGTTACCGAGAGGCCGGCGGACGCGTAGGTGCCGCGGTCGCCGAGCACGGGGTGCTGCCACTTGTCGAGGCAGGCGTCGGGGGTGTTGTTGAACTGGAATGTGCAGCCTTTCAGGGCGAGCCAGTCCGCGGGGGCTTTGGCGGTGACGACGGTTTCGTAGTGGTCCTGCAGGTTGGTGCCGACGCCGGGGAGGTCGGCGACGACGGTGATGTTGAACTGCTCAAGCTCGGCGGCCGGGCCGACACCCGAGAGCTTGAGGATCTGGGGGGAGTTGTAGGCTCCGCCGGAAATTATGACTTCCCGCGAAGCTGCTGCGGAGCCGGGGGTGCCTTGCGAGGATTTGCTGAGGGGGCTGGCCCGGTAGAGGTGGGCGCCGTCTAGGAACTCGACGCCTGTGGCGCGCGGTGGGGAGACAGAGTTGTCGAAGACCACTCGGGTTACGAAGCAGTTGAGTCGGACGTCGAGGGGGTACTTCTTGCTGCCGTCCTTGTTGCGGGCGTCACGGACGGAGACGACAAAGTCGCGGCTGCCGGTGCGGGCCCCGTTGTTCGTGCTGATGGGGATCTGGTAGTAGTGGGGGTTGTGGTCGCGGCCGTCGGTGTCGGCGTTGAGGTCGCCTGCCAACAGCGTACCGATGTTGATCACCTGGTTGGTAACGTCGCCCAACGCCAACGCTCCCCCAGTAATTGTGAGCAAAAGCTGCGGGTCTTTCAGCGGAACGGTGAGGGGCGTCAGCTCAGTCGTGAGCCAGCCGTCCGTTCCGTGGCCTGTGGGCAAGCCCGGCAGATACTGCTTCTTCTCCAGCCGCTGGAAGTACTTGCGCATGTTGTCGGGCAACCACGAGCTGTCGCCGGTCAGGGTGGCCATGTACTGGAAGTCGGACCGGTGCGGATACACGGCCACCATGGCGTTGTGGGCGGTGCAGCCGCCGAG
>FTIZ01003060.1_pt1 | contig 11472 bp, 9 predicted proteins | sample 1658381 | NCBI WGS metagenome assembly FTIZ01 (sample SAMEA3914822, study PRJEB12502) | metagenome | biome: forest; material: soil | place: USA | collected 2012-03-12 | depth 0.1 m
AGGTTGCGGCGGGTGGGGTCGCAGAGGGCGATGGCCAGGGAGAGGAGGATGAGGAAGATGTTGTGGGGCGTGTAGACTGCGGGCAGGGGGTAGGGGTAGGGGGTGCCGAGGCAGGGGTATTTCCAGAGGGCTTCGGCGTTGGGCTGCAGGGGCATGGCGAAGTCTTTGATTGTGTTTGGGGAGAGGATGATGAATGGGGTGTGGAGGTGGCGGAGGGCGGTTAGGGCTGGGGAGAAGGCTGGGTCGACGGCGATGATGGCGGGTTGGACGGTTTGGATGGTGGTGGTGATGGAGTGCATGATTTGGATGAACTCTGGGCCGGTCCAGGGGAGGGTGACTTTGAGGAGGACGAGGGTGCGGCGGATCTCGTTGACGAGCGGCAAGAGGCTGCTGTTGCTGAGGGCTACCATTTGTTCGGCCACGATCTCGGGGCGGCTCCAGGCCGAGACCATGTCGAGGCCGTCGATGGGGTGGAATATGATGGGCCGCGCCCCGGGTCGGTCTTGCTGGGCATGGTCGGAAGTGGTGGATACAAGGGGTTTCACGGGAGGAAAGGAGGCGAAGTGGACTTCGACGTCCTCGTCCTCAAGGGTGAGGAGGGCATAGCTCGTGGCGAGGAAAACATTGGCTTGGCCGTACTCTGAGTTGGTCAGAAGCAGCACTCGTTTTGGAGATATTGTTGACCCCATTGCTTCAGCTAGGTCTGTGTCCGGCGGCATCACCAAGCCACATGAAACGTGACAAGCTCGTGGGTGAGAGTAGAAAAGGTGGAGAGTAAGGGATTGCTGGTGAGGCAGAAACGCCAAGCGAGGTCGGCGTGAGGCACGGTGGTGCTCATATACGTTTTACTACGACAGTAGTAGTCGCCCAGTCCATGACCGGTAGTTGTTCGCGGGGAAGTGAAACCCTTGCTTACCCGACGCGTTTCCCGATGACGAAATGTCGGGGACGACATGGCTGCGATAGAGGAAGTGATATTGGTTCAGTGCCTGGTGGTGGGGGGTTTCGCGGCATGCTGGAGGTGTTCGACGGGACAGCCCACCACAGTGACCCGGTAAGCGAGATCATGTTCAGGGGTATGAGGGTGGGTGGCCTGGATGGCATCCGTGGCAGCCAGGTCCCTCGGTCAGTTCCCTGCTTGGCCGTCTTGCTCTGGGTGGTCTTCGCAGTGTGTCTGGAGTGAGGAGCACTTTACCATCCGAGTGGTCCGCACGAATTCTCAGCAATACTACAGAGCATAACTATAACCAACATTCACGACTGATGCCAAGGATCAAGGAATCAGAAGTGAAAGTCATGCCACCCACCACCGGGAAACACCGGTGTTCGAGAACACGGGGCTCAATACGGCTGGAATTTGCCAAGGTAGCCGCATTTCTGGGCCTGCAGCAGCAACCGAACTCCGAAATTACATAGAGTCAATCACACTGGCAGCCCGCCGGGCCGGGGATTCGCTGGTGAGATTCCAGGGAGAATGCAGGACTTCATATCCACGGCCGTCCCATTGGCTCGCAGCCTTGTTGCTTGAATATACCTAGATGAAAGCACGAGAAAGTCACAATCTTGTTTGCTTGCGTCATGGTGCGAGTTCTGGCTAAATGCCTCTCCCGCGGGAACAAGCCGAGGGGTAGTAGGCGGATATTCTCGAAGCCAGGCTTGTAAGAACTCAAAACTATATGTGTTACATTCTCAGCGTCAAGGGCGTGGAAGATCGAATCCCACGCGCGTGGGTTGATATTAGTACTCTGTAAGAAGTGACGTTGGATAGGGCCTAGACCATTGTGGAGTTTGTAACCTCTGGTGACGGGTTTACTGGGACAATTAGCTGCAACAAGGTGGGATTGCAAAGCTTAACACATCTTATTACTGATTTTATTACTCGAACGTGTGATAATTGTCGAATGTACTTCTTTCCCTCACAACCAAGTCCCACGAAGCTCCATTACCCAAGTCGGGATGATTTACAAAGCAGCAGTGATGATCGCTTCAAAATACCCTCTCCGGGTTACATAAAAGCAGATGAAGAGATATACCTAGGGACAGAATCATGCCTAATTCTTACACAAGCATTAGAGTTTGAAAGCTGCGTGGTGCGATCATGCGACACGATGCTCGTACCACCCCTGACCCCCACAGACACTACCTGGTCAGAAAATTCCTCAATCACTGAACCTGGGTGTACACGCTTCCCGGGTGCTCTCTCCACTTCCCGATGACTAGATTGAGGATCGCCAACGGCGCCAGGGACCTGGGGCGGAGGTGATGCGCAAGATCTGCACTGACGCAATCGCATCATCTGAAGAGGGCGGAAGGAGTTGGTTCCGTGTCCTATCTTCGACTCGCCCAGCGATCTGAAACGGAGGAATTACCCGGGTCCGGGCATAGTGCATGACACCCAGAGCTTGGTCGTTCAACTCCTGGCAGACAAAGAGCAGTAGGTACCTTGATTGTTGGCATCAGCACTATCAGACCTTTGATCGATAAGCTCCCGAACGTCTAAGCTCAGTTTTATGGTCAACTAACTTCCGGTCTGACTTCCTTTCTCATTGATACTAATTTCTAAGCTCCAGATAAATCCGGGTAAGGGTCCAATTAGTTGACCTAACTTTTTTCTGTATGTTCATGCTTATTACTAGACCCGAGCGGACCCTTTCCATGGCTCTGTCCAAATCCTCGCTCAACTAGCAATCGGTGACTTTAATGTACCATGTACTCCCTCCCTTGAGTCTACCATCCCAGCACGTCAGCGATAGCCTTGGCCAAAACATCGCCCTGGGCCGCATTCGTCGCCGCGTTGGGGTGGTAGTCGCAGCCAACGTCCGACCCCTGAGTAGGCCAGTCAACAAAATGAGCCTGGGCACCGAGCTGCGCGACGGCGGCCTTGAGGGCGTTGGTTTGGGTCGTCTTTTGCGCGTCCTCCGCCGTAGGCCAGTTATCGCTGAGCATCGGCGAGCTGAGGAGAAAGAAGTGGGCGCGCGGGTAGTGCTTCTCGATGTCGTGGACGAACTGCACCATGCCGGTGGTGAACGCGGTGGCGTTGATGGGGTCCCGAAGGCCTTGGTAGCTGAAGTCGTTGGTGCCGAGGTTGATGACGACGGCAGAGGGAGACCATGATGCGGGGAAGGGGTAGCTGTTGTCGGCGTCGTTGGCACCGTAGCGGTTGTAGAGCTGCGGGACTAGGACGGTGTCGACGGGGCCGCTCGAGGCGATGTTGCGGATCAGGCCCTTGCCGCTCCAAGCGATGACGCTGTAATCTGCGCCCAGTGCGTTGGCCGCCAAGACACCGTACGTCTTGGGGTTGTCCTCGAGTGCGGCCGTGTTCGTGCAGGGGAGAACACCGTCGAGGCCATAACCGACCGTGATCGAGTCTCCGATGATGTCTATCTGCCGCTTCGAGGCCGCCGCTGTTGCTACGAATTTGCCATTGGTGGTGATATCGCCGAGAGAGAGGGAGCCATAAGCTGGTTCGGAGCGTCTCCGTACGACGACTGTGTGGGTGCCGTTGGCTAGGCCAGCAGGGGTCGTGATAGCACTGCCCGCAGTGAAGTCCGAGATGAGAATGGGCGCACCGTCGTCGATTACCAAGTCCACACTGTTAGTGCCGCTAACAGAGGCAATGCCGATGGTGGCCGAGGACCCGGTGAAGGCGAAGGACACGCCCGTGCCCGGCCAGCTGAGCTCTTTGGTTGCTGGATTCACTCGGCCGAGATAGCGAACACTAGCGCCGGCAGACGGGGCACATGCCGGTGGCCGCGCACTCACAAGACCCGTGAGGGCAAGCATGGACAAAGTGAGCCGCATGTTTTCGGTGATGTGTTGATCCTAGAAACGAGGGAGGGTCGCCAGTCGAGTGAGGACTGTCGGCATTGAGTGGCGGGAAGTGGTTTGGGAGTCTACACTTGTACCAATTCACCGCTCGCAGGAACAGCTTGTTAATTACCTTAGCGACTGCATATCCCGGGAGTAGAAGCGCTAACTAGGGGCACCCGTCGGATCCACGGGCTGGCACCGGGCGAACGGCACTCGAAGTCAACAAAAGTTGACGCGGACAGCCAAGATATCGGCCCGTTGCGGGCTTCCACAGCGGGAGACCAACAGCTGTTCCGCGGAAAACAATACCAGCGCAGTAATCGACGCGAGAGAAACCTGGTAGAAATGGTAGAAGACGTTGCAAAAACCGGCCCCAGCGGCGGTAGGATTGCCCCTCCCGGAATTTGTGTGGCCGTCTTCGGAGGGAGGGCCTCCGGGGCAACTTCCGGTATGGTGCTCGCCGAGACCTCTGCACCTGCGTACTGTTTTCTCATTCTCGCTTCTTTGATGGTCTGCATTTGCTTGAGCCGGGTTCAGCATCATCAACTGAGACTCTAAATAAGGGTGTAGTTCCCAGGAGGACGGGTCCAAGGACGCAGATGTGACGCTACAAGTACAAGACGAGTCAAAATGTAACCTATTTTGTCCCTAAGAGTCGCCGTACGCAATATTTGTGAGAGAAAAGTCTGGTCACTGACAATAGGGCGTACACAACATCTGGAGATGTCCCGCCTACTTGCTTCGATCCAGGGCGCAATGAGGTGGAGGCGCATCTGTGCCCCGCGCAATAATTGCACAACCTTGCTCGGACCAGTAAACCCACCACTGGGGTGGAGTGACTGTCGCTTGTCTGCCGGCCCTAGTCAGCCCGGGAGCTGGGGCGAATCCTTCTCGAAAGTCGGCCTCGGAAGCCGCCCCGAACCCACTCCCCCAGCTCAGATCGCAGCGACGCGGGGTCATCTTTCTCAATCCTCAATCTGGAATTTTAGAGGTCTAAGTAATTGCTAGTATGGTTTGTATCTTACCACTAATCCTGTCTCTGCTGGACAGTACACAAGAAGCAATGAGAGAACTAGCGACAAGACGAGGTACTTGCCAGCATCGACTCCGCCCGCACCCCTTCATCAGCACTGACCTCCTGGGAAGCTTGCAGGGTAGAAGCTGTAGGGAAGGCTTATGGAAGCGCCTTGACACGATAACACAGCGCTAATGCAATCCCAGTTCGTCAGGGGTAATCGTGACTGTGTATTATTAGACCTGCTAAGGCTTCTGAGTGGCATCCAGCCTCGGCATGACCGGGGCTCAAACCAGGCAATACTGCTTTCAGTCTCTCCAGCGGTTCTCTGGTCTTTGACAGGATGATTACTTCTAAAACGGACTATTGGCGCCTGCATGCCACTGACTCAATGACCGAAGTGTATCAACTCGAGCTCCTTGGGCGAGGCTGTGTCAAACCGGCCCCGAAGGTGTCCGTGCAGTCTAACAGGTGCCTGCTCCTTTATTAACGGGATGATGAAGAACGTCTCACTCTAGGGGTTGATGTTGCGCATTCCAGCTACTGTGTCCGTGTCAGTCGACGGCAGGGGTAGCATGTTCCAAACATTTCAACTCTTTAGATGACGAAACCCTGTTGGGCACTATCTTTCCTGGCCCCATCACTTTTGGCTGGGAATTTCCCGCCCGCGGGAGCCTCCATGTGACTTTGATCCCCCGTCAAGGCCGTCAATGGGTGCTGGCGAAGATTACTTGCTTCTCAGACACCCCAGACGTGGTGTTTTCTCAGCGCTTGCCGGCGGATCAACATGCTAAAGCCGGGGCCTCTGTCCGCCTATCAGACAGTTACATGGAAGGTTAGCGGTGGAGAACAGTCCGACGCGAGACACCTCAGTATTTCGAGAACCCATTGTCGTGGTCGAATGGAGCAGAGGTGATGTTCAGGGTTAAGGTCTAGTATAGCCGAAGGGAAAAGGGGCAAGCTCGAGTGGGTTTGGCATGATCCGAACTTGGGGAGCACCCGATCAGCATATTCAGGAAGAGATCATGAATTGGTTGTTCTTAATGAAGTTTTATGGAGGTTTAAGTTTAAAATGCAAACGGCAGTAAAAAGTCTAGGATTTTCTCAGCAAAGCGGCTCGGGCGGTGCGGATTTGGGTACTGACCATGATGGCATTCGAGGGTTCAACCTCTCACTGGGTAATCGAAGTTTCTGATGCTCTTGAAGCGTGTTTCACGAGGCCCTCGTCGGAAGTCCTCTTCCCCCCATGGACGGAAGGCATCGAGCGGCCGGAACTGGGCTCTGGAATGTTGGAGAACTGGACAAACTGTATGGAACGCGACTTTTGGGCGGCGTCTCGTCGGACAAAGGCCCTTAGAACCGGAATCGACGCGGCGATGACTGACATGGCGGGCTCGGCGGTACCAAAGATCTTCAAGTCCACCGTCGTAGCTGTTTAGGCACGCTGTCAGACTCGAAGTCGGATAAAGAGGCGAGGAAACGCCGACTCACAGCTGCTATCCGAAATGTCCTTCAGTGAGATAATCTTCATGAAAGCAATGATGCCAGAACTAGAGAACGACAGTTAGCAAGCGGATGCAGACACTATTGGGTGCGGACCCGCTGGGACTGGGAAGCCTACAACACGCCCATGCTCATAGCGACCAGCGCGCCGAACTTCTCCCTTTTGTTGATGGCGACGTTCCAAACGATCCTCCACGGGAGGATGGCAAGCACAATATCCATCGAGCCGGAATAGACTGGGACGGTGGTTAGCGAACTCTGGCAGTGACAGCGCAACTTCAGGTTGCTTGGCATGAAGGGCTTGGGCCTTACCACTCGTAAATGTCTGGTAGCGTTCCATGGTCACGGTTGTCCAGCAGTTTCCCTCCAACTCGGGATACCAGAGCTTCGCAACGGGCCAGCATCGCGTCCACATGATCGCAGCAGAAACGCCGAGTATAATATTGACCGAGATGATGATAAACCAAATGACCCACCGCACGGGCCCGGTCGAGATGCGCAAGAGGGTGATTCCGAACGAGGTTTTGCTCCATGCCGCCGCGAGAATGGTGGCGAAGCCGGCCGAGTACGAGATCATGGCCGTCATCGGCATCTTTTCGAGCTGCATATCTTCATAATGGAGGCCGATCCCCCACTTGGTGCCTTCGGTGAGCATGGCGGTCGAGACCAGGATCGAGATCTGGGACAGACAAGCCGGAGTTAGCATCAACTCCAGTACTGGCGGTGGATCTGGACCTGGAGCGAGCAGTATTAAGCAAAGTCGGAGTGCGTACCCAGCTGAGAATCAGAAAATGGTCGTCCCACCAAAGGGACCGACGCCGCATGAGTTTGGCATAAACTCTCAGGGCGAGGAAGATGGCCGAGACGACAGTCAAGACCCATATTGACCAGAGGAGAAGCGGAGCGTAGTTGGCCACCTCTTTAGGGGGCGCTTCTTCAGGAGCGTCGCGCCCCGTGAGACTGCCGAGAGACATCTCGTGGAAGAGGTGTTGGATTCGCATGAGGAAGCGAGATGTCGGGACGGCACAGAGAGTGCGACCGGGGTGGAGCAGATATTTAGAGGATCAACAGAGTGTCACGGCGCTGCAGTCAGTCACTCCGGGCCGAGCTTGTCGAGAAGGATCCGGTCCCCTGAGGAGAGGGAGGAGGGGCCGGTGGGTGGTATTTGAGCTCCGGATGCTACGCTGAGACCGCTCCATGCCCGCTCCATGCCCGCTGGTTCATTCATATCGTTCCTGGAGAGTGTGGAGAGTGGAGGGACACCCGACATGCTGGATCAGGTCTGGGGTCGGTGGGGCCTGCAGTGTGGTATTTTGCGATCGGCATTGTACCAGGATCCGGGCCAGCTATTTTAGACGCTAGTGTGAGTCTGACATCCACAGCGCGCGCCGAAGCGAGGGTTTCGACCTGCAAAGGGGTCTGAGCGCAACGGTGGCTCAGGGTGGTTGCTGTTCGCACGGTGGACTAGGCCGCAAGAGTTCAAGGCCAGAATACGATGGCGCAGGAATTTCCCCAGGACGGGACGAGCTTGCGAGCGATGCGAGGTGGCGGCAGGCCCCGCTGCCCCACTGATCTCCACTGACGGCGGCCCGCTTTCGCCAAAATTCCCATGAATCCTCCAACGGCGAACTCTGTCCATGGTCCCCCGATCCTCCTCCACCCGCGAACCCACGAATTAGATGTATCCTCAGCCCCAAGAAACTCTTGGCTCGATACCGAGGAGGGTCAAAACACCCCCCTGCCCGAGGTGATCTGGATGCGTTTCTGCATTTTCTGCGCGGCGAACAGCCCACCATTTCAACTCATTCCCGTTAGCGTCAGGAGATCTCGTCCTCACCCATAACCAGGTCTCCCGCAGCCACCTCGCAAGCAAGTGCCGGACCCGGTAAAGGCTTTAAACGTTGCCTCGATGGGCACAGACAGACGCACCGATATCACGACTTCTGCACGAAAGTGTCAATTGCTGCGCGCCGAGACGACCCAGCGGCGATGGCCTCACCAATCACCCCCCCAGAAGAGCCCCCGTGTCGAACAATTGTTTCCACAATCAGACGAAGTCCAAGTCCGCCTCCACCCAAAGATCCCAAACCAAACCAGCTCTCACCATGTTCCAGAGCTTCTCTCACCCTCCATCGAACCCAAACTAGCCAACACCAATACTAAAGTAACAAAGTGGACCTTTCCGCAACACCGGAACCCAGTCCAGTCCGTATCCAAACCCAAGCTCAAAACACCAACACTACCAAAACCCAAACCACCCCACTCACTCCACCTCCTCATCATACACCTTCCACAGCACCCCCAACCAGTGCTCCAAAATCGGCACCAGCTCATCCACCCCACCACCACCGCCACCACCACCACCATCAGCCCTGCACCTCCCAAGCAACCCCTTGTACGCCTCGATCATCACCAGCACCTGCAGCCTGGTCTGATTGGGCCCGACTGCTGCTAGCCGCGCCGCCGTCGTCCGACCGGTGCTTGTGGCGTCGCGTGACGGGCCGTCTGGCCGTTGCTGTTCCTGTTGCTGTTCCTGGTGTGCGGGGGGATGTTGTTGTTGGGAGGTGAGGAGGGCTTGGGTGAGTTGGGTGGTGAGGAGTTTTGTGCAGAGGTGTAGGCTTTGGTGGTGGTCGTCGTCTGTGATGAGTGTTTGGTGTTGCATCATGCCCTCCTGCTGCTGGTGCTGCTCCAGGGGGTGTGGTGTTGTTTCCGGCCCGAGGGGTTCGGGTGTCAGGGTTGTGGCTTGCGGCGTGGGGCCCGATGTGCCGAGCGGATCTGGGGTGGGGCCGGGCTTGGGTGGCTTCAGCTCGGCTGCTGCGCGCACGGGCGTTGGGGCGGCTGTCAATGGCCATTCGTCGATTCCGATGTTGGCGTTGGGTTTTGGGACAGGGGGGGAGCAGCCCGGCTGGCTGCGGAGTGGTTTCTCCGCGAGCGGTGCGCAGCAAATGTGGGTTTCGACGCCCGAGACGGCTGTCGTCGAGGATGCTTGGGAGGAGCGTGGCTTGCGAGCTGGGTCTGACCGCTGCGCGCGCTGGGCAGAGGGAGAATCCTCCAGGAAGTCTGCAGACGAGCGTGGCTTGCAGGCTGGGTCTGACCGCTGCTCGAAGAAGGCGTAGGGAGGGCCTGCTATGGTGATTCCCGCCGTGTCGGATTGTGTCAGGGAAAGCCTCTGTTGGGCTTGCAGTGCTCGCTGCTGCTGGTTGTCAGGGGGCGTGCTGTTGTCTTGCTCGTCATCCCACATCGACTCAAACGTTGGCAGGACCGAGCGGTAATACTTCGCGAGCTCCACAGCTCTGTCGTAGGCCGGAGGACTGTCTGTGGGCATTGGCGTTACGGCGTTCCGGGTTAGAGACTGTCTGTGGTGTCGTCCCAGGTTGTGGAAGTCTGAGATTGTCGCAATGCGAGCCAACCCCCGCCCGCTCCGTTGTCCGCTATCACGCCATCTCGCGTCGGGCATGAGGCTCTGATGTTGCGGCGAGGTAAACGTCTTGTATATGGGTAGGGGTGATAGTTCTGGCGCGGACATCTCCGGCTCTTGAATTGATGTCGCCGTTCCTGGGGGTGTGTCTTCAGGAGGTGGCGTTGGCATTGGGAAGCTGTCAAGAGTTGGAAGGCTGCCAATGAGAGGGGCATCGTCGATCACGACTGGGCTCAACGCGTGGAAACCTGGGGACACAACAAGTGACCGTTTCCGCAACTTCTTGGTTTGTGTGTGGTCAGCGGTGATGCCGGCCCATTTGCCCCGAAGGGCACGAAAGATAGTAACGAGAAATGGCATGATTCTTGGTCAGGGACACCAAATTTCAGAGGCCATCAAAGATTGAAGAGAGCGGAGAGTTTGGTCAGCAAATTGGGACTTGGAAGATGGTATTATATTCGAAAACATTGTTGATTGTTATGACGCTCCCAGCGGGACGGCCTGCCTCTCTGCAAGCAGGCAGTAATCTGTGATGCGTGATGCATGGTGCGTAAACAAGTGGTGGCGGGCGGGCTGCAGTGAACTCCGCATAACAGTGCTAAGAACCCTTATGCCGTCATAGCCCAGTGACTCCTGACATGATGAAATCACGTCTCTGGCTGCAGCAAGTGGCCGTGTCCTGGCCAAGTTTAGACTAAAACCATCGGACATTGCTCCGAGGGAGTGGCTTTCAGGGGTTGCTGCACAAAGCATCAAAGGACTAATTGTGCGCGGGTCAAGATGGAGGCCCTAAACTCCCTTATCGTCTTCTGGGACAAATAAAAATATTGTTCTTGTCTTTGTCTCGTTGACTGTAAGTGCATTGTTCAATGGACAATTCATTAGTTACCCCTTTCACAAGTATCCTTTGTGTCTCCTACAGCCCATGAAACTCAAGTCTCCACTTTCGAACAGTGCCTTTGTCCTCAAACAATGTGATAAGCCTTCAGTCTCTCACTCAGTGCTCTTGGGAAGCACCAGAATTTCCTCCTCCGAAACCTAAACACCAAACGGTATCATAGCACTAAAACTGCCATCCAGCATGCCTAGACGCCAACCACCATCAACTCCAATCACACCGCCAGCCGACCAGTCACAACTCTCGTGGCGGGATCGCATCAAACCCGACTGGCCACTACCTCAAATACAAAACGTCGTCGCGACAGTCGATCTAGGCTGCCGGCTCGACCTCAAGATTATCTCCGCACAGGCTTGGAACACCGAGTACAACCAGAAAAGGTTTCACGCACTCGTCATGCGCATCCGAAACCCGCGCACCACTACCCTCGTCTTTGCCTCGGGCAAGATGGTCATCACGGGGGCCAAGTCGGAGGCGCTCGCGCGCCTGGCCGCGCGCCGCCACGCCCGCGCCATCCAAAAGTGCGGATTCCAGACCAAGTTCCTCAACTTCAAGGTCCAGAACTTTGTCGGCTCCGTCTCGTGTGGGTTCTACATTCGCCTTGAGGGCATCGAGCGCAAATACTGGCAGTCGGCCAAGCACGAGCCGGAGCTGTTTCCCGGGTTGGTGTATTCCATGGTCTCGCCCCGCCTCAAGTGTCTGGTGTTTAGCACAGGCAAGGTTGTGTTTACCGGTGCGAAGCGTGAGGAGGATGTTTATGAAGCGTTTTTGAATCTGTATCCGATGTTGTTGGACTTCAAAGTCCGCGACGTGCCTGCGGCTGTGCCG
>FTIZ01744500.1_pt1 | contig 11466 bp, 12 predicted proteins | sample 1658381 | NCBI WGS metagenome assembly FTIZ01 (sample SAMEA3914822, study PRJEB12502) | metagenome | biome: forest; material: soil | place: USA | collected 2012-03-12 | depth 0.1 m
TCGCTTGACCCACCATGGATCCCGTCTCCGCCGTAGGAGTTGTCGCGGCCACGGTTGCGTTCATCGACGGTGCCGCCAAGATTGTGAAGCGGCTGGCCGACAGCGAGGGCATCCCCAAGGAGTTTCAGGAGATAGGCTGGCGGCTGCCTGTGATTCTCAACGTCGTCAGACGCACCCAGGACGCTGCCGGCGCTCTCGACGCCCAAACCGCTGCGTCTCTTGAGGCTATCGTGAGGGTGTGCCACAATCACGTTCATGAGCTGCACGATATACTGCAGAGGACGGCCGTAACCAGGAGCGATTCGGCGATCAGGCGTGGCGTCAAGGCTGCTGTTCTCCTGAAGGAAGAGGCCAAAATCCGAAGGATAGCTTCGAGCCTACGGGACAACATCGGGCTGCTGACCTTGCTGAATGTCGCGCCGGCTGAGAGAGTGGCGGCCCAGAGCCACGGTTCGGAAGCCCCGCGGCCCTCTGCGCGACCGGGCCGCGTATTCTTGTTGCCCTTTGTGCAGGATCAGCAGTTCGTCGGCCGCGAGGAGGAGCTGTCCTCCATCCGAGATGCCTTTGCCACCCAGAAAAGGGTTGCCATATCTGGGATCGGTGGAATAGGGTGAGTAATCCAACTTGCGCTCCAGTATGTTCCAACGCAGCTAGCTAACATATTCTCAGGAAGTCACAAGTCGCCATCGAATACTGCTACCGATTCAGCAAAAGCAACCAAGATGCGCACATCTTCTGGGTATATGGGGGCAGTCTTGCGAGGTTTTACCAGGGCTATAAGAGGATTGCTCAAAAGCTTCAACTGCCCTCGTGGGACGACCCCAATACCTCCATATTGGAGCTCGTCTCGGACTGGTTTGCAGAGACAACAGCCACCTTTCTCCTGGTCCTTGACAACGCCGACGATATTTCGATTTACTGGCCCGAAAAGATGGGCCAGGCTCACAGCGTGGAGGACCCGGTGCGCTGCATCTCGACTTACCTGCCTGGCAATGCCGAGTCCGGTCACTTCCTAGTCACGACCCGAGACAATCGTATTGCAGGACGGCTAGCAAGCCACACCGTTGCTCTCGACCCAATCTCCAAGGACGATGCCATGAGCCTGTTCACTCTCAAGGCTGGCGACAGCCTGGAGAAGCCCGATGAGTGTGTCTTAGAGAGACTGGTGGTCAAGCTGGATTGCCTCCCCCTGGCCATATCCCAAGCGGCAGCCTTTATTGAGGAGAACGACGGAAGAATAAGCGACTACCTCGATGCCCTCGAAGGAGAGTCGCCTCAGGAATACATCGACGAGGAGTTGCACGACCCTCGGCGGGACAGAGAGAGTGTGAACTCGGTTTTCCGGACGTGGAAACTGTCAATCGACCAAATCTCCCTACAGAAGCCCCAGGCCGCCGACCTGCTCTGCCTCCTCTCGATGCTCGACAGACAGAGTATCCCAAAGCTTCTCCTCCCCGCGGGGCCCAAGCTCGCGACCTCCATCGGCACGCTCCGGGCTTTCAACCTGATCACCATACGTCCAGGGTCTGGATCCCTCCAGCTGCACCGGCTAGTCCAAAAGTTCGTCCAGCTCTCGTGGAAGAGCTCCTCGTCTGCGCAAAAGTGGGAAAACGAGGCGTTGGCCTGTGTGGCAAGGGCGTACCCGACCGAGATTGGGCGCGAGGAGTGGTGGCTGTGCGACACCCTGGCGCCGCACGTTCAGGTCGTCATTTCGCGCGAGTACGAGTCGGGCGAGGCGCGCCTGGACTTGGCCCACCTCCTGTGCTGGGCGGCCGACTTCGACATTGAGCGAGGCATGTATGCGCAGGGCCTGGCGCGGGCCGAGCGCAGCCGCGCCATCTTCCAAGAGGAGCTGGCCAACGAAATCGACAATCGGCTGGCGGCCGCCACATGGATGTGCGGGAGGCTTCGATACTACGTGGCCGAGTCCGAAGACGACATCAACGACGCCGCCGACATGCTCGAGACGGCTCTTCGCATCGCCGACTACCCCAGTCTTCCCTATGCAGAAGCGGCCTTCGAGCTGGCCCATCTGTACTACCGCATGCGTAATGAAGAGGCTTGTTTGGAGATGGGCAGGGCGAGCTACGAGTGCTGGAAGGCCATGGATGGGCCGACCAGCGAGCGAGCGCTCGACAACCTGGATGATCACGCCCTCGCCTTCGCCCTCTTCGGACGAGTAGAAGAAGCCATCGCCAAGTGGCAGGAGATAGTGGAACTTAGCCAAGCCTGCGACACAGACGAGAACACGAAAGCTGTATACCTGTACCGAAGCATGGCGAGTGTGGCCGAGTTTCAGGGCGACGAGTCGACGGCCGAACTCCTCTTCGCAAAACTCGTGGGGATTTGCAGCGCTATCTACAGCGAGGATCACGTCCACGTCTTCGACTATCGCCTCATGCATGCCGAACAGATCCTGCGACAGGGGAGGCCCGCCGAGGCGATGAGGGTCACGGAAGTGATTATGGAGGCCTTCAAGAACAAGTCGGATTGGGAGATCCTGGCGAGCTGCCTGCAGATACTCGCCGAGTGCTGTAGGATGCAGGCCAGCGCCGAGGAGGAAGAGACCTACCGCTTGCAGTTCTTTGAGCTCCATGCCCAAATGCTCGGTCGACGGCATCACACCACCATCGATGCCATGGGGACATACGCCCAGTGCTTGACCCGCAGCAAGCGACATGCCGAGGCCGAGTTGTTATGTCAAGAAGTAATTGCGCTGCTCAAGTTAAACCCGAGCGCGAGCGGCGAGAAGATGGCGAACGCGTATGAGACGCTCGGTCTCTGTCTAGCTCTCCAGGGAAGGCATGCAGAAGCTGAGGCAGCATATCTGGACGCGCTTGACCAAGACGAGAAGAGCCCGCGCTTGCTACGCAATCTCTGCTGTCTGCTCTGGAGGCAGCAGAAATGGGACCTGCTCGAATTTCGATGCCGCCAGGTCCAGTCCATGGGCGGAGGGCCTCGGCCGTGGGCGTCTTGGGGCCTCATCACTGCTCTCGAGCAGAAGGGCGAAACGATGGAGGCGCTGCGGTTGCGAGCTCAGGCGGTTGGCCTAGGAACGGCAACGGACGCGCCGACCAATCCGTTGTCGGATCTGGCAGAGCCTTTGGCTGAGGGTTCACTACCGCACAGGTTCGGACGTTGGATTCACCCGCGATCCTGGTCCGCGTAAACGGGGGTCCTTTGGCAGAGGGCCTAGGGGGTTGTTGTAACGGTCTCAGGAGTACGTTACACTCGTCTGATGATGACTCTACGAGTTCATTCAAGTTAGACATCAGCTGGGAAAGAAAAGGAAATGGCCAATACGTCGCATCGGTGTCTGAACAAGTGGAGGTGGTGAGTGGAAGGCGGTCAAGTAAGTGTGATATGGCCTGCGCCACAGCCTCTCCGCCCCCACGCCAGCAGGTCGCGCGGGCGGGTCTTGCGGGCCGAGATTGTGTACACAAGGAGTGTTTCAGGCCTCCGAACTGCTTGCATGGAAAAAAGGTGTTTCTATTCTTGTCAGAACTCAAAATCGAGCAACAGCCCCGGGTCCGACCAGCCCGCCTCTTGGTCCGCGACTTGGGGCGAAGGGCGCGGCGAGGGCTGTTGGCCGAGTTCTGAAACCCGCTGTTGCATGTTGTCCATCTGAAGTAGGCCCGCCCCGTCCGTCCCATCTGGCGCATTCCAAGCCGCCAATTCCTCGGGCCGCCGCCGTTGGGTCCCTTCCCCACGGCCGTTTGTCGTTCTCACCGTTCGTCTGCTGTCTGTCTTGTCTCCCTTTGCTCCCCACGTCCCTTTTTCGCATTCTCAATCGCCGGCTTTCACGGCAAACCAGACCACTCCACTCAATCATGTTGCCAAGCAATGCAGCAAGTAATGCAGCAGGCGGCGCTGCATCATCATCGCCGGACCCAAACGCCGCCGCGAGGGAGTACGCCCGGTCCGTCTCCCAAGACGAGCTCCGCCAGTTCGCCGAGGGTCGCTATTGCCCGTACTTTGCCTACCCTCCCGACCACCCCGTGGTTTTCGTCAAGTTCGGTGGCTCCGACAAGCAAGCCGAGGGGGACATGCAGAGGCTCGCCTTCGACTGGCTGCGCCGAGAGCGCCAGAGGGACCCGCGCAGCAACATCTACGTTCCCGAGGTCTTCAACATCTTCACCAAGGATGACTGCACCTACATCGTTATGGAGCTCGTCACCGCGAAACCGCTCCAGGAGTTTGCCGCAACATTTGACCCTCCGACTTGGGAGCACAGCGAGCCTCGCTACTACAGCTTGATGGCCGAAGGCGTCCATATCCTGAGTCGCATGCCTGTTCCCAAGGGCGCCACCCCGGGTCCGTTCACACACGCCAAGCGCCGCATCAACCACCTCCTCTTCAAAGACCAGACGGCCCCAGTCGAGTACCCCACCATCCAGGCCCTGGAAGACCACCTGAACCGGGCAATTAATTATAGCCGCCGCGATTGGTCGTGCCCTGGCTAACCAAGACAGGTTGCACAATACGCGTACCGCTCCGCCCCTCAAGCGCCCAAGGTCGTTCTTGAGAGGCAGCTCGTCTTCTGCTATACTGACTTCAACCACGAGAACTTCATGTTCGCGACCGACCCGGACGGCCGCCCCCGTCTCTACATTGTCGACTTTGAACACGCCTCGTTCCTGCCGCTCAGCTTTCTCGCCTACGCCGTGTCCAGCGCCCGCTGGTCCTTGTGCACTTTTGTTGGAGACAGGTTTGGCGCCTCTCTTCCGTGGGACAATATCGCAGCCATGGACAAAATATTTGGCATGTTTCAGATTAGTACGTGGTATCTTGGACTCGAGAAGAGGGTAACGCGCGGCATGGTTGCAGGAGTGGAGAAGGATGTGGTCGTGTGGGGTTTATGATAGGGTCGAGAGGGCAGGCGGCCGAGAACCTCATACCGGCGGTGGTCGGCCATTGCGACACAAACGTCGAGAAGGCAATCGATGTCGCGGGCATAGCCGCGAGATGTATGTTAGGGTTAGGGTTGAACGACTGGGCCCACAGGCGGGGTATTTCCCCCACGCTGCTGGGCCTCTCTTACTTGTGGTCCTCCGTGAGCGAAAAAAACGAAGGAGGGGAAAAGTTGAGAGTATAAAAAAGGAATATCAAAGAAGAGGAGCTCCGTTCATACTCTAGGTGTCGCCGGGCCGTGCGAGCCGCGGGTTAGACGCAGCACTACATGATCGTCAGGAAGAAAGTCATGTCCGTGTTGAAGTCAGAGCCCATGAGCCATGCTACAGGGGCAAGGGGGACAGGATCCTTCCCTCTCTGGGTATATTAGGCAGGCTCTCTCCCCCTCTCCCACAGCTGTTCTGTATCCCTTAATCAACATTGTTCAAACCCCCTTGATCTCGTTCAGTGAGGGTGCGACAGCGTGTTCTACCCCTCTGCCTCCCCCGACCTCGCACTAACCTACGGGTGCATTACATTATAACTTTTTATAACTATTTAGGTAGGTAGTTAAACTTTAGAAAGCTCTTTTTCTGCGGTAGCAACCTCCTTCCATTTCTACGGGCATTGGAAGGTGTAGACGGGATATGCTCCGGCGGAACACACAGACCCCTCCCCCCCTCAAGATGACATCATGGACTCAACCCATCACAGATACAAAGGGCTACAGGACACCCTTCTGTGCTTGAACATAGCAACTCTCAAATTAGGTAGCCTCCTGGTCGCCAACCCGAAAAGATTTATCAATAGCACTTCGCTTTCCCGTTAATTCCTCTTCTTCCCTTGCAGACCAAAAATGCCAAGCAGTAAAGGCGTCCCGACCAACCCAGAACTCCGCGAGGAGCTCAAGGAAGGTAAGGTGGTCGTCCCGAGACAACACCTACATTGCGATGTGGTTGCATGCTAATCAGGGGATTTCCGTCTTTGCCCACAGAGATCCAGCAAGAGCCGAACAAATCCGGAGATGGCAAGGGGCAGTGGGCAGCTTGGAAGGGGATGAAGCTGGCCAAGGAGTATGAGGCGCAGGGCGGTGGCTACGAGAACGATCCTGGGTCCAAGAATGAGCCGAAGACGGGCGCACCCGTGGCCAAGAGCGAGAGCAAGAAGCATAAGGAGTTGGATGGCTGATTCCGGGATGCATAGGTTGTCAGCCTGCATGGGTTGGTAATTACCTGTATGTCTTACCGTATTTTGGCAAGCAGTTTGCCCATTTGCCGCGCCATTCGGATCTACCTGTTTTCCAAAACCACTGCATGCACCCTACCTCCCCTCCCCTCTTTCTATCTGAGATCTCCATCCTCCATCGTCCATCTGACCAACTCGGCCGCACACACAATTGCAGTAAATATACAATCCTACTCAAAAGCCCTTCATCATTCCATCGCCAGTCATCATCTGATAATCAGGCAGACAACGCAGAGCAGAGCGCACGACACCTCGCACCCAACAGTGATTCGACTCACGACCCGGCATTATTATCAATCAATTGGGTCGGTAAGGAATAGTTGGCCGTCACAATCACGGCGACACCGGTCAAGCTGACAATACCAAACCATAGGATTGCATGTCACGTTTGAAGGGCTCTCTCATCCCAAAACCATGGACTCGGACGACGAAAGCAGCATTCTGAGTGCGAAATTAGGACCAAAACCGGACCCGGATGCGGCTCCCGCCAACCCGCGCTACGACATCGCGGCGTGGTGCGACACCAGACCGGAAGCCTCGGTCCTCACCATCGCCGCCGTCTACGACGAGCTTGCCTGCCTCGACGCCAAGGAGCAATCGTTGCTCCGTCAGCAGAAGCGGGATTGCTTCGTTCCTGGCTACTACCCCATGCCCGCAGCGCTTGAGTTGTGGGAAGCTGTGCGATCCCTAGACTCGCGTCGCCAGCTTCTCCGCTCGAGGGCGTTGGATCTTTCTCGTGACAGGTTGCGGCCTCTCAAAATCACCGACCTCCCCCCCGAGTTGCTCCACCTCATTCTCCGCTACCTGCAAGAGCCCCCGAAATCGAGAGCCCCGTTCTGGCGCACTACCGCTAGGCAGTACTGCAAGCGTGCCCAGGACGGCTCAGAAGGTCAGGCTGTCCGGAACGCGCGCCTTGTGTGCCGCCTGTTCTCTGGCCTGGCCACCCCGCTAATGTTTCCCGTCCTCTGCCTGCAACTCAGCCAAACATCCCTGGAGCTGGTCGAGAACATCTCCAAAAACCCTGCTATGGCCGCGGGAGTCCACGCAATCCGCCTCTCACTCCTCTACCGCCCAAGGGAGCACGCCGACAACGTTTCGCACTTCATGCACGCCCGGTTGTCCGACTTGGAGCAGGCCCCGCGCAACTATGACACCCTGCGGGCCCAATGGGCTATGTATACCAGGAACCTGGGTCGCAAGAGATGGGTTGAAAAGCCTCCGAAGTACATCCGGATTCTCCGGGAGGGATACGACGAGTTTCGGCGTCTACGCGACGAACAACTCCGGCTGCTGCAGAATTCCTCGTTTGCGAATGCCCTCGCCTTATCAGTTTCGCGGATGCCGAATGCGCGCAGCTGCACATTTCTGTACGAGGAACACGACGAAACAGCGAACCCGACCTACTCTGCATCCCTGCTCACCAACGACGAGATGCTTTCCCAACTCATGGCGAGACCTCTGTGCCTGCGAAGCATGGAAAATGGGCCGCGAGATGTCGGAGGCTATCCCGAATTTGAGTCGGCAAGGCTGCTCTGGCAGGTGCCCGTCGCCATGTACAAAAGGGGAGCCGCGTTGACCAAGATCTTCTTGTCAAAAATGCCGCTCCGCGGCAACTACTCCATGCTCTGCCCTCAAGATCAAACTTCGTGGCATGATTTAGGCGCCGCGTGCTCGAGCCTTGAGGTTTTCACCTGCAAAAACACCCGCCGCTGGGGGGGACAAAATGATCCTCTTCACGGCGAAGACAAATCTCATATCGACAACTACATCGGCACGGTCCTGTCCCAATGTGGACAACGCCTGCGTGTTCTCGAGCTCGACTATGGCGTTCCGTCATGGGGAACCGACACCGCCGACCCAGTCATCTCCAAACTTTCGGCAATGCCGCGGATCCGGCGCCTGGGCCTTTCCAACATGGAATTGCAGCGACAAACTTTCCACACACTCTGCAGCGGCCTGGGCAACGGGCTCGAGAGCCTCGGACTCACCCGCGTGGAGCTAACTGACGACGGGGGATGGGAGCGGTCCGTCGACATCCTGCGCAACAAGATGGCAGTGGCGACGAAAGCGGCACGCCCTCTTGGCGGGTGCAACCTCCGGATGCTGGTAGTCTCCGATCTCTCAGGGGGCGAGTTCGCCAATCTCCGGCCAATCTTCACGGAGACGGGCCAGTTGCAACCCTCGTGGGTTTATGCACGGGCCGCGGCTAGGCGCCTCGTCCAGGAGGCAAAGGACTATATCTACGGCACTCAGGACACGAACCCATTTAGAACTTGAAGCCGTCTCGGCAGGAGAGCATCCCTGGCATCATCTCCAGAAGCATTTCTGAGACCATCTTCGAGAACCTTTCAGCGGGAATTTGTGCGAGCATCTTCAGGAGCGCCCTTGAGAACTTTTCGCCGAGAATTTACGCGAGCATCTCCAGGAGCATTCTTCCGATCCCTTCAGCGATGCGAACGCATATCCAGGAGCATTCTTTCGAGCCATTCAGGGACATTTCCGACATTGTAGCATCTCATTATCTGAGAGTACACCATTTTGGGCGTTTGAACAAGCCCGCGGGAGGACCAATATCTCTGTTTTTCCGTTCTTTCTACATGGCGTTGCGCTGTTCGGGGGGCCAGTAAGGGCTATCTGTTTGTGTTTAGTCTTCGAGGTGAGTTACTTCGGGGGCTAGCAAGGGCCATTGTCTTTGTATTTAGCCTCCAGCGTGAGTCTTGTTCAGCACCTAACTTCCGGGCAATCACGACTTGTTTGTCTCTGCTCCTCTTCCGTCCAATGAGTGACGTTCAGAGTGGGCTATGGATAGAGGCCGCTCTGACTGATAAGCTACCATCTATTTCGACTCATTTGTCCTATACCGGACTGTTGAGCCAAAGCCTGTTGTGCCTACCGTATCAATTTCGACATCACCATCTCCGGCCTCTCCGTCCAGGAGTAGCGCCACTTCACCAACACAGCCGTCTCAACCCTCAACCTCAACTCCATCCACCTCCTCACGCAACCCCGTTGTACGCAATCCGATCTGCCGACCCCTTCCGATCCCGCACCCCCTTCGTCGCCATACCCAGCACCCTCTTCGCAACCGCCCTCCCCTCCAACCCCTCCCTCGCAATAAAATACGCCGCTAATCCAGCAACATGCGGCGCAGCCATGCTCGTCCCACTCATCGAAACCGTCTCGCCATCCCCCTCCCATGAAGCACTCACCACCTTCACCCCAGGCGCAAACACATCCACACTGCCCCCCCAGTTCGAAAACTCCGCCCTCCTATCCTCCTCATCAATCGCCCCAACCGTCACCGCCATCCCCGCACTCGCAGGTGACCACTCCGTCGCATTCCCCCCGCTATTCCCCGCCGCAACAACAATCGTCATCCCGGCTTCCACCGCCGCCTTGACCCCCTCCTCCACCGCCTTGGTATACGACCCCGTGACAGACATGTTCACCACCGCCCGCGTCACCGTCCCGCGCTTCTTCGCATCGGCGACAGCCCACTGCAGCCCGCGCAGAAGACCGGACATGCTGCCTTCGCCGTCCTTGTCGAGCACCTTGACGGCGACGACGATGGCGGACTTGGCTACGCCGTGGATGGTGCCGGCCGCGATGCCTGCGACGTGGGTGCCGTGGCCGTTGTCGTCGGTGCGGTTGGGGGAGGAGGGGATGAAATTTGCGCCCCAGACTGCGCGGGTTTTGGGTTGGGGTTTGGGGGAGGAGTTGTCTGGTTGGGAGACTGCGCGGGGCTCGGTCTTGGAGATGGGGGTGTCGTTGTCTAGCTGGTGGGTGTCGCCGTTTGGCTGGTGGGTGTCATCGTCGTCTTGTTGGTGGGTGTCGTCGTCGTCTAGCTGGTGGGTGTCGTCGTCTGGCTGGTGGGGGTAGTGGAAGTCTGAGTGGGTGAGGCGGATGCCTGTGTCGAGGATGTAGATGCGGATGTCGGCACCGGCGGTGGAGGAGTAGGCGTAAACTTTTGGAGGGGGGTGGTTTCGGTGGGAGATGCGGGCTAGGCCCCAAGGGGGGTCAAGTTGGGTTTCGATGGTGCGTTTAGGGTGAAGGTGGGCAGTGGTGCGGGTGAGGGTGTCGCGTTCGATGTAATCGATCTATGCGGTTAGAATGGAGAGGCGAGGAGGAGGGGGTTCTGCCCACCAGGTCGGAGTTTCTGAGCGCGTCGAGGTCGGCGGGAGGGATTTCGGCAACGTAGCCTTGCAGACCGGGGATGTTGAACGTGTCGAATATCCCCTGCTTGCTTGCGTTTCTGGCTCGGCCGTGGACATCACTCTCATGCTGCTTTCGTCTTGCGGCATCGGCGTCGGCCTTGTACTTGACGATGTACGTGTCGGGGATGATCAAGCTTGCCAACACCCCATCGTTCTTGATGGGCGCCGCTGCGAGGGTTAGAGAGGAGACGGCGGACACCGCGAGGCTGACGAACAGTGCTAGCCACTTCATTGAAACCGATGGGGAGAGGAAAACAAAGGAGAGGCGGGAGTTGGATCAAAAACACCGGTTTTACACCCCAGCTTGACGCGTCACGTTCCAAAACCAACCTTGTAGTTGATCACCAAAACAGCGGCGTGTATTTGTTGTTTATATTTGACCCTACTCGGATGTCCGTGGCTTTCAGCGGCTCGTCCCGCTCCCGAGATAAAGATGGACGACCCTTGATGATCTTCTGTCGCTGCATTGCAGATCGTCGATCACCGATCTGCAAACCAGTTCGGTTCCACAACCCCCACGACTGCGTGTCTCACTTCAAGATAAGGCACCAAGATCGGGACGTTCAACGACGTGCAGCATTAAACCGTGCCGTCTTGCATATGCGGCCAGTTGCGTGGCTCGTGGGACATTCTGGAATTCAGGCCGTCTTGGCTGCTGGGCTGGACTCCTCTACTCTTTCGTGGCATCAGACTCTGCCATCGCGTGGTCATGTAACTATCGACATTGAAAATATTAACGAACGAATTGCGAACTTACAGCCCTGCAGGTAATAAACCCCCTTATATACTCTCCTCCCATTGAACCATTCCTAATCCGCAGTCCCGCTGCTTTCGCCAACCACCCCTTAAGCCGTGGCTCCAGCATCAACCGCAGCGGCATCAGTAGCAGCCACACCAGCGGCATCAGTGGTAGCCACCACACCCGCGACATCAGTGGTAGCAGCCACACCCGCGGCATCCGTCGTGGCAGCCACATCTGCAACAGCAGTCGTTGAAGCAGCAGCCGCAGCTGCCACAGCAGCAGCTTTGCCCTTCCCCTTGCCCTTTCCCTTGCCCTTGCCTTTGCCCTTCCCCTTTCCCTTTCCCTTGCCTTTTCCCTTGCCCTTGCCCTTGCCTT
>FTIZ01004192.1_pt2 | contig 11464 bp, 13 predicted proteins | sample 1658381 | NCBI WGS metagenome assembly FTIZ01 (sample SAMEA3914822, study PRJEB12502) | metagenome | biome: forest; material: soil | place: USA | collected 2012-03-12 | depth 0.1 m
CCCGGGACGATTGCAAAGCTCGCATTCACGCTCGGCAGCGCATAACTAACATCGCCCTGATCCGTCCCCGCCATCACCCACGCGGCCTCCCCGCACCGCGGAACGGGTGGATCCGGCGCCTCCTCCCGCAGCCCCCTCCAACACCGCGCATAACACCCGGCCAACATCCGGTTGGGGACATGGTCCCGATACCCCTTGGTAACCTCAACCTCCACCCGCGCCCCGGTTGCCTCCGCTCCGGCACGGAAGCACGCGGCCACTTTTCGCTGCAGCACCTCCAACCTGGCCGCGCTCCGTGCCCGCAGCACACACACACCCGCGGCGTGGGCGTGCACGACGCTCGCGGCATTGCCCCCACCATCGGTAATAGCCAGGTTGATGACGTCGCCCGGCATGGTCTGCTGGCGCAGCGCCGAGACGGCGTTGTACGCGAGCACGAGCGCGTCGAGCGCGTTGACGCCGCGCCAGGGGGCCTTGGCCGCGTGGGCGGGGACGCCCGTGTACGTGGCCGCGAGACGGCAAAAGGCGGCCGTGCGCATCATTGGGTTGTTGTTCTGCGTGCCCGGGTGGGAGATGAGGGAGATGTCGACGCCTGTGTAGGCGCCGCGGGCGAGGAGGAGGGTCTTGCCGCCGCGGTAGCCTTCTTCGCCCGGTGTGCCGAAGATGAGTATCTTGCCGGGGAGTGAGTGCCGACGCATCAAGGAGGCGGTTGCCAACCCGGCAGAGAGCGAGGCCATGGCGATGAGATTGTGGCCGCAGGCGTGGCCGATGTTGGGGAGGGCGTCTGGGAAGACCGTACGGGGGTTGTTATTCTTGTACCGCACTAACCATATTGCAGGGGAAATTTGGTTCTGGACTCATCCTTACCCATCTCGACGTTGAACGAGACTACCGGCCCCGGCTTGCCGCTATCATAGGCTGCTACCCATGCTGTTTCCATACCATAAGCCGATGGTATAACTTTCCATCCCTCTTCCCGCGACCGCAGAAAGTCTGTCAGGGCCTGATGTGCCTTGTACTCTTGGAACGCGAGCTCGGGGTTCTGGTGGATGAAATAGTTCAAAGGCCAGAGCGATTCTTCCAGGCCATCGATGAAAGTATCAATCTCTGACAAATACTCAAGGGAGCCGTCATCCTGATGGTAGTGAAGAGCGGCGGTCGAGGAACACTCCTCGCCCGGTCTAGGAACGAGGATGAAGCCGTCTACCTCCATGTCTTTTTTTGTCAAAACAGTCAGTCTGACTTGACTCGATTCGATGCCGTCAAGGAGATGACTATGCAGGACTGGCCGGTCACCTCCGATAGGATCGGCTAATGTCGGTTGCCATGCAGCCACGGGCACGCCAGCCGGAATCGGACATTCCGTGGCGTCCCATCCTTGGATAATCTCTACCATGCGGCCCGGCAGTTCGGTAGGCGTACCACGAACTCGATCCCACGATATCGAGGGAGTTTAAAACGGTACGAAGACAGATAAGCGAAAGCTCGCGTCAAAGACACCCGACGACGACAACATCCTCAGATTCAAACATGGCTGAGAAGTCGCCAGTCGATGGCAGCGGGGTGTTGGAGCCTCTGCAGAAACACCACGTAAAGACGACGCTCAACTATTGGGATGACCCTGGCGACGGCTCCGGCCCGACCCCCATCTTTATCGGTAAATCAAAAGTCACCAACAAGCGGCCATTCCTCCCTCACGAGTTCATGGTGACGGACGTTACTGGCGACGAGAAAAATATCTCCCTCGATACCCACGGATTCCAATACTGCCGACACAAGAGCTGGGAAAAAGAGTTCACGGACGAGTACGCCATTCGAACCGTCTACTACGAGGAATGCCGGGATCTGCTACAAAACATTACGGGTGCAAGCCGCGTTCACATTTTCAACCACAAGGTCCGGCGCGGGCCCACGCAGTGGCATCATCTCGGCTTGCACGGGAACAACCTCGCAAACAGGGGGCCCGTGACCAGAACTCACGTCGACCAGTCATACGTGGGGGCAGAGCTGCGGCTGAGGTGGGAGTTTCGCGACCCAGAAGAAGCCGAGATGCTGCTCAAGCGGAGATACCAAATCATCAATATCTGGCGGCCCATCGAAACCATCTTGAAGGATCCCATCGCGGTGGCGGATTCAAACTCTGTTCCGGATTCGGACCTCGTCGGGGCGGGCATGGTTGAAGACCAGTTCCATGGGGAGTCCTGGGTCGTCCGGCACAATCCCGAGCATCGGTGGTACTTCAAGTACCGGATGACACCCGAAGACGTGCTTCTCATCAAGTGCTTTGACTCGGACACGTCCTTGGCGCGGCGGGCGCTGCACTCGGCGTTTGAAGACCCGGCGTACCGTGACGAGCCATCTCGGCAGAGCATCGAGGTTAGGTGTCTCGTCTTGTACTAGGGGGAAAGACAACCTGTGGTTTTTCGATTTGCCGTATTCTATCCATAGTGCCTCAAATGAAGGTTTGATGCCATCCAGGGGGGGCGCCGAGGGTTAAGTTTTGTGAGTCTCTGGGGCGTCCGACAGCCTCTAGAATAGAGTGCTTGCCTGCAACTATGACGAGCCATGGTTCCGTTGCTCTTTGTGGTATCTCTATTCTCGGAATGCGCCATCTCAGTAAAGCAAGCCAAGGTGCGGGGGGGGGGTTCAGGGGCTCAATCGGAAATGTAACCGACACGTGGGGGAATGCGACATCCCTCAATAACGCCCCTTAATGACAGATTGAAGTGCGGGGAGTGTTCAATAACTAGCTCAATATCACTCTAGGTTCTTTGGGGGGGTCGCTATCAGTTTCTGGTTCTCCGATATCGACACAACCTGGGGGTCTAGAAGGGGGGGGATACTACCAAAGCGTATTTGTAGGTCGTTGTCAAGATAAGTAAGTAGATGCCCCCGAGTGCCCCTCGGAACAAGCGACAGATCTTTTACATCAGTTTCTCACAACGACTTTCTTGCACATCAACCATTATGGCTCCCACCAACGAGACCCCGCAAACCGTCGAGTGGCAAGGCAGGCAGGTCCCTGTCTGGTCCATGAGGACCATTGACTTCGGCCTCCTGCTTTCCCAGGACCCGGCGGAGGTGGAGAAAGTTACCAATGCGTGCCTCGAGGATGGGTACTTCCAGCTGGACCTCGACGGCATTGACGGCCGCAGGATGCTCGAGGACCGGCAGGAGATCCTCAAGCTTATGGGCCGTTTCTTTGACGCCCCCCTCGAAGCGAAGAACGAGTACGGTCTGATCGACTCCCATCTCGGCTACGAGCCTGTAGGTAGCCGGACAGGTGCCTTCGGAGGCAAGGACGGATACGAGATGCTTAAGGTCTCACGGGACGAGATCCAGCAGGGCAGCCCGAGGGTGCCCTCCCCAATCAAGAACAGCGGCGATCTCGGGATCCTGGAGCACGGCATCGGCAGCTGCAACACCATCACCAAGGTCATCCTCTCGGCGCTCTCGACGGGCATGGGTTTGACGGGGGCGAAGCGGTTCGAAAACTCGCACCGCAACGATAGGCCGTCGACCACGACGCTGTCCATGATGCACTACCTCCCCGCGCAGGTGACAGGCCAGCACAAGATCGGGCATCAGAAACACACCGACATCAGCTCCCTGACCCTACTCTTCAGCGACCAGTGGGGCCTCCAGATCCGGCCGCCGGGCGAGTGCGGTGCGCGCGAGATGGGCTTCGTGGCGCCCAAGCGCGGGTGCGCGTTCGTGCACGTCGGCGACTCGCTGCGGTTCGCGAGCGGCATGAAGTTCCAGTCGTGCATCCACCGCGTGGTGCCCTTCGACCCGACCGAGCACCGCTACTCCATCGCCTACTTCCTCCGGGCCGAGGACGACACCATGTTCATGGACAGCGAGGGCCGCTACGTCACGGCCAAGGACTGGCACGACCAGAAGTTCAAGGCCTTCACCGACCCGCCCGTCTGGCAGGCCATGGCGCCCAAGTCGATGATCCTGGGAGGCATGGTGGAAGATGGGGCTGACGATCGCGAGCCCGTGACGGCGTTTGTGACGGAGGCCGTGAAGGCGACGGCCGTCGAGGCATGAGACGTCCACACACGGGACGAATGTCGAGCTTCTCTCTAGTCCATGTATAGTCTAGTTGTCTGATTCGAAGAACCCCAAAACCAATTCGCTCGTCCTGTTTGTTTTGACGGCTCAGCTGCATTCAGTGATTGTGCTGTCCCCTCAAGTGGTTGCAGTCCTCATGCCCATCCCTTGACATTTTTGCCCGCGCCCTTCTTCGCTTCATTGATGCGTGTGACGGAGATCCAAACCCCTAACCACTCCACGTAATGCCATGGCTGAAGGAAAGCTCACCGCGGTTTTCCGGCCTGACTCAGACGGACGGGGCCGGTTTTCAGCGGCCCACATTCGGCGAGAGAGCCAACCGCAGCCTGTGCCGCATTCTCAAGCGCCAAACACCAGCCAGGCAATCCTCCCATATAATGCAGCAGTTGACAACCCGTCCTTCTCCAGTATCCCGGGTATCTAGATACGGGAGCTCAAGAACCAAAGTCCAAGAACCACACCGTCTTAGCCTTCAAACCACGAAGCCGCAACCGCCCACCATGGACAACACAACCACTGTCCCAGGGCTTGCCAACATGCCACAACCCACCACCGACACAGCCGACAGCGTCAACCCTGGCACGCTTAACCTCAACTCTCTAATCGCGTCCCTCAGCTCGCACGCCAAGTACAAAGCCCGCTCCCACGACACCTCCAAGAACGTGCACATCCCGCTCCTCCAATCCCACCTCCGCGACTTCCCCGCCGGCGGCCCCAAGATGGTCCTCCTCGGCGACTCTATGTTCGAGCGCATGACGACGACTGGCCAGTCGCCCAACTTCCCCACCCCATGGCCGTCGCCCGCGCTTTTCCCCAGCCCCGACTCCCCCGGGCTGCCGACCGAGGAGAAGGGCCGCCGCTTCGAGGGCGTGTTCAACGCCGGCGTGGGCGGTGACAAGATCCAAAATGTGATTTACCGGCTGGTCGGGGACGAGGAGAGGGGCCTGCCCGGGCTGTTGCCGATCCTGGTTGGGTCGGTGCAGCTGTGGGTGGTGCATGTTGGGACGAACAATTTGTCACCGAAGAAGGGGTGGTCGCGCGCGGATGAGGCTGCGCTGTGGGGGTTGGTGGGCGCGCTGCTGGCTGCGAATCCCACGTGCAAGGTTGTGTTGACCCAGCTGTTTGCCAGAACGGACGTGCCCTGGGAGATTGTGTGTGGCGTGAACGAGACGGTGAAAGGTATTGCAAAACGGCTTGGGGAAGAGGTCGGCTCTTCGCAGGTGGACTATTGGAACCCACCAGGCGGAAACACATGGCTCAGCATGGAGAAGCACTTGGATGACCATGTCCATTTGAACTTGGAAGGCTATCGGCTGTGGGTGGAGGCGTTGCATCCATTGTTTCGCAGGTTTGTTGAGGAGAGAGCCGAGACAGAGAAGACTACCACTACTCCGGCCTAACCGGATGCAATGGCAGTCAGTCCGAGGGTTGTTGGGCTGTTTTTTTTTTGTTTTTTGTTTTTTGTTTTTTTGCTACGCACCTCCTCACTTGCCTTCTGTGCGACCCATCCAAGTTGACGACCCTGGCACTGAAACGTGTTGCAATTTCTGTGATGAGATTCGGAGCCTCGTCGTCGCCCGGAGTTCCAGCTTGACGTGAATTTGTAAATGAGTTCCTCGTATGACTGGCCACATCTTGCATCATTCGCTCTGACCTACCAGGTAGATACCCATCACCCACGAGGAATGTCCTACCCATGAGAACCCAATAAAAGTTGACAAGCGCTTCTGGGAGTGCATGATTGCTCGCGGCGACGACTTTTTTATCTAAATGACGTGGTGGTTGTGCGCGAGCATGGCGACAGCTGTGAAAAGGCAAAGACAACCGGGACAGCATCCCACATAGCCCTCGGCCTACCTGCGGTTCCGGACTCCAAGGAGGGCATTATGGAGACGATCCTGGATATAGCGGCGACGGTCAGAGGGGCCACACCCGACGACAATGACATCTACCGCTACCCCACCAACGTCTTTATCCCGACAGACTTCCATACGGCAACTACTACAAGGGCGACAAAAGCGGCAAAGAGTACATCTACATCATCGACGGCGCCCCTGCTAACCAACCCACCATCCCGACCTCTGAAAGGCGCCACTGCATAGGCGTGTAGTACTCGGTACGAGTCAAGAATGCAAGCTTAGGGAGGGATGATGGATTTTGTGCTTTTAGAGTTTCCGAGGCTCGCAATGCGTGGTCAGGACCGTCAGGTCGAGCATGCATTATCTCGAGTGCTGTGTCCATTGATGAGGTGTCCAGCGTCAGCAGTTTTGTGTTGAGGAACCGGAGGGCCCTTGTAACCTGCCAGACCGTCTCTATGAACGGCATCAGTCAGGAAGACGGGAATTCGCCGACGTATTACTGTAGCCGAGTCAATAAAGACGTAGGCAACGCAGCGTGATTGATGCACAAAACTGGATCGTCCCCTCAGGCCTCTCCCTGCTTGGGTGCCTTCACCACCGCTACACACTCCTTCCATCTCCCAAGCAAGACATACATGTGAATAGTGATACGCATCCACCCTTGAACTACCCCCACCCCCCTCATCTCGTTGAGGCTGTCCAGGGAAGAAAGAAGCAGAGCAGGAGGACTGGGCGGCGTACATCTATTCAGGTGCGAAAGAAGGAGAGAAATGGACAATACTACACCGATCACGCCTTCATAAGTTAGTGGCATTTAGGCCCGGTAATATTGGAGACCAACGAGGTGAGCAAAGTATGCACCCCAGTGTTGTAGCAGCCTGTCGCCTTCGAGCGAATTGCCCACATGTCCATGGAAGCCATAACTCTCGTCGGTGACAGCACACGCGAAAGTCGGAGCGTTCGGAAATACCAGTGGCATTATATGAATTGACGGAACGCGACCACAACTCCGGGACGGTACCCCTGAAATCATGAATGGATGCTACCGATGATGTTGTAATCGGAGCAAGTCATGATATTGCTGCAATTCAGCCAGTACTACAGTCATATGGGCGGGCTAAATTTAGACCAACAGCAACCATGATGGATAAAGTGCCCAGACGCTCCTATTCATAGGTATTTCCAGCCTTCAAGTTAAGGATACGAAGGCCATTAAGTTAAGCTACCGTCTATCAAATTGTCAAACCACGTAGGGTTGACTCCCATCCGCAGCCATGAAGCTCCTCCAACAAGCCGTGCTCCTCGTGGCAACACTTGCCATCTCAGCCCACGCAGGGGACACATCAGCCCTCACATCAGCAACCACGCCAACCTTGAGGACCCCTCCGCTCATTCAGACAGCAACAGCGCCATCCCAGTCCTCAATTCCTTCAAGCCCAGCCACTTCGGAGTTGGCCTGCCAAAGCACTGACGTCCCGTCCTCACTCTCGACTTCAACCCTCAAACCTTCCACCACAAGCACGAGTGTCCGGGCGCCATCCGGCATGATCAACGCCACCTCTCTCGAGTGGACTATCACATGGCGCCGTTGCAGCATGGAGGACACAGCCCGGCCGACATCGACTGTGACGTCGACGTCCAAAGTGACATTCACGTGGGAAGATACAACTGAGTCAACCGAGACTGCGGCTACTCCGACCGGTAGATTTGCGGGGGCTTCAGTGGCGCCATAGATCGTGGTCTTCAGTGTTTGGGAAACCCGGTCCGGGCAGGGAATCCCCAAACAGATGAACACCTCACGCGCGGCGAGAGGATGCAAGAACGTAAAGCGGTAGTCGATCATGGGAGCGAACTTAATAACATCCCAATTGCGTTCTGTCAGGCTTGGGTACCTGGCCTAGGTAGTGGGAGTGGGGTCGTGTGAATTACGAAAGACGGGGCACAGCCTCCATCCTCTCAGCTTGAGCCAACCAGGGACATATTGTGAAGTCCGTCGAACGAGACCTCTCTGACCACATACAGTTCTTTTTGGCCCCCCTTTGTAAAGTCACTGGCATCAGGGGTATTGGTTACTCCTGGCCCATGGGTCTCAGCACTACATCAAACGCGGTACGACGACCCCGACCCTGACTTCACCTTCTCGGCTGCAACATGTGGTCAGCTATCCCAGAGGAGGCCTACGGAGTGGTCGGGGGCAAGGTGAACAACTCCAAAGCCAAGAGATCAACCAGTAGACTACACGGTAGCACACCGCGGCCCACACCGACGAGGTCGTCTGGCTCCGCGAGCAGGTCGGGCTGGTCCAGGCCGGCGTGGCAAGGCGGCGGCGGCTCCTCACCGCCACCCACCACGCGCCATGCACCGAAGGCACCTCGCGACCGGACCAAGTCAGCAACCATTAGGCGTCCGCGTTTGCAACGGACGGAAAGAGCCGAGGTTGGTGATGATGGCAGATGGACGGCATCCAGGGTAACTGGTATGTACCCGGCTTGCGCAATGGCCTCGGGTTGTTTGACGACGGCTGCGGCCATCGCGGCGAAGGGGCGGTGCTGCTGTCGGGCTGCATTGGCCGGGGCGAAACCGGAAAGTAGAGGAGCGGCGGTCTCAACGCTTGACGAAGAGGGAGGTTCAGCAACCCTGAAAATAGTGGACGGTGGACGGGATGCACTGCAACTCAAACAAGATGTGTGCTAGGCCCTGGCCGTCCAAAGCCCACCCGCTTGCGCGATTTGAAAACAAGACTCGCTTCTCCGGCCTCATCAGAAATCCCCCCTCTCCCTGTGGCTTTTTAGCCTCTCCCAGATTGCAATTTCGAACAAAGGTCAGGTCAGGAACGAGGAAAGAGTCAGTCCCACGACGATTGACGGCTGGCGGAGAAGGTGACCGATCGACGGCTGGCTGGGAGAGAAAGCAGCTGGCTTGTTGTACTCCGTAGTCATTGCCTGTCGTTCGGCTATGGCAATAGCCGGGAGTTGAGCGCGGTGCTTGACGCGGGCCAGCAAGGCCCAGAATGACGGTTGGCTGGGCGCAAGCAGTGGGGAAGGCAGTGCCCTGCATTCGTCTGAGCCCAGCGATCGACGGCGCCGACGCCTTTTCCCCGCGTGGGGGGAGTGGAGACCCGTTGGGGAAAATGGGTCTGTGCCCGGCTCCAGGCCCCAGGCCCCAGGCTCCAGGCTCCAGGCTCCAGCAGGGTTCGGATCTTGCACCAGCTCCCCGCACTCTCTCGCTCTTCGTCTCTTGGCTTGGCCAAGACAAAACACAACACCAACAGCCAGATCGACTTCGGTTCGCCTCAGCTGCGGGCGCCGAGGGTATTAGGCACCATTATCTTCCGGTAGAAGCGTCGGGGTAGACAATGACGTCCCACTACTGTCATGATTTCCGGGTTTTGAGAGAGGAGCTGCATCTTCGTGTGCCCGCCCGGCCGCAGCTCCACACTGCCTGCGAGAGCCATGGAGCGACGCTCACGATCAACTTGACTTTGACTTGCCCCCCGGAATCATGCTCAGGGCCTGCCCATTCGTGACGGTATCTGGCCGTCCAGCTACCTACCTCACCGTTGAGATGGGTCAGGCCTCGCCAAAAATCTGGGGCAGCCTACCTCAGTCAGTTCCTCTACACACCTCACCAATCATCCACCGCCAAATGGCATTAGGGATCCCGGCCATCGATGGTTGACCCATACGGGCCCTAGCTAGGCTCGCTAGGCCCTGCTGTTAGCTCCGGGTCGATTGGTCCGAGTCTTTTGCCAATGGCTCGCCGGCATCGACGGGTATCATCAAAACGGCAGAGGCATTCATTCGCCCCCCTGATGTGCCCACTTGGGTCCACTTACACCAGATCTGGATCTGGGGAACTGGGGCTGACAGGAACTCCCGCGCCACCTGGGTTCACGCCGGCAATTTTCTCGGGAGATGGCTCGTTGGGGCAGCGCATGGCTCCCATGTCTTAGTCTTTGGCAACGCTTTCTTGCCAAGGAATCCGGGGAACGCCTCGATCATGACTCTCTCGGGGCACCTTCATTGCACTTATAACAAGGAAGCATCTCGCCCGTCTAGGTATCCAGAGCTCTCTTCCTCGCCCCGGTACCTACAGCAACGCGTTATAAACACGGCCATACAATGGCCACAGACGCTGAGAAGGCCCAAGTGGCGGCTCTCTCCGACAAAGGGAGCGCGTCCGAGCGGGAGAATGCCGCTCCCATTGTCCTCGACGCCGAGACCAACAAGAAGCTTCTGAGGCGAATCGACTGGCGCGTCATGCCGGTGGTGAGTACCTACCTCAAATCATGTTGGTAAAGACGTACTTCTGACCCACGGCTTAGCTGTGCTTCACTTACGGACTCCAGTTCTACGACAAGGCGCTCCTCAGCCAGGCCGCTATCTTCGGGCTGCGAACGGACCTAGGCATGCAAGACGGCCTCAAATACTCGTGGGGGTCCCTGATTTTCTACTTTGGCTACATCGCCGGCACCTATCCGGTCTCGCTGCTCGCCCAGCGATACTCGACCCGCATCGTGATCACCGTCATCTGCATCCTGTGGTCCGTCGTGGTCCTGAGCACCCCCGCCTGCCGCAACTACGGCGACTTCCTGGCCAACCGCTTCCTGCTCGGCCTGGTCGAGGCCGGCGTCTCGCCCATCTTCATGCTGGTGGTCGGCTTCTGGTACACGCACGAGGAGCAGGTGTCGCGGTCCAGCTGGTGGTACTCGTTCAGCGGCGGCTCGCTGCTCGTGTCGCCCCTCATCAACTACGGCATGGGCCACATCCAGGGCGGCAGCATGCAGCCGTGGCAGTACATGTACTTTATTGCCGGCAGCGTCACCACCGTGTGGGGCGTCGCTCTCTGGTGGCTGTTCCCTGACACCCCCCAGAATGCCCGGGGCTTCACCGAGGAGGAGCGCATGCTGCTGCTAGAGCGTGTACGTGGCAACAACGCCGGCGCCGAGAGCAAAACGTTCAAGCGGTACCAGATTATCGAGGCCCTCAAGGACTATCAGATGTGGGGGATCTGCATCACCTCCATGATGGCCTGCACCGGCGCCGGCGCCGTCACCGTGTTCGCCCCAATCGTCTTCAATGGTATGGGCTTCAGCGTCTTTGAGTCGCTGTTGCTCAACCTGCCCATCGGTGCCCTGGCGTTCATCCTGATTCTCGGATCCGGGTACATGGGCCGATTCATTCCGAACTCGCGGTTCCGCATCATCTCGGCGTCTTGCATCCCCGTCATCCTGGGATGCGCCTTAGTGTAGGTTTTGCTCGGTGTGCTCATGAGATGGGCATATCATGGATGCTTGACCCATGCTGACTCGCTTTCCGCGGCAGATGGCAGCTTCCTTCTTCCAACACGGCCGGCCGCATCGTGGGCTACTACTTGATCAACTTCTTCTCTTCTGGCTGGGTGCAGTGCATCGGCCTCGGCACGTCCAACGTGGCTGGCCACACCAAGAAGGCGTTTTACGCGGCGGCCACCTTTATTGCGTACTCGCTCGGCAACATCATCGGCCCGCTCATGTTTGATGCGTAGGT
>FTIZ01743293.1_pt1 | contig 11464 bp, 12 predicted proteins | sample 1658381 | NCBI WGS metagenome assembly FTIZ01 (sample SAMEA3914822, study PRJEB12502) | metagenome | biome: forest; material: soil | place: USA | collected 2012-03-12 | depth 0.1 m
ACCCGAAACCTCCAACTCCAATGCCCCTTCGGATCTCTCACCATCTCCCTCATGCTCATTACAAACGGCCGGTCCTCCCCTCTCAACACCAACCCCTTGTCCAAACATAACCTGGCGTATCTCACCGCCCTGGCGGCGTCCCCAGCCCCATTCCACTCCAACGCAGCTCTGTAATACGCCTCGTAGATCCTCACGTGTAGCCCCTCCAGCTCATACAGCGTCACCAGCAGCTCGGCCTGTCCAGGTGTTGCCGCAGACGAGTAATCATCCAGTTCCCGGCTCAGCTCTCGCATCTGCCTCACGCGAGAATCAGACTCTGCTAGCAAGTGCGGCTCGAGCATGCAGCGTGGGCAAGTGCAGGTGAAGGACCAGGTAGACGAGAGGCGCTCTTGGCGGGTGGAGTGTTTCTCGGTGACGCTATTCGCACAGGTTAGCATGCCGACAACGACAGAAGGTATAACGTAACGTGAGGAGAACGCACTCGATGTAGCTGATGGTGAGCTCCTCTCCTGAGAATATATCCCGCACGGCATACACCCTGAGCTCCGCGCTCGCCGCGTCAAAGTAATACCCCAAGTTCGGCGCGCAGTCATGATTCAACCTCGACACTACCCAAGTCAGCCACCTCTCTACCCCCGATCACATTTCCATCAGAAACATACCTTCCACAAAAACCCCCTGGAACACTCCCCCATCCCGGTGACCATCACCACCACCACCTCCAACCCCCCCCTTCACCTCCACCCGGAACGCATTCCCCGCCACCACCCCTCCCTCCCAACGACCCTCCCACCCAGGATCAGGCAATCCACTCAATGCAGCAAACCCCTCCCTCATCTTCCCCCCCAACCCTCCCACAGCCCTTGAAATCAACCCCCCCAACTCCCGTTTAGCAAGCCCTCCCCACGCCCGACCATCAATCAACAGTGCCGGCAAAACCGCCATGATCTTCGTTCCCTGTCTTATTGGCGTTGCCGCTACCAGGCCAATACCTTTCCCTGGAATCGAAACAGGGGTGTAGAGTTTCTGTGCTTGTTTTTGTTGGGCCTGTTTTTGGTTTTGGGGGGTTGTTGTGTTGGAAGAAAAAGGTGGTTGGGCGATAAGGAGGCGGAGGTTGGATTCAGTGGTTATGATGGCGATTCCCGAGCCGGCGTCAAAGGTTGGGTTTGTGAAGGCGCAGAAGGGTTCGGAGGTGTTGGCACCCGAGGGGTGGTGGCAGGGCGGGGATTTGGACCATTGTTGGCTGCTTTCTTTGGTGGGCTGGCGGTGTGGTGAGGGTGTCTCTGCGGCGAGACTGTCAAATCTCACGGATAATAAAGAAGAGGAGAAGGGGCATGTTGCTGCGTGTTGATACACCTCCTGAGCCTGGCAGGCGAGGTTTGCTGGCTCCGCGAGGACGGTTGAGGCCAAGGTGGCGGCTGTGAACCACGATGGCCGCATGTTGTCGGGTTTTTGGATCTTCCTATAAATATGAAAGGTGAGTTAGGTTGGAGAACCTTTGTCGTAGAGGTTGTGAATGTCCTGAACCGAAAGACAGACACGGGCGCTCATGTTTCATGTCTTGTCTCAAACTCGACAGCGCCCCTGGACCCAGCAGCCGTCAAGTAATTTGGTTCCGAAAGTCGATGAAACACCAAAGACTTCACGCGGATGTTTGTACGAACGTGCAGCAAAGTGTTGCGGTATTGTGAATTGAAGCCTGTGGGCGACTGAGACAGCCGCCCCCGCCACGTCGGGGGCAGCTCCCTGATAAAGTACACAAATCTATTCATGATGCAAATGCAACGCAACCGTCCAGACGACAGGACAACGTCCCGCCAGCGCAAAGTTAAGGAAGTCTATGTCCCATCCGCTTGCCGCGGGTCAAGCCAAGCCCCGTGCACCAGCTCGAAGATGCCTCAACCCATGCATGCAAGTAACTCATCGCTCAAGCCAAAGACGCTCCTAACCCCAAACACCGCCGGGCGAAGAAATCGACCGCTTATATCTTGCTCTTCACCCACCCCTTCTCGGGCGCGTCCCCGACGAGTCAGTCACGCCCAATGAACTGGATGGGTTTCTTCGGGTCCTTCGGGATGTGGTCCACGACCGCGCTCAGGGCGGCCAGGTTGACCTCGCCCATGCTCAGCACGCCACCGGCGCTCGTGCCCGTGCCACTGCCCCCGACCCCAGCAAGAAGCGCCACGCACTCAATGACGTCCTCGGGTTCGAGCAGGTGCCAGCGAGCGAGAGTGTTTTTGGTGCTCGCGCCGACAGTAACGGAGAAGCACTCGTCCACCTCAAGCTCGGCGGCAGTCTGGCCATCCGCGGGCTGCGTCAGCCCGTTCAGGGCCCGGAACATGTCCTCGTCGGTGAAATCGTCGCCCATGCAGAGCACGAACTCCACCTTGCTCGCATCGGCCGCGCTGCTATCGTTACCGGCGCGCAGCTCGGCGTTGTAGGTGGTGACAAGGCGCTTCGAGATCTCGCCCTTGTTGATAAAGGTGGGCCGGACTTCCAAATTGGCCTTGCCGGCCATGACCTCGACGTCCCACTTGCGGCCGACCGTGGTTTCGAGCTCCTTGTGGCATTCGCGCGACATGTGGATGCCCTGCTCGGGGTCGGCAAGGCGGTAGTGCCAGGTGAGGGCGCACCGCTTCTGCTCAATGAAGGAGCCTGCAGACGCAGGTGATTAGTCTTGCACGAGAAGGAACGGGAGTCGATCAACACGTACCGGGAACCTTGTCGGTGTACTTCTGGAAGCACTCGAGCACCTCCTTCTGCCAGCCCATATCGAACTTCTCGGCAAGATTCTCCCACTCGGTCGAGCCCGGGTGCCTCATAAAGCTGCCATGCTCTGCGCTGAAGCCAAGCTCCGTGATGTGGCCCAGGTGTTGCATGAGGAAGTCCTGGTCGCGACCAGAGATGATCCAGACGGCATTGCGAGGGTCCGCGGCGAGGCCTTTCAGGCTGTTGATGACGCGCTCTGAGGGGATCGCCGCGCTCGGCTCCCGGACAATGGGGGTCAGGGTGCCGTCGTAGTCGAACATGAACAGGCGCTTCTTGGCGTCGCGGTACTTGCGGAGCATGGCTGACCGGTCAAGGAGCGGTGTGGCCGTGACGCTCTTTCTAGTGCCGAGCACCGTAACCAAACGGCGCAGGAAGCCGGCGATCCAGTACTGCACATTTTTGCTGGTGACATGGCCCAGCAGGCTCTGCTCCATCTCCTGACGCTTCTCCACGGGCATGGTGAGGGCGTTGTTGATTTGGGCAGCGACGCCGGTCAGATCCCACGGGTTGATGTGGATGGCGTCCTTGAGCGAACCAGCGGTGCCGCTGAACTCGGACAGAATGAGCGGGCCAGCAGACTGGCGCTGGCAAATCACGTATTCGAGCGACGTGGTGTTCATGCCATCTCTCACCGACGTAATGAGGCCGATATCGGCGGCGCGCAGTAGCGCAAAGTACTCGTCCTGGCTGATGTACTGGGGGTAGTGCAGGACGGGCGAGAAGCTGATGGAGCCGTAGGTACCGTTGATTGCCATGACCAATTCGTTGACGCGACTCGAGATCTTATTCTCGGGGTCCTCTTTCTCCTCCTCGATATTGGTGGGCGACGTGACCTGGATGAGGACCACCTTCTCTCTCCACTCCGGGTACAGCTCGAGGAAGCGTTCAAACGCCATGAGCTTCTGTGCCACTCCGCGGACGCTATCCAGCCTGTCCCGGCCGACGATGAGCTTCTTGCCCGCGTACATGGTCTTAAGAGCGTGGTATTTCTCGTTGACCGAGTCGGTCCAAGCCAGGCTGGCGACCTTGGTGGCGTCGATGCCGATCGGGAAGACGCCGACTTCGACGCGCGAGCCGTAGGCGTCCACTCCGGAGCTATCGGAAGGAAAACCGAGGATGCGCGTGCAGCAGCTCGCAAAGTGGCGAGAGTAGCTGTAGCTCTGGAAGCCCACGAGGTTCGCGCCCAGAACGCCCTCCAGAACCTCCTTGCGCCGCGGCAGACAGCGCAGGAACTCGCTGCTCGGGAAGGGCGAGTGCAGGAAGAAGGCGATGTACATGTGAGGGGCGCGTTGGCGCAGCATGCTCGGGAGCAGCATCAGGTTGAAGTCGTGCACAATGACGACGTCGCCGGGCTTGTAGACCTCGAGGATCTTGTTGGCGAACTTTTGGTTCATGCGGTAGTAGTCGGCCCACTGCACCCGCTCGGCGCGGCCATCGGTCGGCTCGTGCTGCTTGTAGTGGAAGAGCGTGTAGAGGTCGTGCTCTGCGTAGCGCCTCCATCTAGCCTGGTCCTTCAGCCGGATGCCATCCTCGTGGCCCTCGACGTCGTCGGCCAGCCAGACCGGCACCGTCTTTAGGCTCTTGCTGTGCGACAACTGGCTCTCCAGGCGTTGCATGTCTTCCTTGGGGATCCACATCCCGTCCACCGGGGGCGGGGTCGGGGGCGGCTTGCCGCCATAGATCGGGACAGGCTTCGAGAGCTCGTTCAGCGGCCTCAGGTGGACCGTGGTATTGGGCGGGGTGTTGGGCGGCGAGAGCTCCGAGGGCGGGTCGATTTCGCCGGTCCAGGCAACGACCGTGTGGTTCCAGGGCGCGTCGTCGGACGACAGATACGAGAAGGCGTCGAACAGGGCCGACTGGCCGCGTCGCGGGGTCAATTCCTGCAGAGAGCCATGACATCAGCGCGCCATTCACCCAATCAAGCTTGGTTGGCAGATGCAGCAAGCCACCGCGTGCATTTCGCTGCAGATGCAGTGACGAAATCGGGAAAAACCGCCAGGAAAAAATAAAACAGGAAAGAAAGAAACGTACCCAGTCAGCGCCCTTGCGATACTTGAGGGTATGCGGAATGTTGAAGGTCGCCGAGATGATGTTACCGGTGAGAGCCAGGTCTGGGCTGATAGCGCGGATCTCCGTCATGGACTCCTTGGAGGCGGAGTGGTCACCCATGACAGCCACGCTCAGGCGGCGCATGAAGTTGGTGCCCTCCTGTGCGCCCGTGTCGATCTTGCTCTGGAAGGACTGGCCCTCGACGTTGGTGGTGCCGGGAAGCGGGGAGGCGGCGATGGCATGGTCGGCCTCGTGGCGCGAGAAGTAGCCGCCGGTCAGGCCAATGCTCGGGGTCTTGTCGCCTTCGGACTCGTAGGCCTCGCGGGTGATGCCCGGAGTCACAGGCACCTTGGTGATCGACTCTTGGAGGTGCCCCGGGAGATTCTCCTCGGCGCCGGTGTCGAGAACAATGTGGTGCGGGGGGTTGTGCTCGGCGGGACCCGCCTGGTGGGCGCCGTTGGGCGCGCCTTCGTTCTGATCCATGGCGGTGCACGGCAGTGAGGAGGGAGGTGCCGTGGTGGTGAGGAATTCGGAAGTCGGGATGAGAGAGAATCGGAAACGAAAAGGGCAAGGGCACCAAGGTGAAGGTGAGACTAACGAGGAGTCGCGAGATAAATAAAGGCCTGGTCGGTCCAGCACCCAACGAACAACGTCAGCGGGGCGGGTGCGGCGGGGCGTGGGTCACAGGCTGAGGTTGGCAGGCCAGGTTGTTAGCGGGTCCAGCGATGATGCTGCAGTGGGCGCAACACAACAGGGCCAGGGCCAGGGCCTGCACGCCTCTGCAGCAGCTCGCCCGGCCAAGCTGGCGTGCTGTGACTGTGAGTGGTGGGGCAATTCAGTCTTTATCGCAAGCGCTTGCCCAAACCCGGTCTGGCGTTGGTTGGCACTGTCACCCTTTTTGTTCCTTTTAGTCCTCACCTCTGCTGGCTCTGCTGGTGTTGTTGGTTTCCGGAGTGCTTCCAGGTTCTGAAGCTTCTGGACTTCCGGAATGCAGTTCTCTCCTCTGGAAAACTCAATTCCTTCCGGAAATGCGTGCGACTGGCTGGTGATTGGGCAGCGCGTGCAATCGCGGGGCAGGATGGGCAGGAACGGGAAGGTGGGGAAGGACATTGGCGGGGCAGCTTCTGGCTCTCTTGCCCCTCGAACCTGTCTGGCCTCTGCCAAATCCACACCGCTTTCGCCCGCTGCCTGGCCGCCGTTGGAGCAGCACCAAAACCAACACTGACTTGGCGGGATCGCTACTGGGGTTGGGTTTCAAGGCTCACTGTTCCACATATCAAAGTCCCCCCGATTCTGCCCAGGATTGGGTCTCAATCGCGTCTATAATCACTCAAATCACACATCCCGAATCACAAATCGCGCTGCCCAGGGAAAGCCGAGTCAAGACTGCGACCGTACCAGGGACGAACCGCTTCGCTGCCGCCTCGCGTCGTCTCCAGCAGAGTGCGCAGGGATGCAGGATACTGCCTTCGGCCGAGTGGGCCTCGACAGGCGGGATGCCGGGCCTGGAACTTGGAAGTTGTATGTGAGGGTGCGGGATCGATCGCAGCACGATGCATTTCCCTGCATCAACATCGGACCACTTCAGGGCAACTGGACCAGACGTCGCCTCCACGGCAAACCCTCCCCCTCGACGCCACCACACAACACCCATTTCCCGTGTAGAACTTTGCGAGGCGAACCTGAGCATGAACCCGAGAGCGCGCTCTCCAATGCAACAACACTGACTCAACAATGTCTTCAGTGCCCTGAACCAGCTGCGCCATTTTTGGATTTGCGCAGCTTTCGCTTGTCGCTTCTCTCGTTCCTGTTCCCGCCTTGCCGCAGTTGAGCCGGACAATTTGGCCGCAATTCCCCGACTCTGCAGTCTGCGCAGAGCAAAGCAGACAAGACAGGTCTGCAGCAGACGGCTTCGCTGCCGCTGCAGCTGCATCTGCACGTAAGAGGGCGTCTTCACATGGCCGGATCCTGCAACCCGACTGGCTTCGGTGACGCGATGCAACCCCAGGCCGCTTGAAGACGCCATGCCGATATTCTGCTTTCGTCTCTTTCGTCCTTCGTCGGTGCTTGCCGGCTGCCGATAAGACGATCGATAATTAATTACAGAATACCTTAGGTTGATACCAGTGGCGAGACCGCGACAGAGAGCCGCAACCCCCCTAGCCTCCTCCACTTCTGTCTGTCCCTGTCCCGAATCGCGCACGGCAGCTCGCCAAGCCCTCCTGTTGCATTTCGCAACCAGCAAACACGAGGTTTTGGCTTCAGAGCCTGTCGGCGTCACTGTCGTTGGGTTTTCACTCAGAATTGCGGGATTTACGCCGCCTCCTTGCAGACCGTGAGACGACTCCTTGTTCCTGTTTCACCTTGGCCTTTACACCGAGTTGGCCCAACGGCGCTGCTCTGTCCGACGTCATCAGCCTGGCCTCCCCCTGACCCTTCTGCATCCCAGCTATTGCTTGTGTCTCGGTTTGCGGGTTGCTGTCACCTGGCTGCAAATCACCGCCAAACCACCAAATTGTAGCCATTTTGTGCCACCAGTTGTATCTTCCAAGAGAGAAAGTTGCGTAGTAATACCTCGCATGCTGTCTAACTCACCCTCTATCTGCTTCGTGAATCTTGCGCACCGTCGGCGAGACTCAGTACTGAGAAGGTACTTCAAGGCAAGGAGAGCAACCTACATGTAACACTTGAAGAAATGTATTGCAACGCCTTAAGAAAGGATAACAAACTCCGAGAGTAAAGTGTATTCTATACAGGACATAACTTGGCAATCACAGTTCTCAACTCTTAGACGCCACCACCAAACCCGAAACTGCCTGTATTGATTAGACCACAAACTCCGCGGTTAAACGAAGATATTTGAGCTGATAGAGAAGAGCTTGGACTGGCAACTGCTCAAAGGCTTCACAAGGCTCCAGTGTTCTCTATGGGGACTGGTCGGCAATGCAGGAATAGGCGCTATTGGGCCGACTTGTTGGTCTGTGGCGGCCAGTAGTACTGACAGGGCGGCCAATGAATGAGATGCGTTCGCAGACATGCATGCACTGCCTCCTGACACACGGAACTAAGAGAGGCTTAGCATAGCTCTCTTCCTGGAATATTTGTCGCTCTAGCAGCCTTCCTCAAATTTCAGCATCGCGCACTCTTCCTCCGTCATCACCGCCAGATTCCATTTCCCCCGCCCGTTGCGAGACCATGGAACCCATCGGTCTTGCTGTCGGCATTGCGGGCCTGACCGGCCTCTTCTCAACATGCATCGACTGTTTCAACATCGTCCAGCAAGGACGCTACTTTGGGCGCGATTACTGGATTCTAGAGGCGAAGTATGCAAATCAGCGCCTTCGACTACAAACCTGGGGACGAGCTTGTGGCATCGCCGATGCGTGCAACCGCACCGCCGCCGTACCATGGAATGAAGATGTCCGGCTCGCGGTCGAGACGACTCTGCAACGCATGGCCGGCCTTTTGCAGGATCACAAGACCCTGCATAGCCGGTACGGCCTCTCGATGGCACAGTCGGAGTTTTGCAAGACAACCCCCTCAACGATATTCGTAACCCTTGCCTCGAAGCTTCAGGCGCGAGCATCCAGCTTGGTCAGAGCCCACACCGACGTCGCAGTACCTTGGCCGTCCCTTCAAAGGCGCCCTGCACTGCCGACGGCGATTCGCTGGGCGGTCAACGACAAGACAAAGTTCGCCGACCTGGTACAGCACTTGAAAGACTTCAACGATGATCTCGAGGCCCTCACGACGGAGTTGAACGTCCGACAACGCCAACGGGACCTGATCCGGGAAGAGGTCGGCAGCATCATCGACGTCGAGGAGCTCGAGACAATTGAAACCGCGCGCATGGGCATCAGCGACCCGGTCGCAGACGCCGCCAGTCTGCGGCTTTGGGAGATCCAAGAGGGAGAACAACGCCCTGCCACCCCTGCTGCGGCAAAAGATGAGACTATGGCCACCAAAGTTTCGTCCGGAACACCGACTACCAACTCGCCAGAGGTAGCGTGGGAGCTACTGGACCAGCTTGTCCCCTCCTCCAACACGGACAACCGAGAAGGTGTGCCTTATCAGGTGCTGCATCGAGTTTCGTGCGACTCGCAACCCGTCACAATTTTCTTTGATGAGCCTAACTATCGAACAACAAACGGTACGAGGGAGCAGTGGCTTGTCGTCGACGAGTGCAACCCCCTTCACAACCCAGCGCCGTTGCATCTCGCTGGAAACCGGGCATTGCCCAGCCTCAGACCTTACCTAGAGCAGAACAGCCACCTCACATTTGTGCTATTCAAGGAATACACATGCTGCCATGACACCATCGCCGCCCGCAAGGCAGAGTCAACCGAGTCCTCCATATACCTCATGTCGGATGCCTTGTGTTCAACCCTGAAATCGTTGAACCTCAACGCAGACCCGCCCCTGTTTTGTCCGACCATGGAGCTGCGCTCCCCTTACGAATGGTTTTACCATAACAAGGCGCTGATCGATAAAAAGCGGCGTGACAGCGACTTCCGGGACAAGGACCCCGATTCGGCGAGAGCAGCAGAGTTCCTGCTGGATTGCATCAAAAGCTGCATGGCGAGCACCTACGAACACATCGTCCCCTTTAGGCCGGTGAGATGGGAACACCTGCCCTTGGTTTTCGTAAGTACCCAGGAATGTAATCCCAAGCTGCCTGTGGAGCTGCTAACAGTGTTAAAGCCTCCCGGAGGGATCGTAGTCGAGCGACATTCCGAGGGCGATGACGACGATCGAGCCTTTGTGCAAGTTGGGCCCGTTCAATTCACTCGTTCAGCGGAGGGTTGCGAAGTTCTCGAACTCACGGTAACCGACAGACTCGACCGACTGTCTGCTCAGCCCCTCCTTTCTGGTTCAGATCGCCACGGGATTAGAAAGCTTCATATTCCTCGTTCCCTGTTCCACAATTCCGGCCAAGAGGCCTACGTCTACAACCTACCTATTCGCCCTCACGAGTGTGAGGGTGACGGCCAAAAGGGATATCTTGTTCACAGAGGACGAAAATACGACCAGCTGGCGCGGGAAACACATTTGGTGACGGACCAGCCAGAAGGCGTTCCAGGTTTTGCAAATGCAAGTGTCCCTCCATGATCTCATCCGCTCAGGCGGCAGCCGTGTTATTAACCATGTTGTGAGTATTCAGCAAATTGATCAATACATCATCGACGTGACAAAGTACGAACGTCTTCAGCTGCGCCGATTTACAGACCTGACAGAACGGGATCCAAATTTTGACAATTTCAGAGACGAGAACCAACTCCAAGATTGGCAGTTCATCATCGAAGAGGAGAGGGATCGACTAGCCGAAGTATGCTCTGAGGAAGAGGAGATGGAACGCGGTATGGAAGAGCTTGAAGGCCATGGCGTCATGTCGCCAGAAAGGACCCGTTTCTTCACATGCCGGCCGCATGTAATATACGGCTTCCATCTCCGTGATCATACGTGGAACAAGTTGTTGGTGCGCGACGTTAGGTGGGTGCCAGCTCAGGAATGGGGACCTTCGCAAGATATGGTTGTTCGCGAGTCTGAGAAGGCATTCCTACAACGACTGCTGGCGCCTCAGGACCCTGAGCCGTACGAGACACGCCCTCACGATCTTCGAGAGTCACCAAGGATTACCATGGCCATTCATGGGCCTGCCGGCAGGGACGGCATGGACGCAGTGTCGATCATGGCCAAAAGACGACTGTATCACGTTCGAATTGCGACGGAGAGCGGAGCCGAATCGGCAGTCGGAACTTTGCAACAAGCCGCAAGGCTTGCGAGTGACTGGGGATGCATGGTGGCCATCGAAGCCACTTTTGAGGACCCATCGCGACGCCAGTCCCGAGAAAGTGTCAACGCTGCATTGCTTCGGTTCTTGGACGCTTTCAAAGGCATTGTGGTCCTCTTTCTGCTGGAGGGGAATGTGAGTATGGATCCGGAAATCGAGCAGAGGCTATGCGCAAACATCCTGTTCGACTACTGGAATACGCCCAGAGCTTACCGTCGAGCTCTCTGGGAACTATATCTCCACAAGTTCACGAATTACTCGAACAAGCCCAAACCGAGGGGGCGAAGTCTTGAAAACCGGGAGTACATCGACAAACTTGCGGCGCTTAACCTGTCATGGGACGCGATTCGATCCCTGGTCGATGCCGTTAGTCACAAGACCTCACCCTTGCAGGGTGTCGATTGGGATCTTCTCATCGAGATGGCGGAGAAAAAGGACCGGGGCTATTTGCTACCCGCCGCGATAATTCGTTGATCTAATGGCGGAGGCGCGGCTATTTCCAACGCCACGGGGCTCATTCAGCCTCCAAGGAGAGCTCTAAGATGCAACACATCCGTGTATCAGCAACGTTCGGTTGGATGGGATGTTACCAAATGCGTCATCTGGAGACTAGCGGATGTCTGAATGCCACTGAAGGGAACTATTATGCGCAAAAACCTCAGGCTTTAAGCAAGAACTGAGGCAGCCTCCAGTCTACACCCACCCAGCATGACCCCTACGCCTTCGCACACTCCACGACCGAATTCGAGTCCTCCTCCCGCGCATAGTATCTCACCACCCTCAGCCCCGCGGCAGCCGCAAGCTCCCTGTACATGGCCTCGTTGCGCAGCTTCCCGCCGAGGTTCAGCATGACCA